>Ga0214925_100142_pt1 | contig 63597 bp, 56 predicted proteins | sample Stichaenrichment_FD_168299 | JGI IMG/M metagenome (GOLD analysis project Ga0214925, IMG submission 168299) | Xylose enriched microbial communities from anaerobic bioreactor in Madison, Wisconsin, United States - 63SRT | ecosystem: Engineered > Bioreactor > Anaerobic > Unclassified | place: USA... | reverse complement strand
TCTCATCTGCCAGTACCCGCTCAATGATCTTTACCTTTTCGGCAGGCTCAATCTTACTTTTTCTGGACATAGAAATACCCCCAAGTAGGTTTTATATTTCAATGTCCTACTTGGGGGTAGCATATCACAGTACGGAGGAGATGTGGTGTTTTTTATATTCGGGCAGCATTGCAGGAATGCAGGCAGGAATTTTATAGCCCATTTGTCAGAGCATTACCGGCTGTTTAAAGATTTATCCGTATGCTGCCAAGAAAATAAATGGCGAGGACTGTTTGACGAAGGCGCGAAGCGCCTGAGGAGTTCCGCAGCAACACAGACCCAGGATAAATCTTTATTACAGCCGGTTTGCGAATGACGACAGGGCTATGAAATCCCTGCCTGCTTAGCATTTTTTAATTCAGATAGACTTACGACTTGCAAAATCCACATCTGAAAACGATGAAAATGAAAGAATTCATTCATTTTCTGTATTATCACAACAATTCCAATAAATACAGCACTTACAACGGAGATTCCTTTTGCACACGGATCACCCCAGCCTTTCCAGATCCGGTGCCATACAGAACCGCATCTGCAACAGTGCCGTCTTCCGTGTAGGTAAAGATCAGCCGTTTGCTCTCACTGGTCTGCGGTGCTTCTTCCCTCAGGGTATATTTCAGCCGATGTCCCTCATACAGGCAGATACCATCAGAAAACGTATGCGCGCTTCTTGGATAGATTGTCAGCTGGATCGGAAGCTTTGCGCCCTTCATGACCGTGCGCAGCACATCACCGCTGCTCGTTGTAACCTTCAGATCTGCCTGCAGTGTGCTGTCAGAAAGTGCCGGGTCATAGGGCGCGCTGTTCCGGAGCGGAAAGACCTGCGAACGCCCGGAACCCCGGCGTTCTGTATCATTTGTATTTGAAAAAGAGGATGCAGCGGATGCAGCAGAAGATACCGGAGAAATAGAAGGGGTATTCTGTGTATTCGACCGCCGGAACATCCGCATCGTTTCCTCATGCAGCTTCCTGCGTGCGTCCCTTTCATTGGAGAGAACGGCCTCTGATCTGCGGTCCTGTCCGGGTTCCTCCGGTTCGGAAAGCTTTCTGCGGACGGGGAGAGCACTCTGAGAGACACTTCCTGCCCTGGAACTTCCGATCGGCTGCTGTTCCCAGATAGGAACCCATCGCTGCGATTCCCAATTATTCTTCCGGGGACTTCCCTGTACGGTTTTCCCGGAACCTGCTTTTTGTCTGCCCTGAAGCACCGCCTGTTCACGAATCCGCGCGAGCTCTGCCTCAGCCTCCAGCGATTTCCGAAGCTCCTCCCGCTCCTTCTGTTTCTGGCGTTCAGTCAGAACTGGCGTCCTCGGCGCTGCCTGCCTGGCATTTTTAAAAGGAGATCTCTGTGCTGCCGTCTTTTGTGCTGCCGTCTTTTGTGCTGCCGGTTTTTGTACAGCCGGTTTGCGTACGGCCGATGTGGCGGCTGCAGCTGTCGTCTTGCGAGCCCCGGGCTGCGCAGGTGCGGCTGACGGCCATTTTTCATCCGGATGCAGATAGGAGGCAAGCCCCATGCCAAAGGCGAGGGAAATCTTCTCTGCGTCCTTGTCAGAAAGAGATTTTTCCGTGTGCAGGTACGCCGCGGCTCCGTCAGCTGCTTTTTTTATATCGGGCATACTGCTCTTGCGCATCCGGTAGAAGCGGTTCAGGAAACGCTCATCGCAGTTCTGTACGATGCAGCGGACATCCTCCGGGTGGTCCGTGGCCAGGTCCATCAGATAGGCATAGAAACGCCTCGGCTCTTTCAGGATATCAGTGCCTGAAAGCTGGAGAATTTTTCGGATGTATGTATGTAATGGTCGTGTATGCATAGGCCCATTATACCACAGAATCCACCGGATTCGACATTCGGGCAGGTATCTGGTATAATTCAGAAGCGTATGGGGATGATGACAGGCGGACAGATGCCTGTACACTGGTGACTTCAAGCGAAGACTGGGAGTGTAGTGAAATGAATAATGAACTGGAGCCTGGAAGAAGGCTTGCTACTGTGTCAGGCGCTGAAATCGTGATAAAAAAGAAGCTCGGCGAGGGCGGACAGGGCTTCGTATACCTTGTGGATTACAAGGGAGATGAGAAGGCCCTGAAATGGTATAAGAGAACGGGATGCGGCAAGGACCCGGAGGCATTTTACCGGAATCTGGAAAATAATGTGCGCAACGGCTCACCCAGCCCGGAGTTTCTTTGGCCGCTGGACCTTACGGAACGAGTGGACCATACCTTTGGTTATGTGATGGACTTAAAACCCAGGGGTTATTATGAAATTTCGGACTTCATGCTGCTGCGGACCCGCTTCGGATCCTACAAGGCGATCATCGATGCTTCCCTGAAGATCGTGTCTGCCTTTCGCATGCTGCATGGGAAGGGCTACAGCTATCAGGATATGAACGACGGGAACTTCTTCATAAATCCCATGAACGGAGATGTGAAGATCTGCGACAATGACAATGTCGCGCCCAACGGCACACAGACCGGCATTCTCGGAAAGCCGCGTTATATCGCGCCGGAGATCGTGCAGAACAGAAAGATGCCGGATTCTCTGAGTGATCGTTTTTCCATGTCTGTGATCCTCTTTATCCTTTTCTGTCTGAATCATCCGCTGGAGGGAAAGCGTTCTCTGGTACCCCGTCTCTCGCCGGAGCTGCAGGAAAAGCTGTACGGGAGCGATCCGGTCTTTATCATGGACCCGGATAACCACAGCAATGCGCCTGACCCGGTGATCCACAGGAATACCCTGCGTGTCTGGCCCTGCCTGCCGGATTACATGCAGGACATCTTTATCCGCGCCTTTGGCAAGAAGGCGCTGGAAAATCCAAATGCCCGTCCGACGGAGAGCGACTGGATTCGGAATCTCGTGCGGTTCCGCAGTGATATCGTATCCTGCAATTGCGGAAATGAAATCTTTACGGAAAACGGCAAGCCGGCACGCTGTGACCGCTGCGGTACGATCGTTTCTGTACCGTACCGGATTGTTTTTCCGGATTACAGTATTCCGGGCATCGCGGGGACACGTATCTACCGTTGCCAGGCAGGCGTATGCAACTCCGAGGATGCGCTAAAGCCCACCGGCTGGGTGGTCAGCAGCAGATCGGATCCCGCAAAGCTGGGATTGAAGAATATGACCGACAAGACGTGGAAGGCGGTGACACCCAGCGGCAAGAGCCGGCCGGTAGGCGCCGGTGAGATTATTCCGATGAAGGATGGCATCCGGTTTACCATAGAGGACCGGGAGATACGGATCGAAGCCAACCATACAGCCGGATAAAATATGTAATCCCCGATCGGAATTATACTTATTCGATCGGAGCTATACTTGAATACAGAATACAGGCTGTATGCGGCCCGGCCAAACGTCAGCAGAGCAGAATGTATATGAAACAGGATCATATGAAAAACGGTATAAATATGGTTCCTGTGTGAAATGATATCCGAAATATGTAAATGTAACAGAGAATAAAAGAATGTAACGGAGAAGAAAAGAGGATCTGAAGATGCCAACACCACAGGACCTTGAACCAACACCAAGGAGAGTTCTGAATATTTTTTATGTACTGGATACTTCGGGCAGCATGACCGGTACGCCGATCGCAACGCTGAACCGTGCAATGGAGGAAACGGTCCAGGTCCTGCAGGACCAGGCCGTGAGCAACGCGGACGCCCAGCTGAAGATTGGCGTTCTGGAATTTAACAGTGGCTGTAAATGGCTGCAGCCGAACGGGCCGGAGGACATGGAGGATTTTATCTGGCAGGACATGTCTGCCGGCGGTCTGACAGATATGGGGGCTGCACTGACAGAGCTGGATGACAAGCTGTCCCGCCACGCTTTTCTGAAGTCCATGACCGGGGCCTACCTGCCTGTAATCATTTTCATGACGGACGGATTTCCCACGGATGATTACAAGAAGGCGCTTGCGAAAATCAATGAGAATAAATGGTTCAGGCGGGCGGCCAAGATCGGCTTTGCGATCGGTGACAATGCGGATACGCAGATGATTGCAAATATTGTGGGAAACAGTGAGGCCGTGATCCGGACCAGTGACCTCGAGCTGTTTGCCAGACTGCTGCGTTTTGTATCCGTTACTTCCTCTACCCTTGCCAGCCAGTCCAGGACCAGCACCGAGGCACTGACCGGAGCGGACATCGTAAAATCCGCGATGGAGGAAGGCGTGATTGAGGAAAAGGACGTCGATCACAATATCAAGGTTGAGGTGACCAGCAACGATGCCCATGCGGTTGCATCCGAGGATGATAACTGGGATGATGACAGCGACTGGGAATAACCCGGAAGCTGCTTGATCCGGAAGTGCGTCAACCTGTAAGTGACCTTATCCGGATGAATCTCAATCTGAAATTGCCTGAGCTGAATTGGTTTGGGCTGAAATCATCTGCACTGAAATTGTCAGTCGGATTGCGGTGATCAGGGAAAAGATGAAAATTACTGATTTTACAACATTTCATGAGGTGACGCAGGGATATCTGCACATTACCCGCCAGATCGGCTGTGAGGATTATGCGGATACCTGGTCTGATCCCTCAGGACAGTTTCATATTGCGGCGACTGCGGACGGGCATGGTGACCCGACCTGTGTGCGCAGTGCAAGAGGTGCGCGCTTTGCGGTGGAGGTTGCACTCACCTGCCTGCAGAAATTCGCAAGGTCCTACCTAGGAGACGGGGAAGAAGCACAGTCGGTGCAGGAATATCGGACTGAGCCGGACAATCAGTCTGCGCAGGTGGATAATCAGCCTGTGCAGGGAGACAATCAGCCTGTGCAGGGGGACCGGACAGGACAGAAAAACCGGCCCGTGCAGGATGAACAGGGCACTGCTGATGACAGGGATGGGAAAAATGACATCCGGAATCTTCTGCAGCCGAGAACTGCCGGGACAGAGCTTAAGCGTCTGACGGACACGATGCTGATGCTGTGGCGGATGAAATGTCAGGATGATCTGCAGGAATCGCCACTGACAGATGAAGAGCTTACGGCAGCGGGAATGTATGCGGATTACTACAGGCGGGGGTCGGAGCTGGCGCATGCCTATGGAACGACATTGATTGCAGCGCTGATGACAGAGCAGGTACTGGTTCTTCTGCAGCAGGGGGACGGTCGCTGTGAGGTGATTTTCGCGGATGGGACGATTGACCAGCCGATTCCCTGGGACCCACGCTGCCATGAAAATGTGACAACATCCCTTTCTGATCCGGATGCGGCAGAAAGCTTCCGCCATGCGGTCATTGATCTTTCAAAGGATCCCGTCAGTGCCTGCTTTCTGGGCAGTGATGGCGTTGAGGATTCTTTTGACGGCATGGACGGTACGCATGCGTTCTATATCAGTCTTGCACATGAAATCGGCGTGATGCCCCGGGAGGAGTTTCAGGACTATCTGCATGGCATGCTTCCGGGATTCAGCAGAAAAGGCAGCGGAGATGACGTATCCGTTGCGGGCATTGTGTGTGCAGAGACGCTTGGACAATATCGGGAAAATTTTGAAGAGATTCTTCAGAGATACCGTACCGTCAAAGAAACGGAAGAAATCCGCCGGAAGCTGAACTCCATGGAGAGAAAGCACCGGATTCTCAAAGAGAGAATGGAGCAGACAGGGAAGGATACAGACGCGGAGGCGTTCCGGCGATACGATGAACGCTATCAGGAGCTGGAGCAGCGGTACAATGCGTTGCGGGGCAAACCGGACCATGCTTGAATTTATGTAAAATTTATTTCTAAATCGTTACTTTTATGGTATTATCAATGGGTTGATTTTTTTCAGAAACTTCTTGAAGGCGCGGATAAGCGTCGGAAAGGTATTTCAGGGTCTGCCTGTCACAGAGGGGCTGCGCGTTTGACCGGGTGGTGAAATACCTTATATATTTGTGAAAAGGAATTGATTTATGGGTTCTAAGCATACAAGACAGCACAGAAACGAATATGAGGATTGGTCCGGGGACAAACTGGATGAGGAGTATCCGGATGAGGACTCCTATCTGGACCTTGATCTGGATCGATACGCAGATGATTATGCCCGGAAAAAGCAGAGGGAAAAATCCGGCAGATCATCCGGAAGACGGCAGGACCATAATGACCGGAGAAAACCGTCTGACAGCAGTGTGAAGGTTTCTGGCAGCTCCGGGAGGAAAAGAAAGAAAGGAATCGCATCCGTGCTTTCTTTTCTGATTGCAATGATCATTACAGGAGGACTTCTGGCTGTCATCTATGCGCAGGGACTTCTGGGAAAGATCAATTTTGTGTCTGCCTCTATGAACACGACGGCGGTTTCGGAAACTTTTGACAAGGATGGAGACCCGTCTCAGGATACGCTTACCGCACAGGATATTGACTGGGGTGATACAGACGGTATCGAGATAATGAAAGACCAGGATATCAAGAACATCCTGCTGATTGGACAGGATGCAAGGTCCGGGGAGAGCGGGCAGCGGTCAGACAGTATGATCCTCTGCAGCATCAACACCAAGGAGAACAAGATCAAGCTGGTATCTCTGATGCGGGACATGTATGTGCAGATTCCGGGTTATCAGGCAAATAAGCTCAATGCGGCTTACAGTTTCGGCGGTATGACCCTTCTGGACAAGACGATTGAGCAGAATTTCGGCGCGGAAATTGACGGAAATGTAGAAGTCGATTTTGATGGTTTCCTTGAGGCACTGACCGAGATCGGAAATCTTGACATCGAGCTGTCCTATGATGAGGCAACCTATATGAATGCCAACGAGGGTCTGGGTTCCGCGGATGACAATGCGGATGTCAGCGAGGCATGGGGCCTGAAGGAGGGCGTGAATACACTGACACCCAATCAGGTGCTTTGCTATGCGAGAATGCGCTATGTCGGCAATTCGGATTATGACAGGACAGAGAGACAGAAGAAGGTCATTATGGCGGCTTACCAAAAGGTACAGAACCTCAGCACCTCAAAGCTTCTGTCACTTGCCTCCAAGATTTTCCCGTGTATTACAACTGATCTGAGCAAGAATGATCTTCTGAGCATCGTAAAGACTCTGGCAGTCAACAAGATCACAACGGTAGAAACCTATCGGCTGCCGGTTGATGGAACGTTTACCGAGGGACAGATTGACGACATGTCTGTTCTGGTACCGAATCTCGATTTGAACAGTGCTTATCTGCAGAATTATCTGTATGGCAAGGCGCTTCCGGACAACCTGGATGAGCTGCTTGCGGAGGTCGCAGAGAAGGCTGATTCCATAAACACTTCTTCGGATGACGGTTCCTACAGCAGCAGTGATGGAAGCTTATCCGACAATAATGCAGGATATAGTTCAGACGACAATTCCGGCAATACGTATAATACGTATAATTCAGATAATGGCGGTATGACCCCGACCTACGATAACGGCGGCTACTCCTATGATGCGGGTAATGCCGGTCAGGATAATACCTACTATAATTATAACGGAACTGATAACAGCACGGGAACGGATGCCGGGTATTCTGATCCATCCTATTATGGAAACAGCGGGCAGACGGGAGATGGAACCGTGGACTACGGGGAAGGAATGGGAACTGCCGGTTAATGCGATGACATATTTCACCTGTTTTTTTCTGGATAATGAAAAGGATATTATTGTCAATCTGTATTGGGATCTTGGGAAGCTCTGCTATGAGCTGGAGACACCGAACCATCATTCCGGCAATCTGATCCGGAATCTGGCAAGGCTCTGTTCGCTGCCGCTTTCTGAGAATGATAAGGGCCTCCTCGTGATTCGCGGGGAGGTGCCCTGCTATATTGACGCAAATAATGAAGAAGTCTATATCTTCCGGCTCGGCAATACGAAGGTGGCCAACATCTATCCGGACGGCAGGGTGGAGATGAAGGCCTCCATTCCTTCTATCTCCAAAACACTGATGAGCCAGACTGTGGACTATCGCCTGGATCTCTCAAAAACCATCTTCAAGACCTATATCCGTAAGGAGTATAAGTTCCGCGCCGATCTGCATACGCATATGAACGGCAACCTTTCGCCGGATATTCTGATTGCGCTCGGCATCTATCATCAGATCATGTATCCCCTTTATTATGTACGCAAACTGAATCTGGCGCTTACTGACAGCCAGCTGGAACGGCTGGAAGCCCAGAGGGCGAAGGTCGCGAGGCAGTTTTCCAGCTCTGATCTGAAGGGAAAATATCTGGACCGGAAGATCAACGACAATACCTTTATCAATTTTGCAGACCTGATTCTCAACAATCTGGATAACGCCGCGCAAAATATCGTAAAAATACGGACGTCGCTGGCCATTCTGAAGGATGGACAGGCGGTTTTCACAAATCTGGAGAAGGTATATCTGTACCGCTACATCTTTACAAAGGCACGGGACAGCGAGGAACGGATTGCACTGACCGGCATCGGGCAGATACCGGACCAGGATGTGCGGGATGCACTGATGCAGATGCTGAAGGACGGGGAAAATCCGGATTATCATCACAACACGATTTTTCAGGATGACCTTCTCTGGATTGCCAGAAGCTATCAGAGGCAGGGAATCTGCTATGCAGAAATCAGTGATACCACAATGGTCAAGAAATATGAATCGCTGCAGATGCTGCAGGAGGTTCATGAAATCATGCCGAAGATCTACCAGGAGACCGGTGTGATGATTCGTTTTCTTGCCGCGATCCGGCGGATTCCGCTGACCATTGTCAAGGACCAGGTGACACCGGAGGATTATCTGACGAGGAATCTGAATGTGCTGCAGGCTGTTGCTCTGGACCCCTATGTGGCCGGCTGCGATTTTGTCGGCGAGGAGATCAATGATATCATCACGCTGAAGCCCGTGTTCCGGGAGATCGTGAAAATCACGAAAAAGGTGCCGGACTTTGTCATCCGTATCCATGCGGGAGAGAATGACAGCCAGAAGGACAATATCGCCCACAGTATTGCCTGTGTGAAGGATTCTCTGGAGCCAGGACAGAAGATGCCGCATGTCCGTCTGGGACACGGACTGTATACCTACAGTCTGAAGACCAAGAAGGGAAAACAGGTGCTCCGTGACCTGATTGAAAATGATATTGTGCTGGAGTTTCAGCTCACCTCCAATGTGAGGCTGAACAATCTGAATGCGCTGGAAAACCATCCGCTTCGCCAGTATCTGGCTGCGGGTATCCGCTGCGTGCAGGGAACGGATGGAGCGGCTCTGTACGGGACAAATTCCATTGATGAGCAGCTTTCACTGGAAAAGCTCCTCGAGCTGACACCGGAAGAAATGATGCGCATGAAGCAGACGGAGACGGGAATTATTGAGGAAAGCAATATTTCCTACTCCCGGAAGAAGGAGGAGCTTCGTCAGATGCAGGGCGACAAGGACCTGGATGCATTTTTCCTTGAAAAAATAGAGGAGGCAGAAGCCCGTTCCGGAGGAATCCGGCTGAGAGGAAGCCGGAGAGTGGATGCCAATACCGAACTGAAGGAAAAAATCCGCGTGCTGCCCTGGGACCGCCTGCCTGTTATTCTTATGGGTGGAAGCTTTAATTCGGAGAAACGGTCGACACGGATGACTGAGGAGGGAATCCGGCAGCTTGATGCACTGCTGCAGTGCCTGAATCCGGAAGAGGTATTCTTTGTCATCGGAAACCGTATCCGTGGTTATGAAAAGTATCTTCTGGAGCACAATGAAAAAGGATTTCAGATTTATGCCTTTGTGCCATCTCTGCTGACCCGTGACGAGTGCAGGAGGCTGAACGATGCGGGAGTGCGTATCCGCGTGTCCACTGAGAGTGAGAGCATGGGCATTTACAAGAGCTTTAATTACGAGATATTTGAGCGAAGACCCTCCGTCCTCATCGGATTCGATGGCAATTCCGCTGCGGAGAACATGATTCAGGAGGCAAAGAATGGAAAGGGATGTTCCGGAATCTTTATCTGGAACAAATCAAAAACCCTCCGTGAGAAGGCAGCTTCTCTCGAAGGGTACGTACACTTTTTTGATGAGAAAAATACACTGGCAGATCAGCTGGCCGGATATCTGGAGCAGAGCAGCTGAGAGGTCATTGATCTGATGAAGCTGCCTTGATCTCCCGGGCGCAGATGATCTGCCGCCCCGCTTTTGGGGATACAGATGATCTGATGCCCTGTATTCCCGGGCACAGGTGCTCTGCGATTATTTTTTCCAGATTGCGATTGTATCCAGCAGCTTTTCTTTCTCATCATCAGAAAGGCTGTGAATCACAGATGTCAGCTTATTGTCCAGAGCATTTTCGTGATACTCCGGGATGGTACGGCCGAGAAGCTCGTCTACAGTGATATTGCATATATCTGCGAAATAACACAGAACCTTTATGGACATGGCCGTCCGGCTGTTCTCTACGTTGCTGATATAGCCTGGAGTCACATGCAGTTCCGAAGCAACTTCGTTTTGTGTCAGACGTTTTTCAATACGCAGTTTCTTGATCGCTTCACCCAGACCATCAAAGTTAAAGTCATAGTTGTTCTCCTGGTTGTCATTCTTAATGTCACTCATCTGAGGAACGCTCCTTTTTCTGAAAAAATGAACTTCTTGTTATTTCGGACATTTACATTGTATCGTATCAGTAGTTCGTATGCAAATGGATTTTTTGTGATAATTCTGTGAACCCTTGCAATTTTTCTTTTCATGAGTTATGATAAATGAGTACTGGGAAGTACAGAACCGTTAATTGCATAAGAGATCTTCAGGGCGGGGTGCAAGTCCCCACTGGCGGTAAAGTCCGCGACCTGCCATTGCAGTCGAACCGGTGTGACTCCGGTACCAACAGTACAGTCTGGATGAAAGAAGATGCACAAGGTGTTGTTTCAGAAGGCCACACATATAATTCTAAAGAGTTATAAAGATTAAAAGTTGGACTCAGAAGAATGTGTGGATGATAACAGATGCCGATATACATTCGCCCGTATCTCATAAGGATACGGGCTTTTTTAATGAAGATCTCTCAGATCTGCAGACCTGTGCCACGGTCTGTGTGCAGAAGAAAAGAGGAGATTATCATGGCAGATACTACAAACACAAGCACATTACACGTAACCAGAGGACGCAGCAAAACCACCCATTATATTGCGGTAACCGGTATTCTGGCCGCGATTGCATTCGTGCTGCAGCTGATCGAGATTCCCGCACCGCTGATGCCTTCTTTTGTCAAGCTGGATTTCTCTGATCTGCCGGCATTGCTCGGGGCTTTTTCCATGGGACCGGTGTGCGGTATTCTGATTGAGCTGATCAAGAACCTGATCCATTGCCTGTTCTCCGGATCCTTCGGAGTTGGAGAGCTCTGCAATTTCGTTCTTGGCGCGGTCTTCGCTGGTGTTGCCGGAAGCATCTACAAGCACAGCAAAACCAAGAAGGGAGCTATTCTGGCATCCTTTATCGGAGCGATTGCGATGGCAGTTGTTTCCGTTCCGTTTAATTTCCTGGTTGTCTATCCGGTATATTACAATTTCATGCCCGAGCAGACGATTCTTGCCGCATACCAGGCAATTTTCCCGGGTGTAAAGAGCATCCTGCAGAGCCTGCTGGTATTTAATATGCCATTTACCTTTATTAAGGGAATGCTGGATGTAATTATCACTTTCCTGATTTACAAGCGTCTTTCACCGCTGCTGAAGGGGCAGAATTGAGCCGGATTGCCTGTTTTAACTGGGACGGCTGATATGGCGCTGACAGAAAACAGATTGAAAATGGAGTAAAAAAAAATAAGAGGACTTAAAAGCTGCCGCTGGGATTCAGCGGCAGCTTTTTGTGGCTTCACTTTTGTGGCTTCACAATGAAAGAATACAGGATATAATGGAACAAAAGATAGTATGACAGGGGAGTTAAAAAATGTGTATTTGTGAAATTGTCTTGATTACATCATATTATTAAAAAGTGAGAATGGGATATCATGGGACAGGAAGAAAGGGTAAAGTGACGAAATGGCAAAAATAGATAAGATTGAACAGCTGACAAAGAATCCGTTTCTGAGCATGTTTGCGGTGGATGGGCACAACAGCAAAGGGCACCAGAGCCATTACATGGTGGCGTCCCGGGCAAGGAACATCGACGAACTGAAGATCAAGACGAGAGACAACCATGCGGATGGTGTGATCATCTATAGTCTGTACGGTGAGAAAAGGGACCGTGTGGTTCTGGTCCGCCAGTATCGTTATCCGGTTGATGATTATGTGTATGAGCTTCCGGCCGGCATTGTAGAGCGGGGAGAGGACTTCCGGGAAGCCGCGGTGCGGGAACTGCATGAGGAGACCGGACTGACCTTTACACCTCTGCTGGCAGACCGGATGTATGAGGAGCCCCGATATACGAGTATAGGGCTTACGGATGAGTCCTGTGCGACGATGTACGGATATGCCGATGGCCAGATCAGTGACCGTTTCATGGAGGAGAGCGAGGAGATCCAGGTAGTCCTTGCGGACCGGAAGGAGTGCAAACGGATTTTACAGGAAGAGCGGGTCTCCCTGAATTGTGCATATCATCTGATGTATTTCATACACAACAGCGGAGATCCATTTGATTTTCTGAAACCGCTTTGATCGTATCCCTGCATGATCGTATCCTGGGAGATGTATGAACTTCAGAACGAGAGGCAGAACATCGGACAACCAAGAAACCAGACAACCCGGCAGCTGATGGTAACGGCAGGCGGAAAATGGTGAGGTTTAATTTTGAGATTGTAAGAGATAGTGCAGAGTGCTATAATCATTTAATTGTGTTTTGAGTGACCAGAAGCTGTTTTCCATCCGGATATTGTAAGGCGTTTGCGTGCAGAAAGAAGCCGGTCCGGGATGATTTTAATGAGGGAGTTGCAATGCAGATTATTGTTGTTGGCTGTGGAAAGGTCGGAAGAACACTGGTTTCACAGCTTTCCAAGGAAAAGCATAATATCACGGTGATAGATACGGATCCACAGATTGTGCGTGATATTGCCACCATCTATGATGTTATGGGTATTACCGGAAACGGAACCAGCTACAGCGTGCTGTGTGAGGCGGACCTCGAGCACACGGATATGGTCATCGCGGTAACGGAAAGTGATGAGGTAAATCTGCTGGTCTGCGTGATTGCAAGGCAGAAGGCCGGCTGTTATACCATTGCAAGAGTGCGCAATCCGGTTTATTCCGAGGAGCGCGCTTTCCTGCGGAGTGAGCTGCATCTTTCAATGATTATCAATCCGGAGCTGGAGGCGGCGATGGAGATGGCACATCTGATGCAGTTCCCCAGCGCTGTGGAAATTGACAGCTTCGCGGGAAACCGGATCACGCTGCTGCGTTTCAAGGTGCCTGCAGATTCTTCGATCATCGGGTATCCGCTGAAGGACTTCACGGCAAAGAATGGTTATAATGTGCTGATCTGTATTGCCCAGAGAGGAAATTCCATCCTGATTCCGAATGGTGATTTTGTGCCGGTTGCCGGAGATGTGCTTTCGGTGATTCTGGCACCCTCGGATGTCAATGCGTTCTTCCGTAAAATCGGTGTGAAGACCAACAAGGTGAAGAGCGTCACGATTGTCGGCGGTGGTCAGATCACTTATTATCTGACGCAGATTCTTCTCAAAAACGGTATTGATGTAAAGATTATCGAGAAAAATCCGAAACGCTGCTCGGAGCTTAACGACATTTTCCCTGAGGCAACGATTGACTGCGCGGACGGAAGTGACCAGGATATCCTCATGGAGGAGAATCTGGAGAATACAGACGCCTTTGTTGCCTGCACTGGCATCGACGAGGTGAACGCAATCCTTTCCCTGTTTGCACAGGAAAAAATCAGGAACAAGGTGATCACAAAGGTCAATCATGTGGATTTCAATGAAGTCATTGATTCTCTGCAGCTCGACAGTGTTGTAAATCCAAAGCTTCTGACCACACAGAAGATCATTCAGTATGTCCGTGCAACCAACAACAGCATTGACAGCAATGTCGAGACCCTGTACCGTCTGATGAACGGCAGCGTGGAAGCACTGGAATTTCTGATTCAGCCGAATACGAAGCTGAATGGAGTCAGGCTTGCGGACATGCCTCTGAAGAAGGATGTACTGGTTGCGGGAATTCTTCGCGCCGGAAAGCTGATTATTCCCGGGGGACAGGATGTGTTCCAGGCGGAGGACCATGTCATTGTAGTGACGACGCATGTTGGTTTTGGCGATATTTGTGATATTCTGGCAAAATGAGCGGGGACGGATGAAACAATGAATTATCCTGTAATTGGCTGGGTACTTTCCTGGGTATTGAAGATTGAAGGCTTTCTTCTGCTTGCGCCACTACTGATCGCGGTACTTTATCAGGAGAAGCAGGGGATTATCTATCTGATTCTTGCGCTTATCGCAATTCTGGCGGGTGAAATTTTTTCCAGGCGAAAGCCGAAGAATATGTAGATCTACACCCGTGAGGGATATGTATCGGTAGGACTTGCATGGCTGCTGATCAGTACATTCGGTGCGCTTCCTTTTGTTCTGACTGGTGAAATTCCTAATTATGTGGATGCTGTTTTTGAGACTGTTTCCGGATTTACAACCACCGGATCATCGATCCTCACGGATGTAGAGGCGCTTTGTCATGCGTCTCTGTTCTGGCGGAGTTTTACACACTGGATCGGTGGCATGGGAGTTCTCGTATTTCTTCTGATGCTGATCCCGAGCCGTGGCGGTTCCCATATGAACCTGATGAAGGCGGAGAGCCCCGGTTATAAGGTGTCGAAGTTTGTGCCACAGGTGAAAAACAACGCGCGGACGCTGTACCGGATCTATCTGGGGATGACGCTGATTACCATTGCGGCGCTTCTGATCGCCCGGATGCACTGGTTCGATGCGGTTTGTCTGTCGTTTGGCGCTGCGGGTACCGGAGGATTCGCCATACTGAATTCCAGCTGCGCTTCCTATACCTCTGCACAGCAGTGGATTCTGACGATTGCTATGGTTGCCTTTGGTGTGAATTTCAGCTTTTATTATCTGATGCTGATCCGTCGTCCGAAGGATGCTCTCAAAATGGAAGAGGTTCGTGGATATATTGCAATTATCCTGGCCTCAGGTACTGCAATAACAATTAACATCGCGCATCTGTATTCCTCGATCGGAACGGCAATCAAGCATGCATTCTTCCAGGTGGCAACCATCATCACAACCACCGGATTTGCCACAGCGGATTTTGACAAGTGGCCTTCGTTTTCAAAGACGATTCTGTTCCTGCTCATGATCTGCGGTGCCTGTGCCGGAAGTACCGGCGGCGGTATCAAGGTGAGCCGCCTGATTGTTGCGGTAAAATCAATGTTTCTGGAGCTGTATCAGCTGGTACACCCGCGCAGCGTGAAGAAGGTACGCATGGATGGGGCTCCGGTCGGAAGCAGGACGCTGCGGTCACTCTATATCTTCCTGACGACGTATTTCCTGATTTTTGCAGTATCTATTCTGCTGATTTCGGTGGATGGATTTGATTTCGAAACGAATATGTCGGCGGTTGCAGCAACGCTGAACAACATCGGTCCGGGATTCTCCGTGGTAGGTCCCACGAGCAATTTCTCCATGTACAGCTATTTCTCGAAGATCATTCTGATCTTTGATATGCTTGCCGGACGGCTGGAGATTCTTCCGATGCTGATTATGCTTTATCCGAAGACGTGGAGAAGACATTCATAATAATCTAGCTGCGTATATGATATGATTTTGAGTACAGGCAGAAGTTTCATAACTCTGTCGTCATTCGCAAACCGGCTGTAACAAAGATTTATCCTGGTTCTATGAAGCTGCGGAACTCCTCAGGCGCTACGCGCCTTCGTCAAACAGTCCTCGCCATCTGCTTTAGTGATAACGTCCGGATAAATCTTTGAACAGCCGGTAATGCTCTGACAAATGAGTTATGAAACCCCTGCCTGTTTTTCTGGGCAAATGATTTTTTACTTGCGATAGTTATGCTGCGTATTGTTTTTACATTCCGCAGCCTTTGTCACATTAAAGGTATGCATCCAGAAAATCGAAGAATTTCTGCATCTGTTCCCGCGTACCGATGGTAATGCGCAGATAATTGTCGATTCTCGGCTTGTTGAAATACCGGACATAGATATGCTTCTCGCGCAGTGCCTCGAACAGTTCTTTGGCCGGAACCGTGGCGTGGGTGGCAAATATAAAGTTTGATGAGGAGTCTGCGAAACGGAAATTCCGCTTCCGCAGCTCTTTTTTTGTCCATTCCCTGGTCTCTACGATTTTACGTACGATTTCCTGGTGATAGGCTTCATCCTCCATGGCGGCGGTACCCAGGGCGATGGCAGCACGGCTCATTGTATAGGAGTTAAAGGAATATTTCACGTCCTGCAGATAACCGATGAGCTTCTCATTACCGATCGCGTAGCCGATCCGCATACCTGCCAGGGCGCGGGATTTGGAATAGGTCTGTACTACGAGGAGATTTTCGTAGCGCTCCAGAAGAGGGAGGGCTGACACGGCACCAAAATCCACATAGGCCTCATCAACGATTACGACGACATCGGGATTTGCCTGCAGGATTGCCTCAATGGAGGAAAGCGGAAGTGAAAGACCGGTAGGCGCATTCGGGTTCGGGAAGACAATACCGCCATTTTCCACCTGATAATCCTCCGGATGGATCATGAAATTCTCATCAAGAGGGATCTGCCTGTAGGGGATGCGGAAGCAGTCAGCCCAGACATCATAGAAGGAATAGGTGATATCCGGGAAAAGGATCGGCTTTTCTGAGTTGAAAAAGGTCTGAAAAGCCATGGCCAGTACGTCATCGGAACCAACACCGACAAAAACCTGTGCGGGCTTCACCTGATACTGCTTTGCAATGGCGTTGACAAGATCTGTGGCTGCGGGATCCGGATACAGGCGCATGGCATCTGTATCCAGCTGCCGCAATGCATCGGCGACCTTCGGTGATGGCGGATAGGGATTTTCGTTCGTGTTGAGTTTGACCATATCCGGCTGGTTCTTCGGCTGTTCGCCGGCGACATAGGGAACCACTCTGCGTACATTATCTTCCCACTTTGACATGATGCTGCCCTCTTTTCTTTTTTCTCACATGGTATTGAGGTCAAAAGGTACATATCTAAGACAGTGTCATGAGCTTGCATCTTTTGAGCCTTACATTACAGGTAACGGATGATTAATATTGAAAAGCCAGCCGGACCGGCTGACCGGATTCAATGATTTTCTGTACGGTTATTGATTATGACATCCCAGGGCTGAAAGATCAATATTAAATTTAACGCTTTACCACGATAAATTAAAAAGACCGTGAAAATTTGAGCTTGATCATAGAAATGACAGGGTTTATGAAAAGATTATCACAGAAAATAATAGGAAAAAACAGAAAAACAGGAAATAACAGACCTGCACAGAGCTGATTAAGAATAAAAATACTGTACAGGTCCTTGATGAATGAAAGTGTAATGAAGAGATTATATGGCGAAGTTAGTTATGATAACCGATTCTGACGATGTGCTTATGATGTGCCCCAGTGATCCAGTCTACATCATCGGTATACCAGTCCATAATCTCCAGCATTTTCGTCTCCCACTGGATTGTTGCCTGCCGGTCAGCTTCTGTTTCTTCAGTCTCCATGGTGATGTCGATCTCATCGTAGCCGAAGATATAGTCTCCCGCGTTCCAGATGGAGAAATTGCTGTCCGGACCGGGATCTACCTTGCCTTCTCTTGCCGCAATCAGACCGTCATGGCGGCGCTTGTACTCCTCCTGGAAGGCACCCTTCAGCTTCGTGGCAAAGACACGATGGCGGATCTGTTCCTTATTCGGGCGTACAATACCGAAGTCATGGTACATCAGGCGCATTTCCTGGTCCGGTCCTGAGATCCAGGTATAAGAGTCTCCCATTCTGGATTCCAGTGCGTGAAACTCTTCCTTCTGGCGGTCGGTCGGCTTTGGCGAGAGCGGATCAGTCTCATAATAGCCAAAAACCAGGTCCTCAATATTCCAGAGACTGAAATTGCTGATCTCCAGATCATCCATCAGACGGGTGAGATTGTTCCAGATTTCTCCAAGACCGCCCCGGAAGTCATTGAATTTTCCTGGCTTGATCTGCAGTGCTACCGCGTGTCTGTTCATTTTCTGCCCTCCTTGTTTGTCTGTATCTGCCGGTTTATGTTATACTATACAAAATCTTTGAAAACGCAGACAGCCCCATCATACTGGAAGAAATGAAGGGGCAGACTGGTTTTTCTTTTATCATAAGCCTGTCCGGGATGAATTTTAAGAGTGATTTTTTTGGGTATCAGGTAATATCTGAAGGTCGGATAAGCCTTGGCTGGGTGTTGCGCAGAGAATCTGAAGGACCCTGCGCAGAGAATCTGAAGGACCCTGCGCAGAGAACCTGAAGGACCCTGCACAGCAAACCTGAAGGATATTTGGCAGACGAACTGATGGTTGAAGTGACTAATCACAATCAGGGCAACAGAGGAACGGGACGATTGATATCAATCGAGGAAACGAAAAAAATTAAGAAAACAAAGGATACTTTAAAGGATACTTTATGGATAATGAATTGAAGTTTGCGGTTCTGATCGACGCGGATAATGTTTCGGAGAAGTATATCAGGATCATTCTGGAGGAAACATCGAATAACGGCATTGCAACATACAAGAGAATTTATGGAGACTGGACCAGCCCGAGAATGAATTCCTGGAAGCAGGTGCTGCTGAATAATTCGATTATTCCAATTCAGCAGTACAGCTATACGACAGGCAAGAATTCCACGGACTCGGCCATGATCATTGATGCAATGGACATCCTGTATTCCAATACCGTGGATGGCTTTGTGATTGTATCCTCGGACAGTGATTTTACCAGACTGGTGGCGAGGCTTCGTGAGGCCGGCAAGCAGGTGATCGGTATGGGTGAAACAAAAACGCCTATGCCTTTTATTACAGCATGTAACCAGTTCAAGTATCTCGACATGCTTTACGAGCAGAAGCTGCAGGAGGCAGCTGCCGGTGCCGAGGGCGACACTGAGGAGGAAAATGGTATGGCTGCGGAGGAAGAAAGCTCTGCGGCCGCGGAAGCAGAGAACGTTTTGACTGCAGGGAAACCGGCAGCGGAACGCAAAGGTGCCAGAACCCTGCTGAAAAAGAAAACGGAAAAGAAGGTAAGCACCAGGGAAGAACGCGAGCTGGAGAAGAAGCGTCAGAAGGACCTCAGCCGTGTTCGCAACGCACTGAATACTATTATTGAAAAGTTTTCGGATGAGGACAACTGGATTTTTTCCGGAAAGCTGGGAGATCAGCTGTCCAGACGCATGCCGGAGTTTGACGTCCGGAATTTCGGCTACAATAAATTTACGGCCTTCATCAAATCGCTGGGCTCCTATGAATGGGAGGAGCGCAAGGATGTCAATGGACAGAAACAGATTTATTTCCGGATCCGGAAGAAGCAGAGTGGAAGGGATGCGGACAGGTGAGCAGGCCGGGAAGCTCCGGCCGGCGTCATAGAGGTTCTGAAAATTCGTCCGGAAGAGGTATCACGCAGGAATCTGACGAAGAGTGCATGGAGGAATAGGATATGAAATTTACAAAAATGCAAGGCTGCGGAAATGATTATGTATATGTGAACTGCTTTGAAGAGAAGGTGGAGAATCCTTCTGATTTATCCATCCGTGTGAGTGACCGCCACTTTGGAATCGGTTCAGATGGGCTGATTCTGATTCTGCCATCAAAGGTGGCTGACTGTGAGATGGACATTTACAATGCGGATGGTTCCCGGGCCAAAATGTGCGGAAACGGCATACGCTGTGTGGCAAAGTACGTGTATGATCATGGGATCGTCCCAAAGACCAGAATGACAATCGACACCCAGAGCGGCATCAAGATTCTGGATCTGACAATCAAAAATGGAAGGACGAAGAGCGTTCGTGTCGATATGGGTCCTGCAGAGCTGACTGCATCCAGAATCCCCGTTAAGTCAGATACAGAGAAGGCCATTGATGTGCCGATTGTCCTGGATGGAAGGGAGTACCGTTTTACGGCTGTGTCCATGGGAAACCCGCACGCTGTTGTTTTTTTGGATGACGTGGATAACCTGAAGATCGAAGAGATCGGTCCGAAATTTGAAAATAATCCGATTTTCCCGGAACGGGTCAATACGGAATTTATCAAGGTTCTCGGTGAGGACACTATTCAGATGCGTGTCTGGGAGAGAGGATCGGGAGAAACCCTGGCCTGCGGCACCGGTGCCTGCGGCGCCGTGGTCGCATCTATCGTCAATGGAAAGGTGAGAGGGGATGTCCCGATCACGGTAAAGCTGCGCGGAGGAGATCTGAAGATAGAGTGGGACCAGAAGGAGAACCACGTCTATATGACCGGCCCGGCAGCCACTGTATTTACAGGGGAAATTGAGGTATAAGCTCTGTGCCTGTATACGTACGCTCATGGTACGTGAAACTTTCTTAGAACATGGAATCCTTCCGCTTCTTGTGCATACTGGTATGGCTGCTTCTTTCAGCAGTGTCTGTCTCGTCTGCTCCATCACAGGTGTCATAGGTGTCCAGAAAGCTGTGGCGGTTTCCCTCGTGGTCCTTATATCCGAGTACGGCGTTCATGCAGATATTTTCCATACTGCGGAAGATGTTGCCTTCAACGGAGGGTGTTGTCTTCTTGATCTGGGCGATCAGACGCTTTGCCTCCAGACGCTTTGAACCGGTGCCGCCGTGGCCGTCCACGGAGCAGGTGTCTGTAAAGTGGCAGGCGCATCGGATAAACTGCAGTCCGTTGGCATCCCGCCACGCTTTGATATCATCCTCGTGAATCAGATAGAGCGGGCGGATCAGCTCCATTCCTTCAAAGTTTGTGCTGTGGAGCTTGGGCATCATGGTCTGGGTCTGACCGCTGTAGAGAATGCTCATCAGTGTAGTCTCAATGACGTCGTCGTAGTGGTGTCCCAGTGCGATTTTGTTGCAGCCCAGGTCCTTTGCCTGACGGTACAGATAGCCGCGGCGCATTCTCGCACAGATATAGCAGGGGGATTTCGGAATATTGTCCACTGCGTCAAAGATTCTGGTCTGGAACATTGTGAGCGGTATGCCGAGCAGGTCTGCGTTGCCGTGAATCATGCCGAGGGTGGTTTCGCTGTAGCCTGGGTCCATGCACAGGTAGACAACCTCAAAGGGGATTTTATTTCGTCTCTTTAATTCCTTGAAGAGCATGGCCATGAGCATGGAATCCTTGCCGCCGGAGATGCAGACCGCGATTTTGTCATTTGGCTGGATCAGCTCGTAATCAATGATGGCCTTTACAAAGCGGCCCATGATGTCATGCTTGAAACGCTTTCGGAGACTTTTTTCAATTTCTGCCCGGCGCTCCAGATTGCCGGATTCTGATTTCATGACGCGGACGAGCCAGTTTCCGTAACCGCCCTCCAGGTGATAGGCCTGATAACCTTCCTCCAGAAGCTTTGCTGCCGGGTCCCTGCTCAGAACCCCGAACATGCAATAGAATACAAGCTTTTTGTTTCGGGGAAGTGAAAAGTTCCCATTAAGCAGGTCATCTCTGGCAATCCGGATGGAACCCGGGATATTTCCAAGTCTGTATGCGCTCTCATCGCGCACGTCAATGATGATATAATCCTCTGCCGGCCAGCTCTCCAGCTGGGCGGCAGTTACTGTCTGTACATCCATTTCCTTTTTCCTTTATTATTGTGAAAGTTTTTTGTGTAAGATCTGTAAATGCGAGTCTCCGTTTTTTCCATGCGGTTTCCCCGGGTTGTTATAAAAACGGCATTATTATAGCCTGCAGGCGGAAGGAATTCAACAGAAGCAGCAGGATGAGACCGGGTTTATAGGTATATGATTTTTCAAATGGTGAAATATGTGACAAAAAACTGGGCATAAACTTTAGCAGAATCGTTCAGATGATGGATCTGGAACGCCTGAACAGGCATGTTATACTAAAGATACAGTTCCATTCCGGAAGAAGACCTGCTTCCGGGCAATCGGCTGTTCAGCTGATTGCATTCCCCTATATCATTCAATTTATTCTGGAGGAGAGCAGAATGTTTGTCGGACAGATTCTTGACGGACGCTACGAAATCCTGAAGGAGATCGGGAGAGGCGGAATGTCCACCGTATATCTGGCAATTGATGTCCGTCTTCATAAGAGCTGGGCAGTGAAGGAGATCCGGAAAAACTGCGACAAGTCCGGTAGTGGTATCGCGGTTCATGCACTGATGGCAGAAGCTGAGGTGATGAAGAGGCTTGACCATCCTGCGCTTCCCAGAATTGTAGATATCATAGACGGACAGGATACAATCTGTATTGTACTGGATTATGTGACGGGTGAATCGCTTGACCGGCTTCTGCTCCGCGAGAAGTCTTTTCCAGAACCCACGGTGATGAACTGGTTTCTTCAGCTGGCGGAGGTGCTGGACTATCTGCACAGCCAGTACCCTCCTGTTATTTATCGTGATATGAAGCCCGGCAACATTATGCAGACGCCGGAAGGCTATCTGAAGCTGATCGATTTCGGCATTGCACGGGAATACAAGAACAGCAGTCAGACTGACACGGTTGCACTTGGAACCAATGGGTATGCTGCCCCGGAACAGTATGGGCATACCCAGACGGACCCACGCTCTGACATCTATTCTCTTGGAATCACCATCTTTGAACTTCTGACCGGAATTTCTCCGGGAAAAGATCCCTTTCAATATAAATATCATCCTGTCCGGAAAATCAGACCGGGAACTGCAGAGAGCACGGAGGCCATTTTGAACCGCTGTCTTGCTTTTGCACCCGACCGGAGATACCAGAGCTGCCGGGAGCTGATTTTTGATCTGAAGCATCCGGAAAGGATGGTCTCTACTGTAAGAAGAAAGCGGAGAAAAATAACCGCCTTGTTTTTCCTTTCACTGGCAGTCGCAGGCAGTTCCTGCATAGGAGGGGTGCTGTGCCGGGCGGCGGCAGTCCGGGCAGATAACCTGAATTACGAGCGAAAGATCAGTGTTTCGCAGGCACTTTCCACGGATGAGAGAATCCGAAATTATCTGGAAGCGATACAGATTGATGGAGGCGACAGCAGGGCGTATCAGAAGCTTCTGGAGACGTATCGTGAGACAGGGGTGTTTCAGGAAGAAGAGAGTAATACCTTTCTTACGGTCTGGAACCGGAACCAGAGCCTGCTGCATAGCGGAAAAATAGAGGAAGACTATGGAAAGCTCGCCTTTGATGCCGGAATTCTGTACCTTTATCTGTATTCCGGCGGTGACGCATCCTTTCGCAACCGGGTATTAAAGGCACAGTACTTTTTTCAGGAGGCAGCTGCTCTGCAGGACCGGCAGGAGATTGCTGTTCAGGCAGAATATTATGCGTCATTCTGCGACTTCTGTGTCCGTTTTGCCTTTGACGACGCGAGTGTCAGAGAGCCATCGAAGGAGGATTACAGGAAGCTTCTGGAGTCGATCCAGATGAACGTGCGACAGCTGGAACAGTATCAGACGGAGGACGCTGCCTATGTCAGGATGATCATGTATGAGGAATTCGGCAACCTGCTCAATGCCTACCGGAAGGGTATGGCTTCATCCGGTATCCAGAAAGAGGAGGCCGCAGATCTCCTCCGTTCATTGTCGGAGAAGGTCCGAAATCTTCCAGTCACCCAGCAAAAATCAGTACAGCTTCAGGATAAGCTTCTGGCACGGTTTGCATCATTTCAAGGAAATCTTGACCGCACATGGAAGAATACGGAGCAGCGGAAGCTGGCTGAAGATATAACATCATAGGATTTTTAAGAGATCTATAAGATCTATAAGGAAGGAAATAAGAATGACGCAAAGTGCACATCAGTTTTATCAGATGGCAGATCTTTTGTTTGTGATTTCAGGAATCGGTGTCGGGGTGGCATTTTTTCTTGGGATACGGTACCGGATTTGGAAGATGATTCGGACGGACAGCGAGGAATTGCGTGTCGTGCAGGGAAATGCAGGAGAAAACCGCCGTTTGTTTTCGGGACTTCGGAAGATACCGGCTATATGCCGCAGGTCCAGATGGAGAGAAAAAATGGGGGAAACGGACACCCTTGGACGCAATGCCCGGGGAAATGAAGAATGGACAAAAGAGCACAGCCGAAGCGGGGAGAATGATGAAGCTGAGACAGCAGAGCTTAACCGGTGTGCAGAGGACGATGATGCGGAAACGGCAGAACTTAACCGGTGTGCACAGGACGAAGATGCGGAAACGGCAGAGCTTAACCGGTGTGCACAGGACGAGGATGCGGAAACGGCAGAGCTTAACCGCAATGTACATGAGCAGCGGTGCAGAGATAACAGGTTCCAGGTTTAGAGGAAATTTACAGGAAAGGAGAAACAGAAATGAAGAAAAAACTGGTGCTGCTTCTACTTGCCGGAAGCGTCATCATGCAGGGTGCGGGAATCCAGCCGGACGTACTGCAGACAGCTGAGGCATCAGAAAATCTGATGGAATCAGCCGGAGAAGAGGCTACAGGTGTTAAAGAGGCTGCAGGTGTTAAAGAGGCTACAGGTGTTAAAGAGGCTGCAGGTGTTGAAGAGGATACAGGTATTGCAGAGACTGAAGGTACTGCAGATGCAGATGCGTCCTCGGGTAGTGAACTGCAGGAATCAGCTGAAAATGCTTCAGCCAAGGATGCTGCAACTGCGGCACAGCCACCCGCTGTGGATATCACTAAGGATGGAAGAATGGGTGAGGAAGAGGGGGTAGAACAGAAAGAGCAGCATATTGATGGTGCAGATCAGGAGGATAACGGCATATTGCCGGCAGAGACAGGGACAGAGCGGCCAGATCAAGGTACCGATCATGGATCGCCAGCGGAGACTGGTACAGAGCGGCCAGATCAAGGTACCGATCATGGATCGCCAGCGGAGACTGGTACAGAGCAGCCAGATCAAGGTACAGACAACGTATCAACCGCAGAGAAAGATACAGATCAGGCTGCAGAACATGCGGAAGATGAGATAGTACCAGAAGAAAGTACTTCAGATAATGCTTTAGATCAGGTTTCTGAAAATCAGCCAATTATTGAGACAACGGAAGGTGGGAAAACATCAGAAATTATTTTACCCCCAATAGAAACATTGCTGGTTCCCAGGGATGATTCAATTCTGAAGGATTTGTCTGGTGTTGAGATTTTGGAGGAAAAAGCTGAGAAAACCGATGCCACCAGGGAACAGGATGCCGGTATGGAGGAGGTTAGTGGGAAAAATTCTGGGACAGAGAAAGAAAAACCAGATCAATCCTCCGAAAAAAAGAATGAGACTGGTGCAGAGCAGGATAAAACAGATACGTTAAAACCTGTACAGGAACCTGCAGCAGGAAGCAGCGGTCAGCGTTCCGCGCCTGAAAGTACCGCAGATGTGGTTCTGGAAGAGGATGAACGAGGAACTGTATTGGAAGAAAGCAATATAATCCGATCGGCAGAATCACAGGAGGAGAATATTGCAATGCAGCGAAACAGAAAGACTGAACAGCTGCAGAATCTGTTAGATGCTGCGGAGGTTGAAATCAGTACCGGGAAAGATGCTGCCGGCAAAGAAAACCTGACCATGACACTAGCCGGGACAAAGCCTGCGAAAGTCAGTATCAAGCTGATCCGCCTTGACGGGGCAACTTCAGGGAAGACAGAGGATTCTGGTGGACAGGTTATCATGCGCAGGGAAATTACACCGGGAAAAGGTGCGATATCTCAATCAGTGACATCAGCCCAGGCAGAGGCCGGTACTGAGGATCACAGCTGGGAAATGGAGATACTGTCTGTCGAGGATACGGAAAGCATTCTGCAGGCAATTCCGGACAATGATGGTATGTATCAGATCTCAGTGACCTATGAAGATGAGGAGGGCAACAGCGCATCCCGGGATATTCCCTTCAAGGTAAATCGCTTTGGTTCTATTTATGTATACAATCAGATCTGCAGAGATCTGCAGGATGCATACGTTCAGAAGGTAGCAGAGGATCTGGTTATTTCAGAATATAATCCGGACAGGCTTATTGCGAAATCGCTTCGGGTAGAGATTACCAGGGACGGCGAGCCGATAGACCGGGTATATTTTACAGTGCAGGAAGCTTCAGGAGCAGAACAAAAGCATGATGGCATGTATGGATGGTATCGCTATGATTACACGATCAGCAGGAAAAATTTCGAGAAAGACGGGATATACCAGGTTTCTGTATCGTCCACGGATGAAGCGGGAAATGAGCCGGACAGCATGGATTATTCTAAGCGTACAGTCAGATTCCGTGTGGATTCTACAAAGCCGGAGGTGGATTTTCTGCAGGAGACAAACCGTCATCTTATGACAAAAACGGAGACAATGGTACGGTACCAGGCATTTGATGCGATCCGGTTAAAAAGGATCCGTGTGCTGCTGAACGGAAAGTTGTATGAGGAAATCTCTGAAATCCCGGAGGCAACAAAATATCAGGGGTCTGTCAGGCTGACAGGTTTTGGAAAGCACAAGCTGCAGATCGAGATCACCGATATGGCGGGCAATCAGTATACTTCTGAGAGAACACTGATTCATGGAATTCCAGCATGGATTTACGCAGTAACCGGTGTATTTGCATCGGTAGTCGCCGGTGCGTCAGCATGGCTGGCACATCGCAGAAAACAACGGTGAATGATCTGTCGCGGAAAGCAGCTGCGAATGACCTGCTGCAGAAAGTAACTACGAATGGTCTGTGCAGAAAGCAGCTGCGAATGACCTGTTGACAAACAGGAGAAATCCGGATATGATAAGGATATCTAATTAATTGCACACAATATAATTTGATTTATATCGTCTTATGTGAAAGGTGATGAACCATATGGCAGAGGAAAAGAAGCAGGTTACAACAGATATCGTTATCATCGGTGGAGGAATAGCAGGTCTTACCGCAGGCATTTATGCAGTTCGTGCGGGAAAGCAGGCGATGATTCTGGAGGCCAAGGCCTATGGCGGACAGATTGTAAATACACCGGACATTGAAAACTATCCGGGCTTTGCGCATATATCCGGCTATGATTTTGCAACAGGTCTCTATCAGCAGGCAATTGATCTCGGTGTGAAGTTCCGCTATGAGCGCGCACTCGGCATCCGCAGTGAAGGGGATGAAAGAATTGTCGAGACACGCAAAAGGGAATATCACTGCAAGGCAGTGATTCTGGCGACAGGCGCAAAGAACCGGACACTGGGCATTGACAGAGAGGAGGAGTTGACAGGCAGGGGCGTATCTTATTGCGCAACCTGTGACGGAGCCTTCTTTAAGGGAAAGGATGTTGCGGTCAACGGTGGTGGCAATACAGCGCTGGAGGATGCCGCATATCTTTCGGACATCTGTAATAAGGTATACCTGATTCACAGACGGGACCAGTTCCGCGGTGATGCGGCGGATGTAGAGAAGCTTGAGAGCAGACCGAATGTAGAATTTGTTCTGAACAGCAATGTGACAAAGCTGATCGGCGAGGATCAGCTGACGGCGGTAGAGGTTACCGACAAGGTTACGGGAGCAGTCAGAGAGCTTCCGGTGTCCGGACTGTTTGTTGCCATCGGGCAGGAGCCTGACAACCAGGCTTTCGCAGACGAGGTAGAGCTTGCACCCGGCGGATACATTGAGGCCGGAGAAGACTGCCGTACAAAGACACCGGGTATCTTCACTGCCGGTGACTGCCGTACGAAAGCAGTGCGCCAGCTCACAACAGCAGCTGCGGATGGAGCCGTTGCGGCGCTTGCAGCATGCAAGTATATCGGATCCTGAGTTCTGCTGCAATTTTTACGGCGAAGCATTTATTCTTATTATTAGCTGCACTTTTATATTTACACTGGATAAAAAGACGGAATCAGGTGTCCCGGGTGATCAAGTATCTTCGGAGCACCTGATTTTTCCTGTAAAAATCAAATTGCTCAAAGCCAATATAAAAAATTAAATTGCTTACAATCATTGACTTTGCAGAAAGATATGCTATACTACAATCAATCAGCACTCGATTAGTTTGAGTGCTAATATATGCGATGAGAAGACAAGTAAGTTTCCTGTCGCAGTGTTATAGCAGTTGCAGCAGTGACCCCGGTATGGATTTTTGCCTGGCGACACTGCAGAAAAGAGGAAAGCATATGAAAAGTTATCTGGTAATACCTTCCTATGATACAGTAATTCTTCCTGACGTTGATTATCAGCTTGGCGTTGAGGAGTTGAATGAGGATGAGAGAAGCCGCATCAAGATAGATGATAATAAGGTACTGATTGTACCGATGAAGGAGACCAAGGACAAGAAGGACCTGACCATGAATGATGTATATGGCCTGGGCGTTCTCGCCGATGTCATAGACATCAATTCTACAAAGGTTGGTCTCAGGGTCCATTCCAGAACGAGAGAGAAGGTGGAAATCACAAGTCTTTCCAGCAATGGTGACATTCTGGAAGCTACCTTTGAACCGAAGGACGAGGTGCTGGATATTACCCTGAAGGGCGAAAAGGATCTCCTGGATGTCCTGAAGAAGGACATCACCGAGCTGACCACACATTTTCAGGGCGGACAGCTGGCGGCAGGCTATATTGAACGATGCAAGACTATCAATGAACTGGCTGCAATGTTCTGCCAGTTCCTGGACATGAGTCCGGATGAGAAGTACGCGCTTCTGCAGACAGATTCCATGAGACAGAGGGGAATGCTGGTTGAGGAGGCCATCAAGCGGTTCAAGGGCACGGTAGATATGCAGGAGGCTCTGAACAACCGCTACAATGCGACGGAGGGCAATTTTTACAAGAAGGCTGCGATCGAGAAGCAGATCGGCCTTCTGCAGAAGGAGCTCGACGACATGGATCCGGAGGCTGCCGAGGAGGAGAACGATTACAAGAAGAAAATCGAGGAATCCGGTATGCCCGAAGAGGCCAGAAAAGAGGTGGACCGGGTACTGAAGCGTTATCTTGAGATGCAGCCCAATGATCCGGATAAGGCTTCTTCTGAGAATTACCTTGATTTTGTGACATCCCTGAAGTGGAAACCAGACAAGCTGCCCAAGGTGGACCTGAAGGCGGCAAGAAAGATTCTGGACAAAGACCACTACGGACTGGATAAGGTTAAGGAGAGAATACTGCAGCAGCTTGCCGTTATGGCGCTGAAGAAGAGACAGGAGGGATCTATTCTGCTTCTGGTCGGTGCTCCCGGTACCGGTAAAACCAGTATGGGCAAGAGTATTGCGGAGGCACTGGGCAGAAAGTATGTCCGCATCAGTCTGGGCGGTGTTCGTGACGAGGCTGAGATCCGAGGACACCGGAGAACCTATGTCGGGGCTATGCCCGGACGTATTATGGAGGGTATCAAGCGCTCCGGCGCGATGAACCCTGTCGTTGTCCTGGATGAGGTGGATAAGCTGACCGAAGGCGGCTTCAGCGGTGATCCATCCAGCGCACTGCTGGAGGTTCTGGATCCGGAACAGAACAACACCTTTGTGGACCATTATATGAACATCCCCTATGATCTTTCCGGTGTGTTCTTTATCTGCACAGCGAATACCTGGGATACGATTCCGCAGCCTCTGCTCGACCGTATGGAGGTCATTCAGCTCCCTGGATATACTCCTTATGAAAAGGAGCAGATCGCCAAAAAGCATCTGCTGCCCAGAGCGATGGCAGATAACGGACTGACCAGAAAGGATATCCGTGTTACAGATGGCGCGATCCGCAGGATCGTCTCAGAATACACGAGTGAAGCTGGTGTCCGTGGTCTGAAGAAGCAGCTGGACAAGCTGTGCAGAGTCGTGGCCGCGAAGCTGGTTGAGGAGCGGTCAGAGCTGGAAAAAGAACAGGGCAGAAAATCCGGGAAAGCAGATATGGAGGAAAGCACGAACGCTGCAGAGACGGCGGCAGATACAGAATCTGCGGCAGGAACCGGATCAGAGGCGGCAGACAGCGCCGCACAGGGAACGGAGGCTGCGAAAGCTGTTCAGGGTGCAAGAAAGATGGATGCATCCGGAAAAATCACAATTAATGAGAAAAATGTACCGGAGTTTCTCGGGAACAAGAGAATCCTGCATGACAGTGTGCAGAAGCGCAATCCGGCGGGTATTGTGACCGGACTTGCCTGGACACAGGCAGGTGGTGAGATTCTGTTTATCGAGACAACAGCAATGCGGGGAAGCGGGCAGATCAGGCTGACAGGCGAGCTTGGCGATGTCATGAAGGAATCTGCTTCTATCGCAGTGAGCCTGCTGAAATCCTATTACATTGACAGTGATCTGAATTTCAAGGAGAGAGACATTCACATTCATGTGCCGGAAGGAGCCGTGCCAAAGGACGGACCCTCTGCAGGTGTTACGATGTTCACTGCGTTGACCTCGCTGGTCAACAATAAGCCGGTTCCTGCAGATCTCGCCATGACCGGTGAGATTTCCCTCAGGGGACAGGTACTTCCTATCGGAGGACTTCCTGAGAAGCTGATGGCTGCACAGCGCGCCGGCGTGAAAAAGGTATTGATTCCGAAGGATAATGAGAGAGATCTGGAGGATGTGCCGAAGGAGGTCAGAGATCATCTGACAATTGTCCCGGTTGAAAACGTACGGCAGGTAATCCGTGAGGCGCTTGGTATTGAGCTTCCGAAACCAAAGAGCAACCCATTTGAGAGGATGGAGGGCGATGAGCCGGAAGAAAACAGGAAAAAGGATTCCGAATGAGGATGAAGGTAAAGGACGGTTTGCACGTGCATGAAACTGCAAATGCAGGTACAGCACATGTGGTTAGAAGAATCGCGACGATCCGCACTGATTTTTCAGAAAAATTCGGTATTCCACGGCAGAGCGGACTGGCCGATACAAAGGCAGAGATCATATTTGATCCGGAATATGCCTCCATGGAGGCAGTGCGGGGAATCGAGGGCTTCAGCTATCTGTGGCTGATCTGGGGATTTTCCGGAAATGCAGACAGCGGCTGGCATCCGACGGTCCGGCCGCCAAGGCTGGGAGGCAATATACGCATGGGCGTATTTGCCACCAGGTCTCCCTTCCGTCCCAATGGTCTGGGTTTATCATCCGTAAAGCTTGACCGTGTTGAGAACAGGGAGGGAGTCGGACCTGTTTTGCATGTATGCGGGGCAGATCTGCTTGACGGCACACCCATCTACGATATCAAGCCGTACATTCCCTATGCAGATGTGCATGAGGATGCGCGGGAGGGATTTACGGGACCGACAAAGGATTATAGCCTGGAGGTAAATATCGGAGAAGAGCTGTTGAAAAACAGCAGCTTCCCATCGAGTAAGGCCAGAGCATTGAAACAGGTCCTGTCGCAGGACCCGAGACCCTCCTATCAGAGCGATCCACAGAGAATTTATGGAATGAGTTTCGCCGGATTTGAGATCCGTTTCCGGGTACAGGGGAAGGTTTTGGAGGTTGTTTCCATTACGAGAAAGCCAGAGATAAAACCGGAAGATTAGCACAAACATCTCTTCACGAGATGTTTTCTGACAGAGTTAACAGAGTAATACACGGATTTCTATATAAAACAAAGTAATACGCAGATTTCTATATAAAACTATTTTCTATAATAAATAAAAAGCAACAGCAGCTCTGAAGTGTTTCTTCAGAGCTGCTGTTGCTTTTTTGTGCGCTGTGCTCTCCCGATGAAATATGTCAAAGCCGGCGCAGGTCAGGCGCAAGGCTGCTGTGTTCAGCGCCATACAAACCAGATAAACAGATATCCGACGGTAACCGCGGTCAGGGTAAAGGGTACGCCGATTCTCATAAAATCCTTGAAGCTTACGTTGTACCCTTCCTTCTTGAGCAGGCCGGTGGCGGCTACGTTCGCGGAAGCACCGATCGGTGTCAGGTTCCCTCCCAGGGTAGCTCCTGAAAGCAGTCCAAAATACAGGAGGTAGGGAGAAATACCCAGCCGCGAACAGATTCCGGTGATGACCGGAAGAAGCGTTGCCACATAGGGAATATTGTCAATGAAGGCAGAGGCTGCGACAGATACCCATACAATGATAGTATACAGCAGGAAAATATTGTTGCCGCCTGCTTCTGCAATCAGACCGGCAATGTCATCAATCAGACCTGTTTCAGTCAGGCCGCCGATCACAATGAAAAGCCCAAGAAGCATCAGGAGCGTTTCAAAATCAATCGCATTCAGCGCATGGGTTGCATGCTCCACAGCCTTTGTTTTGGAATAGTCAATGATCATTGCCAGAAGCGCGCAGATGCAGCAGATCACGCCATTTGTAATTGCGGGTTTATTCTTATTAAAAGAGGCAAGAATCAGGGCTGCGACCATCGCAATCAGAAGTACGGTCGGCGCATAGTCAGTGACCTTTGTGTGTTCCTCTGCAGAAACAGGCTCCTTATCCTTGCGGAACAGGAACATCATGACAGGGACGGTTGCCAGAGCGCCAAGCTCTACAGCAAAGAAAATACCCGGGCGGCCCTGCATCCAGAAAAAGTCAGTGAAGTCCATATTCGCATAGGCACCCAGCATGATGGAGGTCGTATCGCCAACAAGTGTGGCGGCACCCTGCAGATTGGATGAGACTGCGATAGAAAGTATCATCGGTACCGGAGAGATCTTCAGTTTTTTGCAGATCGCGAGACCGACCGGCGCCACCATCAGAACGGTCGCAACATTATCTATAAAGGCGGAAATGACTCCTGCGAAAAGGGACATATAAATGATGACCCACATGACATTTTTAGACTTATCCAGAAGGATGTCTGCGATGAGGTTCGGCATTTTTGAAGCGATAAAATAATCAACCAGAATCATGGTGCCGAGCATCATCAGAAGTACATTCCAGTTTATGGAAGATGGCAGGGCGGACAGCGGGAGAATGCCACCGATCAGAAAAACCACTGCTGTCGCGAGCACGATCCATACACGGCGCTTTATAAACATAGTCATCAGAACATACATCAGAATAAACAGACAAAGCGCGAAAATTTTCATGAGGTCTTCTTCCTTATTTATAAACAATTAGCAGAGTGAAGCAACAAAAACCAAAACGGCGATGCAGTCATCTATTGCCCTATGATAACAAGCAGGCCCTGTTTTTTCAAGGGAGATACCAGGCATTGATCAAAAGATCATTGTGTTAACATTGCACGCAATCATTTTATCTATTGTTAACATGACACCGGTTACGTTGTTTACACACACAATGGCATGATAGTAACTGCATTGAGCAATCATATTATTTCATTGATGGAAGGTAACGATTCCATTACAAAAAGGAGAATGACAATGAAGCGTAAATCAATGACATTGGTTCTTGCCGGAATTCTTGGCGCATCTCTGCTGGCTGCAGGATGCGGAAGCACATCTTCAACGACAACAGACAATACGACAGACACTGGCGCTACTTCTGCCGCAGCAACACAGGCAGCAAGCACCTCAGCTGCTACAGACAAGACAGATGCGTCTGCATCATCCAGCACAGTTGCAGCAGCATCCGGGGATACAACAGCAGCAGCTTCTGCAGATCTTTCCGGAACTGTAGGTACAGACGGATCCACTTCCATGGAGAAGGTTATCAGCTATCTGAGTGAGGCTTTCATGGAGGAGTATCCGAAGGTTGAGGTTACATACAACCCGACCGGTTCCAGTTCAGGTATTCAGGCCGTTACCGAGGGAAGCACTGATCTCGGACTTGCAAGCCGTGACCTGAAGGACGATGAGAAGAACGGACTTACACAGACGACCATTGCTATTGATGGTATCGCAATCATTGTAAACCCGAACAATAAGGTTAAGGATATCAGCCTGGATCAGATCAAGCAGATCTACACAGGACAGATTACAAACTGGAAGGATGTCGGCGGTGATGACGGCGAGATCGTCTGCATCGGACGTGAAGCTGGTTCCGGTACAAGAGATGGTTTCGAGTCCATCACAGATACCAAGGATCAGTGCAAGCTTTCTCAGGAGCTTACATCTACCGGTGATGTAATCCAGACCGTAGCAAACAACCCGAATGCAATCGGATATGCTTCCATGGCTGACCTCAACGACACTGTACAGAAGCTGACCGTTGACGGCGTAGAGTGCACAGAGGATACCATTCTGGATGGCAGCTACAAGATTCAGCGTAACTTCAATGTCATCACAAATGACAGCAAGCAGCTCAGCACACAGGCACAGGCTTTCTACGATTACATCACCAGCGACGCCGCTGCAGATCTGATCGAAAAAGCAGGCGCTGTACCGGTTGCAAAGAAGAATAAGTAACATCTTCCAGATCTGGTTTGCGAAAACAGGCCGGCAGAGGCTTGCATGAACAAACCGATAAATTCCTGAAAAGACTTCTAATAATAAGCCGGTCAGGGAAATGAGAAGAAATAAGATTTAATAAGATTTCTGAAAAAGAAATAGAGAAAGCAATACGAAACAGAAAGGGATTCATCAATGATGAATCCCTTTCTACAGGAAATAAATTAAGGAAAGTATATTATGCAGATATCTTCAGCAACAGATGCAAAGAATCCAAAAGAAGCGAAGAGCGAAGGATCCGGAAGCATGCAGACAAAGCTTTACAGCGCATCAGGAGTACCGTCTATGGAGAAGAGCCAGAAGAAAAAGAATATAGCGGAAAAGATTATGAGCGGCATCTTTTTCGTTTGTGGTATGCTCGCGATCGCGTTTGTATTATTTATTACGGCTTTTCTGATCACCTCCGGTGTCCCGGCAATCGGTAAAATCGGCATCACGGATTTCCTGTTCGGATCTGTGTGGGCATCTACCGCAGCAGAACCGAAGTTCGGAATTCTGCCCTTTATTCTGACTTCCGTATATGGCACGCTTGGCGCAATTATCATTGCAGTACCGATCGGACTGCTGTGCGCGATCTTCCTCGCAAAGATGGCAACAAACAAGATTGCGGCACTGATTCGTTCCGCAGTTGAGCTTCTTGCCGGAATTCCTTCAGTTGTCTATGGTCTTGTAGGTATGATTATCATCGTTCCGATGATCCGTGATATGTTCAACCTGCCAGATGGCGCAAACCTGCTGTCAGCAATCATCGTACTGTCCGTCATGGTTCTTCCGAACGTCATCAGTGTGTCTGAGACAGCGCTCCTGGCGGTTCCAAGGGAATATGAGGAGGCGAGCCTTGCGTTAGGTGCCACATGGACAGAGACCGTATTCAAGGTATCTGTGCCGGCTGCATCAAGTGGTATTGCTTCTGCAGTTGTACTCGGTGTCGGACGTGCCATCGGTGAGGCAATGGCAGTCATGATGGTATCCGGTAATGTTGCCAATATGCCGGGTCTGTTCAAGAGCGTACGTTTCCTGACGACAGCAATCGCAAGTGAGATGTCTTATTCCTCCGGTCTTCAGAGGCAGGCATTGTTCTCCATTGCGCTGGTACTCTTCGTATTTATCATGATCATCACAATGCTTCTGAATTTTGTATTCAAGAAGAAAAAAGAGTGATGAGACAATGCTGCAGACCATGATACAAGAATTTTAAAAGAAGGCTGGATTATGCACGAAAAAATATCTTTATCAAGAAGAGTTAAAATCAAAGTTCTGAATATCCTGATGTACATTTCCTTTATCCTGATTCTGGCATTGGTGGCCGGGCTGATCGGATATATTCTTTTCAGAGGAATTCCGAATATCAGCTGGAAGTTCCTGAGCTCCAAGCCCAGTCTTCTGAATGGTGTCATCGGTATTCTTCCCAATATCCTGAATACAATCTACATCGTTCTGATCACGCTGGTTATTGTATTGCCGCTGGGTGTAGGAACTGCTGTATACCTGAATGAATATGCGACCAACCGCAAGCTTGTATCCGTGATTGAATTCGCAACAGAGACCCTGGCAGGTATTCCTTCCATCATTTACGGTCTTGCCGGTATGCTGATCTTTGTGCAGTTCTTCTCCATTGGAACCAGTCTGCTGGCAGGCTCTCTGACATTGGTTATCATGACACTGCCTACCATCGTCAGAACTACACAGGAAAGTCTGAAGACGGTTCCGGACAGCTATCGCGAGGGAAGCCTGGCACTTGGTTCAGGAAAATGGCACATGATTCGTACCGTTGTCCTTCCGTCATCTATTGATGGTATTGTAACCGGATGTATTCTTGCAATCGGACGTATCGTCGGCGAAAGTGCGGCGCTTCTGTTCACTGCAGGAATGGCAAACAATATACTGTCCCTGAAGGATGCGGTCACACCCGGAAATGCCGGATCCACTCTGACGGTAGCCCTTTACATGTATGCAAAGGAGCGTGGAGAATTCGGTGTTGCATTTGCTATTGCGGCAATCCTGCTGATTCTTACATTGCTCATCAACCTTTCCGCAAAGCTTGTGGCAAAGAAACTCAAGGTAAAAGTGGATTAATAATAAGAAAGCAGGAATAAGTTATGGCGAATATTATCGAAGCGCATAACCTGAATCTCTGGTATGGAGACCATCAGGCATTGAAAAATATCAATCTGGATATTCAGGAACACAAAATCACCGCTCTGATCGGACCTTCCGGATGTGGCAAGTCAACCTTCATGAAGACCCTGAACCGGATGAATGATCTGGTAGACGGATGCAGAATTGAGGGTGATGTACGTCTGAATGGCGTTGATATTTACAAGGATATGGATGTAAACATCCTCAGAAAAAAAGTCGGTATGGTATTCCAGAAGGCAAACCCATTTCCAATGTCAATTTACGACAATATTGCTTACGGCCCGAGACTTCATGGCATCCATGGCAAGGCTGCACTGGATGAGATCGTAGAGCGCTCCCTGAAGCAGGCGGCGATCTGGGACGAAACAAAGGACCGTCTGAAAAAGAACGCGCTGGGCATGAGTGGTGGTCAGCAGCAGAGACTTTGTATCGCGAGAGCGATCGCTGTAGAGCCGGATGTGCTTCTGATGGATGAGTCAACCAGTGCACTGGATCCGATTTCCACCGGAAAAATCGAGGAACTCTGTCTCGAACTGAAGAAAAAATATACCATCGTTATGGTCACCCACAATATGCAGCAGGCAAACCGTATCTCTGATATCACAGCCTTCTTCCTGCTTGGAGAATTGATTGAGACTGGTGCGACCCAGGATATCTTCCTGAATCCACAGAACAAGAAGACAGAAGAGTACATTACCGGAAGATTCGGCTGATACAATCAGCTTTTATTGGTTTAAGCTTGCTGAAATACATTTCTGTTCAATAGAAAAATGAGGAAATAGTGAGACATGGCAAACAGAAAAGAATATGATGATGAGCTTCGTGAGATCAATGTGCTGATCCACGAAATGGGTAAAGAGGTAAAAAAGTCCATTGACCGGATCATCCATGCTTTTCCGGAAAGAGATGCAAAGCTTGCGAATGAGGTCATGGAGCATGATGGTGTCATCGACAAGATGGAAACCGATATTGAGGAGAGATGCATCAACATCGTGGTAAAGCAGGCTCCTCTGGCGACAGACTGGAGAAAGATTGCCTCCTATATGAGAATGATCAGCGACCTGGAGCGGATTGCTGACAACAGCAGTGATATCAGCATTTATATCATTAAGCTTTCCAAGCAGCCGGAGGTAGAGGTTCCGTCTGAATTCCACCAGCTATTCCTGACGATGCGCGAGATGGTTGGAAATACCATTGAGAGCTTCTTCACGGGAAATATAGATCTGGCAAAGGACATCCATGCACAGGATGATATTGTAGACAAGGGCTTTGATACGATCGTAGAAAAGATCTCCGCGAAAATCAAGGAGAATCCCGAGAATACAGATCAGTACATCAACTATCTGATGGTAGCGAAGTATATCGAGAGGATGGCAGATCACTCTGAGAACATCGCATCCTGGGTAAGCTTTATTGTCAAGGGACAGCTCAAGATGCAGTATACAGACCGCTACAAAAAGGATAGCAGCGAGTTCCAGTTTTATGAATAAGCTGTGTGTATAGGAAAAAGGGCCTGATACAGAAAAATAGTTAACATAGAATTAACATGCGCTTTCTTTCGGAGTTTACATTCTCCTGTGTAGAATGTAAACTGTTTATGGAATAGCGCATTTTTTTGCACAGATATACACTATTTACGATATGCGTACCTGGATGCGGATCAATAGGTATTCGCATAAAGAATGCATAAAGAATAATGCATACAGAATAATGAATAAAGAATAAGGATAAGATTCAGGTTAAAAGACAGGATTTACAAGAAGCAGCCCAATAAGAAATACAGAAAAATACAAATACCTTCAATACAGAGATGGGGGAAATCATGATATATATTTTGGAAGATGACGACAACATCAGGAAGCTGGTCAGTTATGCACTTGCCCGGGAGGGCTATGAGGTAACAGGGTTTGCGGAACCGAAGGCTTTTTACCACGGTATGGAGGAAAAGCTTCCCGATCTGGTTCTCCTTGATATTATGCTTCCCGGTGAGGATGGTCTCAGCATTCTGAAAAAGATCAGAAAGAATATCCGGACGGAAAATATTCCGGTTATCATGCTCACGGCGAAAAGCAGCGAGTTTGACAAGGCAAACGGTCTGGACCTCGGTGCAGATGATTATATTGCAAAGCCTTTTGGCATTGTAGAGCTGACCTCGAGAGTTCGCGCAGTGCTCCGCAGGTCATCCAGAATAAAGAATGAGCCGGAAAATGAATATCGTGTCGGCAAGCTGTATGTCAATCCGGACAAGCATATTATTCAGGTGGATGACAAGAACATCTCCCTGTCCTACAAGGAATATTGCCTGCTGATGGCGCTGCTGGAGGCAAGGGGGAATGTTGTGCGCAGAGAGGAGCTTCTGACGAAGGTCTGGGGCGAATTCTACGGAGAGTCCCGTACGCTGGATGTACATATACGCAAGCTGCGGGTAAAGCTGGGCGACAAGGCTGGAAAATATGTGCAGACCGTAAAAGGAATCGGTTACAAGATCGAAGAATGCTGATCAGCGTCTGCATCTGGCAGCACATATTTGAACTTGGGTTGTTGTTCTTGTTGCAGTTTTCTATCAGACCGTAAATGCTGATTGCAATTGGGCCCTGAGTTTCGAACCGTATCCTTGCATAGGAATCTGGCGGGAAGGTGATCGGTGAAGATCAATGAGTCATAAAATATTTAAATCAACATTCATCATATCTATCATTATTTTCCTCCTCACGATGGGCGTGACAGCTGTCCTGCTTTTTGGTCTTCTGGAGGACAGGACAATCGATGAGCTGCGGGAGGAGGCCGGGATTATTTCGACCGGCATTGAGCAGGATGGGCAGGAATATCTGGACCAGCTCAATACGACACGCAGGGTCACACTGATTGCTTCGAACGGTAAGGTTCTGTTCGATAATGAGGCGGATGCTGTGACGATGGAGAACCACAGCGACCGCACGGAAGTGAAGGAAGCGCTGCAATCCGGGCAGGGTCACAGTATCCGGAAGTCTGAGACAATGACGAAGGAGACACTCTATTATGCCCTGCGGCTGAATGATGGTGACATACTTCGTGTGGCTGTGACGCAGGACTCGATCTGGGCGATTCTGAAGCATCTTCTGAAACCGTCTGTGATTTTGTTTATGACTACTGTCCTGCTGTCCCTTGGTCTGGCAAATCTGGTCACCAGAAATATCCTCAGCCCGCTGAACAAGATGGACCTGGACAATATCGAGGACAATGATGTCATATATGATGAGCTGTCACCGCTTCTGAAAAGACTGCAGACACAGCAGGAGACAATCCGGCGGCAATTGAATGCGGCCAGTCAGAAAAGGGAGGAATTTAATCTGATTACGGAGAACATGTCAGAGGGATTTCTGGTCATAGACAAGAATACGGATATTCTGTCATGGAACCCATCGGCACTGGGATTGCTTGGCATTGTGGATGAACCCTCCGGAAGCGTGCTGAAGCTGAACCGGTCCAGGGAATTCAGGGAGACGATTTTCAAGGTCCTTTGTGGAAAGAAAGAGGAGCTTGAGCTGAAGCGTGAAAACCGGACGTATAAGCTGATCGCAAACCCTGCATATGATGATAATCACAACGAAGTCATCGGAGCGGTCATCGTCATTCTGGATGAGACGGAAAGCATCAAGAGAGAGAATTTCCGCAGGGAATTTACCGCAAACGTGTCGCATGAGCTGAAGACACCGCTCACTTCCATTTCCGGTTTTGCAGAGCTGATGATGGCTGGCGGTATGCCGGAGGATACAGTCAGAGACTTCTCAAAATCCATTTATGATGAGGCAAGCCGTCTGATCTCACTGGTCAATGATATCATCAATCTGAGCTCTCTGGATGATGAGAGCGTAGAGTATGACTGGGAGATGCTGGATCTCTACCAGATTGCGTCAGAGGAGATCAGCCATGTACAGCTTGCGGCAGACAAGAAGGATGTGAGTATAAAGCTCAGCGGAGATCATGGAAAGATCACCGGTGTCAGACGTGTGGTTTCCGAGATGATTTATAACATCTGTGATAACGCGGTCAAGTACAATAAGGAACATGGCAGTGTAAATGTGAAGATTGAGACGACAGCCAGTCATGTACTTGTACGTATTCAGGATACCGGTATCGGAATTCCCGAGGCGGATCAGAACCGTATCTTTGAGCGATTCTACCGGGTGGATAAGAGCCACTCCAAGGCAGTGGGTGGCACCGGACTGGGGCTTTCGATTGTCAAGCACGGTGCACAGCTGCATAACGCGCAGATCAAGGTAGAGAGCAAGCTGGACAAGGGAACCACGATCACATTGCGGTTCCGTAAGCATGCCTGAATATCTGATATTTAAAAGCGATTACCCTTTGCCCCGTACTTCATTAGATATCTCAGATAGAAAAACGGTGACATTTAGAAAAACGATGACAGTTAGAAAAAAGGTGACAGCATGAAGCTGTCACCTTTTTTTCTGTAAAAGTGAGTTGTATATCACTTGAAATGTATCAATAGCCCTGGCCGGTCGTGTCTGTATTCTGCGTATCACCGGAGGTGTCTGTACCGGTCGATGCATCACCGGAATTATCAGTTCCGGATCCATCATAACCGGAATTATTGGTTCCATCCTGATTGTATCCGGTATTTCCATTATCTGTTCCGGAATTGCCGGTTCCGGATGCAGATCCGCCGGAGTCATCCGGTGTATAGCCGGAATTGTCAGTGCCGCTGTTATCGTAACCGCCTCCGGCATCTGTGCCGCCACTGTAGCCGTTATCTGTGCCGGTGCCGCCGTTGTCAGATGGTGTGTATGTGTCCGTTCCACCGTCATCGATACCAGTGTTGTCTGGAAGAGACGGGTCTGCGGCGGTTTCGCCGTATGTCTCGTTATACTGCGTATCATCAGGCTGTGTGACGGTCGTTTCTGAATCCTGACCGCCGTTATCGCTACTGCTGCTCTCTGTGGTATCTGTTGTTGTTGTGCCGTTTGAGGAAGCCTTGAAAATATCACCGTTGGCGGCAGATCCATACAGATAGCTGATCAGCGCGTCGTGGCAGGCGGTAAGGTCAGGGACCAGGACAGCCTGCTCATCAATGGTTTCAGCTGTATACATGCCTTCCCCGGGCAGGGTGGCCGCGTCCATGTCGGAACCGCATAGGAGAGCATAGAAGCAGGCTCTGGTGAGATACCAGTCGGTCATATCTGTTGTAATGCTGGGTGCAGCCTGATTCATCACCTTTAACATGGTGAATGGGTTGGACTTCATTTTGGCGAAAGCCGCCTGAATGATTTTCTTCTGACGGTTCACACGGTCCCAGTCTGAATTGCCTACATACCGCATTCTTGCATAGCAGAGCGCCTGCTCCGGTGTCAGGGAATTCACGCCCTCCACAAGGCCCCAGGCCTCATCGACCTGTGCGTTGTCCACACTGGAGCCGAGACCCTCATTGGCATTCATGTAGGTTGCCTCATCATAGCTCAGGTCAATATCAAGATTGCCCACAGAGGTGATTGCACTCAGAAAGCCGTCCAGGTCCACCACAGCATTTCCGTCAATGTCTATGCCGAAGCTTTCCTGAATTGTCTCGTCCAGTGTCTCCAGACCGCCGGTTGCGTAGGCAGCATTCAGCTTTGCAGAGTAGTCTGTTCCGGCTATAGGCACATAGGTATCACGCATCAGGGACACCAGGGTGATTTTCTTCGTCTTGCTGTTCAGACTGCAGATGATCATCGTATCGGACCGGGTCTGCGTCTCCCCGTCTCTGGCATCCTCACCGATCAGCAGGATATTCATGACACCCCGTTCGCTGTAGGGCGTCACACCGGCTGCTTCTGTTGCGGTGTCTGCCGTGGTATCCGCTACCGGGTCCACACGGTTCAGACGGCTGAAGGCAACGTGCAGGAAGACGGCAAGCAGAACGACAAGAATCAGAATGATGACGAGCAGGGCCAGAAAGAAGTTGCGTACAGGATGGCGCTTTTTCCTTCGGTGGCGGCGCCGGTCATGCATATCATAGTCATCATCATAGCGGGAACGTCCGCCGGAGGCGTTTTTCTTCTTTTTCTTTCTGGGGGTAAAGCCGAAATCATAATCGTCACCGGCCTCGTAATCGTCATCGTCGTAACTGCCATCATCATATCTATGGTCATCGACGTAACGGTCGTCATCGTTATAACCCTGATATCTGTTATAACGGTCATCATTGTCATCATAGAAATCCGCGCCCTGTCTTTGTGTGCGCTGATAATAATTCAGATGACTGCTGTCCCCGCCGGAGGAGGTATATGGTTTCTTTCGAGAGCTCATAAATAATACTTTAATCCTTTCAGATTTCAGAAGAATAGTAGCATTCTGTCAGTCTTCAGTGTCTTCTTCGTCCGTGTCCGGAGCAGATTTCCTGCCCCTCTTTTTTGTGAGATCCGGGAGCTTTACGTCCCGGTCGATCTTCTCGGCAAATTTGATATAATTGGACATCGTGTTCGATACCTTGAAACGGCCGCCCTCTTCCGGACGGATTGTCAGGCTTTTGGCATGAACCGCATCGTCTGCCCCTTCCTTTTTCACAGTTCGGATCTGATCAAAGGAGGTAATCTCAGGTTTTCCGAAAGAACCCTGATAGCGGATTTTATCGCCCTCTACGAAGACCCGTTCACATAAGGCCTTCCTCTGCATGAAGAAGTAAATCAGACCGGTCACCAGGCCGATGAGGATTTCCGCGGCAATGGTGATCAGCTGTCGCTGCTGATCGCCCTTTAGGGCCAGCCACCCTATAAAGATTTCCACAACACAGCCGAGCAGCAGAATACTAAAGCCGATAAAAACGCCGCTCAAAGCATTGCGCATGATGTAGTGCTCGGGATCGTCGTCCTTTGACATTTTCTTCTCATACCGTGTCACGCCGGCTGTTGCGGTGCTGATGCATGAGATCAGCAGCAGAAGTACACTCATGAAAACGCCAGACCACCGGATCAGAATTGGCAGTATTGCATCCATTTGTTTTGTTCCCCCTTCTATTAAGGAAAATATTTGATAAGGAAAATATTTGAAATTAAGGAAATTCTAGCATTGCGCAGATTTAATGTCAACGAAGGGTGTGTTGCCGCAATGCAGAGAAGCGCATGCTTTCGCACTCTTCGACATGCGGAGAAGTGTGTGCCTTCGTACTCTTCGCAATGCAGAGAGCATGTGCATTTGCATTCTTTGCAATGCGGGAAGGGCAGGCAGAATGTATGCCTGAAAAGCTTGATTTTACGCGCTTTTTCGTCCTGTCTCTCCTTGACATTGCACAGGGAACAGTTTAAAATATCAGAATTGCGAATAGAGGACGTACTGTTTTCCAAATATCTATATATTTTATTTAATTTCAAATGGAGAGAATGGTCATGGCGAATAAGACAGTTGTAACGTATGCCGGATTAAAAGCACTGGAGGATGAGCTGCAGGATCTCAAGGTTACAAAGCGTAAGGAGATCGCGGAAAAGCTGAAGGAGGCCCGTGCACAGGGAGACCTCTCAGAGAATGCCGAGTATGACGCAGCCAAGGATGAGCAGGCGCAGATCGAGGCGAGAATTGAAGAGATCGAGGCACTTCTGAAGAATGTTGAGGTTGTCGTTGAGTCTGAGGCCGATGCCAATAAAGTCAACATCGGATGCAAGGTGAAGGTGCAGGATGTGACCTATGACGAGGAGCTTGAGTTCCAGATCGTGGGTTCCACCGAGGCAAACAGCCTCAAGGGAAAGATTTCCAATGAGTCCCCGGTAGGCAAGGCGCTGCTTGGACATTAAGTCGGCGAGACGGTCACAATTGAGACACCGGCAGGGGATGAGCAGTATAAGATCCTTGGGATTGAGAGAAATATCTGATTGACATACAGATCATAACGCAGGGTGCGTTTTTTTCAGGAGGGAAAGATGGCAGAGCAGAATCAGAACCACAATGCTAAGCAGAAACCGGAACAGGACATGAACCATATTCTGAAGGTGCGTCGTGATAAGCTGAAGGAGCTGCAGGATGCAGGCAGAGATCCTTTCAAAATCACAACCTATGACCAGACACAGCACAGTCAGGAAATTCTGGATCACTTTGATGAATTTGAAGGCAAAGACGTATCCATCGCCGGCCGTATCATGAGCAAGCGTGTCATGGGTAAGGCTGCCTTCTGTCATGTTCAGGACAAGCTTGGCAGGATTCAGTGCTATGTACAGCGTGATTCCCTGGGCGATGAACCTTATAAGGAGTTCAAGCGGATGGATATCGGTGATATCGTCGGCGTGAAGGGCTATGTGTTCAGAACCCAGACCGGTGAGATTACCGTCCATGCAAAGCAGATCATCCTTCTGTCGAAATCTCTTCAGCCGCTTCCGGAGAAATTTCATGGCCTTCAGGATACAGATACCCGCTATCGTCAGAGATATGTAGACCTGATCATGAACGAGGATGTGAAGAAGACCTTCATCAAGCGCTCACAGATCATCCGCGAGATCCGGAACTTCCTTGATGCGCGCGACTTTATGGAGGTTGAGACACCGATGCTGGTGGACAATGCGGGCGGCGCTTCCGCACGTCCCTTTGTTACCTACTATAATGCACTTGGCGAGTACAAAAAGCTCCGCATTTCCCTGGAGCTGTATCTGAAGCGCCTGATTGTCGGCGGACTCGAGAGAGTTTATGAGATCGGAAGAGTTTTCCGGAATGAGGGACTGGATCAGAGACATAATCCTGAGTTTACCCTGATGGAGCTGTATCAGGCCTACACCGACTACAACGGCATGATGGAGCTGACAGAGAGCATGTTCCGTTATCTGGCGGAAAAGGTGTGCGGCGGCACGAAGCTCTACTATGGTGACCAGAAGGAAGGAACCGGCAAGGAGATCGATCTTGGCAAGCCGTTCCGCCGCCTGACCATGGAGGATGCGATCAAGGAGCAGACCGGTATCGATTTTGAGACGATCAAAACCGATGAAGAGGCAAAGGCGCTTGCCAGAGAGCATAACATCGAATTCGAGGATCGTCACAAGAGAGGTGATATCATCAATCTCTTCTTTGACGAATACTGCGAGGACAAGATGATCCAGCCGACCTTCATCATGGACCATCCGATCGAGATCAGTCCGCTGACCAAGAAGAAACCCGACGATCCGAGAAAGGTAGAGCGCTTCGAGCTGTATATCAATGGCTGGGAGATGTGCAATGCATACTCCGAGCTGAATGATCCGATTGATCAGCGTGAGCGCTTTGCTGCGCAGGACGCATTGTCTGCACAGGGTGATGAGGAGGCTCAGCATACAGATGAGGACTTCCTGCACGCCATGGAAATCGGAATGCCCCCGACCGGCGGCATTGGGTACGGTATTGATCGTCTGTGCATGCTTCTCACAAACAGCGCCACTATCCGTGACGTATTGCTCTTCCCGACAATGAAGACCCTCAAGTCTGAAAACAATGAAGCACATGCGGACGAGAAGGCCGGTGAAGAGAAGGCTTCCGAGGCTGTTTCTGATCAGTCCGGGTTCTTTACCCCGAACGAAAAGATCGATTTTACCGGTGTGAAGATCGAGCCGCTGTTTGCGGATCAGGTCGATTTCGACACCTTCAGCAAGTCCGATTTCCGGGCGGTGAAGGTAAAAGAATGCTCGGCCGTTCCGAAGAGTAAGAAGCTCTTAAAGTTCGTTCTGGATGACGGAACGGGCACGGATCGCGTGATTTTAAGCGGTATTCACGCTTATTACGAGCCGGAAGAGCTGGTCGGAAAGACCCTGATTGCCATCACGAATCTCCCGCCGAGAGCGATGATGGGGATCGACTCCTGCGGCATGCTCCTGTCTGCGGTGAACGAGAGAAACGGCGAGGAAGAGCTGCATCTTCTGATGGTGGACAACCACATCCCGGCCGGCGCGAAGCTGTATTGATCCGGGGAAAATCACAGGCGGAAAACCTGCGGATTTTTACAACAAATCCAAGCCGATTTTTTGCAGTGACACCGGATTTACAACATTTGTACAACAAAAAGTCAAATGACGGTACATCGTAACAGATGACAGTATAAAGTAAAGCGTACGTCCCAGTTCCAAAAACATTAAAGGCACTCCTTTTCAGAATCAATCTGAGAGGGGTGCCTTTTTGCGTGCAAACAGCAGGAAAAGAGGCTGAAAAGCCTTTTATCACTGTTTGAATAGAAACCAGATGACGCAGATGCCTGTTATCCGGGCATCTGCCCACAAATCCACAAGGAGGAAATGTATGGAACAGGAGTATCAGGACATCACAAGACCAAGAGAGGTCCGGGAAGAGGTGAAGAAGCTGCGTAAAAAGTTTCTTCGCTATCAGGAAGCGGAGGTCGTGTACAGCATCTCGCACCGCAAGCTCATCGAGCTCGCGGATCGGGCTGGAGCGCTTTACAGGATGGAAGGGACGGTGCTGATCAACCGCGATATTTTCGATGCCTATCTCGAGAATTTTCATGAGAAGACCAGGGGAATCGGTAAGCGCGGTTTGAGCAAAGAAGAGAGGAGGCGAAAGGAGGAAAAGGCATGAGCGGGAAACTCTGGATGTTCTCGGATCAGCTGGACGATGAGGATTTGGAATTTGCAAGACACAGCTTCTTCCGCTATGCAGATGGAATCGCGTACTACAGACTGACGGAGAAGACGATTACCCGACTGGCAAAAGAAGCGGAAGCCATCTACAAGATTGACGGAAAGATGGTCCTTGTCCGGCGTGATCTCTTTGAGTCGTATCTCAGAAAACAGTACAGGAAAAACGGAAGAGGACCGGGATTGGAGGAAAAGGATGAAAGCAGCAGATAAGGAAAAAGCGATGGCGAAAATGGAACGAAGGCTGGCGTCTGGAATGAAACCGGCAGCCTATGCAGCATCAGAGGAAAAACCGGTCAGCAGAAAAACCGGGAGAGGCAGAACAGGAAATGGCAAAACGCAAGAGAAGAAAACCGGGAAAGAAGCCGTGAGGGAAACGCTGGCAGCGAGAAAAAAGATTTACGTCAGGTACAAGGAAGGGGCGGCACTATACAGCATGGGGCTGTCCAAGTTTCAACAGATGGCGCATGCTGCCGGAGCGGTTTATAAGGCAGACAAAGCCTGCTTTGTAAATCTGGAAATATTTGATGCATACTTTCAGACCTTCCGGCTTGATGAAGGAGGCAGATGATGGACAAGGAGAAAACGATGAACGCACAGGATAAAAGTGCAGCGACGCAGATTTCCATTCGTCAGATTCATCCCTTCCGGAATCATCCCTTCAAAGTGCTCGATGATGACCGGATGAAAGATCTTGTTCAGAGCATCAAGGACAATGGGATCCTGAATCCGGTTCTGGTGCGTCCTGATGAACAGGACGGATTTGAAATGATTTCCGGCCATCGGAGAATGCACGCGGCAAAGCTGGCGGGTCTGACCACCGTTCCGGCGATCATCAAGGAGATGACGGATGATGAAGCCGTCATCGCGATGGTTGACTCCAATATGCAGCGGGAGGAGATCCTTCCGAGTGAGCGGGCATTTTCCCTGAAGATGAAGATGGATGTGATGCGTCATCAGGGATATCGATCAGATCTACACAAGAATGAGACCTTGAATCATAGCAGGTCTTTGGCCACTGAGCGGCCGATGTCAGATGAAGATGAACGTATCAATAGTAGGATTGATAAAAATGGACAGAGAGTCACTTCCGCCACTGACCGGCCGAAGATAGAAAGTGCCAGAATAGCTGGAGAAGAATTCGGTCTTGGGAAAACGCAAGTCAAAAATTATATCCGTCTCACAGAGCTTACGCCCGATCTTCTGAATCTGGTCGATCAGAAAAAGCTATCTATCGTACTGGCTGTGGAGATTTCCTATTTTGACAAGGATCTGCAGAGAAGCCTTTACTCATATATTCAGAAAAATGGGATGATCAAGAAAACTCAGCTTGACGCACTGAAAAAGTTTAATTATGAGAATCTTACGGAATTCAGCGTGACGCAGGTGTTAAATGATGCCGTTTCAACAAAGGAAGACGATGGCAAAGTTGTGCTTTCGAGGCGGGAGCTGGACAAATATTTCTCTAAGACAGTGGAAACGGACAAGCGGAAAGAAGTCATCCTTGATCTTCTGGATCGATGGAAGCGGGGACAGAAGAGACCCTGAACAGACGGATGTTCGGTTGACGTAATGCAGGGGCCGTGTCAGGAATTCTGACACGGTTCTTGTGGATTTCATAAAAGAGTTCCTTCATAATTTATGTAGAAGCAAAGTCCGGATAACAGTTGTCGCCGGCGTAGTCCCCGACGTGCAGATCGAAACGGGCATGAGAAATCATTCCCGATGCTCCGGTATATGCAATGTATTCAGGAAACCGGACGACGGATAGGAGGTTGAAAATGAAGGTGCTCTGCGTTTTGGGTTTTGTGCTGCTACTGATGTTGAAAATCGTCCTGCTTCCGGTTCGGGCGCTGCTTGGCCTTCTCGATCTTTCCCTGGAATTTGTAGGGAAGATCGTCTGCAGAATTGGAGAAATTTTTGGAACCATTTTCTTATTGATCGTGGTCATCAGCCGTATCTGTGGCGATGTTTCCAACACAGCGTTCCTAGAGGGACTGATTTTTGCTGTCCTCGCCGCCGTTATTCCACGAGCATTGTGCATCCTCGGCGGAAGTTTGATTGCTGGAATTCAGGGCTTGTTGCGGCAAATCTGAATGCACTTTTGGTGAAAAATGTCATGCCGTGAGAAATGTTCAAGAATGTTGAGAAAATATCTATCTGCTGTCTATTGAGGCGGTTCTAAACCGGTGATAGTATTAGGATAGATAAATGGAAACGGCGAATGCCGGCGGCCATTTATTTTTCTTTTGCAAAAGAATAGGGAACGATAGACGTGAGCGTCAACCTGCGGAGTGATCTGCGGGCTGGCGCTTTTTTCATGCCCGGATTTCTGGAAAGGAGGCAGATTCATGCGTTCCATTGGAGAAAGGTTGAAGGAATGGAGGCAGGCGGCGGGTATGAAGCAGGATATCGCCGCCATGCGGATGGGCATGTCAAGAACTACGCTGAGCGCGATTGAAGCAGGAAAGCGTGAAGTGCTTGCTAAGGAAATTCCAGGATTTGTGAGCCTCTATGGAAAATCCCCGGAGGAGCTCCTGGAAGGAATCAATGGAAAGGAGAACAGCGGAATAATGACAGAGGATATGGAACAGTTTGCGGACCGTGTGACAGATGAACTGATTGATCGTTTGAATGAGCGGGGCATCAACAACATTTCCATGGCTGTACACGATGTGAGTCATCAGGAAGAAGAGCATACGGAAGTATCGATTCACGAGAGAGCTTCCGGTATTCAGGTGAATGTAAACCTGTCGGACATGCAGGAAGAAGTCAGGAACGGAGGGGATTTTAACGATATCGTTTCCCGCGCAGCGGATCAAATTGCCGACAGAATCGGCATGGCGCAGAAGATTGATCTCTCTGCCCTTGGTGATTACGAACAGATTAAGGACAGACTCATCATGGAGATCGTTCCGACAGGCGGAAATAAGGAGACACTGGAGAAGGCTTCCCATATGGAGATGGAGGATCTCTCTGTGGTCTATCGTATTTTCCTCGGAGAGAACGAGTTGGGCAGGAACACCGTACTGTTGACCGATAAGATGCTTGAACATTATGGTGTCTCCCCGGAACAGTTAAGAGCGGATGCCGGTGAGAGTGCGCCTAAGCTTTTACAGCCTGTAATTAAACCGATCTCCGAAGTGCTGGGGATGCCAATGGGATCGGGAGCAGAGGACACATTGTATGTGGCCACTGTGCAGGGGATGAATTATGGTGCCGGCGTCTTGGCGTATCCTGGATTTCTGGACGATGCAGCAGAAAAGCTTGGAGGCGATTTCTTTATTCTTCCCTCCAGTATTCATGAAGTCCTGCTGATGCGGGATGATGGCGGAATCAAGGCACAGGAACTGCAGGATATCATTTCCAGCGTCAACAAAAGTGAAGTGATGCCGGAGGAACGACTTTCCGATCATGCTTACCGGTATGACACCAAAGCGCATGCGTTTGAACTCGCCGAGCGCTTCGAGGCGCGGCAGAGAGAAAATCCGGAGCATACTGCTGAAGATGGAAGAGAATCCGTGCTGACAAAGCTGGAGGACAAAAAATCAGAAGCTGCAGTAAAGCAGACAGCAAGAGATACGGCAGTCAAAGCCAGCCGTATGAGGGGAGGCGAGGCGATATGAATGAGGCGATTGCAATTGAAACCCTGCAGAACACTCCGCCGAAGAAATATCCGCAGCCGGAACCTTATCCGGTCAACTGCGGTCATCCCTGCTGTTACGGACATGGACATCCCTTCTGCTTTCCCTGTATGAAGAAGATTCTGGAGGAACATCGAAAAAACAGGAAGGAGCAGTAAAGCTTTGCCGTACGACTACTTTTATGAGGAGCAGTCGGAACAGTTCTCATTTTATCGGATCCCGAAGGCACTTATGACGGAGAAAACATTTGACGGACTCTCCGGGGACGTCAAGATCCTCTATGGACTCTGCCTGGATCGCGTATCTTTGTCGAGAAAGAACCGATGGGTGGACGCGACAGGCAGAATTTATATCTATTACACGCTGAACAGCATCATGGAGGATGTCGGATGTGCGGTACAAAAGGCGGTAAAACTTCTCGGAGAACTGGAAAAATACGGACTCATTGAGCGCGTCAGGCAGGGACAGGGCCGCCCGTCCCGGATCTATGTGAAGAACTTTCTTCCACCGCTTCGGAACTCAAAGAACAAGGACTTTGAAAATCATAGTTCCGAAACTTCCAAAACCAAAGTTCAGGGACTTCGAATATCAAAGGGGAATAATACTGAGAAGAATAATACAGATATGAATGATACGAATCGAATCTTATCCGGGATGGGATGTGATGACGATTCGAGAGAGCAGTATCGGGAGTACTTTCGGGAAAAGCTGGCTATTGAAGATCTGAAAGAGCGCTATCCGTATGACCGGGAGACATTGGACGGGATCGAGGAGCTGATCCTTGATGTGGTCTGCAGCGGGAAAAAGACCATCCGAGTGCAGGGAGAAAATTTCCCGGCGGGCGTTGTGAAGAGTCGTTTTATGAAGCTTCGTTTTGACCATATCGAATATGTCATGGAGCAGCTGCAAAAGACAACGACAGACATCCGAAATATCCGCCAGTATCTCATTGCCGCTCTCTATAATGCGCCCTGCACCATTGATAGCTACTACAGACAGGCGGTCAGGCACGATTTCGCCTACCCGGAGGATAAAAAGGAGGCAATACAAGATGAAGGACATACACTTTGAAACCAATTTGGATCCACTGAAGGATGGCATGGTTTCTACCAGAGAAGATCTGGACAGACTGAGCCGCCATGCCGTTATTATTGGAACGAATGGCCGGTATCGGAAGGTTTCCATGAAGGAAGCCGGGAGCATTATGGAATCCATGCAGAGTTGCTCGGCGACAATGCTGGTTGGCGAGGAGAATTTTGCTGTCGTCTACAATGTGGAAAAGACATTCCGGATGGACGGAAATATCTTTCTTGTGGGCAGCTTTCTGGTTATGAAAATGGAAGGGCAGCGCATGTTCCCGCTTTCTGACCGGGATTTTGGACGGCTGTTCATGATCCTGGCTGGAAAAATGGAGGAATTCCGGAATGGGGATGAAGTGTTCGATGCACTGCGGATCGAGTAGGAGGCGAAAAAGTGAGCAGAACCATACCTAGAGCTTATGTCACAGCGGCGTGGAATGATAATCCGGTGGTTGCGAAGGATGATGCGGTGAAATACTGCACCGCGCTGGTTAAGGAAGGATATCTTCCCCTGTGTCCGATCCTGGCTTTTGATGGGATTTTTCCGGCGGATGTGGAGGATGCACACAAGAGAAAGCGCGAGATGTCGGAGGATATGCTTCGGCGCTCGCGTTTTCTTGTGATCTGCGGGGATGCGCGGAATGAGGAAGTAAGAGACGACATCGCCATCGCAAGAAAGGCGAAGGTCATCGTCACAACGCTAAATGGCGTGATCGGCTATGTGTAAGCGGCTGCCGCTGATTCCTGAAAGTGGCACCAGTGGGTCATCGGATATGGAGACTATGAAGAGAAGCAAAGGAAGCTGCCGGGAAGGAGGTGATCGCATTGATGAATGAAGAGGTTGCAAGAGAAACAGTTGAAATTGCGGCAAGACCGTTGAAACAGGCAGGTCAGTATTTTATCCGGAGGGCCGTGCAGATGGACGAGAAGGCCCTGCTGAAACTGATTGAACTCATGAAAACAGCGCCGGGAAAAGTGGTGGAGATGCTGAATGGACCGGGCAAAGAGATGTCCGTCAAGGAGCTTCTGAAAAAAGACGAGGGAGCAAAAAACATCGACATCGCGGAGCTTGGCATCGGCGACTTCAAGCCAATCGCAAGGCGCTACGGCATGGACTTTGCCGTTGTAAAGAGCAAATATCTGGACCCGCCGAAATACACAGTTTTCTTCAAGGCAAGAGATGCTGACACGATTGAAAAAGTCATGAATGAGTATTCGGCAAAGTGCATGAAGCGGAAGAATGAGATCGGCAGAGAAAAGCCGAGCCTTCTTGCAGCTCTGAAGAAGTTGAAATCGATGGTCCTGTCAGCTCCGAGAAAAGAGGTCGAGAAGAGGAAGGAGGAAGTGCGATGAATTTTTCTGAAGCATCTCTGCCAGGTGAACATCCGGAATTACAGGAAGGGAGGATTTTGATTGAATGGCAGTAAGTGGAAGAAAACGCTGATTCTCTGCCTTCCTTACATTATCGTTGGCCTGCTCTGCACAAACCTTGGCGAGGCATGGAGACTGGCAGAGGGTATCAATGCATCGGAGAAACTACAGGATGTTTTTCAAAGCGGAACACTGCAGACGGCATTTCAAAATCTGCTTCCCAGCCTCTATCCGTCGGACCTGATCGTTGGTATTGTCTGTGGAGCGGCACTACGGCTGGCTGTGTATATGAAAGGCAAGAATGCGAAGAAGTTCCGGCAGAACGAAGAATATGGCAGTGCCCGCTGGGGAACTCATGCCGACATCGAGCCGTTCGAGGATCCGGATTTTGAAAACAACGTGATTCTGTCCCAGACAGAGCGGCTCACGATGAGCAGCCGCCCTCCGGTCCCGAAGTACTCGAGAAACAAGAATATTCTTGTCGTCGGTGGCTCGGGATCAGGTAAAACAAGGTTCGTCCTGAAACCGAACCTTCTTCAGTGCTGCTCAAAAAAATATCCTGTCTCTTTTGTGGTGACGGATCCGAAAGGGAGTATCGTCAACGAATCCGCCCACGCCCTGGTGGCAAATGGCTACGAGATCCGGATCTTCAACACGATCAACTTCCATAAGTCTATGCACTACAATCCATTTGCCTACATCCATGATGAAAAGGACATTCTGAAGCTTGTTACGACATTGATGGCCAATACAAAGGGCGAGGGAAACGGTGGGGATCCGTTCTGGGAGAAGTCGGAGAAACTGCTTTACACGGCACTGATCGGCTACATTCACTATGAGGCACCGATGGAAGAGCAGAATTTCACAACACTTCTTGAAATGCTCAACTCCATGGAGGTTCGAGAGGATGACGAAACGTTCAAGAATCCGGTGGATCTTCTCTTTGATGAGCTGGAACAGAAGGAGCCGGATCATTTTGCAGTCCGTCAGTATAAAAAATACAAACTGGCGGCGGGCAAGACTGCGAAATCAATTCTTGTTTCCTGCGGTGCCAGGCTTGCTCCGTTTGACATCAGGGAGCTGCGGGAGATCACCGCATATGACGAGCTGGAGCTGGACACACTGGGAGACAGGAAGGTGGCTCTGTTTCTCATCATGTCAGATACAGACTCCACATTCAACTTTCTGATCAGCATGATCTACACACAGATGTTCAACCTGCTCTGTGAGAAGGCGGATGATGTCTATGGCGGAAGACTCCCGGTGCATGTCCGGTGCCTCATCGACGAGATGGCAAATATCGGTCAGATTCCGAACCTGGAAAAGCTGATGGCGACGATCCGATCCCGTGAGATCAGCGCTGTTCTCGTGCTGCAGGCAAAGTCGCAGCTGAAGTCTATCTACAAGGATAATGCAGACACCATCATCGGCAACTGCGACTCGCAGATTTTCCTAGGCGGTTCGGAGAAGACGACGCTGAAGGATCTCAATGAGTCCCTGGGCAAGGAAACCATCGACATGTACAACACCGGGGAGTCCCGCGGGACTTCTCAGTCCTACAACATGAATTACCAGAAGCTCGGGCACGATCTGATGAGTGTGGATCAACTGGCGGTTCTGGACGGCAGCAAATGCATCGTGCAGGTGCGCGGCGTGCGGCCGTTTCTGTCCGATAAGTACGATCTCACGAAGCATCCGAACTACAGACTCACTGCAGATTACGACAAGAAATACTGGTTTGATGTTGAGAAATACCTGAACCATCGGATGACGCTGCGGGGAGATGAGCGGTATCAGGTATTGGAAACCGCTCCCTGAGCAGAAAAATTGGCAAACTGGCAGTTCGGCAGCATAAGGACAAATGTTTCAGATCTGACCGGAAGGAGTATAAGACTTGAGAAAGAATACGGTAAGTTTTGCGCTTGTCAGGGCTGACAGGCGTTTTATTTTGCCTAAATGGAGGAACTACGGATGGCGGAAGAGCAGCCGTTAATGCCGGGAGATATCCCGGCTTGGGTGAAGGAAGCAGAGGAGCAGATAAAGGCGGGTGATTTTCCGGTGGCACAGGAAAAGAAGGAGATTTCGATCAAGTTTGGAAAGGGACTGGTCGGTGAGCCGTTTACATCAAAGAGTGGGCATCCGTTCGTTGAAGTGAAAATTCCAAATGTGGATCCGGCGGATAAATCGCCGTGGGCATCTTTTGTGATTTCGCCAAAGATGATTCATGAGAACCAGTTTGGCAAGGGCGTGTGGATGAAGCTTCCGGAGGACGGGGCAACGAGGATCAGCAAGCCGGTGATCACGAGAACCGGGCCAGACGGAAAGAAGATCTGGGGCAGGGATGTGCGGGAGATTCCGAACCCGGAACTGAAGGCGATGCTGGAGGCGTACAAGAACAGAGATCGGAGTTCGATCCTTGGCGCATTGAAGGAAAAGAAGGGAGAGGCCGCCAAGGCACCTCAGGCAGAAAAACAGACAAGATCCAAGCGGACTGTCCCGGAGAAGTAGCAGGCGGCCAAACCAAAGTTTGACAGATGCATATCAGAAAGCGAGGGAGCAGATGAAATGCAGAGCAAGATCCCCTACCGACGGGGATAAGGGAAGGCATCCGAACAGAAGAATCGTAACTTTTCAACGAGCTGACTGAAAGGCCAGCTCTTTTCTTTTCCAGAGCAGAGCCGAAAGTGCATCGGTTCTGGAAATTTGCAGTATTACAACATTCAATATCGTAATCACAAGGAGGATTTATTATGGCATTTTTCAACAGCGCAGTTGGCGTTCTGCAGACTCTTGTTATCGCACTCGGCGCAGGTCTTGGCATCTGGGGTGTCGTAAACCTGATGGAAGGGTATGGCAATGACAACCCCGGCGCGAAGTCCCAGGGTATGAAGCAGCTCATGGCCGGCGGCGGTGTGGCGCTCATCGGCACCATCCTTGTTCCGCTCCTTGCCGGTCTTTTCGGTTGAAGATTGATGTAATCGTAACCGCCGGACCGTAATATCCGGACCCGCAGGACAGGGGAGACGAAAAAAACAGAAGGGCTGGTCCTGCAGCCCTCCGGAAAGGAGAAAACCGCTTGGATGCACTCAAGGAAAAACTATTTGCATGGCTGAAAGAAATCCTCATTTCGGGCATCATGGATAACTTTAGCAGGACATTCACCAACTTAAACAGCAAGGTTGGGGAAGTGACGAATCAGCTTGCACAGTCGCCGACCAGCTTTGAACCCGGTGTATTTTCGATGATCCGAAACATCTCCGAGAATGTCATCATGCCGATCGCTGGACTGATTCTGACGTTCATCGCCTGCTACGAGCTGATCCAGCTCATCATCGCGCACAACAATCTTGCGAACTTTGAAACCTGGATCTTTTTCAAGTGGGTGTTTAAGACATTTGTCGCGGTGACGCTGATCAGTAATACGTTCAATATCACACTTGCCGTATTTGACGTGACAAGTTATGTGATCAGTCAGTCTGGCGGCATCATTCAAAGCGGCACGGCTGTTGATGCGTCGGCACTTGCCTCTGTGCAGGGAACGCTGGAGGCAATGGATTGCGGTGCGCTGTTTGGGGTCTTCCTGCAGAGCCTTATCATACAGTTTCTGTTCAATATCATTTCGGTCCTTATCTTCGTCATCGTATACGGGCGGATGATCGAGATCTATCTCATGATCAGTATGGCGCCGATCCCCTTTGCGACCTTCGGAAGCCACGAGCAGAGCATGGTCGGACAGAATTATCTACGGTCCCTGTTTGCCCTGGGATACCAGGGATTTCTCATCATGATCTGTGTCGCAATCTACGCTGTCCTGATCCAGTCGGTTGCATTTTCCAGTGACATCATGGCATCGCTCTGGAACGTGCTCGGATATACGGTGCTGCTTTGCTTTACGCTGTTTAAGACCGGGTCGCTTGCGAGAAGCATTCTTCATGCGCATTGATGCAAAGGCATGGCCGGCAAAGCTTTGCAAAACACAGAGAGGAGGAAGAAAACGTAAGTGGCAAGTTATATTTCGGTCCCGAGGGACCTCACAAAGGTAAAGAGCAAGATCATGTTTAACCTGACCAAGCGGCAGCTGATCTGCTTTTCCCTGGCGGCACTCATCGGAGTACCGTCTTTTTTTCTGCTAAAGCGCACCGGGAATATCAGCCTCGCGGCGCTTGGCATGATGGCGGTCATGATGCCGCTGTTCTTTTTTGCGATGTATGAGAAAAACGGGGAGCCTCTGGAGGTGATCCTGTTCCATTTCATCGAAGCGCAGTTTCTCAGGCCGAAGATCCGGGTGTACCGGACAGACAATTACTACGCCGCGCTGATGCGGCAGGCTAAGGCAGAAAAGGAGGTAGAGGAGATTGTTTCCAGGTATCAGGAACCTGTTCCGGCGAAGGGAAAGAAAAATCTATCAGGTGCCGGAAAATCTTAATGGCAGAGACCGGAGAAAGGTCGCGGAGATCATCCGGAATGCGCAGCGTGATGACGGGACTCCGCGCACAACACAGCAGAGCATCCCGTTTGACCGGATGTTTCAGGACGGCATCTGCCGCATCGGGAAAGACTATTACACGAAGACCATCCAGTTTCAGGACATCAATTACCTGCTCGCCCAGCAGGACGACCAGAAGGAAATCTTTGAGGAGTGGTGCTCGTTTCTCAACTTTTTTGACAGCTCCGTCCATTTCGAGCTGAGTTTCATGAACATGGCGACGGACTCGGAGAAGTTCAAGGCGGGGATCGCGATCCGGCACCAGAAGGATGCCTACAACGACATGCGCGACGAATACACGGGCATGCTCATGCATCAGATGGAGGCCGGCAACAATGGTCTGACCAAGACAAAATATCTGACGTTCGGCATTCACGCGGACGGCATGAAGACAGCAAAGCCGCGTCTCATCCATATCGAGATGGATCTTCTTAATAACTTCAAGCGCCTTGGCGTTCAGGCCAAAACACTGGACGGATCGGAGCGGCTGATGCTCATGCATCAGATCTTTCACATGGGAAGCGACGAGAAGTTCTTTTTTGACTGGGGACTGCTGGCACCGTCCGGGTTGTCGGTAAAGGATTTCATTGCGCCGACGGCACTGAATTTCAAGACAGGAAGAGTTTTCCAGATGGGCAATCTGTACTGTGGGATGAGTTTTCTCTCCATCACAGCTTCGGACATCAGCGATCAGATGCTGGCTGACTTCCTGTCCATCGAGTCATCGGAAGTTGTGACCATGCATATACAGTCCGTGGATCAGACCGAGGCGGTCAAGAAGGTGAAGCACACCATCACGGAGCTGGACCGGTCCAAGATCGAGGAACAGAAGAAGGCGGTCCGCTCCGGCTACGACATGGATATTATCCCGTCGGATCTCGCAACCTATGGCAATGACGCCAAGGCGCTGCTCAAGGAACTGCAGAGCCAGAACGAGCGCATGTTCCTTCTCACGTTTCTTATTCTCAGCACGGGAAAGACCGAGCAGGAACTGGAAAACAACATTTTCCAGGCAAACAGCATCGCACAGAAGCATAACTGCAACCTGGTGCGGCTTGATTTCCAGCAGGAGCAGGGACTCATGTCATCCCTGCCTCTTGCGCATAACGAGATCGAGATTCAGCGTGCAATGACCACGAGCAGCACAGCGATCTTTATTCCCTTTACCACGCAGGAACTCTTCCAGACCGGCACAGGCGCGCTGTACTACGGCCTGAATGCCCTCTCCAACAACCTCATCATGGTGGATCGGAAGAAGCTCAAAAACCCGAATGGGCTGATCCTCGGGACACCTGGATCCGGCAAATCGTTTGCCGCAAAGAGGGAGATCGCGAATGCCTTCCTCGTGACGGATGACGATATCATCATCTCTGATCCGGAGGCGGAGTATTCGGCACTGGTCCGGCGTTTTGACGGACAGGTCATCAAGATCGCGCCGACGAGCGACCAGTACATCAATCCGATGGATATCAACATGAACTATTCGGATGATGACAACCCGATCGCCCTGAAGGCGGATTTTATTCTGTCGCTGTGCGAGCTGATCGTCGGCGGGAAGGAAGGCCTGAATCCGGTGGAGAAAACGGTCATCGACCGGTGCATTCACCAGATATACAACCGGTATTTTGAACATCCGGGACCGGAAAACATGCCGCTTCTCGAGGATCTCTACAATGCGCTTTTACAGCAGCCGGAGCCGGAGGCAAAGAATGTCGCGACGGCGCTGGAAATCTATGTGCGCGGTTCGCTCAATGTCTTCAACCACCGGACGAACGTTGACATCCACAACCGCCTCGTCTGCTATGACATCAAGGATCTCGGCAAGCAGCTGAAAAAGATCGGGATGCTGGTCGTGCAGGATCAGGTCTGGGGGAGAGTGACGGAGAACCGGAGTGAGGGAAAATCGACGCGCTACTACATGGACGAAATGCATCTGCTTCTGCGTGAGGAACAGACGGCGGCGTACACGGTGGAAATCTGGAAGCGCTTCCGGAAATGGGGCGGCATTCCGACCGGGATCACCCAGAACGTCAAGGATCTACTGGCTTCAAAGGAAGTGGAAAACATCTTTGAGAACAGCGATTTCATTCTGATGCTGAATCAGGCAGTCGGCGACCGGGGAATCCTCGCAAAACAGCTCAACATCAGCCCGCATCAGCTTTCCTATGTCACACATTCCGGCGAGGGCGAAGGACTTCTGTTCTATGGCAACGTCGCGATTCCATTTGTGGACCGCTTCCCGAAGAACACGGAGCTTTACAAGGCGATGACGACGAAGCTGGCCGAGATAACGCCGGAGGCAGAAGCAAAAAGTCAGCCTTCAGCAGAAGAGGAGAGCCGGGAAGGAGCTTCCCAAAACAAAGAGCAGAAAGCAGACCGCCAGACTATGGATGAGATGACAACAAACGCGGGAAAACAGGTCCGAATGCCGGACAGATGAGAGGTGAATCATGACAGGTCATGTGGACACCGGAAATCCGGACGCAGAGCACGGATTCCGGAAAGAGAAAGAAGAGGAGGGAAACAAGACGAGGGCACCGAGCCACGGACGGAAGCTGAAGAATGCATCTTCCGCAAAATGCGCTGCCGGAGCCAAGTTCCGCCAGGACAAGGCGGATCTTTCGATGAGCGCGGAAGAGAGAAAAGCGCTGGCAAAGAAGAAACGCTCCCATGAGAAGGCGGCAAGGAAGGAATTTCTTGATACAAGGGCAGCACATGATGCTGTGGACCGTGCCAATGAAGATGAAAATGCCGGGACAGAGGCGCTGAACCGGGGAACAGAAGCCGCCGAAACCGGTATGCGGGCGGCGGAAAACCATTATTACGGGAAAAAGCTGAAGTCAGCTTCAGAGAGACAGGGAAGAGCAGCGGCGGCAGAATCATCTGTGGAAAGTACAGCAGCAGAAACCAACGCCATGAAATGGACGGACTTTGGAAAATATGTGAAAAGCAGCTCCGGCTATGCTGCAAGGATGGGAGAAACCGCCAGGAAAGCTTCGGAAAAAGCGGCCGCCACAGAACTCAGCGCAGGCGCGGAAGGAAAAGCCGCGCAGCACCGGCTCATGAAAAAGGAATTCCAGAGGGCGGCGAATCAGAAGACCTCGGCGGAAGCCGCAAATTCTGTGGGGAGCCTTGGCAGAAAGTTTACGGACAAGGCAGAGGACCTTGTGGGCAAAATCGGAGAGTGGGTAACCGAGCATTTTTCGGAATATCTCCCGGTTCTGCTTGCCGCAGCTGCTGTTTTGATCGCCGTGATGGCTATCGCGGGCGGAGCCTCAAGCGGACATCTTATCTCAAGCCTTTTTGGAAGCGGGTCGGTAGCATCGTCGTATACGGCAGAGGACGCGGACATCAAGACGGTCAATCAGGATTACAAGGATCTGGAAGCGGATCTACAAAAGACGGTAGACCGCATCGAATCTGATCATCCGGGATATGACGAGTACCGCTATATTCTCTCCGAGATCGGGCATGATCCCTATGAACTTGCCGCCATGCTGACGGTTCTCTACGAGAGCTACAAGCCGGAGGAGGTCCAGGGAAAGCTAAAGGAGATCTTTGACAGGCAGTACGAGCTGGAGCTCGTGCCGGAGACGGAGATCCGCACCAGGACAGAGACCAGAACCGGACACCGCACCGTGCACAATCCCGACGGGACAACAGAACGCGAGGAATATACGTACGAGGTGGAAGTGGAGTATGAGTATCACATCCTGAATGTCACCTTGACCAATGCTTCGATGGACAACGTTGTCAATGAAATCGGGTTTACCGAGGATCAGATGGAGAGATACCTTCTGCTTAAGGAGACCTACGGGAACAAGAAGTACCTCTTCGAGGACGACATTTATGCAAATCCGGAGGCAGACAGCGGCGGATCATCCGGAGGAACATCCGGAGGTGAAAGCTACAAGCCAAGTGGAGAGGCACTCACGGATACGCAGTTTGCGGCGATGTGGCAGGAAGCATCCAAATATCTTGGCAGAGCTTATGTATGGGGAGGATCCAGCCCGTCAACGGGTTTTGACTGCAGCGGCTTTGTCTGCTGGGTCATCAATCATTCCGGTGTGGGAAATGTCGGCAGGACAACGGCAGAAGGACTCCGGCAGTGGACGGATCCCATCCCCGCGTCAGAGCGGCAGCCGGGAGACATCATCTATTTTCAGGGAACGTATGATACGCCGGGTGCAAGTCATGTCGGGATTTATATCGGCGATGGGAAAATGATTCACTGCGGCGATCCGATCAAAGTCTCTAACGTGGACAGCGGCTATTTTAAGCAGCATTTTCTGGGCTACGGGAGAATTCCGTAAGAACAGATGTCAAGCGGAGCATTGGTACGTACTATCCCAAGTCTGTGGGCAGGTCCCGGACGGATGAGAAAAAGAAATATGACACTGGTGACAGGGGCTCGAAGCGGAGTGCTTTAGAGCCCTTTTTTAATGGAGGAAAACGAATGTACGAAAAACTCGACAAGCTGCGCGAGGAAGTAAGGCGCGCGGAAAAAAGAAAGAAGTACGCCGATGAAAAGTTTAACACGCTGCAGGAGAAGCTCCGGGAGGCGGAGAGTATGCAGATCCTCGCGGATGTTGGTGCGATGCATCTGACACCGGAGCAGGTCGCCATCTTCCTTTCCATGGCGGCATCCGGCAAGCTTCCGAAGGTCAACCCGGATGGCAGCATAGAGCAGGAGAATGCAGACGGGTCCGGAGATGAACCACCGAAAATGCCCGGACAGGAGGAGACAATGGCGGGTGAGCCTAATCCGGAGGAGAGTTTCACAGAAGGCTTTCGGTTTACGAACGAGAAACGTACGGGAAACGGATCAGAAGAGAATACGGATTTTGATGCGGAGGACGATGACGAATATGGAAAGGAGGACGAGCTTGATGGGTAAGATCAGTTTCAGACCACAGCTTGCGGCTGCAGCGATGCTTTCTGCAGTACTTGCCGGATCATTCCCGGTGACGGCATTTGCCAATACGGGGAAGGAAGCCGATTGTATCTGTGAGACAAGGTGCGGGGAGGAAAGCGTTAACGAGGAGTGTCCGGTGTGCAGAAACGACGTCGCACTCTGCCAGGGCACGGAGCCGGAGAAAACAGAGGAAAGCACGGAGGCAGCGACGGAATCTGCGCCGGAACCCGAGGAGCCGCTCACGCCAGACGGAAATATGAACCTTGTGGATGATTACGGAGATCATGAGGCGTCCGGGAAACAGTTCATCACGCTGACGACAAAGAATGGCAATTACTTTTATCTGATCATTGACCGCGATGATTCCGGAAAAGAAACTGTGCACTTCCTGAATCAGGTGGACGAGGCGGATCTTCTTTCCCTCATGGATAAAGAGGAAGTGAAGGAATATACCATCCAACAGGATGAGGAGAGCAGGGAAGACAAGCTCAAGGTTGAGAAAGCCACGAAGGAGAACAGTTCAACAGTACCTGCAGATTCAGCATCTGCACCGGAAGAGACCAAAACCAAGGAGAAGAAAACGCCATCTGTTCCGGTCGGAACGCTGGTACTGCTTGTTTTGACAGGCTTTGCGGCCATTGGTGCCTACGTGTATAAGAAGATCGGAAAGAAAAATAAGAAGGATGACCGACCGGATCCGGACGCGGATTATCAGGAGGGCGAAGAAGAAGACTATCTGAAAGAACTGGAGGATGACGGCAATTTGGAAGAAGATGGCGAAGGTTCGGAAAATAGTTCTGATGGTTGATGACGGATAGATCTTTCTCTTTGAGAAAAGGCAAAGTGAGAAGTATTCATTGTCCTCCTGGGCGCTTTATGGTATGTTTGACTTGTAGACGAAATCGCTTGAGGCCGCAAATTGCGACCTCAAGCTTTGAGAGATTGCAAGAGCAGTGATCACGAGCGTGGTACATGATACATAGTCAGTGTAAGCGAATAGAGAATCAGGGGTAAATGAATATGTCGTTAAATAATAGTTTCCCAACCAGTTAGACTATACAGCATTTTTTCTGGGCCTCCCGCGCTTCTTCTTCGGCGGCTCCTTTGGCTTGGGTAGTAGACCTAAGTTCTGAAGAACTTCCGTATAGGCGACGTTGA
>Ga0214925_100139_pt1 | contig 66118 bp, 59 predicted proteins | sample Stichaenrichment_FD_168299 | JGI IMG/M metagenome (GOLD analysis project Ga0214925, IMG submission 168299) | Xylose enriched microbial communities from anaerobic bioreactor in Madison, Wisconsin, United States - 63SRT | ecosystem: Engineered > Bioreactor > Anaerobic > Unclassified | place: USA... | reverse complement strand
GGGGACATCCTCAGCTTCCTCGAATCCCTGTAGCGCGATGCATTATGTGCTGGGCGCCGGATGGCCGGGCCCCTCCGCCTGCCGTCCGGCACCCACTCGGCACATAATCGCATCCAGCGCATTAGAGCAGTTATGTGCTTGAGCACATAAACCCTCGGCGACGGCGTTGTCGTGGCAGCTGCCCGTGCGCGACATGCTCTGCACGATGCCCGCCTCCTCGAGCCTCCTGCACCAGCCCTCGTGCTGGTACTGCCAGCCCATGTCGCTGGCCAGGATGGGGGTCTTGCCTTCGGGCATCTTGGATATGAGCATGCCGAGCATCTCGTGCTGCTGCTCCATGTTGGGGTGCCGGGAGATCGACCAGGCGACCATCTCGTCGTTGCAGAAGTCCAGCACCGGAGCCAGGTATGCCTTGCCCCAGGGCTGCCTGAACTCCGTGACGTCCGTGCCGAGCTTCTCCCACGGCTCGTCTGCCGAGAAGTCGCGGCCGAGCACGTTCTCGAATGTCCTGCCCACCACGCCCTTGTATGAGTTGTACCTGTGGTAGTCCGTCTCGCGCCTGATGCCGCAGCTGATGCCCATCTCGTGCATCATCTTCAGCACCGTCTTGTCCGCTATGCGCACGCCCTCCTCGGCGCGCAGGCACATGGCTATCTGCCTGTGGCCGCACCCGTTGGGGGTGCGCGAGAAGATCTCTGCGGCCTTGTCCCACAGCTCCGGCCTCGTGGGCCGCTTTGGGTGCGACGGCGCATAGTAGTAGCTGGACCTTGCCAGCCCGGCGCACTCGAGCAGGTCGGACAGGGGATATCGCCCTGAAAGCCCGCTCACGGCTGCTGCCTTCTCGCGGTTCGTGAGCGCTTCTCCGCCTTCAGGGCTATCGATTTTTTCAGGTAGGCGTTCTCGGCCTCGAGCTTATGGATGCGCCTCTCCAGATCCTGCTCGCGCGTCATAGGCTGCGCCTCCGCGGCTGCTTTCGGCGGCCTTCCCTTGGGCTTCGGCCTGAGAGCCTCCGGGCCGCCCGACCTGTACCTGCCCACCCACGTCTTGAGCGTCGTGAGGCCAGGGATGCCATACTTGGCCATGACCTCCTGCCTGGTCATGCCGCCTTCCGTGAAGCCGAGGACCGCCGCCAGCTTGGTCTCGTAGTCGTACTTCCTGTGCCTGGATCCCATCTCGAGGAAAGCCTCTCTCCCGACGGCCTTGAACGAATAGATCCATTTTTCCGCGATGCCAGGCGATATGGCAAGGGCCGATGCGATCGTCATCCTCCCATGCCCGCTGCTGATCATGTCAGCGGCCTTCTGGCGTGTCTCGAGATCATGCCTCTCCATGAAAAACTGCACCTCCGGAACCCGAACTTTCATTTCCAAGTCCAAGTTCTGGGGTGCAGTTCATTTCCGGGATGGAGCCTGTCTTTCAAACGAGAAGCATCTTCAGAAGGGCTATTGAACGACGAGAGAACCAGCGCAGCGTGATCCTAGTACCAGGAACCCTTGTCACGCTCGCGTAGAGCCCTGCGCTGCTGGCGCCTGAGCTCTGCTGCTGCCTTCTCTTCCTCGGTGAGGACCCTGGGCGCCGGTGCTGGCGCAGGCGCTGCCGCCTGCGCAGGTTCGCTCTTGGAAGCAGAGGTGCCCTTCCTGCGGGAAGCACGCTTCTTCTTGGGCTGGGACGTCACGGGCCTGTCTGCAGGCTGTGCTGCCACAGAGACGGCGGGCTGGGAAACGACAGGCTTCTTCTTGCCGTAGCGCAGCTCCATATAGAGGAAGACGCCCTCGTTCTGCCCTGTGGTCTGGCAGAAGTCGTACCTATCCTTCGAGGCGTGGTATGCCATCTCATACCGATCTTCTTCGAGCTCGGGGGCATGCTCTGCAAAGTCCCTGCAGATATCCATGACCTCGCTCCTGCTCATCGAATTGCGCCCGGCGCAGTCTTCGAGCTGGACGCCCGTGAACGCCTGAAGCAGCACCTCCTTCTGGGGACTCGGCTGTTTCAGGATACAGCTCAGAAGGGTGAGCTTTCGGGTGCTGCTGGCCATAGCGATAGAGCTCCTCTGCTGCATCGGCTCTTCCACGCATGTGCGGGCCTCCGCGTGCACGAGGCTCTGCACACGTTCATGGTAACAGAGCTCTTCGTGCATGTATGCAGCATCTGGAAAGCCGGCCAAACTGCACAACAGGGAAACCTTATGGAAAAGCCCTTGCAGGAACCGGAGACGAAGGCCTCTGCTCCGGTCCTGGCCACATACTTCCGTACTTCATCATCACGAAGGCAACGGGAAAGGGCTTCGGCACCTTCCCCGGGGAGACGCCCTGGGACCCGATGGAGCCCTTCTGCCTCTCCTCTGCTTGTACGCTTTGTGCCATTGTGGCCACACATGCATGCAGGCGTGATAATGAAGGCTGTGCACGCTGCAGAAAGGATTGGCACATGGAAGCATGGCAGAAGTTCGGAAGCTTCATCTCGCGGAACATGATCGTGATCGTGCCGCTCTGCCTTGTGGCGGGCATCTTCTTCCCGGCTTTCTTCCAGCGTTTTGCAACCTATGTCTCCCCGATGTTTGCCGTCATCACCTTCCAGGGATCTCTTTCCAACGACTTCGGGAACCTGAAGCGCACGTTCTCGCATCCTTCGCCCATGATCTTGGCCATCCTGATCTCCCAGCTCCTCATGCCGGTCCTGGGATGGGCCATGGGACATCTCTTCTTTACGGATACGGACCTCATCTGCGGCATCGTGCTCGAATACACCGTGCCCATTGCCGTGACCTCGACGATGTGGGTCTCCCTGTATGAAGGCAACATGTCGCTCACGCTGGGAACGCTTCTGATCTCTACATGCATGGCACCATTCACGATTCCTGCCACCCTCCAGCTCCTCATGGGAGCCACAGTCGAGGTGGATGCTGCCGGCATGATCTTGGACATGCTCTTCATGATCGCTATCCCTGCCCTTCTGGGCACGGCATTGAATGACCGCACGAAGGGCAGGGCAAAGAAGCAAGTCTCCCCGGTGCTTGCGCCCTTGGCCCGCATCCTCACGATCCTTGTCATCACCACGAACTCGACGAGCCTCTCCACCTTCATCTTCAACCTCACGCCCGAGCTTGCAGGCGTCCTGGTCCTCATAGGATTTCTTGCCTCCTCGGGCTATGTCTGGGGCTTTCTTGCAGCACGGCTCATGCATCTCAAGAGGGCAGATGCCGTGGGCATGACATTCCTCTGCGCCATGAAGAACATCTCTGCTGGCGCCATCATCGCCCAGGAGTACTTCCCTGCCATCACGCTCTTCCCTGTGATGACAGGCACGCTCTTCAACCAGTTCTTTGCAGCGCTCTTCGGCAAGCTCTTCGGGCGCACCTTCCGGAGCATGCAGGCAGAAGAAGCGCGGCAGGCCCTAGTCGGGAAGAGGGCTCAGGACAGCTAGCTCCACTATTCCCTTTCCGGATCTGACAGGTACCGTTATTTAGTTGTGCTCTATTGTATTTTGCACAATAGTTTTGCGCGCAATGGGATATACTGTGGGTGTCAGACAGAAGAGAAAGGACAGCCATGAGCTACTTCGATTACAGCGTTACCAAGCAGGATGGCACGAAGGAAAGCCTCAAGGATTTCTCCGGCAAGGTCCTCCTTATCGTCAACACTGCCACCGGCTGCGGCTTCACCCCGCAGTATGAGGATCTCGAGCGCATCTATGCAGCATACAAGGACCAGGGCTTCGAGATCCTCGACTTCCCCTGCAACCAGTTCGCGAACCAGGCACCTGAATCCGATGAGGAGATCAACTCCTTCTGCTCCCTCAAGTTCAACACCGCCTTTCCGCGCTTCAAGAAGCTCGAGGTGAACGGCGAAGGTGCAGACCCGCTCTTCCGCGACCTTGCGACCGAGGCACCGTTCAAGGGCTTTGGAAGCGGCCTCAAGGCCAAGGCGCTTGAAAAGTTCGCAAAGGCCAATGCAAAGAAGTTCGGCGATGAGGCCTACATCATGTGGAACTTCACGAAGTTCCTGATCGACCGCAATGGCGCGCTCGTCGCCCGCTTCGAGCCGACGGCAGACATGGCCGAAGTCGAGCAGGCCGTGAAGGACCTCCTCTAATGGCTGGCACATCCTGCCACGCAGAGAGCACGCCCGCAGACGAGGGACAGCTGAAGCTCGAGAACCAGCTCTGCTTTCCGCTCTATGCTGCCTCGAAAGAGGTTGTGAGGAGATACAAGCCGCTCCTCGATCCTCTGGGCCTCACGTACACCCAATACATCTCCATGCTCGTGCTCTGGGAACAGGGCACCTCGACGGTAGGAGAGATCGGCGAGAGGCTGTTCCTCGACTCAGGCACGCTCACGCCCGTCCTGGTGAAGCTCGAACAGAAGGGCTACGTGAAGCGCGAGCGCTCGAAGGATGACTCCCGTCAGGTCATGATTTCCCTGACGCCTGAAGGCGCTGCCCTGAAGCAGCGTGCCCTCGCCATACCGTTCCGCCTTGCCTGCACGTTCCCTTCCCTCACCAAAGAGGATGCACAGGAGCTGAAGCGGATACTTACGAAGCTTCTGGAAGGAAGCGTTGATTGATGAATGACACAGCACTGGCCGCCGATCAGAGAGAGGCAGCCATTGTCCGCACGAGCGTCGTCGGCATCGCTGCCAACGTGGCGCTCGCTGCCATGAAGGCAGCCATAGGCCTTGCCTCGAACTCCATTGCAATCGTGCTCGATGCGGTGAACAACCTCTCGGATGCCCTGTCCTCGATCATCACGATTGCAGGCACGAAGCTTGCCCACAAGCAGCCAGACAAGAAGCACCCTCTGGGATACGGCCGCATCGAGTATCTGACTGCCACGATCATCGCAATGATCGTGCTCTATGCCGGCATCACGTCCCTCATAGAGTCCGTGGAGAAGATCGTCTCCCCCGAGGTCGCAGACTACTCTGCCATAACGCTCATCCTTGTGGGTGCAGCTGTCGTCGTGAAGCTCATCCTCGGCAGGTACGTGAAGAAGCAGGGCGAGAAGCACAACTCCGACGCCCTTGTGGCATCAGGCTCTGATGCCCTCTTCGACGCGATCCTTTCTGCCTCGACCCTGGCGGCAGCGCTTGTCTACATCCTCTGCCATATCTCGATCGAGGCCTGGGTCGGCGCCATCATCTCCGTCGTGATCGTGAAGGCCGGCATCGATATGATGCGCGATGCTCTCTCAGAGATTCTGGGCGAACGCATCGATGCAGACCTTGCCCATACGGTAAAGGAATCGGTCAGAAAGGATCCCGAGGTCCTCGGCGCCTACGACCTTCTGCTCCATTCCTATGGTCCCGAGCATCTCGTCGGCGATATTCATGTGGAAGTGCCCGGCAATATGAACGCCGGCAAGATCGACGAGATGACAAGAAGAATCCAGCAGCAGGTCTTCCGGGATACGGATGGCAAGGTCATCTTGGCCACGGTCGGCATCTACTCGAAGAGCCTCAACCACAAGGCTGCCTGCATCCAGAAGAAGGCCTACGGCATCGCTCTGGCAGAAGACCATGTGAAGCAGGTCCATGGCTTCCATCTTGACGAGGAGCGGCAGCTCATGACATTCGATATCGTCGTGGACTTCGATGCTCCCGACCGCGAAGCCGTGCGCGCCGATGTCCTCAAGAAGATCCGTGCAGAATATCCGGCATACGATATCGTGATCACGCTTGACAGCGACACAAGCGACTGATTGCCTGGCATCAACCCATATGCCTCAGAACGCCTGCCCGGAAGGACAGGCGCTCTTCTTGTCTCTAGGCCATGCTCTCCAGATCCACGATCTTCGTTCCATGGAGCTCCGAGGCTCCCGCGGCTGCTGCCACTTCATCCCTGTTCTTCCAGGTGATGCCGCCGCCCGGAAGGATTATGAGCCCATCTCCTGCCGCTTCGATGAGAGCCTTCAGATGCGCAACATTGCCGAGGATAGCAGTACCTGCTATCCCACCATGCGTAAGCACACGCGTGACTCCCATTGCCGCGAGCTCTGACGGCGCGTCGAGCTGCTCATGTACATCGAGCTCATCGAATGCCATGTGAAACGTGACATCGAGCCTGCGTCCGCCTGCTGTCTTTCTGGCTGCTTCAATGATGCGCTCTGTTACAGCAAGATCGATGCAATAGCTTCCCGGTGAACCTGCCAGGCAGCCAAGGACGATGCCATCCGCTCCGTGCTCAGCCGCAATGCGAGCATCCTCTTCCATGATGGAAAGCTCGTCTGAGGTGTAGACGAAGTTTCCTCCCCGAGGCCGCACCATGCACATGACCCTGGCACCGTGCTCATGCGCATAGGCAAGCGTGTGGTCAAGCACGCCGAGAGAAGGTGTCGTGCCGCCAGCTGCCAGGTTGTCGCAGAGCTCGATCCTGCCTGCGCCAGCGGCTATTGCCTTCGGCACGAGCGTGAAGTTCTCGGCACAGAACTCGTCGAGGAAAGGGGCATCCTTTCTGGAGGAAATCTGGCACAGCTTCATGCATATGCATCAGATGATGGCGAAAAAGCGCCTGGAGGAGAAGATGGTTTCCGGCACAATCCAGCCACATCTCTCATAGCCTGCTCCTGCTTGACAAGCGCACGGCATCGCCTTGAACTGGAAAGCTGAGCAGCACTGTCCCGTCCCTATCCCGAAACAGGTATAAGATGCCCGCCATCGTTCTCGTCCTTCTGCTCCTGGCCCTCCTCTGGATTGCATTCTGCGGCTATACATGGGGTTGGGGACCTTTCGCCAAGCTCCACCCACTCGATGCCGAACGCCTTCCCGGCAATGCAGCTGCGTATAGCATCGAGCGGGTGGAGCCGCTTGCCGGAAGTGCACTCAAGGGCACAACCATCATCTTCCTTGGCTCCTCCGTCACCTATGGAGCAGCATCGAAGGGCATATCCTTCGTGGACTATATCGCGAAGAGGGATGGCTGCACTGCCATCAAGGAAGCTGTGAGCGGGACAACGCTCGCAGATACGGGGAAGAGCTCCTATATCAGGCGTCTTGAGCGCCTCGATGCAGACCACGCCGACCTCTTTGTCTGCCAGCTCTCCACGAGCGACGCGACGCAGGGAAAGCCGCTGGGGCAGGTCACGCCACCCAGCCAGAGAGAAGGCTTCGATACAGCAACCGTAGCGGGCGCCATCGAGCATATCATTGCCTATGCCAGGAACAGATGGGGCTGCCCTATCGTGTTCTATACGAATCCGCGCTATGAGAGCGCTGCCTACGGAGAGATGGTCACGCTCCTCAAAGAGATAGCAAGCAAGTGGGACATCTCCATCATCGATCTCTGGGACGATGAGGGATTCAATGTCATCACGCCGGAAGAGCGGAAGCTCTATATGGCCGATGCCATACATCCCACCCAGGCAGGCTATCTCAAGTGGTGGACACCGAAGATCGAGGAAGGGCTCTCGGAGGCCATGAGGAAGGATGCACGATGAAGTGGTCTGGAAAGGGCAAGGCAGAGAAGAAGGCATCGAAGAAGCCTCGCCGCCATATACTCAGGACCATCCTCATTGTCCTTGCAGCTGTCGCTATGGCTTTAGCCCTCGGCATCCATATCTATGCCTCGGGCTACTATCATGCGGAACCCGAGGCACAGGAGGCACTTGCCTCCACCACAGATGTCACGGTGACGACGCTCGACAGCGGCGACGTGCTCTTCGTGCCCAAGAACGCAGATGCTGCCTTCGTCTTCTACCCAGGCGGCAAGGTCGAGGCGACCGCCTATGCACCGCTCCTCGCACGTCTTGCCGATCGAGGCGTTGCCTGCGTGCTCGTGAAGATGCCGGAAAACCTTGCCGTGCTCGCACCCAATGCCGCAGACCACGCCAGGCCCGAGCTCGAAGAGGCGCTCTCGGACGCAGGAGAGGATTCCTCGGCACTCCCTTGGCTCATCGGCGGCCATTCGCTTGGTGGCGCCATGGCAGGCTCCTATGTTGCAGGGCATGAGGAGAGCTATCGGGGGCTCGTGCTCCTGGGCGCCTACGAGACTTCAGACATAAACAGCAGCAGTCTTTCCGTGCTCCTCATGTACGGAGAGCATGATGGTGTCCTCAACAGGACGAAATACGATGAATGCCTTGAGAACCTGCCTTCAGGCTATACCGAGCTCATCATTCCTGGTGGCATCCACTCCTACTTCGGAAGCTATGGCCTGCAGGAGGGAGACGGCACGCCTGAGATTGCGAATGCAGAGCAGCTCGACTTTGCGGCTTCGGCGATTGCCGATTTCGCTGGAACGCCCTCAGTCAGCTAGCATCTGCGTCCTGGGTGTCCATCTGAGCACGCTGCTGGATCATGACGCCGGTGCCCTTGATGAGGCGCTCGAGCATCTCGTTCACCTCGTCGAGCGTCTGGTCAGTATAGGAGCCGAAGAGCCAGGAGTCATAGACGCTGAGTATTCCGTGCATCACATAGTCGGTCGAGATGAGGACAAGCGTCAGCGCTTCCTTGTCATCTGCATAGGCATGCACGATCTCATCGCGGATGCGGCGCTTCAGGTTCTGCTCGAGCGCCACAGTGAAGGGGTTCGTGGCCGAGTTCTGGCAGATCGTCTGGATGAGCTCGCGGTGCTCCTCGACGAAGGCGCCGACCTTCTTCAAGAGGGGCTCGGGATCCTGCACGAAGGAGATATCGAACCAGCTTGTGCCGATGCTCATGAAGCGGTCCACGAGCTCCTGGAGGACATAGGCTTCGAGCTCTGAGACCGAGCTGAAGTGGGCGTAGAACGTGCCTCTGTTGAGGCCTGCCTCGCGCGTGATGTCTGCGACCGTGATCTTGTCAGACGGCTTCTTCATGATGAGAGAGAGGTAGCTCTGCTCGAGAAGATGGAGGGAGCGCAGAGAGTTCCTGTTGCTGCCCTCAGGGCTCCTCTTCACCTGACGCTTCGGTTTTGCTTCAGCCGTCTCTTTGGGCGTTTCCTCTTCCGGCACATCAGCCATCTGGCTCTCCTTCCAGACCGCATATGGCGACAGGGCAGCCTTAAGACATGAGGGGTAGCACCTGTCGCAATTTCACCTAGTGTCGTTTTTCCCAAAAACAGCTGTTTGATACGTGGCAGAACGAAGAGAACAGCACCTGCCTTCTGCTGGCTCACCATATCTGCCCTCTTGCGCTAAGGTATGGGGAAGAGACGACGCCTAGGAGGAGAGATGGCAAAGATCTGCCTGGTCGAGGACGACCCTGCCGTACGCGCCCAGCTCGCGCTCCTGCTCGAGCACGCAGGACATGAGGTCACGGCGCTCGAGTGCTTCGACCACCTGCCGGAAGACATCCTCGCCGCAGAGCCTGATGCCGTGGTCCTGGACCTCGGCCTTCCGGGCACCGATGGCCAGTATGTGGCAAGGGCGCTCCGCCAGCAGAGTCAGGTTCCCCTCATGGTGCTCACAAGCCGCGCTTCAGAGCTCGACGAGCTCATGGCGCTCACGATGGGAGCAGACGACTTCGTCCAGAAGTCTGCCAATCCGCAGCTCATCCTCGCACACCTTGATGCGCTTCTTCGCCGTGGCAAGAGCCAGGCGCCGTCTGCTGTGCTCTCGGAGGGAGGACTTGCACTCGACACCGTACGCTCCGAGGCAAGCTACGCTGGCAAGACCGTCGAGCTCTCGCGGAACGAGCTCAGGATTCTGGAACAGCTCATGAGGAAGAAGGGCGGCATCTGCTCCCGCGAGGACCTCATGGAAGCCCTCTGGACAAGCGATGCCTTCGTCGACGACAACACGCTGACCGTGAACGTGAACAGGCTCCGCCAGACGCTCTCGCGCCTGGGGCTCAAGTCTGCCGTTGTCACATTCCGTGGCCAGGGCTACGCGCTCAGGCTGGAGCAGGCATGAACTTTGCTGCCTACATGAGAAGCCATGCCCTGCGCCTTGCTGCAAGCCTCATCCTGCTCGCTGCTCTGGGAGCCCTGCTTCTGCCTCTCGGCGTCAGCACCGATGGCACGATCCTCATCCTCATCATTGCCGTCATCCTCGAAGCCGTGCCTTTCCTCTGGGGCTACGCGCGAAGCCGCCAGTATATGCACGATCTCGAAGTGCTTGCAGACGAAGGCCCCGATACCCTTGCCTATGCCAGAAGCATCGAGGAGCCCTCATATCCTGAAGGCGAGCTCTCCTGGCAGGCCATGCAGAGCCTGGCCAGAGCTGCCCAGGCAGATAGCCATGAGGCAGAGGCTGCGGTCGAGGAATACCGCCAGTACGTCGAGACCTGGGTGCACGAAATCAAGACGCCGCTTGCAGCAGTGCGCCTCATGCTTGCCAATGCCGACGCCCCCGATACCGCAGCCGTATCCCGCGAGATCGCCCGGATCGATTCCTATGTCGAGCAGGCACTCTACTATGCGAGGAGCACGTCTGTCGAGAAGGACTATCTCGTCAGGAGCGTACCGGCAGACAGCCTCGTGAAGGAGGCCGTACGCTCCCGTGCCCGCACGCTCATCGAGGCCCATATGACTGTGGATATGTCAGGGCTCACCGTTCAAGACGGCACCTCCCCTGTCCTCATCTGCGACCCGAAGTGGATGGACTTCATCCTGGGCCAGCTCATCGACAACGCCGTGAAGTACCGGCAGGCAAAGAATCCCCAGATCTCGTTCTCTGCACGCATCGAGGAAGCAGGAACGGCGAACGACCATGCGGTGCTCAAGGTGGCCGACAATGGCTGCGGCATATCCGAGGCAGATCTTCCCCGCATCTTCGAGCGGGGATTTACCGGCGAGAACGGACGCAGCCACGGCAAGGCAACCGGCATGGGGCTCTACCTCGTCAGAACTCTCTGCCAAAAGATGGGCCTTTCCGTCTCTGTGCGCTCGAGGGAAGGAAAGGGTACGGCCTTCGAGATTGTCTTCCCGCAGGAGCGCTCCCGTTTCGAGGAAGGAACCAAGCTTACAGAACTGTAAGGCAGTGTAAGTGGCTTCGATGGCAGTCCAAGCTTCTTTCGGCGAATATGATTGCGACAGAAAGCAACACGAAAGAAGGAGTCCACCATGCCTCGCCATCTCCAGGGAGCCAGATCCGCCTTTGTCCCCGACAGCACATCGCCTGTCCTCGAGATCTCTGCCCTCACGAAGGTCTACGGCGGCAAGAATGCCTCGACGAAGGCTCTGAACGGCGTCAGCCTCACGGTGCAGCGCGGCGACCTCGTCGCAATCATGGGCCCGTCCGGTTCCGGCAAGTCGACGCTTCTGAACTGCATTGCCACGATCGATACGCCGACCTCGGGCACAATCCGCATCGCAGGCACCGATACGGCACGCATCTCCCGCTCAGGTCTTGCCGACTTCCGCCGCACCCAGCTCGGCTTCATCTTCCAGGACTCGAACCTGCTCGACACGCTCACAGCCCGCGAGAACATCGCGCTGCCGCTCACGATCGGGCATGTACCGGCAGACCAGATCCTGAAATCCGTCGAGGCCATTGCAAAGTCCTTGGGTGTTGCCGAGGTCCTCGACAAGTATCCCTACCAGATGTCCGGCGGCCAGCGCCAGCGCATCGCCTGCGCCCGTGCGCTTGTGACACACCCCCAGCTCGTGCTTGCAGACGAGCCGACAGGAGCCCTCGATTCCAAGAACGCGAAGCTCCTGCTCGAGAGCCTCGACGCCATCAACCGCGCCCAGAAGGCAACAGTGCTCATGGTGACACACGACGAGACGGCAGCCTCGTTCTGCAAGAGGGTCCTCTTCATCCGTGACGGCAAGGTCTTCTGCGAGCTCGTGCGCGGAGCAGATACCCGCCGCGAGTTCTTCGAGAAGATCATGCAGGTCGTAGCAGTCCAGGGAGGGGTCGACGATGCTCGCTAAGCTTGCCTTCGGCAACATGCGCAAGCTCATGCATGACTATGCCGTGTACTTCCTGACGCTCGTCATGGGCGTCGCCGTCTTCTATGCATTCAACACGATCTCCGTGCAGGCAGACTTCCTGTCGAACTCGCTCTCCGATGTCCTGAAGCAGGTAGGCGAGATCATGCACGGCCTCACAGTCTTCCTCGCTGTCATCATGGGCTTCCTTATGGTCTATGCAAACAACTTCCTGATGCGCAGAAGGAAGAAGGAGCTCGGCCTCTACCAGGTCCTCGGCATGCGTGCCGGACAGGTAAACGCCATCCTCACGCTCGAGACCCTTATGGTCGCCCTCATCTCCTTCATTGTCGGCATCGCACTCGGTGCCCTCATCTCCCAGCTCCTCCTCTTCGTCACGGCAGACATGTTCGCGACGAAGGTCGACAACTTCCGTTTCTTCTTCTCCCCCGATGCGCTGGCACTCACGTTCTTCTGCTTTGCCATCACCTTCCTCGTCATGATGGTCATGAACTCCATCACGCTCTCCCGCGTGCATCTCATCGACCTCATGAGCGCAGGCAGGAAGAACGAGAAGCAGTTCGTAAGGCATCTGCCGCTCTCCTTCGTCCTCACCGCACTTGGCCTTGTGCTCATGGGATACGCTTACTGGCGCCTCACGACCCAGGGCTTCCCTCTCGGCGGCTCCAACCCCGAGCCGGGACAGACGACGACCAATGACTTCCTTGTCACGACCGCACTTGTCGTTGCTGGCACGTTCATCTTCTTCTATGGCTTTGCAGGCGGCATCACGCTCATCCTCCAGCGCATGAAGAAGCACTACTGGTCAGGCCTCCACATGTTCACGACCCGCCAGATCGCCTCCCGCATCAATACGGCAGCTGCATCCATGGGACTTATCGCTCTCATCCTCTTCTTCGCGATGACGGCAATGACATCAGGCATGAGCATCTGCGCGACGCTCAACAAGTCCTATGAGGCAGGCGTCCCCTTCGATGCATCGATCGGCGTCGTCGGAAGCTCCCTTGAGGAGAAGACGCTCGACTGGAAAGCTTATGCAAAGCAGGCTGGAGTCGACCTCGATGCTGTCGGCGATACCGTCTCCTTCCGCGTCGGATACATGACAAACGGCGAGGGATACCTCACTATCGATTCTCTGAATGAGATGTCTGCCTTCACCGGCAAGAGCATCCCGCAGGGATACGAGAAGGCCGTTGCCTGGGAAGCCATCTCCCTTTCCGACTACAATGCACTGCGCACCTTCAAGGGACTCGACCCGGTCTCGCTCGATGAGGACCAGTACCTCTATCTCTGCAACATGGATACGCTCGAGAGCTTCGTGAACACGGCACTCGAGCAGGGCTTCACGATCACCGCAGCAGGACAAACGCTCACCCCTGCCCGCAGCTCCGTGATCGACGATGACTCCTGCATCCTCCAGAACGATGCCATCGGCAAGACCCCCGGCATCTACGTCGTCGCAGACGACATCGCTGAAGAGCTCCCGAACTACCGCTGGGCACTCGACATCAACTACCGCGTCTCCACCGAAAACGGCGACCTGGCCGTGAAGGACCTCGCTGATACGATTGCTGCCTCGAACGACGAGCTCTACGTCGGCTCAGAGACCAAGACCAATGCAGCCCTTGAAGGCACCACGACAACGGGCCTCATCTCCTACATGGCAATCTACATCGGCTTTGTCCTTGTCATTGCCTGTGCTGCCATCCTTGCAATCCAGCAGCTCTCGAACGCCTCCGACTCTGCCATGGGCTACCGCACGCTCTCTGAGCTCGGCTGCCCGGAGAAGACGATCTTCTCCTCCCTCAGGACCCAGGTCATCTTTGCCTTCGCGCTGCCTCTCATTGTCGGTATCGCCCACAGCATCTGTGCCACTGCCGCTGTGAACAAGCTCCTCCTCATGTTCGGTCAGTCAAGCATCATCGAGAATGTCGGCCTCGGCATCGCAATATTCGCGCTCGTCTATGGCGGATACCTGGCACTGACCTACCGCATGGCACACGGCGTCGTGAAGGGCGCCATCAGAAGCGCACGCCACGCCCTGTAGGAACGCTCCAGAACCATACAGATGCCTGGATACAGTACACGCTGCATCCAGGCATTTTCTTCTGCTGCCTTCACCCCATGTATTCGCAGAACCCAGAAGGCTTCATTGCGGCTAGCTATCCCAGCTGATACACTGGTTGGACTCCAATCTCAGCGCAGCCACGTTTGCAGGCGTGGACGGCGCAGATATGAATGAAGCCCGGTAGCCTACGGGCTTCATTCATATCTGCTCACAGAACAAGCTTCCCCCGTTCTCCTGAAGGCTTGTTTCGGGTTTCCTGCGACCACATCGAAAGATTCCTTGCAGCAATGCCAACACCGTTGCTGTTAGATGGCGCAAGCGGGTACAATACAGGTGCACCAGCAATGCCCGATTGGGTTGATGGTCGCGGGCGGCGCAGGTGTTACGACTTATGGAGCCCGGTCGCCTTCCGGGCTCTATTCATCTCCGTACGTCATCCTTATGATGCTTTATGTTCCCTTCTGATCCTCTCCACCTCCTCCACGATCTCGAGGACGGTCTTGAGGATCCCCGCAGAGAGCGCGAGGGCTTGCAGGATTTCAAGGACTAGGTCCATAGGCTTTGCTCCAATCTCTTGAAGCGCCACCCGCATCCGGACACTGCTGATGCATTTTGCAAGCTACCACGGAAGGCCATCTAGCAGCAGATCAGAGCCTTGCATCGATAAGCGAAGAACTCGCAGCAATCAGACAAGCCACGCAATAAGCGCTGATACGGCATCTGACAGGAATTGCTCTACTTCTGGGAACATCACCGGAATTTCCGCTCGCCTTCGGCAAGCGGCATGTCCTTCTTTGTCCTTCCTTGGTAAAAAGCGCGACACTTTGCCTGCATTCTGTCTTCTTGCTCCCTATAGTGGTAGGGACCGTATTCCCTCCCCTCGAAAGGAGACTCATGGCACACCATGAAAGGGAGATCATCGGCGTAGACGACCGCGTGTCCGTCAGCCGTGCAATCCCCCTCGGCATCCAGCACATGATGAGCATGTTCGGCTCCACGGTGCTCGTTCCGGTGCTCACCGGCCTGGATCCGAACCTCGCAATCATGTGCTCCGGCATCGGCACGATCTGCTACCTGCTCGTGACCCGCAACAAGATTCCGAGCTACCTCGGCAGCTCCTTTGCCTTCATCAGCCCGATCGTGATCATCGGTGCAAGCAAGGGCCTCGATGCAGCGCTTTCCGGCGTAGTCGTTGCAGGCTGCGTCTTCCTGCTCGTTGCAGGCATCATCAAGCTTGTCGGCACCGGCTGGCTTGACCGTCTGCTCCCTCCTGTCCTCGTTGCCTCTGTCATGGTCGTCATCGGCGTCGGCCTCTCTGCGACAGCAGCGAAGATGGCATTCCAGACGACTGCCGCCGACGGCTCTACAATCTTCTATCAGGAAGGTGCCATCGTCGCCGCCATCACGCTCTTCGCAGCCGTCATCTTCTCGAGCATGGGCGGCCTCATCGGCACGATTCCCGTCCTTCTCGCTATCATCGTCGGCTATGTCATTGCCCTCATGCTCGGCATGGTCGATTTCCAGCCTGTCCTGGAAGCTGCCTGGGTGGGCCTTCCGACCTTGCATCATCCCGTCTGGGACTGGGGCGCTGTCGCCCTCATCGGCCCTGTTGCCCTCGTCGTCGTAATCGAGCACATCGGTCACCTTCTTGCTGTCGGCGAGATTGTCGGCAAGGACTACCGTCCGATGCTTCCGCGCTCCCTTGCCGGTGACGGCATCTCGACCGTGATCTCCGGCTTCCTCGGCGGTCCTCCGACCACGACCTATGCCGAGAACATCGGCGTCATGTCCGTGACCCGCGTCTACTCGACCCAGGTCTTCTGGTATGCGGCAGGCTTTGCTCTCATCATCGGCGGCCTCTGCCCGAAGCTTGCCGCCGTCATCCGCTCCATCCCCTCGCCTGTCATGGGCGGCGTGAGCCTTCTGCTCTTCGGCCTCATCGCCTCGAACGGCCTTCGTATGTACGTGACGAACAAGGTCGACTTCGGCCTCAACCGCAACCTCATGATCGCCTCGGTCGTCGTGATCCTGGGTGTCGGCATGGAGACCTCCGGCATCTCCATCCCTATCGGCGACTATGCCCTGCCGGGCATGGCAACATCGACCCTTGTCGGCATCATCATGAACCTCATCCTTCCGATGCCCGAGAAGGAGAAGGAGGAAGAGAAGGAGAACGCCGCAAAGGCGTAAGAGTCTCCCTCCCACGAGAACGATCAGGCCCGTATGTCCCAAAGCATGCGGGCCTCTTTTCATAAGGAGGCGCAATCTCTGATGGATATCCGCATGCTTCAGATCGGAGACATCCATCTCTCTTCATCTCTCAACTAAACGCATGCCCTCATCCCGTCGCACCGCCCTGATAAGGCATACTTGAAGGGATGATGCGACAAACAGGAGACATGATGAAAAGCTACGAGATGATGTGGCAGCGCCTGCCGCTCCATACCTGTGCCAATGCCCGCGAGCTGGGCGGCTATCCCACAGCCGACGGAAGCCAGACTGCCTGGCACCGCTTTGTGAGATCGGACCGCCTGTCTTTCCTCGACGACGATGAGAGGGAGTTCCTCTACGGCTACGGCGTCCGTACCGTCATCGACCTGCGCGGCAGTCAGGAGATAGCAGAGCATCCCGATATCCCCATCTCAGACGATGTGGCCTACCGCCACATCACGCTCCTCGACCTCAATATCGCCGACTCCAGGCTCGACGAGCTCATGAAATCGGACCGTGAGCCCCAGGCACTCGATTTCTATGGCACGATCCTCGAGAATACGGAGGGATTCCGGAAGGTCGTCCATACCATCCTCGAGACGCCGGAAGATGCCTGCGTCCTCTTCCACTGCACGGAAGGCAAGGACCGGACCGGCATCCTGGCAATGCTTCTGCTCTCGCTTGCCGGCGTCGATCGCAACGACTGCATCGCGAACTACGAGATAACGCGCGAGAACATCCTGCGCAAGCCCTACTATGCCCATGACTTTGCGCAGGCAGGATCCCGCCAGAAGCTCATGGGGTCGGGCCCCGATACGATAGCCGTGACCTACGATTTCGTGATGCAGCGCTATGGCTCGGCAGAAGGCTACTTCCATGCCTGCGGCGTCTCGGATGCCGCTATCGCTGCACTCAGAAAGCGTCTCGTCGTCTCTGCCTGAAGCGGGACTGGCCAGAAAGCCCATCCTTCGATACCGAAAGAGCCCCGCTTGCCCTCTTCATGCATATGCGCAGAGACAGAAGGCAAGGACGCACGGCCCATTGGGCACGCCGGCAAGGCGCGCTTTCCATCCGCCGGGACATCCTGGCCAGCCGGAAGAGAATGCCTGAAGCAGCGCTTCCTCATCAGGGGGGCATCTGCGACAGGCGCCCTCCGCAGTGCCTGCAGCCTGAACAGCAGGAACAACGTCATCGCTGCATCTTCGGGCATACGACCCAGGTCTCTGCCTTGTCCGCTGTAAGTTACCGGCCACGATTCGGCACTTTCGCCGATATGTGCCTGAAAAACAGCATCAAGTAGGCTGGCATGAGGAAGAATCCCACTATATGTTTCCGGAGAAGGGAATGGCCCATGCTGCTGCCCAAGACCTACCTCGTCCGCATGAAGGAACAGGAACGCTACCGCTGGTGGAAACCGATTGTGGCTTTCCTTCTGGCTTGCCTCCTCTTTGTCCTCTTCACGGGCATCGCGTTCTTTGCCATCGGCTTCTCGGGAGCTCCCTCCCCCATCGGAGCCCTTCTCGAACAGTCGGAGACCCTCACGGCAGACGAGCTCATGCAGCAAGGCCTGGAGTCCCTTGCGGAGAGCGGACTTGGCATCTCCCTTCTTCTCGGCTCTGTCATCCTTCTCCTCCCTGCCATCTGGATTGCCATGAATGCCACGCGGCTCGGCGGCCTCAAGACGCTGAGCTCTGTCGAAGGACATCTGCGCTGGAAGAGAATCGGACGCCTCATCGTTCCTGCCTTCCTCATCTTTGCGGTGGGCAACTTGGCAGAGCTTGCAATAGCTTCGATCCTCTCGGGCGAGATGCCCGCCTTCTCGCTTCCGAGCCTTTCCTATATCCTCGCTATCCTCATCCTCGTGCCCTTCCAGTCTGCAGCAGAGGAATATGCCTACCGCGGCTTTCTCATGCAGTCCTTCGGCAGCTGGATCCCTGTGACGGCCATACCGCTCCTCCTCCAGGCACTCATCTTCATGGGGTCGCACACCTATAACGTATGGGGACTCATCTCCATCCTGGCCTTCGGCCTCATCGCAGGCATCCTGGCACTCAAGACAGGCGGCCTGGAGACTTCGATCGTCTTCCATGCCATGAACAATATCTGTGCCTTCCTCGTCTCGGCAGCTGTCGGCGCCAATGCGATGGCAGCAGAGGCCACTATCCTCGATATGGCCCTCTCGATAGCGCTCGACCTCATTGTCTTCTTCATGATCCTCCATATCGCGAAGAAGCAGGGCTGGCTGCTCGGGAAAGACGCCCTGGACAAGACCGCTGCTGCCGAGCTTGCACCGAAGCATATGAAGGACAGGTAGCTCCTCCCCGAGAGACACGCAGGCAGACAGAAGGAGGCCTCCTGTATCAGGCGCGGAAGGTCTCCTTGCGCATGGGACGTCTTGTGCCATCTGGCAGACGCCTCTCGCCGTCGCTATCAGCAGCCGTGATGATGACTCCATCAGGCTCGATTGTCAGTCAGTCCTTTGACAGATCTACAGCCGTCTTCCCTGAACTCTCGACGCAGATGCCTCGGTCGGACAGCCTGTCTGCACCCTGGTCTGGCAGTCCCCGGACACCTTGGGCCATGCCGGCAGGAAACCATCCTGCTGTCGTCAGTCTATGCCTGCATGCTGCATTTTCTGGAACTCGCGAGCACGGCGCGGCAATCCTGCTGCCCGCAACATGCAGCGGGGCTTCCCGAGAGATGCACTGCCCGACTCAGGCAGCTGCCTTCTCCGAGGCCGCGCCAGGCTTCTCCTTTTCCGGACGGTAGAGAACCATGGCAGCAACGAAGGCAACTGCCACACCGATTGCGACCCCGATCAGCATGTTCACGACGTTTCCTTCCTTGCCGACAAAGACCGCGATGCCCCAGAGATTGGTTCCGCCGAGCGAATAGCGGAAGACCTGGGCGATGCCTACCCAGAGGCCGCCTGCCAGGTTTCCGATCATCGCCGCCGCAAGCGGCGTCTTGAACTTGAGGTTGATGCCGTAAAGGGCCGGCTCGGTGACGCCGCCCACCAGTGCCGCGAAGGCACAGGTCGACGCTTCTGCCTTGAAGATCTTCGTCGCCTTTCGTCTTGATTGCCACGGCAAGCGCCGCCACGCCCTGTGTCATGTTCGAGACAAGCTGTGCGGCACCGACAAAGGGATCGTAGCCAAGCGTCGCAAAGGACTGGGTCAAGAACGGCAGAAGCGTCGTATGCATGCCGGTCATTACCAGGATGGGATAGAGGCAGCAGACGATTGCGACGCCGACAAAGCCGATCGTGTCATAGACCCACATGATACCGGCCATGAGATACGTGCCGAGAAGGGCCCTGAGAGGGCCTATCAGGCAGAGCTCGAGCGGAATCATCACCAGAAGGGTAAGGGTCGGCTCGAGGATGCTCTTGACGGGCTTCGGGGAGATCTTCGCAAAGAAGCGCTCCACATATCCTGCCACGAACATTGTCATGACCATGGGGAAGACCGTGCTCCCGTAGCTGAAGGAGGTGATGGGGATGCCGAAGACAGACCCGGGAGTCCCATCCTTCACAAGCTGGACGAAAGTAGGATCGAGCAGGATGCCACCGAGCATGATGCCGATGCCAAGCTTGACGCCGAACTTCCTGGATCCGGTCACGCCGATAGCGATTGGCAGGAAGTAGAGTCCGGCATCGGCCGCAAAGGCAAGGGTCACATAGATCGGATTGTCGCTCGTGATGAGGCCGAGCTGGACCAGAAGGACAAGCACGACACGGAGCATGCCGGTACCGACCAGCATGGGAAGGATCGGCGTGATGCAGCCTGAGATCGCATCGATGATGGCACTGGCCACAGAGCCCACCGTACGCTTGCGGGGCTTTGCAGCATCTCCTGCCGCAGGCGCCATATCGCCCGATATCTCTCCTCTGGCAAGGATGGCAGAGTAGGCCTCCTCCACATCGGGGCCGACGATGATCTGGTACTGGTCCCCTGCCCACTGGGAGCCGATTGCGCCTTTCAGGGCGTCGATGCTGTCCTTGTCCACCAGGCCATGGTCCTTCACGGTGAAGCGCAGACGCGTCACGCAATGCGAAAACCAGGTGATGTTGTCCTTCCCTCCCAGAAGCGGCACCACCCGCTCTGCAAGCTCCTCGAATTTCTGGCTCTTTTCCATCGCTGTCCCCTTTCAAGAAATATGCCTCCCTGCTCCGGACGGCATCCGGAGAATCAGAGAGGCAAAGCCCGCTTGCGCGGTAACAAGCCTTCAGGTATCGGTTGGAGTAGCATCACTTTGATGCCGAGCTGTTTGGCGTCTCCCCTCTCGCACAGAGCCTGTTCACATGAAGCATCAGATACATCCTCTCCTCGTCCGGAAGCACGCGTCCGAGCACGCACCTGAGATAGGCGCAGATATGCTCGACGCAGCAGTAGGTGTCGGGATAGGAGTCCACCAGCACCTGATAGAGCTGCTGGTTCTTCGTATCGAGGAAGGTCCCCTCTGCACTTCTCCTGATAAGGTGCTGCATATGGGAAGAGAAGCGGGTGAAGTCGAAGCCTGTCCTGTCGACCGCTATCCCCATATCCTGCTCGACGAGCGCCACGATGTGGGCAATCACCTCGCGGCTGATGGGCGCGCCATCCTGGGCAGCTCCCTCTTCAGCATTCACCAGGTGGAGCGCGACCAGCGCTTCCTCTTCTGCAGGCAGCCACTCATGTATGCGCTCCCGGACCAGAGCCAGAGCCTCATGTCCGGCTGCAACCTCATCCGGATAGAGGTCGCGCACATCCTGCTCGACCGGAACCTCGAAGACAAGGTGCTTGTGCTGGCGCTGGATAGCGAAGGCAAGATGGTCTGCCAGCGTGAAGGCGACCCGAGGATTCAGCGTCTTGCCGGTTGCGGCCACAAAGTCCTGCACCACCTCATCGGCGATAAGCACCAGATCCGACGGGATGTCCTCGATAGCGGAGATGAGCTTCGGATCCACCCCATAGAAGGTGCGCTCTATGCGCGAGAGCTCCACCTCATAGGGCGGCTTCCTGAATCCGATGCCGCGGCCGAAGGCCACGAGCTCATTGCCTTGTGAATCGAGACAGAGCGCGACATCGTTGTTGATGTTGCGTACAACCTGCATAGGAGACGGGCATCCACTCTCATGCAATGCCAGGACATACGATCCCGGCATATTCTGGTGCAGGAACAAGCCTCCGGGATAAGCCCAGAGTAACTAATCCTGCGTGAGAGCCAGTATAGGACACCAGAGGCAGGAGAGCCCTGTCCTGAAAACCAATGGTTACCGATTGGCCATCCAAAGCTTGAATCCAGACGCAATAGGAACCCTGTCTGCGCCTGCCTGGACATAGCGGGAGGGCACAGGCAGCCTCTCTGCCTGAAACGGGAGAAGCTGGACCGCAGATACGATGCGGCACGTGAAGAGCCTGCTGCTCTTCAAGAAGGCGTGCTCCCATGCAGACGTGGACTGCTTCCCGATGCAGATGGCGGAATCAGGCAGCCCAGCGGCAGCGCCGGCATTCCCGCTCTGCCAGATTCCAGCCTCCTGATACGATCCTTTCATCAGAGATGCCAAACCATGGAAGAAGGCTGCCAGATGCTCCGGCAGCCTCCCGATCCTGCACTCAGATGCCCTGTCCTAGAGCTCGCAGACATTTTCCGGCTTTCCATCAAGCCAGGCATAGACATTCTGGAACTCGATGGCTGCACGGCGCTGCATGGCCTCCTCGGTGAGGAAGCCCACATGCGGCGTCAGAACGACATTCTTTGCATGGATGAGCTTGTAGCTCTCAGGCAGCGGCGGCTCCATATCGAAGACATCGATGCCGGCGCCGGCAAGATGTCCGGAGTTCAGGGCATCTGCCAGAGCATCGTTGTCGTCGATGGCGCCACGGGCACAATTGATGAAGACAGAGCCTTCAGGCATCTCGGCGAACTTCTCTGCCGTGAACATCTTCCTCGTCGAAGCGTTGTTCGGAAGATGCAGGCTCACGATATCGCTTGCCGCAAGGAGCTCGTCGAGATCTGCCACATACTCGATGCCTGCTGCTGTGGCCTCGGGATTCTCGTGACGGGCATACCCCAGCACATGGGCGCCGAACGCTGCAAAGAGACGTCCTGCCTGGGTGCCGATGTGTCCCGTGCCGACGATGCCAACAGTCCTGCCGGCAATCTCGCGGCCCACAAGACCATGCGAGGTCTTGCCGGTACGTGCTGCAGCATCTCCTGCCTGAACCTTGCGCAGCACATCGATCGTGAGGCCGATCGTGAGCTCGGCGACGCTCACATCGGAGTACCCTGCACAGTTGCAGACAGAGACGCCCTTTGCCTTGCAGGCGTCAAGCGCCACATGGTCGATGCCTGTGAAGGCGACAGCTATCATCCTGAGCGCAGCATCTGCCTCGACTGCAGAGGCAGGGTACGGATTGTTCGCGATCATCACGATATCAGCGCCTTCGCTCCTCTTCGCAAGCTCGGAGGCGTCCGTCGTCTTCGTATCGTAATAGACGAACTCATGGCCACGCTCTTTGATAGGACGTGCGAGCTGCTCGATGGTCTCGGCAGGCACTCCCAAGGGTTCCAGCAATGCAATGCGCATATGAAGCCTCCAAAAGGTCCGGAATCATGGCTCATTATAGCTACGGCCGCATGTCCCCATTGCACGACAGCAAGCAGACAGCATTCCCTGTTTCTGGCGTCATGGACTTCTATGGCTGCTGCGACCTTGCAGGGAGCATGGCATCAGCGCTCTGGCAGCCCTCCCTGCACTACCAGCACCTCATGCCCGCCATACCGCCACGGACGGCCAGAAGCCTGAGAGGAACCCAGGTCCTCAACTCGGCACCGGTCGACAGGCGCTTCGCGCTCTATGCCTATGCACGCCAGACAGGACCGTGGGGAGAGCTTCTGGGCATCAGCCGCTCAGATGCATCCCGCTTCTCGCTCGATACCGCCGCACAGAAGGCGCTGCCTCCCCTCTTCATTGCCGCAAGCAAGGCAGACAGCGATGTGCCATTCATCTGCTCTCAGACGCTGGCCGAGACGGCTCCTGCAGGCGAGTCCTTCTTCGTTGACAGGCTGGAACATGACTTTGACCGGGACCTTGCGCACAGAGAAGGCATGGATGCCTGGCAGGCATGCCTTGACTGGGCAGACCGCATCTAGGGCAGCCTCTGGCTAGCTCCCGGCAAGCGGAGAGCATCCATTCTGGGAGGCATCAACGTCCTGCTGGCTCTTCTGCGCTTTGAGATACGGCAGGAGCTCGTCGAGCGATTCGGACGTCTCCCCATCGGGGCTTGTGCTGCCCACATCCATGAGGACAAGCTGCTGGCTTCTGGGCGGCTCCTCCTCTTCGCGCCTATGCTGTGGGTGGGCGCCAGAAGGAATCAGATTTGTGAAGACAAGTGCGAGCCAGACGAAAGTCGCGACAGCAATTGCGCACACGGCCGTCACAAGCAGCAGCTTGCCCATGCCTGGTGCCGATTTGTCTCTATGCTTCACGCCGCTCTCCCGTCCATCACACTGGAAAGCAGACAACATCCGACCTGCCGACAGCACTGAATCCCTTCCATCAGATTTCTGACAGAAATCTGCAAACAACCTCACTGCAAGAGTGTATCAGAAGCATATCGAATTGCTAGGATTTGAGCTGAATCCCGGGCAGAACAACGAAAAAAATGAATGTAGCGATACGAGTCCGGATGGGCAGCCTATCTCTTCCTGCGCTTCTTCGAAGCCTGCGACTCCGCCTCTGCACGAACCTTCTTCACATAGAGATAGAGCAGCGCCGTGATAGCGAGAAGGACGAAGCTGATGAAGATCGTGTCAGCCTGGATGCTGGCAACGGCACCGACGCCTGCCAGAACGAGCGTGAAGAGACAGAGCTTGCTGTAGGTCAGAGCAAGCGAGCTTTCCTGCGAGATCCTGATGCCGAAGATGCCGGTGATGATGCAGCCGGCGCCACAGATGAGCTCGACGACAGTCGCTGTTGTTATCATCGCGATCATATCGTCGAAGGAGAGCGTCGAGCCCGATTTCGCCAGGGCATCTGACAGGGCAGCCTGCACCTCGGCGTTCTGAAGGCCCATGAGCGCCATGATTGCCATGATCAGCGTGAAGGAAGCGGCTGCAATCTCTGCTATCGAGATGAAGAGCACCGCATTCTGGCTCCTGCTCGGCTCTGCTGCCTTGGCACGCTTCTTCTTGCTCATCTGCTTCTCCCGAATGGCTGGATGGTATCGACGGACGGCATCAAGGATAGCGCATGGCAGATGGCGGAAGCATCCGCGGCACCGTCTGATGCATGTGAACGGATTTCCCTCTGCCTTCGCCGGACCTTCGGCATCTATGCGCTCGATGTCCCGGCGATGGTGCAGACCTTTCTAGTGCCCTGCGGTAATGCCGAGAGCTCAAGGCTCGAACGAATTAAGCCCCATACCGCGTTTCCGCAGGTACGGGGCTTCAAATTCATGGTGGCGGGGAAGGGAATCGAACCCCTGACACGGGGATTTTCAGTCCCCTGCTCTACCAACTGAGCTACCCAGCCGAAGTGCGCTCTCTTGCGCGCTTGTTTATAGTAACAGACTGCCTCCCCAAGTCAAAGAACTTTTTTTATTTTCTTTGCTCTGAGGAGAAATCGCCTGCTTACTTGTCATCATCCGATATGTGACGAGGAGCCACGGTACGGGAGCGGCGAAGCGGCATGCCCTTGAAGATGGCACTGAGCCCCGTCGTCTCCTCCTTGGCAGGAGCCTCCTGCTTCTCTTCGGCCTTGGCCGGTGCTGCTGGCTTGGGTTCTGCCTTTGCCTGGGAAGGCTCAGGGCCGCTTGCTTTGGGCTCTGGTGCAGCAGGTGCCGGCTTCGGTGCTTCAGGTGCTGCAGGCTCGGGTGTCTCTGTCTTCTTTTCGGGAGCAGGAACCGATGCAGGCTTAGCCTTCGGCGCGGATGCGGGAACCTCTGCTGCCTTCCGGGGCTTCGGAGCCTCAGATGTCTTGGCAGCAGAAGCCGCCTCTCCCTTCGAGGAGAACGGCATGACCTGGGAAGGCTTTGCGCCCTTTGCCGCCTTCGTCCCTGCGTTGTAGCCATAGAGGTCGATGGCATGCTCTGCTGCAGAGAAGACGCCTGCAAGCCGAAGCGAAGCCTCGGCAAGAGAACCGGACTTGGAGATTGCGATATGGCGGTCAGAGAGCTCCTTCTCCGCTGCTGCAAGCTTCTCTGAGAGCTCCTGTGCATGCGCTTCGGCACGTGCCTTCTCATGCCGGGCCTGGACAAGCTCAGCCCTCATGCGGGCAAGCTCTCCCTCGCCGGTCGCCGTCTTCAGGAGCGTCTCCTGAATCTGGCGCTGGAGCGACTCGAGGTGGGCAAGGCGTCCTGCGATCTCTTCCTGCGTGAGCTCCGGCTCGGTCTTCCTCGTCTGTGCCTGCGCAAGTGCAGCTGTCAGATGCTGGCAGCGCTCCTCGGCTCCTGCGAGCTCCTCCTTGAGGGCAGCTTGGCGCTTCTGCTCTGCTGCAAGCTGCTGCCGCAGCGCTTCGTATTCCTGGGACTTCTGCGCTTCGGTGCGCTCGCGGACATTCTGCGCTTCAGCGCAGGCACGCTTTGCCTTCTCGAGCTCTGCTTTCGCCTCTCTGAGCGATTCCTCGAGAAGCGCCTTCTGGGCCTTCGTCTCAGCGAGCCGGGCCTCTGCTGCCGTCTTGTCGCTCCGGGAGCGCTCAGCCTCCTCAGATGCGCTCTGCGCCTCCTCGCGGAGACTCTCCATCTCGTCCTGGAGCCGCGAATTCTCGTTCAAGGCATCACGGAGAAGATCGACGACTCTCGTCGCTTCAAGTCCGCGTCCACCCTCAGACGGAGCAGCGATACGCGCCTCCTCGTCCTTGCGATGCTTCTTCTTTGCCTTCTTGCGGCTCTCAGAATCGAGCGCGCTCTCTTCCTGCTTCATGGAACAACCTTTCACGTGAGCCTGCTGTACAGCAGCAGAAGCGTGTCATCCATCGACAGATCCAATCCATCCTGTTTTAGGGTACCCCACACAGATAAGGCCGTTTCCCATATTTCGGCCGGCTCCTGTATGTAACGCCTGACTGCTGCTACAAGACGGTAGAATCCCGTCTTGTAGCAGCGCAGCAGAAAGGATTGAGATGCGGATCCTCGTCTTCGATATCGGCGGCACCGCCATCAAATGGTCTCTCAGGGATGAAGCTGGCAAGGCCCTCAAGCAGGACGTCTTCCCTACCCCCAAGGACTCGACAGACGCCCTTCTCTCCTCCCTCATGGAAATCGTGAAGCTCCATGGATCGCAGGCTTCCGGCATCGCTATAAGCGCTCCAGGCGTCATAGAGCATCACCGCTTCAAGCGCACGGGAGGCGCTCTCACCTATGCCTATGGGCTTCCGCTTGCAGACCGCCTCGAGAAGCTCTCGGGACTGCCTGTCACGATCGGCAACGACGGCAAGTGTGCAGCGCTCGCAGAGCTTTCCTCAGGCGCTCTCAAGGGCACGCAGAACTCCTGCGCGCTGATCCTGGGCACCGGCCTTGGAGGCGGCCTCGTCGTCGACGGAAAGGTCCTGGCTGGCCCTCATGGCTCTGCAGGCGAGCTCAGCCTGCTCTCGTTCGGCTTCGGGCCTGATGGCACGATCGGCTCCTGCGCCGGCATGGACGCAAGCACCTCTGGCCTCATCCGCGCCATGAAATCGACATGCGGAAAGACAGCCGAGGAGCTGCCTGATGGCAAGGCATGCTTCAGGCTCCTCGAGAGCGGAGATCCGGCAGCCAGGCAGGCCTTCGAGTCCTGGTGCATGGCAGTCGCTACAGTCATCTTCGACCTTGCTGCCATGCTCGATATCGAGCGCTGCGCGATAGGCGGCGGCATCTCTGCAAATCCGCACGTGCTCGGAGGCATCAAGACAGCGCTTGCGGAGGTCTCGGAGAAGCTCCCGCACATCTTCGGCCAGACCATTACATTGCCCGAAGTCGTATCCTGCCGCTACGGAGCAGAGGCAAACCAGCTGGGTGCCCTGGCTCTCTTCCTCGAGAGCAGGAAGGACAGGTAAGGCAAAGGGGAGCTGGCATGCCAGCTCCCCTTCTTCTCATCTTGCTCTGCGCTGCTACTCGCTGAGCGCAGGCGTGATGGCAGAGATGACCTCTTGAGGCGTCTTTGCCGAGACGATGGCAGACATCGTCTTCTCATCGTCCAGAAGTTCCATCACATCGACCAGGGTCGGCACCTGCTTGGCCGGATCGACGACCGCAAGCATCACGAGGACCTGCACCGGCAGCGGCTTTTCCGGCGATCCCATGAGTGCAAACTCGACCGGGTGCGCAAGCACGGCGACAGCAATTGCATCGGAGAGCGTGTAGTCGTTCGAGCAGTGCGGCACCGCGGCATTGACCGGCTTGGCCTCGAGGCCCGTCGGATAGATCTTCTCGCGCGCGACGACTGCATCGGGATAGCTGCTCTTGACCTTGCGCAGCTCTACGAGCTTTCCCGCAAGCGCACGCAGCGCCTCTTCGGCAGTATCTGCTTCAAGACCGAGAAGCACGAGACGCTCATCCAGAACCATGTACGACCTCCGACAGGACCTTCCTCCACATAAGCTTTCCTATTCTACACCATTTCCCCACTTTTCCGCCATCAATATTTCAAATGGATGGGATGAGGAGCAGATGCGGGCTTTGGATGGCCCTGGAAGCTCCTAGACCAGAAGGTCTGCAACCTCGAGCTTCGGCACATGATGCGAGCCATCCGCCTCATGCCAGTAGGCTATTCCGTGCTCTGTCGTCGCTGGCTCGAGCACGACCTCCTCTGCAGGCGTGCCAAGCGCCAGCACAAGGGAGATGGCAAGGCCTGTGTCCTCGAGACCGAAGTCGGAGATGAGGCCCGCATCAAAGTTCTTGAGGATGCAGCCGCCAAGGCCTTCTGCTGCCGCAGCGAGCATGATCGTCTGTGCCGCGATGCCTGCGTCGTAGCACCTGATCGGATTGTTCACGGCTGCAGCAGGAACCATGATGAAGATGTAGCCACCGGGTCGCTCCCCCTCTGCAGGTCCTGCCCAGTCCTTGAGGAGCGCTGCCCACTTGAGATGTGCAAAGGCCTTCACGCAGGCATCAGCGCCGCTCACAAGATGGAAGCGCAGCATCTGCGTGTTGTTGCCGGTCGGAGCAAAGCGCGCGACGTCGATGAGAGCTCGAAGCGTCTCCTCCGACACCGGCTTCGACTCGTCGAAGCGTCTCTTCGTCCTCGAGGAGCGCACGAGAGCAGCAAGATCCTTCTCTTCCATGCCTGTTCCCTCTTAAAGATCTGCCTTGCCGATCTGGGCAACGGCTTCCTTGATCTTCTCCGGCGGCAGCACGAGCGCGAAGCGCACGTAGCCCTCACCCGCAGGTCCGAAGCTTGCACCCGGCGTCACGATGACGCCTGTCTTCTCCATGAGCTCGAGCGTGAAGGCAAGAGAGTCTGTCCTGCCGTGCGGCAGGCGTGCCCAGACGAAGAGCGTGCCATGGCAGTTCGGACGCTCCCAGCCGATGGCCTCGAGGCCGTCGCAGAGGGCATCTCTTCTCTCCTTGTAGGCAAGGCGCTGGCGCTCGACGCCGTCAAGCGGGCCCTTGAGGCAGGCAATCGCAACATTCTGCTCGGCGAAGAACATGCCGAAGTCGACCTGGCTCCTGAGCTTGTAGGTGGCCTGGACGATGTCCTTCCTGCCGACGAGGAAGGAGAGCCTGACACCGGTGACATCGAAGGACTTCGAGAGCGACAGGAACTCGACACCCACATCCATAGCGCCGGGATAGTTGAAGAAGGAGCTCGAGACGCCTTCGAACACGACGTCGGCGTAGGCATTGTCGTGCACGATCACGATATCGTGCTTCTTTGCGAAGGCGATGATCTCCTCGTAGACCTCAGGCGTGCCGACCGACCCCACCGGGTTAGCCGGAAGCGAGACGATCATGTACTTGGCCTTGTCCGCCACATCGTCGGGAATGTCTGCCACATGCGGGAGGAACCCATGCTCTGCTGTCAGCTGGTAGTAGTAAGGGGTTGCTCCTGCAAGCTGCGTGCCGGAACGGAAGACCGGATAGCAGGGATCGGGGATGAGGGCGATGTCGCCCGGATCTGCCAAGGCTGCACAGACATACTGCATGCCTTCCTGCGTGCCGCGGCAGCTCATGACCTGGTCGGGCTCGAGGCCATCCACATCGAAGCGGCGCTTGTAGTAGTCGCAGACCGCCTGCTTGAGCTCTTCCTTGTCATGCAGGGCATACTTCCAGTTCGCATCATCTGCGCAGGAGTCGACAAGTGCCTTCTTGATGTAGTCAGGCGTCGGGAAATCGGGCGTGCCGACCGACAGGTCCCAGACAGGACGTCCCGCAGCTTCAAGCTCGCGGCGCTTCTGGTTCAGACTGGCAAAGACCTCGTCTCCGAAAAGATCGAGACGCTTCGAAAACTGCATCGGCTCTCACGCTCCCCAGCGGCCAGGCGCCGCTTCCTGCATATCTATAGGCAAGATTCCATTCTATTATTCGACGAGCTGCCTGCCTCCTGAAATGCCGCCTACGCAACACGATGTTTGCCTGATGGGGCACATGCCAGAGCGCATGTCATGCGAACCCCTGGCACGCGGATTTTCAGTCCCTATGAGTGGAGAAGGGCCTGCCTTGCGGCAGGCCCCTGGCTGCTTGTCTGTCTACTTCTCCTGTGGCATCTTCCAGCCGTGCTGGTCGGTATGGAGAAGCCGCTCGGCACGCTCGGAGAGCGGCTCGCCGAGATACTTCTCGTAGACCCGCACGATATCCGGATTCTCGTAGGAGTTCCTATACTCCGAGATGCGGTCGAGCCCATAGAGCATCTGGCCGCGTGCCCCTGCCAGCTCCTGTCCGTCGTGGATCGGCTGCCCGCCGCCACCGACGCAGCCTCCCGGGCAGGCCATGACCTCGACGAAGTCATAGGACACGGTGCCTGCAAGGATCGCGTCGCAGAGACGCTTCGCATTGCCAAGGCCGCTTGCGACAGCGACACGGAGCTTTCTGCCTGCAAGGTCGAACTCCGCTTCCTTCCAGCCGGTGAGGCCGCGGACGTTCCTGAATGCGTCATTGGCAGGCGTCTCCCCTGTCGCCAGGTGATAGGCCGTACGCAGCGCTGCTTCCATGACGCCACCGGTCGCACCGAAGATGATGCCGGCGCCCGTGCCTTCGCCGAGGGGCTCGTCGAAGGGCTCCTCTTCAAGCGCATGCACATCGATATGGTCGGCGCGGATCATGCGGTCTATCTCGCGGACCGTAAGCACGCAGTCGACATCCGGATCTCCGCAGGCATCCTTCATGGTCGGCAGCGCGCACTCCGCCTTCTTCGCGACGCAGGGCATGACAGAGACCGAGAAGATATCGTGCGGATCGATGCCCAGATATTCTGCGTAGTAGCTCTTCACGATTGCGCCGAACATCTGCTGCGGCGACTTCGAGGTCGAGACATCGTCCACAAGCTCAGGATAGTGGGCCTTCACGAAGCGGACCCAGCCCGGGCAGCACGACGTGAACATCGGATACTCATGCTCTGTGCCATCAGAGAGGCGGTGCAGAAGCTCTGTGCCCTCTTCCATGATCGTGAGGTCGGCCGAGAAGTCGGTATTCACGATGTAGTCGAAGCCCATCTTCCTGAGCGCCGAGACAAGGTGCCCGATTGTCGACTCCTCGGGCGAGAGCTTCCAGTGGTCGCCCCAGGCCGTGCGTACCGAGGGCGCGATCTGGACGATCGTGACCTTCTTCGGGTCGGCAAGCGCATCGTAGACGCGTCCCGTATCGTCGCGCTCGCGCAGGGCTCCTGTCGGGCAGTGCGTGATGCACTGGCCGCAGAGCGTGCAGGGAGCCTCCGCGATCGGACGGCCTGCTTGGACATTCACGGCGGTGTGAGCGCCTCTGTTCGTGAGGTCCCACACATCCGATGCCTGCACCTTGCTGCATATCTGAATGCACCTGAGGCAGTTGATGCACTTGTCGTTGTTGCGGATCAGAGGGAACGTCTTGTCCCACGGCATATGCGGCAGGTGCTTTTCATAGGGCAGCTCGAAGATATCGAGGTCGTTTGCAAGGCTCTGGAGCGAGCAGTTGCCGCTCCTCACGCAGCTCGTGCACTCCGAGTCATGCTGCGAGAGCAAAAACTCGACGTTCGTCTTTCTGGCCTTCCTGACCTTCGGGCTGTTCGTGAAGACCTTCATGCCGTCCAGGACATAGTTGTTGCAGGAAGCGACGAGCTGGTCGGTCCCTTCGATCTCGACGACGCAGACACGGCAGGCACCGATCTCGTTCAGATCCTTGAGATAGCAGAGTGTCGGAATGTGGACGCCTGCAGCTTCTGCTGCCTCGAGTATGGTGGCGTGGTCGTCCACCTGGACACGCACCCCATCGACGGTCACGTCTACCATTGCATGATCCTCCCTCCGCGGAATGCGCCATAGCCGAAGTGGTCGCACCTCAGACACCTCGATGCCTCCTGATGCGCCTCTTCAGGCGTGAGGCCGTGCTCGACGATATCGAAGTCGCCGACGCGCTCCGACGCCTCACGTGATGTCATCTCGCAGCGGGCGCACATGTTCTTGCCCTTGAACTGGACCGTCGGTATCTCGACATCTGCCACGATCTGGTGGTCGAAGCCGAGGTAGTGGTCGATGTTTGCTGCTGCGACCTTGCCGGCATTGATGGCACGGATCACCGTGGCAGGGCCGCTCTGGCAGTCGCCGCCCGAGAACACGCCGTCAAAGCCTGGCACGGCACCATCTGTATCGGTCACGATGCGGCCGCGATTGCATTTCATGCCCAGTTCTTCGAAGGGCCTGGACTCTATGGCCTGGCCGATTGCCACAAGCACGCGCTCGCAGGGAATGACCTCCTCGGGAGCCTCTGCAGCACGCGGTGCCGGACGCCCGTTCTTGGGGCCGCCGATGATCTGCTTCTGGACACGGAGTCCCGTGACATGGCCGCCTTCAGCCTCAATCGCAAGCGGGGCATGGAGCTCCAGGAGCTCGCAGCCTTCGGCCCTCGCTCCTGCAATCTCTTCATCCTGTGCCGTCATGTCCGCGACGCGGCGCCTGTAGACGATCGTGACCTTCTTCGCATGGCACCTTACGGCTGAGCGGGCGACATCCATTGCCACGTTGCCGCCGCCGATGACACAGATGCGCTCGCCTGTGAAGTCGGGGATCTCCTCGTCGCCGATGGCACGCAGCATCTTGACGGCAGACTCGACACCTTCTGCATCCTCGCCCGGAAGGCCGAGCTTCCGGTCCGCATGGGCGCCGATTGCCAGATAGACCGCGTCATACTCTTTCCTGATTTCAGGCAGGTTCTCGGTGACAGGCGTATCGAGCTCTACGTTTATGCCGCAGTCAAGGAGCCACTGGATCTCCTCGTCGAGGCGCTTCCTCGGAAGACGATAGTTGGGGATGCCGTAACGGAGCATGCCACCCAGGTGATGCCTTGCCTCGAAGATCGTGGGCTCATGCCCCATGCAGGCAAGATAGTAGGCACAGGAAAGTCCTGCCGGACCGCCACCGATGATAGCAATGCGCTTGCCCGTGGACGGAGCCTTCTTCGGCTTGTAGTCTGCCTCCATGTGCTCTGTCGCGAAGCGCTTGAGGCCGCGGATGTTCATCGGATCGTCCACCATGCCGCGGCGGCAGTGCATCTCGCAGGGATGCTCGCAGACAAGGCCGCAGACGACAGGAAGCGGATTGTCCTTCCTGATGAGCTTCACGGCATCCGTGTAGCGTCCTGCCTCGACGAGCGCGATGTAGCCCGGGATATCGACTCCTGCCGGGCAGCCCGAGACGCAGGGGACAAGCTCCGACTGCTTGAAGCCGCAGGCGTGGTACTTGATATGGTGCTCGAAATCGTCGCGGAAGCCCCGGATCGCTGTCAGCGCCATGCTTCCCGCTTCATATCCGATCGCGCAGTCGCTCGAGAGATAGATCGTACGCGCCGTCTTCTCGATGAGCTCGAGCGTATGCTCATCTGCCCTGCCTTCGAGGACCTGGTCCATGAGCTCCTTCAGGACGCCCAGGCCTACACGGCAGGGCGTACATTTTCCGCAGCTCTGCGTTGCGCACATGCCGACGAAGGCAGCCGTGAATTCGACCGGACATGGAGCAAGCGAGCTCACCGAGAGCCGCTTCTCTACCGCTTCATGCAGTCCATCCATGACTGCCTGGGCCTCGCTGCGCTCGACCACATGCAATCTAGCCATTCAGTTTCCTCTCCTCGTGCTTTCCGCACGGCAGAGGCACGCTCGGCAGCTCCTTCCCCGGAAGACGGCTTTCCGCACCGCCCCCTGTGCCATGAGCCTGCACGCCGGCGCTTCCCCTCGTCGGCCTGCCATGCCTGAAGCTTGAGCATAGCAGCCGGAAGCATAGGAGCCTTACGATTTGCGGTGAATGAAGCATATTGCAGGGCAGATGGCTGTTCTGCAGCAGAACGCATAGGTCCTGCATGGAAAAGGCACCTGCCCGGCTTTCCGGACAGGTGCCTTGATGGTCATGCTTCTATGCTGGTGCGCTAGGCAATCTCGTGCTTGAAGGCCTCGATGACCTTCGTACCCATGTCGCGCGTGCCGAGCTTCCTGTCTTCAGGCGTCATCTCGTCTGCAAGGTCAGGCGTCCTCCAGCCTTCATCGAGCACGTCCTCGACGGCTGCCTTCACGGCATCCGCTGCGTGGTCCATCTGGAAGCTGTAGCGAAGCATCAGCTCGACCGAGAGCATCTGTGCAATCGGGTTTGCGATGCCCTTGCCCGCGATGTCAGGAGCAGACCCATGGCTCGGCTCGTAGAGTGCCGTGCCGGAGCCCAGAGAGGCGGAGGCAAGCATGCCAAGAGAGCCCGTGAGCATCGACGCCTCGTCGGAGAGGATGTCGCCGAACGTATTCTCGGTCACGAGGACATCGAACTGGGCAGGATTCGCGACGAGCTGCATGGCGCAGTTGTCGACGAGCATGTCTCCGCCCTCGACATCTTTGAACTCGTCCATCATCCTGTGGTTCACTTCGCGCCAGAGACGGGATGTCTCGAGCACGTTGGCCTTGTCGACCGACGTGACCTTGCCACGGCGGCGCTTGGCAGCCTCATAGGCCCAGCGCACGACACGCTCGATCTCGTACTCGGAGTATTCCATCGTATCGACCGCACGCTCGCCTGAAGCGCCGTCGACGCCGGCACCTGCGACATCCTTCTCGCGCCTGTGCTCGCCGAAGTAGAGGCCGCCTGTAAGCTCGCGGACGATCAGGATATCGACACCTTCGAGGAACTCAGGACGAAGGGTGGATGCTCCTGCGAGCGCCTTGTAGATGTGCACCGGACGCAGGTTCAGGAAGAGCCCCAGATTCTTGCGGATGGCAAGAAGGCCCTGTTCAGGGCGGACAGCGCCAGGCGTCGTGTCATTCCACTTCGGGCCGCCGACCGCTGCCAGAAGGACCGCGTCAGACGCCTTGGCGGCGTCGAGCGTCTCGGGCGGAAGGGCGCTCACGGGCTCGCCTGCCGCACGCGTCGCATCGATGGCAGCGCCGCCGATCAGATGGTCTTCGCAGACGAACTCGACATCTTCTGCCTGGCCGATAGCTGCAAGGAGGCGCTTTGCCTCTGCCATGATCTCAGGGCCGATGCCGTCACCCGGCAGGGTGCAGATACGGTAGGTCTTCTTCCCCATCGTCTATGCCTCCTTCTTCTGGGCGAGCAGATTCTTCGTCCTTGCGACGAGGCCGCCCTCGTTGATGATCTCCTGGATGAAGGGCGGGAACGGCTGTGCCTGGAAGGTCTTGCCCGTCGTCTCGTCCGTGATGAGGCCAGTGTCGGCATTGATCTTCACGACATCGCCGTCAGAGATCGCATCGCAGGCCTCGGGGCACTCCATGATCGGAAGGCCGATGTTGATGGCATTGCGGTAGAAGATGCGGGCAAAGGACTTGGCAATGACGACAGAGACGCCAGCAGCCTTGATAGCGACAGGAGCATGCTCGCGCGAGGAGCCGCAGCCGAAGTTCTCGTCTGCGACGATGATGTCGCCCGGCTTCACGCGCTTCACGAACGTCGTGTCGAGGTCCTCGAGGCAGTGCTTCGCAAGCTCTGCCGGGTCGGATGTATTGAGGTAGCGGGCAGGGATGATGACATCAGTGTCGATGTCGCGCCCGTAGCGGAAGACCGTGCCTTCGAATTCCATAGGTGAGCCTCCTTCAGGCTAGTCGAGATCGGACGGCAGCGCGATGTGGCCGGCGACGGCAGAAGCTGCAGCGACGGCGGGGCTTGCAAGGTAGACCTCGGAGGTCGGGTCGCCCATGCGCCCGACGAAGTTTCGGTTCGTCGAGGAGACGCAGCGCTCCCCTGCTGCCAGGATGCCCATGTAGCCGCCGAGGCAGGGTCCGCAGGTCGGGGTCGAGACGACGCAGTGGGCATTGATGAAGATATCCATGAGGCCTTCATGCACGCACTGGAGCCAGACGGCCTGCGTGGCAGGAATCACGATGCAGCGCACGTTCGGATTGACCGTGCGGCCCTTGAGGACTGCTGCAGCTGCGCGCATGTCTTCGATGCGGCCGTTCGTGCAGGAGCCGATGACCGCCTGGTCGATTGCGATATGGCGGGACTCTGCCACAGGATGCGTGTTGGAGGGCAGATGCGGCCAGGAGACCGTCGGCACGATATCCTTCGCATCGATCCTGATGACCTGCTTGTATGCGGCATCGGGGTCTGCATGGTATTCCTTCCAGGAGCGCTCCGTCCTGCCTTCGAGCCAGGTACGTGCCATATCGTCGACCTCGAAGAGGCCAGCCTTGCCGCCTGCCTCGATGGCCATGTTCGCAATCGTGAGCCTGCCCTCGACCGAGAGGTTCCGGATCGTGGAGCCAGCAAACTCCATCGCGCAGTAGAGCGCGCCGTCGACGCCGATCTGGCCGATGATGTAGAGGATGATGTCCTTGGCAGAAGCACCTTCAGGAAGCTCGCCCTCGATCTCGAAGCGGATGGTCTCAGGCACCTTGAACCAGGCCCTGCCTGTTGCCATGCCGACACCGGCATCCGTAGAGCCGACGCCTGTCGAGAAGGCACCGATGCCGCCGTAGGTGCAGGTATGGGAGTCAGCGCCGATGATGAGATCTCCCGGGCCGACGATGCCCTTCTCGGGCAGCAGGGCATGCTCGATGCCCATGCAGCCCTGCTCGAAGTAGTGGGTGATCCCCATCTCATGCGCAAAGTCGCGCGTGATCTTCGTCTGCTCGGCGCTCTTGATGTCCTTGTTCGGGCTGTAGTGGTCGGGCACGAGGAAGATCTTGGTCCTATCGAAGATGCCGGCGCCAAGCTCGCGGACCGTCTTGATCGCGATCGGCGCCGTGATGTCATTTGCGAGCACGCCGTCGAGGTCGCACTCGATGAGCTGTCCTGGCACGACACGGTCGAGGCCGGCATGCGCGGCCAGGATCTTCTCTGCCATCGTCATTCCCTGTGGCATGGTCTGCCTTCCTTTCTGGCTTATGCCTGCTCCTCAGAGCCGGCCTCTTTCGAGAGAAGCGAATCGACAAACTGGCGGGCACCTCGTGCCGACCTGCCGCCGCGCCTCGTCGCGAAGCGCTCTGCTTCAAGGTCGAGCTCCTGCTCGTCGAGCGCAATGCCGCGCTCCTGGGCAAGCTTGTGCACGATATCGAGGTAGGTCTGCTTGTTCGGCTTCGTGAACGAGAGGTGGATGCCGAAGCGGTCGGAGAGCGACACGATCTCCTGGAGCGTGTCGTTCAGATGCACCTCATCGCCCTCGCGCTCGCTGAACGTCTCCCGCACGAGATGGCGGCGGTTCGATGTTGCATAGATCGCGACATTGGCCGACTTCGCCGAGACCGAGCCCTCGAGGATTGCCTTCAAGGCTGCGAAGTTGTCATCGTCTGCTGCGAACGAGAGGTCATCGATGAAGATGATGAACGTGCAGGGGTTGTGCGTGAGCGTATCGAGGATGCCCGGAATGTCGCGGAGCTGCTCCTTCCGGACCTCGAGGATGCGCACGCCCGCGCCCGCAAGCGCATTGGCGACGGCCTTGACGGTCGAGCTCTTGCCTGTGCCGGCATCTCCGGTGAGGAGGATATTGGCAGCAGGAAGCCTCTTCACGAGCGCGCGGGTGTTGTCGAGGATGACCTTCTTCTCGCGCTCGTAGTCGACAAGATCTTCGAGCCTCTGCGGATCAGGATGCTTGACCGGCACGATCTGACCCTGAGCATCCACGCGGAACACATGGTAGCGGGCATACATGCCGTAGCCATACTTGCCGATGTTCGCGATGCGCTCATGGTAGGTGCCTGCGATATCGACCTTCTGCGTATCGAAGGCAGGAAGACGGTCTGCAGCTCCCGGCAGAAGCTCGAGGAAGTCCTGGGGCTCGAGGTCGGCAAGCTCCTGGAGGACCGAGAGCTCTGCCTCGGCAGCAGCAGCAAGCGAGGCGCCAGGCACCCTCCCGGCACCGATGGTCCGAAGATACACATTCTCGTCGTCGACCGCAGCGTCCAAGATGTAGGACCCGAGGCCTTCCGCCTCGGAGTCGAAGAGCGCTGCCACGAAGGTGGCATAGGCACGGGCAAGCGCCATTGCATCGCCTGAAGTGCTGTTGCCTTCCTCCGCATCCGATGCGAGCGTCGCTGCCTTATGGAGCGCATCTCCCAGAGCCGCGATGACAGGATCTTCTTCGAGGCTCCGGAAGACCGTGAGCGTATCGAGCGAGAACGAGAGGCTCATGAGCCTTTCTGCATTCATTGCGTCTACCACAGCTCCCTAGTTGAGGACAGCACCCTTGGCGCCGCTCGAGACAAGCTGGGCGTAGCGCCTGAGGTAGCCAGAGAGCGGCTTCGTCTTGGGCGTGAACGCTGTCATGCGCCGCTCGAACTCCTCATCGGAGATCTTGAGGTCGAGCGTGCAGTTCGGGATATCGATCGAGATGATGTCGCCTTCCTGGATGATGCCGATAGGTCCGCCAGAGGCTGCCTCAGGCGAGACATGGCCGATGCAGGCACCGCGGGTGGCGCCGGAGAAGCGGCCATCCGTGATGAGGGCGACAGAGGAGCCGAGGCCCATGCCCTGGATGGCAGAGGTCGGCGTCAGCATCTCGCGCATGCCAGGGCCGCCCTTCGGACCCTCGTAGCGGATCACGACGACATCGCCCGGATTGATCTTGCCGCCGTCGATGGCAGCCTGCGCCTCTTCCTCGCTCTCGAAGACACGTGCCGGTCCTTCGTGCACGAGCATCTCAGGAGCAACAGCAGAGCGCTTGACGACAGAGCCTTCAGGGGCAAGGTTGCCATGAAGGACGGCGATGCCGCCGGTCTTGGAGAACGGGTTGTCGAGCGGTCGAATCACGTCGTGGTCGAGGACACGGGCGCCCTCGAGGTTCTCTGCGACGGTCTTGCCCGTGACGGTAAGGCAGGACGTATCGATGAGACCTGCCTCTGCAAGCTCGGACATGACAGCGTAGATGCCGCCCGCCTCGTCGAGATCCTCGATGTAGGTCGGGCCTGCCGGTGCCAGGTGGCAAAGGTTCGGCGTACGTGCAGAGATCTCGTTTGCGATATCGAGCGAGAGGTCGACGCCGCACTCATGGGCGATGGCAGGAAGGTGGAGCATCGTGTTCGTCGAGCAGCCGAGCGCCATATCCACGGTAAGCGCGTTCATGAGCGCTTCCTTTGTCATGATCTGCCTCGCGGTGATGCCCTTCTTGAGGAGCTCCATGACGGCCACGCCGGCGTGCTTGGCAAGCTGGAGGCGGCGGGAATAGACAGCAGGGATCGTGCCGTTGCCACGAAGGCCCATGCCGATGACCTCAGTGAGGCAGTTCATCGAGTTTGCCGTGTACATGCCAGAGCAGGAGCCGCAGGTCGGGCATGCCTTGCACTCGAACTCGTGGAGCTTGTCCTCGTCGATCTTTCCTGCCGTGTAGGCGCCCATGGCCTCGAACATGGAGGAGAGGCTCGTCTTGTGGCCATCAATATGGCCTGCGAGCATGGGGCCGCCGGAGACGAAGGTCGTAGGCAGATCGAGACGCGCTGCTGCCATGAGGAGGCCCGGGACATTCTTGTCGCAGTTCGGGACCATCACAAGGGCATCGAAGCCATGTGCGAGCGCCATGCACTCCGTGGAGTCGGCGATGAGGTCGCGGGTCACGAGCGAGTACTTCATGCCCGCATGTCCCATTGCGATGCCGTCACAGACCGCGATGGCCGGGAAGACCACCGGCATGCCGCCTGCTTCGGCGACACCCATCTTGACAGCCTCGACAATCTTGTCGATGTTCATGTGTCCCGGCACGATCTCGTTGTAGGAAGAGACGATGCCGACAAGGGGCTTCCTGATCTCTTCTTCGGTCCAGCCGAGGGCATTGTAGAGGGAGCGGTGGGCCGCAGCTTCAGGCCCGAACTTCAATGCGTCGCTCTTCATAGGGATATCCTCTCTCAGGCGCAGGTGCGCCCTTCCTTAACGTGTTTTGCGCTAGCCGACAATCTGGAAGCCTTCGTCGACGAGGCGCTCCTTGATTGCATCGATCTGGGCCTGGTCGCGGGTCTCCATGCCGACACGCAGGGTGCAGGCAGAGATCGGCAGGTCCGGATCGGACAGGTCGTAGTCGACCGAGACCACATTTGCGCCGAGCGAGGCGATGATGCGGGAGACCTGCTCGAGCTGGCCCGGCTTGTCCGTGAGCTTGATCGCAAGCGTCGCCTTCCTGCCGCTCATGGCAAGGCCGCGGTTGATGACGCGGGACAGGATGTTCACGTCGATGTTGCCGCCAGAGATGACGCAGACGGTGCGCTTGCCCTGAAGCGGCAGCTTGCCGAACATGGCAGCAGCCACAGGGGCAGCTCCTGCGCCTTCGCTCACGAGCTTCTGGCGCTCCATGAGGTTCAGGATGGCTGCTGCAATCTCGTCGTCTGAGACCGTGACCATATCGTCCACGTACTTCTGCGCCATCTTGAACGTCAGGTCGCCCGGGTTCTTGACAGCGATGCCGTCAGCGAACGTGACCGCCGTATCGGATGCTCCCCACTTGCCTGCATGGAAGGCATCGACCATGGCAGAGGCGCCCTTGGCCTGGACGCCGTAGACCTTGCACGACGGCTTCAGGCTCTTGACGGCACAGGCGACGCCGGAGATGAGGCCGCCGCCACCGACCGGCACGATCACGGCATCCACATCGTCGAGCGTATCCATGATCTCGAGGCCGATCGTGCCCTGGCCAGCGATGACATCCTCGTCGTCGTAGGGATGGATGAACGTGGCGCCCGTCTCCTCCTGGAGACGCACTGCCTCGTCGTGGGCATCGTCGTAGGTGCCAGGAACGAGCCTCACCTCGGCACCGAGACGGCGGGTATTCTCGACCTTCATGATCGGCGCGCCATCAGGCATGCAGACGATGCTCTTGACGCCCATGTGGGTGGCAGCCAAAGCCACGCCCTGGGCATGGTTTCCGGCAGAGCAGGCGATGATGCCCTTGTCGAGCGCCTCCTTCGGGAGCTGCGAGATCTTGTAGTAGGCACCCCTCAGCTTGAAGGAGCCGGTGACCTGGAGGTTCTCCGTCTTGAGATAGAGCTCGTCGAGTCCCGGCACAAGCTGCGGAGCAGCGATGAGGTCGGTCTTTCTGGCGACGCCCTTGAGGACATAGGCTGCGTGGTAGATCTTGTCGAGCGATAGCATGGGCATCTCCTTAGATGGCAAGGAAGTTCGTGATGTGCTGGCCTGCCGGAACCATCGGGCGGACCATCTCGTCGGGATCGAGGACGCAGTCGATGACCGCACCGGTGCCGCCGTCGAGGGCTTTCTGGAGCGCTTCTTCGAGCTCCGTGACCGTGCTCACGCGCCAGCCGGGAAGGTGGTAGGCCTCGGCGAGCTTCACCCAGTCAGGTCCTCTGTCGAGCGTCGTCTCGGAGTAGTGCTGGTCATAGATCAGCGTCTGCCACTGATGGACCATGCCGAGGACGGTGTTGTCGAAGACGACCGAGATGATCGGCAGGTGGTAGTGCTCGACAGTTGCAAGCTCGATGCAGTTCATGCGGAACGAGCCATCGCCCGTGATATGCACGACGCGCTTGTCGGGGTTGCCGACCTGGGCACCGATGGCAGCGCCGAGGCCGAACCCCATGGCACCGAAGCCGCCCGATGTGATGAGCTGTCCTGGATAGGAGTAGTGCATATGCTGGATGGCCCACATCTGGTGCTGGCCCACGTCCGTGGCGACCATCGTGTCTTCGGGGCACAGGCGCGCAATCGTGTCGTCGATCTGCTTCGGCGTCAGGTGGTCTCCGCCCTCTTCGTACTGGGTCTCCGTCGGGAACGAGAATACGAACTCCTTCCAGACCTTGTGGCTCTGCTGCGGGACCATCTCGTTCAGGAGCTCGAGCACGCGCTTCGCATCGCCAAGCACATAGTGGTCGCAGCGCACGTTCTTGCCGATCTCCGTCGAGTCGATGTCGACCTGGACGATCTTGGCCTGGCTTGCAAAGGAGGAAGGCTGGAGTGCCACACGGTCGGAGAAGCGGCAGCCCACGGCAATCAGGAGGTCGCAGTTGTCGACGGCCATGTTCGAGGCCTGAGATCCATGCATGCCGATCATGCCGGTCGAGAGCGGATCGTTTCCGACAAAGCCGCCGCCACCCATCACGGTGATGGCGACAGGAGAATCGATCCTGTTCGCGAACTCGTTGAACTCCTTGTTCGCGCGTCCGCGCACGACGCCGCCACCACAGATAAGAAGCGGACGCTCCGCTTCCTCGACCATCTGCGCCAGGCGCTCGACCGCAGCCGTCTCAGGCTCACGGGTCTCGATGCCGCCCATGAGACGCTTCGAGAGCTGGTTCGGGAACTCGAAGATGCGATGCTCCTCGACCGGCACATACTCGTAGTCGCACTTCGCCTGTGTGACATCCTTCGTGATATCGATGAGGACCGGACCCGGACGTCCCGTGCGGGCAATCAGGAAGGCCTGGCGCACGACATCTGCGAGCTCATGGACATCCTTCACGACACGGTTCCACTCCGTGATCGGCTTCGTTATGCCCGTGATATCGACTTCCTGGAAGGAGTCCTTGCCGAGAAGCTTGGACGAGACGTTGCAGGTGATAGCAACGATAGGAGAAGAGTCCATATAGGCCGTGGCGATGCCGGTCGTGAAGTTCGTGCAGCCGGGGCCCGACGTCGCGAAGCACACGCCGACCTTGCCGGTCGCACGGGCATAGCCGTCAGCGGCATGCACGGCACCCTGCTCGTGGCTCACGAGATAGTGGTGAATCTCGGGCGTCTGGTACAAGACGTCGTAGACGTCGAGAATCGTTCCTCCGGGATATCCGAAGACGGTATCGCATCCCTGCTCCTTGAGACACTCGATGAGTATCTGGGCACCTGTGAGCTCCATGCATCCTCCCCCTATGGCGGCAATCCTTGATTGAAGGATATGCCTCGAGCTGCCTTATGGCAGCGGCCTGTCCTGCAGACGGTGGGTCCCTCGTGCGAGGGGCACTCCGTGTGCAGGACGCCCGGATACGGGATGCATCCGGGCGTCCAGCCGAAATCAGGTGCCGGAACTAGTTGTTGAGGAGCTTGTCCTCGTCGTTCCAGGCGTAGAGAGCACGGATCTCCTTGCCCGTCTTCTCCATCAGGGTCTCGGCCTGCTGGCGGCGCATGGCCTTGAAGTGGACCTGGTGGGACTCATCGGACATGTCGAGCAGGAACTCCTTGGCGAACTCGCCGTTCTGGATGCGCTTCAGGTTGTAGCGCATGCCCTCCTTGGCAGCCTCGGTGATCACGTGCGGGCCGGCGGTGTAGTCGCCGTACTCAGCGGTGTTGGAGATCGAGGAACGCATGCCAGAGAAGCCGCTCTCGTAGATCAGGTCGACGATGAGCTTCATCTCGTGGATGCACTCGAAGTAGGCATTGCGCGGATCGTAGCCAGCCTCGACGAGCGTGTTGAAGCCTGCCTCCATGAGGTCGGTCACGCCGCCGCAGAGGACGTTCTGCTCGCCGAAGAGGTCGGTCTCGGTCTCGGTCCTGAAGTCGGTCTCGAGCAGTGCTGCACGGGCTCCGCCGATGGCTGCGCCGTAGGCAAGGGCGATATCGAAGGCGTCGCCGGTGGCATCCTGGTGTGCGCAGACGAGGCAGGGCGTGCCCTTGCCCTCGAGGTAGGTGGAACGCACGGTGTGGCCCGGAGCCTTCGGGGCGACCATGATGACGTTGCAGTCAGGACGCACCTCGATGCAGCCGTAGTGGATGTTGAAGCCATGGGCGAAGGCGATCGTCTTGCCCGGCGCCAGGTTCGGCTCGATGTCCTTCTTGTACATGGATGCCTGATACTCATCGTTGATGAGGATCATGATGATGTCAGCCCACTTGGCTGCCTCGGCAGTGGTCAGGACCTCCAGGCCCTGCTTCTCTGCCCTGGCCTTGGACTTGGAGCCCTCATAGAGGCCCACCTTCACGTCCACGCCGGAATCCTTGAGGTTCAGTGCGTGTGCGTGGCCCTGGGAGCCGTAGCCGATGATGGCGACCTTCTTGCCATCCAGCTTGCTCATGTCGCAGTCCTGCTCGTGGTACATCTTGAACGCCATGTCCAATCCCCTTTCAATCCTGGTTTGGGTCCGTTCAATATAGCTGCCTGCCTTCATCCGGGAGGCTGGCTGGGCTATCCGTTAACTACCTGTTAGCACGCGGCAACCGATGCATGTTCGTTCGTTTTCCACCGGCTTTCAGGTCTCGAGAGTTCCTATAGATTCGCGTTCTCCCGCATCACGGAGGAGCCCCGCTCGAGCGATATGACGCCTGTGCGGCACACCTCCAGGATCTCGAAATCACGCATGAGGTCGATGAAGTTGTCTATGCGCCGGGTGCCCCCGGCAATGCGGAACACGATGGAATCGCGGGTGTAGTCGACGATCTTGGCACGGAATGCCTCGCCGGCATCGAGCACCTGCTGGCGGGTCGCATTGTCGTTTGCGACCTTCAGAAGCAGAAGCTCGCAGCTGATGGAATCCTCCGGGTCGAACTCCTTGAAGGAGACGACATCGGGGAGCTTCGCGAGCTGGGCGACAAGCTGGCGCTTGGCCCTGTCCTCGCCCTCGAACTGCACGGTGATGCGGGAAAGATCTTCTGTCTCGGTCTCGGAGACCGTGAGGCAGGTGATGTTGAACTGGCGGCGGCGGAACATGCTCGTGACACGGTTGAGCACGCCGTACTCGTTGCGCACCATGATGGCAATGCTGTAGGTCTTCATGATGCTATCGCCCCATCCTCTGCTTCACGTCGTCCATGTTCACGATGAGCTCGTCCATCGAGGCACCGATCTGGAGCACCGGCGTCACGAACTCGTCGATCCCTATCGGGCACTCGATGAGGACGGGTCCTGCCTCGGAGAAGGAAGCCTCGAAGGCACGGGAGAAGTCCTCAAGGGTCTCCGTGCGCGTTGCCTTGGCACCCATGCCGCGGGCAATGGCGCAGAAGTCTGCTCCCTTGTGGGAAAGCGTCGTCTCGGAGTAGCGCTGGTGCCTGAAGAGCGACTGCATCTGTCGCACCATGCCCAAGGTCCCGTTGTTCAGGAGCACGACCGTGACCGGAATGTCATGGTCGGCGGCTGTGATGGTCTCCGCCATGTCCATCGCAAAGGAGCCATCGCCCGTAATGAGAACCGAGCGGCACCCGGTGCCGAGAGCGGCGCCGATTGCGGCGCCGAAGCCGAAGCCCATGGTCCCCAGGCCTCCTGAGGTGATGAACTCCCGGGGATGCACGAACGTGAGGTACTGCGCGGCCCACATCTGATGCTGCCCCACGTCGGTCACGACGGCAGACTCGTGCGGACGGATCCTGTCGATAGCAATCATGAGGTTCTTCGGGGTCATGCCGTCACGGTAGTCGTCGTAGCCCTTCTCCTCTGCCCTGAGCTCGCGCACATGGCGCCCCCACGCCTCGTGCGTGTTGGGCTCGATGAGCGGCAGGAGCGCACGCAAGGTCTCCTCCACATCCCCCAGAAGCTCGACCTTGTCGTCCAGGGTCTTCGAGAGCTCCGAGGAGTCGATATCGATGCGCACGACCTTGCCGGAGGGACCGAACTTCGTGCGGTCCCCCGTCGCGCGGTCGTTGAAGCGCACGCCGAGGGCGATCAGGCAGTCGGAGTCATTGAGCGCTTTCGTGCTGGCAAAGTGTCCATGCATGCCCTGCATGCCGAGGAAATTGGGAGTCCTCGTCGGGATGCCGGAGACACCCATGAGCGAGCAGCCGATGGGAGCAGAGATCCTCTTGGCAAGCTCTACGACCTCATCCCCCGCTCCATCTGCGACGACGCCTCCACCAAAGTAGATGAAGGGGCGCTCGGCGCTGTTGATGGCACGAGCTGCTGCCTCGAGGTCAGCCGCATCGGGCACCATCTGCTGCGGCCTGAGCTTCACCTCGTCGTGCTCCAGAGGCTCTACGAGCTGGCGCTGGACATCGGAAGGGATGTCCACAAGGACAGGACCCTTCCTCCCGGAGCTTGCGAGCGCGAAGGCCTCGTGCACGATATGCCCGAGCCTGTCTGCCGAGCGCACGAAGTAGTTGTGCTTCGTTATGGGCAGCGTGACGCCGGTGATATCGAGCTCCTGGAAGGCGTCCGTGCCGATCATCTGGTTGCTCACGTTGCCGGTGATTGCGACAAGCGGGATGGAGTCGAGGTAGGCCGTGGCGATGCCGGTCACGAGATTCGTGGCGCCCGGACCTGACGTGGCGATAACGACACCGCAGCGTCCTGTCGCCCTGGCATAGCCATCGGCAGCATGCGTGGCATGCTGCTCGTGCGTCGTCTCGATGTGGCGGATGCGGTCGCGCCTGTCGTAGAGTGCATCATATATATCAAGCACAGTGCCGCCGGGATAGCCGAATACGGTATTCACGCCCTCCTCGATGAGCGTCTCGATGAGGAGCTCCGCTCCTGTCATCTTCTCCACGTTCTCGCCCTCCTTCCCGCTTGTCTTGCTGATATGAACTACTTGCCTTCGTTGGCGCGTGCCGTCTGGATCATGCGGTTGATCGCATTGACATAGGCCTTTGCCGAGGACACGACGATATCGTTGTCGGCGCCACGGCCTGTGTAGATCTTGCCGGACTCGGACTGGATGCGGACCGTGACCTCGCCGATAGCGTCGATGCCGCGCGTGACGGCCTTGACGACGAACTCCTGGAGGTCGCCGTGCATCGAGACGACCATGTCGATTGCCTTGTAGGCGGCATCGACCGGGCCTGTGCCCGTGGCGCAGACGACGTGCTTCTCCCCTGCTTCGTCCATGATCGTGGCCGTGGCGGTAGGCACCAGCGGGTCGCCGCAGCTCACCTGCAGTGCATCGAGCGTGTAGACAGCCTTGATGTCGCGGTCGCGCTCCTGGACCATGGACTCGAGGTCCTCGTCGTAGACTTCCTTCTTCTGGTCTGCGATCTCGAGGAAGCGCTGGTAGATGTCATCGAACTCCTCAGGCGCAAATGTGTAGCCGAGCTCGGCGAGACGATGCTTCAGCGCTGCGTGCCCGCTCCTCGCAGAGAGGATGATTTCCGATCCTGCGGCACCCACATCCTCGGGGTTGATGATCTCGTAGGTATCGCGGGCCTTGAGCACGCCGTCCTGGTGGATGCCGGAGGAGTGCGCAAAGGCATTGGCGCCGACGATGGCCTTGTTTGCCTGGACATTCATGCCTGTGATGCGGGACACCAGGTGACTTGCACGCGTGAGCTCCTGCGTCACGATGTCCGTGTGGCCATCGAGCTCGTCGCCGTGCATCTTGAGCGCCATGACGACCTCTTCGAGGGCGGTGTTGCCGGCACGCTCGCCGAGGCCATTGATCGTGCACTCGACCTGCGTGGCGCCGTTCTTGACGCCAGCGAGCGCCAGCGCTGTTGCCATGCCCAGGTCGTTGTGCGTGTGCACGGAGATCGTGACGTTCTCGATGCCGCGGACATTGTCGGAGAGGCTCTTGATGCGGGCACCGAAGTCATCCGGCATGTTGTAGCCCGTCGTATCCGGAATGTTCACGACCGTGGCGCCGGCATCGACTGCTGCCTGGATGACACGGATCAGGAAGTCCTGGTCGGCACGGCCAGCATCCTCTGCATAGAACTCGACGTCGTCCACATACTGCTTTGCATACTTGACGCAGTGGATGGCACGCTCGATGCACTCGTCCTCCGTGATGCGGAGCTTCTCTGCGAGGTGCTGCGGCGAGACGCCGAGGCCGGTGTGGATGCGGGGGCGCTTGGCGGTCTTCAGGGCCTCTGCGGCACGGTCGATATCCTTGTCGACAGCGCGCGTGAGGCCGCATACGACGCAGTCATCGCCTGCGAGGCGGCCGATCTCCTGTACGGACTTGAAGTCGCCCGGACTCGAAATCGGGAAGCCGGCCTCGATGACATCGACATGCATGCGGATGAGCTCCTGGGCAATCACAAGCTTCTCTTCCGTGTTCATGGATGCGCCGGGGGACTGCTCGCCGTCGCGGAGGGTGGTGTCGAAGATTGCAATCTTGCGGGTCATAGGATGGCTCCTCTCGTGTGCGGATGCACATTGATACACAAAACGCCTGGCCCAGGAAACCTGGCAGGCGTCGCAGAGAGTTCTATGTAAGGGTGGTGTGTGCGAGCGCCGATGCCTAGCTTTCTAGGAAGACAGGATCTAACGCGCTGGCTGTATATGTCTATACGCCTAGCGCGCGCTCGCTAGTAGGAGTACCGCAATGGAGCTGATGGCTACGCTCTGCGCAGCTTCAGAACCAATGTATGTCTTAATCTGAGACACTCTGGATACTCCCTTGGACTTGGCACCTCCCGGTGCGTTGGTAGCAGGATGACACACTCGAAACAGCTTGGACAGGCTCTGAATCTGTTACGTAGCGAAACGGAAACAAAGCACCCAAGCAAGCTTTCAGCTACCTCGCTGACCGCTTCTTCTAAATATAGATGCAGCCGCCATCATGCCTGAAAGCTAGCCCTGCCCTGTGCGCTTCCTGAATCCGGGAGCGGTCGTGGAAGATGCGGGGCGCCACAGCGCCTTCACATTCGTCGAATGCCTTCGTTGTGGCCTTCCCCGCCTGCTTGCATACGGACCATATCTGTCTGTGTGGCATAGCGCAGGGACATCACTGCATGCAGGCACGCCTGATTTTCCAGAGCCTATCGATGGATACGCCAGCCGCTCTGGAGGCTGTCGCTCAGGCTGCTAGTTCATGCGCTTACGGCGGGCTTGCTTCAGCCAGTTGCGCTTGAAGGCACCCACGCCGCCAAAGAACTTGCTGTACGTCTCACCATCCTCGTGGACAGCATATTTAACGGCAGCAAGCTCAATGGTGCACAGGTAGTCAGCTACCTGCTCCAGCCGATAGACGCTCATGGCAGTCTTTCGACGCACGACGACATTGCGGGACAAAATGCCTCCCGCTGCTCCGTACAGGGCACGCTCCACGATGCTCTGTCCACCGTCGTAGCAGACCTTCATATCGTCGAAGGTCTGAAAGAAATCCAGGCTGTCCGACATGAAAGTTTCGATGTCGCGCTCCATGCGCCTCGAGAGGCCCTCTGGATTCGGGTACTCACTGCGACGATAGAAAAAGGTAGCGTAGCTAATCGGCAGGCGCTGGACCAGCACGTTGAAAGACCACAGGAGTTGTTTCCTTTGCGATGGCTCCAGGCCCTCATAGGTGCCATGACCATTCAGCAGCGGCTCTGAGCGGAAGGGAATGTTGGGAAGGCCTGCCCTAGAAAGCGCCTGCTCGTAGCGCATGACCTGCTCGCGAATATCATTCGCCTGGTCATGGAAGACAGGCGTCAGCAGGCAGTGCGAGATACTCCTCCCATATCCCCGCTTTCGTCCGCAAAGATGCTCTGCCCTCTTGCCATGAAACAGCCCCTGGAGACAGAAGAAGCCGGGGGATAGGCCCCGGCACTTGGAGGTAGCGGAAACCCACCGCCAAGATCCTCATACCACCGGAGAGCGCTCCTGCATACCTCCGTCGGTCTCGATTCTCATGGCTTGGATCTCACCATGAATTGGAACCATACCGAATTCACCATGCTGAACTCTCCTGCCGGTTTCTTCGATGTCCGAGCATAACGCATAATCAGGGATGCCCATGATACAGATGCAGCTTGGCTGCGATATAAAGACTACCCTTGTTCAACGATGGAACCCCCACCCATGCATCCCTGCAAAGGCCATTGCTCATAGCGTGCTGAAACTGGCTTCCCGACCAATCGTATGCAGCCCTCTCATTGCAAAGAAATGGTCCATGGGGAACCATCGGAGCCTTCGTGTACCTGCTCCAAGAGAACGACAAAGCATTGTCCCTGCACACCCGCACAGCTTGCCGTTCCAGACCGTGCTGGCTTCATTCCCAGCGCGGTGCGGAACGGCCGCGTCCTGAAGCTGTCTCGCACTCTTTCTGGCATCACAGCCCCTCCATCCATGCGCTCGAGGTCTGTTCTGCCTCCGTTCCATGCACCGGAGGCATACGCACACGTCAGCGGCCTGTGCGGTGCCGCCAGATTTCTGGCAGAAATGCGACGCTATCGAACGCTTTGTGTGCTTTTGCGTCTGCCGAAAAAATCCTTTGGCCCTCCGTGCGAAAATGCTTTCCCGGGCGCAGTTTTGCTACCTGCGCCGGAGTCGCTTTTCTACATGTTGTCGACAGGTCTTCGACACTCTTTCAACAATATCTTGTATATTTCAGCGCTGCAGACCACCATGAGTTGTGGCATAGTACATCATGCAGCGCAAGAGGCTGTGGTAGCCACAGCTGATATGCACCAACGCAGACGCCTCTCGCATTGCACCCAGAAGACAGCTACGCGAAAGGCCGGCGGGCAAGGCGCTGGCGACAACCATCAAGGAGAGCGAAATGAAGATTATCAAGCGCAACGGATCTGAAGTTTCCTTCGATATCTCGAAGATCGAGAACGCGATCAGGGGCGCGAACCGCGAGGCAGCCGAAGACGAGCGTCTGACCGACCGCCAGATCGTCTACGCCGCCGAGAATGTGCGCGACCGCTGCGAGGCAGCAGGACACACGGTCTCGGTCGAGGAGATCCAGGACATGGTCGAGGATGAAATCATGGCACTGGACCGCTACGAGGTAGCCCGCAAGTACATCATCTACCGCTATGTCCAGTCTCTGAAGCGCCAGAAGAACACGACAGACGACAAGATCCTGTCCCTCATCGAGTGCAACAACGAGGAAGTCAAGCAGGAGAACTCGAACAAGAACCCGACCGTCGTCTCCGTCCAGCGCGACTACATGGCCGGCGAGGTCTCGAAGGACCTGGCCTGCCGCATGCTGCTTCCGCCCGATGTTGTGCGTGCCCACCAGGAAGGCATCATCCACTTCCATGACGCGGACTACTATGCGCAGCACATGCACAACTGCGACCTCGTGAACCTCGACGATATGCTCCAGAACGGTACCGTCATCTCCGGTACCCTCATCGAGAAGCCGCATTCGTTCTCGACGGCCTGCAACATCGCGACGCAGATCATCGCCCAGGTGGCCTCCTGCCAATACGGCGGCCAGTCCATCTCCCTCTACCATCTCTCAAAGTTCGTCGATGTCTCGAGGAAGAAGATCCGCCGCCAGGTCGCAGCAGAGCTCGATGCGATCGATGCGCACCCTTCTGAGGACAAGATCCACGAGATGGTCGAGAAGCGTCTGCGCGACGAGATCGCCCGCGGCATCCAGACCATCCAGTACCAGGTCGTGACGCTGATGACGACAAACGGCCAGGCGCCGTTCATCACGGTGTTCATGTACCTCAACGAGGCACAGAACGAGCAGGAGAAGCACGACCTCGCCATGTGCATCGAGGAGATGCTGCGCCAGCGCTACCAGGGCGTGAAGAACGAGAAGGGCGTCTGGATCACGCCGGCCTTCCCGAAGCTCATCTATGTGCTCGAAGAGGACAACATCCATCCGGACGATCCCTATTTCTACCTCACGAAGCTTGCTGCCAAGTGCACGGCCAAGCGCATGGTGCCTGACTACATCTCCGAGAAGAAGATGCGCGAGTACAAGCTCTCCAAGGGCGAGACCGAGGGCCACGGCGACGTGTACACCTGCATGGGCTGCCGCTCCTTCCTGACGCCTGACCGCTCCGGCAACGGCTACGACAATGTCGCAAAGGCAAAGAACTACGAGCCGGGCAAGCCGAAGTACTACGGCCGCTTCAACCAGGGCGTCGTGACGATCAACCTGCCCGATGTCGCCCTTTCCTCCAATGGCAACATGGACGAGTTCTGGAAGATCTTCGACGAGCGCCTCGAGCTCTGCCACAAGGCCCTGCGCTGCCGCCACGATCGCCTGCTCGGCACGACGTCCGACGCAGCCCCGATCCTCTGGCAGTACGGAGCTCTTGCACGCCTCGACAAGGGCGAGAAGATCGACAAGCTCCTCTACGGCGGCTACTCCACGATCAGCCTCGGCTATGCCGGCCTCTATGAGTGCACGAAGTTCATGACCGGCCACAGCCACACCGACAAGGAGGCTACGCCCTTCGCGCTTTCCGTCATGCAGCACATGAACGACAAGTGCGCCGAGTGGAAAGCAGCCGAGAACATCGACTACTCCCTCTACGGTACGCCGCTCGAGTCCACGACCTACAAGTTCGCGAAGTGCCTCCAGCGCCGCTTCGGCATCATCCCGGGCATCACGGACAAGAACTACATCACGAACTCCTACCACGTCCATGTGACCGAGAAGATCGACGCCTTCACGAAGCTCAAGTTCGAGAGCGAGTTCCAGCGCCTCTCCCCCGGTGGCGCCATCTCCTACGTCGAGGTCCCGAACATGCAGGACAACCTCGAGGCAGTCGTGCGTGTCATGCAGTTCATCTATGAGAACATCATGTACGCAGAGCTCAACACGAAGTCCGACTACTGCCAGGTCTGCGGCTACGACGGCGAGATCAAGATCGTCGAGGACGACGGCAAGCTCGTCTGGGAGTGCCCGAACTGCGGCAACCGCGACCAGAACAAGCTCAATGTCGCCAGGCGCACCTGCGGCTACATCGGCACCCAGTTCTGGAACCAGGGCCGCACGCAGGAGATCAAGGACCGCGTCCTGCACCTGTAAGAGCCGTCTGCATACTGCAAGCGGGGATGGGCCGGAAGGCCTGTCCCCGCTCTTTTTGTGCTCTGCCATCTGTACGCGTTCCTGTCGGCAGAGCCTGCTAAGGTTGAGACCATAAGAAAGTCCAGAGAAGAGGCTGGCGGATGAACTACTCCGAGATCAAATACTGCGACATCGCGAACGGTGCCGGTGTCAGGACGACGCTTTTCGTCTCAGGATGCAGGAGGCACTGCCCATTCTGCTTCAATGAGGTTGCCTGGAAGTTCACAGCCGGAAAACCTTTCACGAAAGACGTCGAGGATGCCATCATCGAGAGCATGGAGCCCTTCTATGTGGATGGCCTCTCGGTCTTGGGCGGCGAGCCGATGGAGCCCGAGAACCAGCGCGGCCTTGTGGACTTCCTCGAGCGTGTGAAGAAGACCTATCCGGAAAAGCCGATCTGGCTCTACTCCGGCTTCACCTATGAGGAGCTTGCAGGCACAGAGCCCGTGCATGCTCCCTATACGAAGTCTCCCCGCACCGAGGTCACAGACCGAATTCTCCAGACCCTCTCCGTCCTGGTAGATGGCCCCTTTGTCCAGGACTTGAAGGACATCTCGCTCCGCTTCCGCGGCTCCTCGAACCAGCGCCTCCTCGATATGCCGAAGACGCTTGAGTCGGGCACGCCGACCATCTGGCACGACGACCCCATCTTCGAGACCCATACGATGTAGGGCACAGAGCAGCACGCACACCAAGAGGGCGCCCGCAGGCGCCCTCTTCTTCTATCTCGAAACAGTCCTGCCCTGGAGCTTGGGGTTCGCGCCATAGATCTCATGAAGGCCCCGGAGCGTGAGCGTCGCATCGGCCGTGACCTTGTGGCGCATATGTGCGGCAAGCTCTTCTGCCTGGCTTCCCGTAACAGCGACCGGAGCCGCGCTTCCCAGCTCTTCGAAGACAAGATCGATGAGGCCGTCGACCTTCGCAAGCTCTCCCAGGACGAGGCCTGAGCGCATCGCATCTGCGGTCGTCGTGCCGATGGCATGTGCCGGTACCGAGAGCTCGATCTCAGGCAGGCGTGCAGCTGACTCGCGCAGGGCCTTTGCCCCAAGCGAAAGCCCCGGCGCTATGATGCCACCCAAGAAGGCGCCATCTTTTCCGACCGCCTCGATGTTCAGAGTCGTGCCGAAGTCCACGGCGACAGATGGCGCTCCGTAGCGCGTGCGCACAGCGACGGCATCTGCCAGGCGATCGGGACCGATCTCTGCCGGATCTTTGTAGGCAAGGCGCATGCCGCTTCTGATGCCCGGCCCCACGACGAGGGGACGCAGACCCGAAGAAGCGCCCAGACCTTCGCGCCAGGCTTCTGCAAGGCAGGGAACGACACAGGAAAGAACCGTGCCGAAGCTGTGAGGCACCTCGATGCCTGCATCCTCTGCCATGAGCTTCAAGGCTTCCCGCACGCTGAGCCTGACTTCATCTGCCGTGAGATGGGCTGCCGTCGTGAGCGTGAAGGACGAGAGCGGCTCCGCATCTGCTGTGACACCCGCTGCAAACAGGCCGAAGGAGGTCTCTGTATTGCCGACGTCGACTGTCAGGACAGCGAGGGGATCTTGTACCTGCATGGGACCTCTCCTTATTGAGACCATTTTCAGAATGCACCCGGATATCCGGGCTCCTGCCTGTATACTGTAGCCGTTCTGTCAGCGTAACCCGACTCTCCGCTGAGGGAGAGCGGATATACCTCAAGGAGCATCAATTGAAGAACGCTACGCATTCTGCCTCATGGCAGGGGCAGCTCACCCTCAGGGGTGCCCTCATCGGCTGCATCGGCTGTGTCATCATCACAGCCTCGTCCGTCTACACGGCGCTGAAGCTCGGAGCCCTTCCCTGGCCCATCGTCTTCGCGGCCGTCATCTCCCTCTTCTTCCTGAAGCTTCTGGGCCATACGACCTTGAATGAAGCGAATGTCACGCACACGATCATGAGCGCTGGCGCTATGGTCGCAGGCGGCCTTGCCTTCACGATTCCCGGTGCCTGGATGCTGGGGCTGGGAGACCAGATCGGCTGGACCGAGATCTTCCTCGTCGCCCTTGCCGGCACCATCCTGGGCCTCATCTCCACTGCGCTCATCCATCGCCACTTCATCGTCGATGCCGCGCTCGAATTCCCGACCGGCACCGCTGCCGCAGAGACGCTGCGCGCGACCGAGGCGGGGGGTGCCACGGGACGCGAGCTCTTCTGCTCGATGGGTGTGGCCGGCCTCTGGAGCGTCCTGCGCGACGGCGTGGGCGCCCTGCCCACGATGCTCGCTGCACTTCCCATTCCCGGCATCACCTTCGGCATATACAACTCGCCGATGATGCTCTCCGTCGGCTTCCTCGTCGGCTGGGTGCCGGTCCTCTTCTGGTTTGCAGGAGCCCTCTTCTCGAACTTCGGCCTCATCGTCGGCGGCTCTGCGGCAGGACTCTGGGACATCGCCACGGCCCGGGGCATCGTCTCCTCCCTCGGCATGGGCCTCATGATGGGCTCTGGCACAGCGACCGTCGTGAAGGACATCCTGCCCGAAGCGAAGACGATTGTCTCAGGACTCAGGCATGAAGCCACCGAGGAGAAGGACTCCCCCTATTCGCTTGCGACAGGGTCTCTCCGCCTCGATGCGGGCATCTTCGGCATCGCCGCGGCCGCCGTGGCACTCCTTGTCTGCTTTGCTCTCGGCTTGGGCCCTCTTCCTGCCATCGTCGTCGTGCTCTTTGCCTTCGTCGCAACGATCATGAGTGCACAGTCATGCGGCCAGACCGGCATCGACCCGATGGAGATCTTCGGCCTCATGGCCCTTCTCGCCGTCGCTGCCCTCTCCGACGTGGCCCAGGTGAAGCTCTTCTTCGTGGCCGGCATCGTCGCTGTCGCCTGCGGCCTTGCAGGAGACGTCATGAACGACTTCAAGGCTGGCGCCATCCTCGGCACCGATCCGAGGGCCCAATGGCTGGGGCAGGCTCTGGGCGGCATCATCGGTGCCATCGTCGCTGCAGCCGTGATGGTCGCGCTCGTCTCTGCCTATGGGCCTGATTCCTTCGGCCCTGGCAAGGAGTTCGTCTCTGCCCAGGCATCGGTCGTTGCGACCATGGTGTCAGGAATCCCGAGCCTGCCTGCCTTCCTTGTGGGGCTCATTGCCGGTATCGCGCTCTACTGGGCAGGCCTTCCTGCCATGCTCATAGGGCTTGGCGTGTATCTTCCCTTCTACATGAGCTTCACAGCCTTCCTCGGCGCTCTCGCAAAGCAGGTCTACGACCGTATCCAGCGTGCCCGCAGGAAGGGCATGCCTGAAGCAGAAGCTCAGGAGGCCCAGAAGGAGGCAGATGAGGCAGGACTTGTCGTTGCCTCGGGCGTCCTTGGTGGCGAGTCCATCGTCGGTGTCATCATCGCCTTCATCGCCGTTGCCGCAGGCCTTGCCGGCTAGGGCAATCGGCACACGCACCATGCAGGAAGCCCCGAAGCGCATATGCTCCGGGGCTTCCTTCTGTATAGCTTGCTTCCAATGGCCTAAGCCTTCCTGCTGAACGGGTCCTCCCCTTTCGCAAAGAGCTCGATCATCCAGTTTGTCATGCTCGAGGTGTCCTCATGCGTCTTCGGAAGATCTTTCCTCTCGACCCACTCGGCGAGGCTGAGCTCCCCTTCGTCGACCGTGAGCTCGTCCGAGCCGTCGAGCCTGGCGAAGAAGCCGACAAGCAGGGTATCCGAGAAGGACCAGGGCTGGTCCGTGACATAGGTGAGGTCCTTGACGGAAAGGCCGACCTCCTCTGCGATCTCGCGCCGGCAGCACTCCTCGAGCGTCTCTCCAACCTCGGTATAGCCGGCGACAAGCGCATAGTGCGTGATGCGTCTTCCGGCATACTTCGTGAGGAGGAGCCTCTCGCCGTCCACGATTGCGACGATCACGCCGATGTTGATGCGGGGATAGACGATGTTTCCACAGGACGGGCAGACAAGCTCGCGGGAACGCGGTGCATGGACAAGAGGGGCGGCGCACGCACCGCAGTAGCGGTTGTGCTGCCGCCAGTCCCAGAGCTGGTAGCCCGTGATGGCAGCGAATGCCAGCCAGCGTGGCTCATAGAACCGGCAGCCTGAGACGGAGAGGTAGCGGAAGGATCCCTTGACCTCGACGAGCACATCGGTCGCAAGGAAGAACCGCTTGTCGTCGATCGAGAAGAGATAGACACAGGAAGGCTTCCGTGCGTAGTCCGCAAGCTTCGGCAGCACGAGCTCTCCATCACGTTCCTGCGCAAGCATGCCCTTGCCGTGCACCCGCATGCTGTCTGCCCCTGTCCAGGACGCATTGGCAGCATAGTGGAGGACATAGTCTCCTGGTTCGGGATCGAGCGCCTTGAAGGCATTGTCGAAGACGTGCGGAGCGATTTCCTGAATCATGGATGCTTCTTTTCTGTGCCTCAGGCAAGCGCCGGCACGAGCGATATCAGGGGATAGAGGACAAGCGGCAGGAAGGCTGCCGGCAGGAGATTGGCTGTCTTGATATGGCAGATGTCCATCATATCGAAGGCAATGGCAAGAAGGAGGAGCGATCCTGTGACAAGCATCTGGGAGATGGTCGCATCCGAGAGATACGGCGCCACCGCTCCTGCAAGGATCGTGAGCACAGCCTCATAGGCAAAGACGCAGAGGCCTGAGGCCACGGTGCCCGAGCCGAGCGTCGCCGCCATGAGCATGCAGACGACGCAGTCAATCAAGGACTTCGCGAAGAGCGTCGATGCATCGCCTTCAAGGCCTGCCTCGAGCGATCCCACGATTGCCATCGACCCCACGCAGATGAAGAGCGTCGAGGAGACGAAGCCCCGGGCAAAGCCGGGGCTTGCTGCCTTCTGCTCGGCAGGTGCCGCCGGGCCGAGCTTTTGCTCCACCCAGGAGCCGAAGCGCGAGATCAGAGCGTCGAGGTCGAGTGCATGGCCAAGAGCGCCGCCCAAGGCAACCGAGAGCGTGATCGTCACGACCGACGCGTCTCTCATCATCCCTTCCACGGCGACCAGGATCACGCAGAGCCCCATGCCCTTCATCAGGAAGGTGCCGAGGTCCTCGGAGATCCGGCTCCGGAACGTGAGGCCGACAAATGCCCCGCCTGATGCCGCAAGGCCATTCACGAGCGCACCGAAGAGATTCACTGGTTCGCGCCATCCCCTCTGAGCTTGCCGGGAATGAGGCCGAGGCGCACGCAGGCATTCCAGATGCCGTCGTGGTCCACATCGTCTGTCACGTAGTCGGCAAACTCCTTCACCTCGGGGTTGCCGTTGCCCATAGCGATGGAGGTGCCGACGACGCCGAACATCTCGAGGTCGTTGCCGCCGTCTCCGAAGCAGATGGCATGCTCGGGAGGTATTTCGTAGTGCCTGAGCATGCGGGCCACCGCCCTGGCCTTGCCGCCGCCGAGCGGGAATGCATCGACGAAGTTCGGGCTCCAGCGCGTGAGCTTCAGATGCTTCGTGTTCTTGGTCACGATGTCGGTCTTGCCGGGTCCCAGGAAGATGTTGAGCTGGATGATATCGTGGTCGAGCGCCTGGTCGATATCCTCTGTCGGCATATCGATATTGGCTGCCTCGAAGGCACGCTCGAGGAGCTCATCGCGTCCGCTCACATAGCACTTCGTCGCCTCCATGAAGGCGCAGTTGTAGAGGCCCTGGTGCACCTGGTCGACGACGACCCTGATATCGTCGGGGTCGATCGGCTGCTGGAAGATCACGCCGTAGCGGTTCAGGACGAACTGGCCATTGAAGAGGATGAAGGCCTCCATGTCCTCGATATCGATCATATCGACCTGATAGGGAGGGCGTCCTGTCGCAAGGAAGCACTTGACACCTGCCCGCTTGAGCTCGTGCAGCGCCTGCTTCGTCGATTCCGGTATCTGGTGCGTCGCAAACGACAGGAGCGTTCCGTCTGCATCGAAGAATGCTGCCTCTACCGGCTCTGTCCTCGTCCAGCTTGGCATGGTCTCCCCTTGTCTCTCGTGGTCTCCCAGAAATCCTACGGCTGCCTTGTGAGCACAGCGCCGTGACCACCGAGAATCTGCCAAACCCCCGGACCAAGAAGGCGGATCAGATACTTGCGCTCGGCACGGGCAAGATCGGGGACCGCATCCACACGGGTGAGCAGGAACGGTGCCAGGCGGTTGAACTCGGACTGGGGACGCGTCTCTCCGTGGATGTTGATGAGGATGTCGCCCGAGATGCAGAGATGCTGCGTCCGGTCGATGAGGACGGTCTCGCCCTTCACATGCCCGCCCTTCCCCTCATAGACCTCGAAGGAGAAGGGGGCGAAGTCGAGCGTCACAGGGTCTCCGTCTGCATCGACGCAGCGGGCAATAGGCTCATCTTCCCCTTCGGGACGCTTGCCGAGGCTCTCGAAGAGCTCCGCCGCGGGCGGCTCATAGCGGCTGAAGAGGTTTGCAAGCCTCGAATAGGCAAGGCCGCGCGGGTCGCGCTCGCGCCAGTCGGGACGTCCCTCGCGCTGCCGTGCATAGTTCTCGATCACATGCTCTGAGGCAAGGGCATGGGCAAAAAGATTGATGGCACCCGAATGGTCCGCATCTCCGTGGCTCAGAAGGACGGTGCCCTCGCCCGGCTTCCAGCCCGGGCAGAGCGCCTCGATCTCGCGCGCCAGCTCGTCTCTGTAGACCGCAAAGCCAGTATCGACGAAGAGCGGGCCTTCGTCGCCGAAGAGGATCCAGGTGTCGGAGCCGCAGGGCGGCTCAATCAGGGCGCACTGGGCTCCGCCTGGCACCGTAAAGCGCGTCGTGCGCACCGCCTCGGCGTACCCGTCTCCCCGGTAGCGCTCGATCCTTTCTGCGAACTGGCGCATGTAGTCGAACGGCTTGAACGGGTCTGCGCTCGTCGTCTCGAGGACCTGGATGAGCCTGTTTGCGTTCACCATGACCCGCTTTGCCTGCGCCTCCGTGAAGCCGCAGATCTTCGAGATGTCCTTCGCGAATGGCTCGTAGAAGAGCGTGTTGTCGATCAGGTAGCCTTCGCGCCCGAACGGCAGCTGCCGGCAGGGGCAGATCCTCTGTACCTCATCGAGGAAGACCTGGAGACGTGCCGGATCCTCCACATAGAGGCCGGCGCGCACGATCTCTGCACCCGGCAGCTCAGGCTCAGATACAAGGGCATCCAAGGCGGCACCCACGTGGTAGTCCTTCGCACGGGCATTGAGATAGGTGAGCGAGAAGCCGTAGCGCTCGCAGAGCTCGAGGAAGGGTGTCAGCGCCCCCTCTGCATCGGGCAGCTCGAACTCGAGGAGGACGACCCTGCCCCAGAGCCGCTGGCCGGCAAGCACCCTGCGCTCCCTGAGCTCGGCTTCTGCTGCATCGAGGGCCTCTTCCTCCCCCTCCGCCTCGATGAAGAGGGTATGGACATCGATGACCTTGTTGTAGCTCACACGCTTGATATCGAGGCCATGGGCCGCGAAGAGCCGCTCCTGCGCCAGGAAGGACCCAGGCCTGTCGTTGAGCGCGAGCACGAATGAACGATGCATGCTGAGATCCTCCCGGTCAGCCGAAATACGTGTGGCCGGCGCCGAGCACGCCTGCCTCCTGGGCCGTGAGCCCGTCGCTCTTCTTGAGGCAGCGCCTGTTCACCCAGGACTCCTTCCATCCATAGGAGAGCTGGGACGCTGGAGGCACATCGATCGTCGTATAGCCATAGGCATTGATCACATGGGTGCCGGATGCAAGCACGCGCTCCCTCTTGAAGTCAGGGATATAATTCGCATGCACGTGCCCATGAATGTGGTAGCGGGGATGCCAGCGCTTGACGAACTCATCGAAGCACTCGAATCCCTGATGCGGCAGGTCCTCGAGGTCGCCGACGCCGCGCTCCGGCGCATGCGTGAGCAGGATATCGAGCCCTCCCAGAAGCCTGATCTGGGGGTCGATGCGCCGGATCTGCCGTGCCATCTCGCGCTCCGTATACATATACTTGCCGTCCCGGTATTTCCGGGAGCCGGCAAGACCTGCAATGCGGATGCCCTGGTAGACATAGACGGAGTCGTCAAGGCAGATGCAGCCTCCCGGTGCCGACTTCCTGAACTTGTCGTCGTGGTTGCCATGCACATAGAGAAGCGGCCTGTTCAGCATCGTGACAAGGAACTCGAGATAGTCGGAATCGAGGTCTCCTGCAGCAAGGATGAGGTCTATGCCCTCGAAGCGGCGCCTGTTGAAGGAGCCCCAGAGCACCTTCTCTTCGACGTCGGCAATAGCAAGGATGCGCATCCCTCACGCACCTTTCTGGGTGTTCTGAGGCACTTCGGGAAGCGAGCTTTCGGCCGGCTTCCAATCCCCAGGAAGGCCGCCCCGCACATTCTGGCAGAGCCAGTCGCAGGAGACGATGTCGGACGGTGCAAGCTTTGTGCCGTCGATCGTCCTGCCATCCTGGAGCGCGATCTCGCCTGCAAAGGGCTCGAGGGTCCGGGCCTTGATATCGTGCTCGAGGAGCCCGACAAGGCGCTTCGAGGACTCAGGAAGTCCCGGCGCGAGCACGATATCGATCACGCCGGAAGAAAGGCCATACCAGTAGCTCACAGCCTGGGCATCTCCTGCCGGCTTCGGCAGCTCGAGCCTGCCGTCTCCATCCTGGAGTGCCGGCGGAAGCGCCCCCTGCAGCATGCTCCTCATGATGAGCTCGTAGTAGCGGCCCCAGTGCCAGACCGGCACGGCGAGGTTGTGGACGTGGCCCTCCTCGAGCGTGAAGAGGCCGAAGGCAGAGGGCTCGCCGACAGGGGCTGTCACATCGTTTCCGGAGATGAGCGGAGCCCCCTGCCATTTCTCGAGGTCTGCCTGGAAGAACTCTGTCTGCTCGCCGCGCTTCGACCAGGAAAGCAGGACCTCTGCCGCAGGATCGACAAGGGCTGCTCCGAGCGCGAAGGCATCAATCTCCGATACTGTGCCGAAGATCGGGACATGGGCATGGTAGAGGAGCCTGTGGTCCTCGGAGAGGCTTGCCGCAAGCGCACCGAGCACGAACTTCGCCTCATACATGCGCCCATAGTAGGAGCGCACCGACTGGTGCGGCAGCGTGATCGAGCAGTTCAGGAAGCGGACCTCGGGGTGCATGACCGCTTCCTTCACGGTTGCCTGCATGAGGGTAGGAGACGTCGTGAAGACGATGCTCGCTCCCTGGGCAACGGCGTCCTGGATGGCTCCGGCGACTGCCGTATCGTCCGAGCAGCCCTCATAGGCAAGCGTCTCGACGACGCCGGAGAGGCGCTCTGCCATCTCCTTCCTGCCTTCCTCATGCGCACGCACCCAGGCAGACTCCGCTGCTGTCTCCCCGTGGATGAAGGCAGCGATGACGGGCTTCTGGCTGCCTTGCGGCAGGCGCCCGAGGACATGGGAGATGAGGCTCCGGGGAGCCACCTTCGGCCCGTCCACGAGCACGACCAGGCCTTCCTCGCCGTCGAGCGTGGAGCCCTGGAAGACAAGCTCCTTCCAGATCCTCTGGATGCGCTCGAGCACGATCTGGGACGGCGTCTCGAGGAGATTGTCCTGGCCGAAGAAGGAGAGATAGATGAGGAGGGCATCCGACGCCGTGACATCGAGGTGCCAGCCGCCAGCACGCAGGAACATCTCCTCGAAGAAGTAGTAGGTGCTCCTCAGATAGTGCACGCGCTCATCGGGCCAGGGATGCTCGAGGTCCTCGCCGAAACAGGCCGCAAGCTTTGCATAGGAGCCTTCGCGGGTGAAATCGATCTCGAAGAGCGGACATACCTTGAAGAAGGCAAGGAACTCGTTGTAGGTGCCATCGGCCTCGCTCGGGACCAGGCGTGTGACCTCAGCCTCGATCGTCTTGGCACCGAGGTACTTCATGACAGAAGTGCGCTTGTTGCCTTCGAGCACATAGAAGCGGTGCAGGAACTCATAGACCTTGATCGGATCGCGGAAGCCTTCTGTGACCTGTATGTCGTAGAGGTGCGACCACTTCATCGCGAACTCGGAGTTCTGGGGCAGGATCGGAAGGAACGTGCGCGAGAACGCGACCTGGCGGCCTTCCGTGCGGGTGCCCACGACCTGCGAGAGCGGAATCTCGAACGTGCCGAGCGGCTTCTCGCCGGCAAACGACTCCTCGCCCGTGATCGAATCGAGCGCTGTCAGATAGGGATGGCGGCCCTGCGCCTGCGCCCTCCTGCAGTCGCGCTCGCCCTGCTTCATCGCCTTGCGGTAGTTCTCGTCCACGCTATCACCTCACGCACGTTCTCATAGCCCTTATACTATAAGGTTTTAAGGCCCCGCTATTTCTTCTGTCCGGAACGTTACAGAGTCTCATGCAAACCCTGCCTATTTGCTACCCTTTGAGTGACAGCCACGTACGGAAGGATCTACATGCCAGATGAATTCACCGCTTCTGCAGAAGAGCACGCAAAGCTCGATGCCCTCAAGCAATATCTTCAGGAGCTCGGATCGGTCGCCGTCGCCTTCTCCGGAGGCGTCGACTCGACGTTCCTTCTGAAGGTCGCCCATGACACGCTCGGCGACAACGCAATCGCTATCACCGCCCGCTCCGAGTCCTTCCCGATAAGGGAATTCCACGAGGCAGAGGACTTCTGCCAGAAGGAAGGCATCCGCCATATCTCTGTCACCTCGGAGGAGCTCGATATCCCCGGCTTCAGCCACAACCCGACGAACCGCTGCTATCTCTGCAAGAAGGAGTTCTTCTCGGAGATCCTTCAGAAGAAGGACGAGGAAGGCTTCTCCTATCTCCTCGAAGGCTCGAACATGGACGATGAGGGAGACTACCGCCCCGGCCTCAAGGCCGTGGCCGAGCTCGGCGTGAAGTCGCCTCTCCGCCATTCCAATCTCTGGAAGCAGGAAATCCGAGACCTCAGCCACGAGATGGGCCTTCCGACCTGGCAGAAGCAGTCCTTTGCCTGCCTCTCCTCCCGCTTCGTCTACGGCGAGGAGATCACGCGCCAGAAGCTTGCCATGGTGGACAAATCCGAGCAGTTCCTGCTCGACCTCGGCTTCCACCAGCTCCGCGTTAGGATCCATCAGGAGGGAAAGACCGGCGCCATCGCCCGCATCGAGGTTGCACCCGATGAGCTCCAGAAGCTCCTCGACTTGAGGCTCGAGGTGGCGGATGAGCTCAAGAAGATCGGCTTCTCCTATGTGACGATGGACCTTCTGGGATACCGCACAGGATCCATGAACGAGACGCTCGCTGCAGAAGAGAAGGCGTAAGGGATGGAACGTGCAGAGCTCAAGGCCCTTCTGGCCGAGGTCCAGGAAGGCACCGTCTCGATAGACGATGCAACCGCCAGGATCGGGGAGGCACCGCTTGTCGACCTCGGCTACGCCGTGCCCGACCTTTCCCGCGGCATCCGCCAGGGAGCGGCCGAGGTCATCTACGGCGCCGGAAAGACTGCCCCACAGATTGCAGGCATCGCGGACGCCCTCATGGATGCCGGCGAGAAGCGCATCCTGATCACCCGGCTCGACGAGGATAAGGCCGAAGCTGCGAAGAAGCTCCTGCACGACAGCAGCGCATTCCGCTATGAGCCCACCCCACGTCTCGGCATCATCGGCAACCCGCCTGCGCCTGACGGCCAAGGCACCGTCCTTGTCCTTGCTGCCGGCACGAGCGACCTCTACTGTGCAGAGGAGGCAGCCGTGACAGCCGAGATGCTTGGAAGCGAGGTCAGGCGCGTCTACGATGTCGGCGTTGCCGGAATACACCGTCTCCTTGCCCACACCGACGATATCCAGCATGCAGCGGCAATCATCTGCGTTGCCGGCATGGAAGGGGCGCTTGCCTCCGTCGTGGGCGGCCTTGCCGCCTGTCCCGTCATCGCCGTTCCCACAAGCGTCGGCTACGGCGCCTCCTTCGGCGGCGTGGCAGCGCTTCTCTCCATGCTCAACTCCTGCGCAAGCGGCGTCTCGGTCGTGAATATCGACAACGGATTCGGGGCAGGCTATCAGGCGAACCTCATCAATCATGTAGGGAAGTAGGCTGAGCTATGAGCAACATGCTGTATCTGTCCTGCGAGACAGGAATCTCCGCAGACATGGTCGTAGGCGCCCTCCTCGATCTGGGCGCGAACCAGGAAAAGCTCGAGCAGGCACTCTCGAGTCTGCCGCTCGATGGCTATAAGGTGAAGATCTCGAAGAAGCAGGTCTCAGGCATCGTGGCCACCGACTTCGTTGTCGAGCTCGACGAGGAGAGCCACGACCACGACATGGCATGGCTCTATGGCGGGCTCGACGGCGAAGACGGGCACGAGCATCACCATCACCACGATCATGAGCACGAACACGAGCATGGTCACGACCACCATCACGACCACGAACATGAACACGATCATGAGCATCACCACATGCACCGTGGCCTCGCCGAGATCGAATCCATCATTGATGCGGGCGAGCTCACGCCGCGTGCAAACGAGCTTGCAAAGAAGATCTTCCGCATCGTCGCCGAGGCAGAATCTCATGCCCACGGCGTGCCCGTCGAGGAGGTCCATTTCCACGAGGTCGGTGCTGTCGACTCCATCGTCGACACCGTGGCAGCAGCCGTCTGTGTCGACGACCTTGATATCGAGCGGACGTATGTGGGGCCGCTTGCCGAGGGCACAGGACGCATCCGCACGCAGCACGGTGTCCTCTCGATTCCGGTGCCTGCTGTCGCAAATATCTGCGAGAGCCACAGGCTCGCACTTGCCACGACAGAGCGCAAAGGCGAGCTCGTGACGCCGACTGGCGCCGCGATCGCAGCAGCCTTGAAGACCGAAGAGGCGCTCCCCTCCTCCTGGAAGATCCTTGCTTCCGGCATAGGATCTGGCAAGCGCGACTACCACCCCGTGAGCACCGTACGTGCCTACCTCATCGAGTCTCAAGATGCCCCGAAGCAGAAGGCCGCGACAGAGAATGCCTGCGGTGGTGCTGGCACGGTCTGGAAGCTCGAGTGCGAGGTCGACGATGCGACAGGAGAGGCCCTCGGCTACGCGATGGAGCATCTCTTCGATGCCGGCGCCCTCGATGCGCACTTCCTGCCCGTGTTCATGAAGAAGGAAAGGCCCGGCTGGCAGATCCAGGTCCTCTGCACCGAGGAGAAGCGGGAAGCCCTCGAGCGCATCCTCTTCGAGGACACGACGACTATAGGCATCCGCCGCTATCCCTATCAGAGGACGACCCTCCCCCGCCGCATCGAGACCATCCAGGCCGAGATCGGCCCGGTCAGCATCAAGATCGTGACGATGCCGGACGGCACCGAGCGCGCCTATCCTGAATACGATTCTGTCGCCGCGCTGGCAAAGGCACAGGGACTGCCGTTCCAGATGGCATGGAGGCTTGTGCTCAAGAGCCTCGACGCCTAGAGGCCATCTTCTCAGAAGCGCTCACACGAGCCGGGAGAGCATCTTCGCTCTTCCGGCTCTCTCTTCTTTCTGCGGGAGGCCCTCAGGCTGCCAAATGCTGCGCAGCATCCTGAAGCCTCCTTGAACAATGACGGGAGAAAGGATGGGGCGAGGCCACACCATTCCCGGCCAGCCGCATCCGTCACATCCTGCTCGGAAGGGGGAAATCATGAGGAGAAGCGCAGAGCCAAAGCATCTGGAAGAGACCGAGAAGCCGAAGGCACCGAAGAGCATCCTGGCAGCAGCAACCGCTGCTGCATCTGCAGGCGCACTGATCATGACGGCGACGCCGGCTCTCGCAGAGGAGTCCGTATCTGAAACCGCGCCTGCGAAGGACACAGCCCAGACCGAGACGGCTGCCACCACGACCGAGCCTGCCAAGCAGACACTCGATGAGGCAACGGCAGCACACGACAAGGCAGCAGCAGATGCCGCCACCGCGAAGCAGGACCTCGCGGATGCGATCGTGTCGTAGAAGTTGGTGTAAGCACCTGATTGCCTGAAGGCACTCCTGCGGGAAAGAAGGAGGCCCCCGTCCTAGAATCTGGAATCGCGACATTACAGGTTCGTGGAAAGGACGAAGGCC
>Ga0214925_100135_pt1 | contig 68328 bp, 46 predicted proteins | sample Stichaenrichment_FD_168299 | JGI IMG/M metagenome (GOLD analysis project Ga0214925, IMG submission 168299) | Xylose enriched microbial communities from anaerobic bioreactor in Madison, Wisconsin, United States - 63SRT | ecosystem: Engineered > Bioreactor > Anaerobic > Unclassified | place: USA... | reverse complement strand
AAACGTGATAAAGTAGATGTACCCAAAGTAATCACTCCCTATATTGGTTGGAATTAGCTACTACCATTGTAAGTGATTGCTTTGGGCTTTTTAATTTCTGTTCGGATTAATTATAGAATTTGCCTTTGATTAAAATAGTTACTATCCATTCAAGCATTCCTCTCCGAATGCATAAAAAATAACCGAGAAGATCAAAATGATCAGTTCTCGGTTATTTTTGTGCATTGATACGCGGTCTAATCGCTGTGTTCTGCATTAGCTTTTATAAAAGTAAATAAATCTTAAAAAAAGTTGATTAATCAAATAAACTAATCTAAAATAAACATTACCTTAAGAATTAATCGTACATAGTGAACGGTATTTAAAGAAGAAACTATCATACATAACCGGTGCATCTATTTTCTTCAGTCATCTTTGATCATAATGAAGGGATATACAATATAATGGAAAAAACTAATCGAAAAGATAGCAAGATAAGGGAACAAGTGCGTCGTTTTGAGTGTAATAGTGGAAAATATTGGTTACACATGGGCCTTACCACTGTTACGATGATGACAGGATTTGTGCTCAGTACAAAGGTTGCTAATGCCCAGACGAGTGTTGCTTCAACAGTGCAAATATCTCAGGCTAAGGGAAAAAAATCGAGTAAAACGGCTAATAACATGTCAGAACAAGATACAACTCAGCAAAAAGGCGATGAAACGGCAGGGGCTAGTAATGATGCTGAAAGCGTAACGTCAACGCCGTCAGATTCCAGTGACAATTCTACTTTGAATCAAAAGGATGGTTCGAATGCGTCAGATACGACTAATCCTGCTAATAATGTTTCTGAAATTTCTGAAACAGACGACCAAGAAACTGAAGCAACGGTGAGTAGTCAGGTAGAAACCAGCAAAGATTCAATTGTAACCACAGCTTCAGCGGATTCAGTTAGTAATACGCCAACGCCGACAAATAATGATGATCAATCAGCGATTTATAATGATGATGCTTTGAAGACTAAGAATATTGATGTTAACAAGCTAACTAGTAATAACGTTTTGAAGTTAGCTTCTTTATTCCATATTTTTGCTAATCAAGCCAGTTTATCTTCGGATACTCGTGGTAACTTAGCCGTTGGTATTTTAAATCAAGCAAACAACTTTGGAACTCGAGATCAGGCAGCAACGAATTTAACTAGTGAAGATATTGATTATATCCAACAAGTCTTAAACGGACAGCAAATACCGACTAACGCCTTTAGTGATCCCAGTGGTAATCGAGTGGTATTCGGTCAAGACTTTACCATAACCACCGATTCTAGCGGTAGAGCTGTAGTAAATGATCAGCGGATTGATAGTTCAGCCAATGGTAATGATACGGTTGACAAAGATGCTGATGGAAAAGTTTATATTGATTTCGCCAAGGTTTTTAGTGAACTCATTCAAAACTCAAATGAATTCTCAGATGAAGCGCAATCTACTGGTGTGGATGAAGAACTTAAGGATGAAAATAATCGCTCTATTAATGTAGCTAATGCAACTGCATCTAACGGTGTTGTCTACGTTGACTTGCCGTTCGAGTATCTTAGTGATCAACGACAGATTACGATTAAAGGCGTTAGCAGCAGTAACGATGGGCCAACAATTATTATCAACTTGACCGATATTCCGACTGGGGATGCCCCACAAACTGTTTCAAGTCAAGTTCATCTGCAATATGATCAGAGTACTAATAATGTGCAGGACAATGACCTGCTTAGTAAACCTAACCATGTTCTATGGAACTTCGGAACAGGAAACTCTGATTCTAGCAGTACTTCTGGCACAAGCAATGCAACGTTTAATATTGGTAATTCGTTTTATGGTAGTATTCTTGCGCCTAACGCCACGATTAATGTCACTGCTAGTAGTTTTTACGGCAACATTGCGGCTAATGTGGTTAACATTGCGGGTGGGACATCTCACAGGTGGGATATTCAATCGCAAGCGGGAAAGACGGACGTTTCGCAAGTAGAATATGGTTTGCCAGATGGCATTCAAGTGAAGAGTGAAGTACCAACGACGAATGTTCCGCATATTGAATATAAATTGCCAGATGGCATTCAAGTGAAGAGCGAAGTGCCAACAACGGATGTTCCGCATATTGAATATAAGTTAGCAGACGGCATTCAGGTAAAGAGTGAAGTGCCAACAACGGGTGTTCCGCATATTGAATATAAGTTAGCAGACGGTATTCAGGTAAAAAGCGAAGTGCCAACGACGGATGTTCCGCATATTGAATATAAATTGCCAGATGGCATTCAGGTAAAGAGTGAAGTGCCAACAACGGGTGTTCCGCATATTGAATATAAATTAGCAGACGGCATTCAGGTAAAGAGTGAAGTACCAACGACGAATGTTCCGCATATTGAATATAAATTGCCAGATGGCATCCAAGTGAAGAGCGAAGTGCCAACAACGGATGTTCCGCATATTGAATATAAGTTAGCAGACGGCATTCAGGTAAAGAGTGAAGTGCCAACGACGGATGTTCCGCATATTGAATATAAATTGCCAGATGGCATTCAAGTGAAGAGTGAAGTGCCAACAACGGATGTTCCGCATATTGAATATAAGTTAGCAGACGGTATTCAGGTAAAAAGCGAAGTGCCAACAACGGATGTTCCGCATATTGAATATAAGTTAGCAGACGGTATTCAGGTAAAGAGCGAAGTGCCAACGACAGACGTTCCGCATATTGAATATAAATTAGCAGATGGCATCCAAGTGAAGGGTGAAGTGCCAACGACAGACGTTCCGCATATTGAATATAAATTAGCAGACGGCATTCAGGTAAAGAGTGAAGTGCCAACAACGGATGTTCCACATATTGAATATAAATTGCCAGATGGCATCCAAGTGAAGAGTGAAGTGCCGACAACGGACGTTCCACACGTTGAGTATAAATTGCCGGAGGGCATCCAAGTAAAGAGTGAAGTGCCAACGACAGACGTTCCGCATATTGAATATAAATTAGCAGACGGCATTCAGGTAAAGAGTGAAGTGCCAACAACGGATGTTCCACATATTGAATATAAATTGCCAGATGGCATCCAAGTGAAGAGTGAAGTGCCGACAACGGACGTTCCACACGTTGAGTATAAATTGCCGGAGGGCATCCAAGTAAAGAGTGAAGTGCCGACAACAGACGTTCCGCATATTGAATATAAATTGCCAGATGGCATTCAGGTAAAGAGTGAAGTGCCAACGACAGACGTTCCGCACGTTGAATATAAATTGCCAGATGGCATTCAGGTAAAGAGTGAAGTGCCAACAACGGGTGTTCCGCACGTTGAGTATAAATTGCCGGAGGGCATTCAAGTAAAAAGTGAAGTGCCAACAACGGGCGTTCCCCATGTTGAATACAAGTTAGCGGATGGTATTCAAGTTTACACAAAAGCTGTCGTAGGTCCTAGCCTATCGTACACGTATGCGCAGGGTGAAGTTGCCGATGGTATTGCTGCATATTTTAAAGACGCAGTATCAACGGACGTTCCTTATACGTATGCACAAGGTGAAGTAGCTGACGGACTTGCAGTATATACAGAGGGCGAATCACCAAGTGTAGGTGTTCCGTATACCACATTACCAGCTACACCAGGTGACGAGGGGAATCCATCAGTGCCAGAACAACCTACGACGCCTTCTCAACCTGAAGAAAGCCAAGTCATTACCACTGGTGTTGACGAAGATCAGACGCCAGCAGATCCCCAACCAGATCAACAAATTCAGCCGATAATACCTGATCAGCCGGAATCAAATCAAACAATCACTACTGGTGTCGATGAAGGCCAGACACCTGAAATTGTTAAGGCACATCAACAGCCTAAACTGACGTATTTAACTTCTGAAACTGCATCCGCTGAGTCACAAACGAATGAAAAAAAGGGAAGCGCCACTTCAGCTAAAGTTAATCAAATTCGGACAATTTCGCTTAAGGGGTCAATTAAAGCACAACCCCAAGTGCCTGAAAGTAAGGCAGCAACTTTACCACAATCAAGTGATGAACCAGGAACGCCTATTTCAGTTCTGGGCTACTTCATGCTTGCTGTAGAAAGTTTGATTGGCTGGATAGGTTTTAGTAGAAGACGGTAAAATTAAACATCTATTTAAACATGCTACTGTAAACACAAAAATAACCGAGAAGATCATGAAGTTGATCATTTCTCGGTTATTTTTTAGTTACTTTACTTAAATGTTTTTAACTTTCCCATGAAATTTAACGAAGTACAAGATCGTCATAATTGCCAAGAAGATGACACCTACGATGATGGATACTCGTGTTTCAGGGTTAAAGAACATGAAGATCAATGTAACGAATAAGAATGCCAGTGTAATGTAGTTTGACCACGGTGAAAGCGGCATTTTGAACGGATGTTTTGCCATAGAATCCTTGTGCTGCTTTCTAAATTCAAGTTGGCTGATCAAGATAACAATCCAAGGAATCATCCCTGGCAGGACACTGGAGCTATATACCATAACGAAAATATTGTCAGCATCTTTAAAGAAGTATGGTGCCACAAAGTCCAGCACGACCCCTAAGAAAATCCCAAATGAAATGGCGATGACGGAATAAAATGGTACGCCATGCCGGTTCAATTTTAAGAAACGCTTAGGCAACTGACCATTATTTGCCAGAGTATATGACATCCGGCTGGCACTGTAGATACCTGAGTTAGAACCGGACAGCGCAGCGGTAATCACAACGAAATTAATAATCGAAGCCGCTGCAGTAATACCAATTTTAGCAAATGTTTCAACGAATGGTGAACCAACGTTGCTCAATTCGTTCCAAGGATAAATACTTAAAATAACGAAAATAGCACCAATATAGAAGATCAGGATTCTGAAGACAGTTGACCGAATGGCCTTAACCAGTGTCTGTTGTGGATTTTCAGCTTCACCGGCTGTGACACCGATCAATTCAATTCCTTGATAAGAAGCTAACACGATTGATAATGCAAAGATAAAGCCTTTAAAGCCACCGGTGAAGAAGCCGTGAGTCCAAATGTTGGAAATGCCGATCGGATGCATGTGATTGCCAAAGCCAAAGATAATCAGACCGAGTCCAACAACAATCATTAAGACAATGGTGACAACTTTGATCAGGGCAAACCAGAATTCCAGTTCACCAAAGGCTTTCACTGAAATCAGGTTAGCCAAGCATAGGAAGGTGATGGCAACAACGCCGGGTATCCAAGCTGGCAATCCGGGCCACCAGAACTTAAAGTATCCACCAATCGCAATCATTTCACTCATACCCACGATCACAAATTGGAAGATATTACTCCAAGCAGTTAAATAACCAGCCAGGGGACTGATATATTCAGTGGCAAACTTTGAAAATGATCCGGTATCTGGATCAACGTAAAGCATTTCCCCTAACGCCCGCATAATGAGATATAGGAAAATCCCAGCAATGGCATAGGCAATCAATACAGATGGGCCGGTCCACTTAATGGTTGACGTGGAACCCATGAAGAGTCCAACACCAATCGTTCCACCCAGCGCAATCATCTGCATCTGACGCGCACTTAATTTTCGTTTCATAATTTCTAATCCCTTTCACATAAAGATAAGGTTCCCCTTGAAATTAAAACTAATATTCAACTTTAAAGGTAACGTCCACCTTCGACGTCACAATGTCATGGAAGATATTAGCTCTACCCCATCAACTATTATTAGTTTTGTATGAGAATAATGTTACACGAAGTTGGGAGTAAGTGCAAATTAAATCCTGGTGATGAATATAATTGCGCAAAATTTACTTGAAATGGTGATATTTGGTTGGCGTTGATAATATATATTCAGCGTCAATCAAAAGAAACCGAAAAGTTGTAGAATAGGAAGAAACAACGGATAAAGGGGTACATTATGATCGAACAACATCAACTATGGCGGGATTTAAACTGGGTTTCAGTGGATGAGCCTGATACCCATGATTTTAATCAGTTGAGGGATACCTACCAAATTAAGAAAAAGTACATCGGCTATATGCGAGATATTCGCGAGCGAGCAAGATTTGATTACGATCCGGAAACGGGTTGCAGTTTGTTGATCTTTCGGTCAGTTAATCAGGGTGAAAAGGGTTCGGATGGTGGCGAATTTTTAGAAACCGTCCCGTTTTGTATCATTATTAAGGACCAAAATCTGATCACGGTCACTCATCCCAGAAATACGTACGTCACTGATTCGCTGAAAGAAGTTATTGATGATATTAAGAGTGAGGAACAAAAGCCGGTTGATAGCTTGATGACTATTGCCTTTAAATTGATTTTTAAACTGAATGAAGATTATTTAGACCGCATTGATGATATGAATAAGGCTCGTGAATCTTTAGAAACCTTTCAAAGACGGCCAAGTAATAAACAGATTACCCAGTTATCCAACTTGGATAAACGGCTGGTATACTTGAAGACCGCTGCAAATAATAACGTGATTGCAATTCGTCAGGTTCAAGTGATGTCGGATGCGGATGACGATCCTTTAAGTTTATCGAATACTGAAGTGCAGCACCTAAAGGATTTGCGGGTTGAAGTTGAGCAGAGCCGTGAAATGGCTAATATTGCAGCGGAAATTGCTGAACAGGTTGTTAGCAGTTACAGTAACATCCTGGATAACAGTATTAACAACACAATGAGACTGTTAACAGTCTGGTCGCTGGCGTTAGCGATTCCGCCAATCGTTTCCGGTTTCTGGGGACAGAACATGCCACTACCTTTGGCTAAGGAGCCTTGGAGTTGGCTGCTTTCAGTGGCGATTTCTGTTATTCCAATCGGGTTATTACTGTGGTACTTAAAGAAAAATCACGATATTTAATTTGATTTTCCCTTGACGGATGAGAAAACAGGGTATATATTAAAAACACGTTAACAAATGATGAGAAAAAGCAAATGCGATGATAAGGAGAGTAGTTATTGGTAAAGGCTAAGTGAGCCCCGTAAAGTGCGAAGGGGTGTCCAAACCAATGATGAAAGTAGCCTTTGAGCAATGGATGCGAAATTATGAGTGTTCATGGTGTATCCGCCTTACTGGATCAGCGTATCGTCCCGGGACCGTACGTGAGAGGTGTCTATCTGTAAAGATGGCATAAATTAAGGTGGTACAGCGCACAAGCGCCCTTGATCAAGTGATGAACTTGGTCGAGGGCGCTTTTTCTTGTTAAATAAAAAATTGGAGTGTGATTTTAATGAAATTCGCAATGATCGGTGCAGGTGCAATGGGTTTACGTTATGGGATTTTATTACAAGAGGCTGGTAATGATGTTACGTTTATTGATACTTGGCAGCCAAATATTGATAAGATCCGCGAACAAGGTGGTGCATACGTTTCTCGTGACCATAAAGATCGCCATCTTGTTCCTATAAAATTGGAAACGCCTGAAAGCTACCACGGCGATCCCGACATTCTGATTTTCTTCACGAAGCAAATGCAACTTGCAGATTTTCTGAAACGTTGCGAACACTTCTTTAACGATCGCCAATATGCCTTTACCTGCATGAATGGGATGGGTCATATTGAAAAACTTCAGCAGTACTTCGCAGATGATAAGATCATTGCTGGTACCGCACTGATTGCGACTGTTCTTAATGGCCCTGGCGACGTTGACTTCATGGGTAAGCGTGGTGCCGGTAAGATGAACATGGCAAACCTAACCGAGAAGCCTGATGAGATGACTCACCGACTCTTTGATGAACTCGAAAAAGCTCAGATGCACCCAACGTTGACCACCAACTTCAAGGGTACCTTGATGACTAAAGTTATTTTCAACTCAGTTATCAACACACTGTGCACCATGTTTGAAATTCCAATGGGTGAGCTTGGTAACTTTGAAAAAGCCTATGACCTTGGTCGTCAGCTGATTGATGAAGCTTATGATATTTGTGAACGTGATGGGATCACACTGGTTTCAAGTCGTGAAGAAGAAATGCATGCGCTGGACATTAACACCCGGATCGACATGCCATTGCATTACCCATCCATGTATCAAGATATGATTCATGATCGGCCAACTGAAGTTGATTATATTAATGGCTATATTGCTAAACTGGGTCGTGAACATAACTATGAAGCTAAAACCCATATCTTCCTAACTAACTTGGTTCACTTGGCCGAATATCACCGGGCAAATGAGAAGAAAGCGCGTGATGCTGCTAAAGCAGAAGCGATGCAAGCTAAAACCACTCAAAGTGCATAGATTCCAAGCGGATGAATCGTATAAACGTCAGCCATCCGCTGAAGCGTTTCAAACAAAATCTGTTTTTGTTTGAGCGTGCCGGAGATTTCGATGTAAAAAGAGTAGATGCCGATCTTTTGTCGGGTTGGCATGGACATGATAGTCACTAGGTTTAAATGAGTTTTCGCAAAATAGGATAAAATCTGGTAAAGAACCCCAACTTCTTCAGTTGGCGGTGTAATAAAAAGTGCAGATTTGAATGAGGCAGTTTCATCTTCGGCCGGCTGTGTTGGGCTTTCCAACATTGCCGGCTGTTTTTTGAAGATAATGAAACGGGTGTTATTATCCGTTTGGTCGGCAACGTTCGCCAGTTTGAACGGAAAATCTGTCTCTTCAAGCTGAGACTGCGGCATGATGGCAGCGTCACCTAGTTGACCATCTCGTAATTTTTCAACGGAGATCATGTTGCTAGAAGTGGTGATGATCTGTGCGTTTGGTAATTGTGCCAGTAATTTTTGGCATTGGCCCTCAGTTTTGAATTGGACGTAAATCCGCTTAATTTCGCTTAAATGGTTAACTTTACCCGCTAGGCCAAAGTTAACTGGGACGGTCACTTCACCAATTTCGGTAATATCAGCAACTTGCAAGCGCTGCAACGTTGCCAGCACGAAGCCATCCAGTTGGTTTTCTAATGGTAACAAGCCCAAACCATCTGGGGTAACAGCCTGGTAAACCTGATCAAAGGTATCGTGATAATCAAGTTCAATATTATCGATGGGGTGTAAGCTGAGATATTTTTGGGCAGCTGCATCAGCAAAAGTGCCAGCCGGACCAAGCACAGAGAATTTCATTTTGGAGCCTCCGAAGTCTTTTTCTTTGATTATAGCTTAAAGTGATGGTAAAACGAATAAAGATTGTGTGCAACTTAATTGTGATTTGGCCTCATATATGCGAAAATGAAGGCATAGAAAAAGGGGGAATTGCGAAATGACTACTCTTCAAATGAGCCAGGCTGTTCAAGAACGACTCAAGAAGCATATGGGTGATAGCGACCAGTTGATTTTAGATTTTGATGACGGCGTTGGTGCTTACTCTAAGGTGGGCGTTTGCTCGCTGGACGTCAGTTTTCGGTTTTTAGTGGTTAACCCACAAAACGTTGATGCTATTTACGATAAGTCGATTACTAGTCCTTTGGGTCCCGTACTGATTAAAGGTTATGCAGATAACTACTTAAATGAAGCACCGGAACTTAATATGAATAAGTTTGGCCTCATCACCCTTAAGACAGCGGCTGGTATCATTGATACTAATGTTGAAATTTTAGATCATCCAGAGATTGTTGAGACGGCAAAATAAACAGTGTTCAAATAACAAAAACGTGTTCAAACAAGCAAAGAGTTGCAAATAAGGCACAGCCAACAGAAATCCAAGACCGGGATTCCCGTTGGCTGTGCCTTATTCTCCACTCTTTAAACGCTTGTTTTCACACTCTAAACATTTAACACTTTATCCAAGAAGTTCTGCAATCTCGGATCCTTTGGATGATTGAAGATTTCATCAGGTGTGCCTTGTTCTTGAATATTGCCATCATCAACGAAGACAACGCGATCAGCCACTTCTTTAGCGAAGCCCATTTCGTGCGTCACAACGATCATGGTCATACCTTGAGTAGCAAGTTGTTTCATAACACCCAAAACGTCACCGACCATTTCGGGGTCCAGAGCGGATGTTGGTTCGTCAAATAGCATGACGTTTGGATTCATCGCTAAGGCACGGGCAATGGCGACACGTTGTTGCTGCCCACCTGAGAGGGATTGAACGGTAGCATCGTATTTAGATTCCAAACCAACTCTTGCCAATAGTTCCTTAGCTTGTTTGGCAGCTTCTTCCTTAGTCGCTTTTCCCAGTTCAACGGGTGCTAGCATGATGTTTTCGCTGACGGATAAATTGCTGAATAAGTTAAAGTGTTGGAACACCATCCCGATATTTTCACGGACTTTGTTAATATCCGTTTTTGGATCTGCGATATCCGTGTCATCAATGACGATGGAACCACTAGTTGGTGCTTCTAATCGGTTCAAATTTCTTAAGAAGGTACTTTTCCCAGAACCAGAAGGGCCGATGACCACAACCACTTCGTTATCGTGAACTTCCAGATTAATACCTTTTAGAACTTGGTTATCACCGAAGTTTTTAATTAAATTGGTGACTTTTACTTTGATTTTTTCGTTCATAGCCGCACTCTCCTTTGTACCCAGTTAGATAGCCACGTTAATAGGGTAATGACGATGAGGTAAATAATGGCGACAATCGCCCATACTTTGAACCCTTCAAGGTTACGGGCAATGATGATCTTCCCAGTTTGGGTCAATTCAATGATGCCAATGATCGATAGGATTGAAGTATCCTTCAACGTGATGATGAATTGGTTAATAAATGAAGGTATCATGATCCGGATGCCTTGAGGAAGGATAACACGCCGCATGGCTTTACCAAACGGCAGTCCTAAGCTTCGTGCTGCTTCCATTTGCCCATCATCAACGGCATTGATACCCCCTTTAACAAAGGCGGCGATATAGGCACCTTCGTTGAACATCAAGGTAATGATACCAGCTATAAAGGCGGGAATCTTTTGACCAGTCAAACTTGGAATCCCAGTATAAATGAAGAGGGCTAAAACTAGTAGTGGTAATCCACGGAAAATGTAAATTAAAGTAGTTGAAATGCCGTTGCAGAATTTACTTGGTACGACACCCAGTAAACCAACGATGACACCGAACAACGTTGCGAAGAAGATGGCAACAATGGTTAACCAAACGGTTTGTTCAAACCCACTTAACAGTGCGCCTTTATTTTGTTTGATTAAACCAAGAAAGGTTCGATCAGAAGTTGTGTCGGAACTGCCCTTAGCACCAAGGTAATGTCTAGTGATTCGAGCGTATTCGCCGTTAGCCTTTAAATCAGCTAGGCCATTGTTAAACATTCGTGGAAGCTTTTGGTTGTGTCCTTTCTTAACAGCAAAACCATAAGGACCGCTCAACGCTGGCTTAGTGTAGATTTTCAGCTTAGTCCCTTGCCGAATGGCATATTTCATAACCGGTGAATCTTCGAAGGTAGCTGCTGAATTACCGGTTAAAACATCCTGATACATATCGTTGGATTCATCAAAGGTCACAATTTTAAAACCGTACTTTTTATGAATGCTCTGTGCGTATTGCGCGCCAGAAGTCCCCGTTTTAACGGCGACTCGCTTACCACGTAATTGTTTTAAGCTGGTAACCTTACCGTTTGGTTTGGCTGCCATGACAACACCGGACATGAAGTAAGCCTTTGAAAAATCGAAAGTTGCTTCACGTTCTTTGGTAATTGACATACCCGCAATCACACCATCCATCTGGCCTGACTGAACACTTTGCACGGCGGCATTAAAGCTGGTTGGCTTGATGTTGACTTTAAAGCCTTGATCCTTAGCGATAGCGTGCAGTAAGTCAATATCAATACCAACGTATTTGTTATGACTATTGGCAAATTCAAATGGTGGGAAAGTAGAATCAGTTGCTATCTGATAGGTGGTTTCTGCTTTTGCGGGTGTGGTACTAAAGTTCAGCACCGCAAACAGAGAGAGTAAGGCGATTAAACCACCAACGATTCTTATAAAGCTACGTTTCATATTATTCCTCCTCAAGTTATGTAATAAAATCTAACATCTGATTATGAGAATATCATAGCGCTAAAATAAGAGAATGTTAATAGTTTTTCTGAAAATAAATTGAACATTTTGAAAAATAATTCATTTTTGACATTGACTCATTCAAAAATAGTTTGACTGTAAACGTTGATTTAAAAGCGTTTGTTTACTGAGCAACGTTTACTAGGATATCCTTAATATCTATAAATATTCTTCTTTGCACATTTATTCACTAAATTAATTTAGATATTTATGAAACGAGTTTCTTATTTTCATCTAGATTATCTAATCATTATCTAATATTGCTTCCAATGATACAGCTACTTAAGTTATTTTTTCTAACATATAAAGTATGATTGCTATTTTTTGATACTCACCAGAAACGCTCAATAAAACACTAATTCACCTGAGTTTGCAACCGTATCTTAATTGTGCTTTAATTAATTTTTAATAGGACTTTTATTCGGTCCGAATATTTAAAACAAAACACTACATATGAGTTGATGAGGAGGAATTTGGTTTGAAGTTTGAAGAATCCAAAGTATTGCAACATTTACCCAAACAATTTTTTGCGAATTTAGTCGCTAAGGTTAATGCCAAAGCAGCATCTGGTGCTGACGTGATTAATCTGGGGCAAGGTAACCCAGATCAGCCCACACCTGAGTTCATTGTGAAGGCGATGCAGGAAGCAACGGCTGATCCAGAAGACCATAAGTATTCCTTATTTCGTGGAATGCCTCGGTTAAAGCAGGCGGCTGCTGACTTCTATAAACGCGAGTACGGCGTCGATCTTGACCCTGAAAAAGAAGTTGCGATTCTTGGTGGTTCTAAGATTGGGTTAGTTGAATTACCCTTTGCGTTGTTAAACCCTGGTGATACGATGCTGTTGCCAGATCCAGGTTATCCTGACTACCTTTCAGGTGTGGCTTTGGCACAAGTTAAACTTGAATTAATGTCGTTATCGCCTGAAAAGCAGTACTTGCCGGATTATCAGCAGCTAGATCCTAAAGTGGTTGAGCAGGCTAAATTGATGTATCTCAACTATCCTAATAACCCAACTGGAGCTGTGGCCACACCTGAGTTCTATGAGGATACCGTGAAGTTTGCTAAAGAACATCACATTGGTGTCGTTCAAGACTTTGCGTATGGCGCAATTGGCTTTGATGGTAAACGGCCAGTCAGTTTTTTGCAGACGCCAGGCGCCAAAGAAGTCGGTATTGAAACTTACACGTTATCTAAGTCGTATAACATGGCGGGTTGGCGTGTTGGTTTTGCGGTGGGGAACCCAGACATGATTGAAGCCATCAACTTGATTCAAGATCATCTCTTTGTCTCTCTTTTCCCAGCGATTCAAGATGCTGCGGTAGCGGCGTTAGACAGTGATCAGTCGTCAGTGAAATCATTGGTTGCACTTTATCAAAAGCGTCGTGATGACTTTTATGCTGCTGCTCGTAAAATTGGCTGGGAACCATATCCATCAGGTGGTGCCTTCTACGCTTGGATGCCGGTGCCAAAAGGGTACACAAGCGAAGAATTCGCGGATCTGCTGTTAGATAAAGCAGCGGTGGCAGTAGCACCAGGTACCGGCTTTGGTAAGAGCGGTGAAGGATTTGTTCGTGTGGGCTTACTGATTGATGAGCCGAAGTTCACGGAAGCTTGCGAACGAATCGGGAAATTAAATCTGTTTTAGTGAATAGCAACTGAGTTTTTCGTTCTAGCATACAAATAAGCGTCATCCTGACAAATATCAGGGTGGCGCTTATTTGCATATTGAATGGTGGGATATTTTGAACCACAAAAAAAACGGTGCCTCTGGCCATCATTGCCAGCACAGCATCGTTTTTTAATCCCCAATAATTAGTTTCGATAAACTTTTCTATAATACTCCCCTATAATAGAAGGTTTTTTCAAATGATTAACGGTCTACATGTAGTAGAACAGCGCCCATACCCTTATCAAAGGTGGCTTTCCAGTCACCCTTAGTCAGTGATTCTGGTAGTAGGAAGGTTCCGCTTGAAACCCGTTGGCCTGCCTTCATTGGCATCCCTTGTTCGTCTAGTTTCTTAACTAGCCATTGTAGTGAGTTAAGTGGGTTACCTAGAACTTCTGAAGCTTGACCATCTTTAAGCTTCTTGCCATCGTGGAAGAGTTCACAGGTGACGTTAGCGAGATCGTCTGGTTTGTCAAAGAGTTTGTCCGTGTCGTTTTCTTCGCCGAATACCACATAGCCACCAACAGCTGCGTCAGCCATGACCATGTACTTAGATAGGCTTGGGAACCAGTCGCTGAACCGTGAATCTGGGACTTCTACAGCTGGCGCTACAGTTGTTTTATGGAAAAGATCTTCAAGTGAATCGTTCGCTGAAAGATCTTCTTTAGCCGTGAACATCATTTCAACTTCTGCCAATGGATCCATAACTTCGTCGGCTTTAACATTGTGAGGTGACTTTACGAAGTGACTCTTAACTTGAGCCCCGTATAGTGGACTGTCTGAATCAAACATGTCTTGAGTTTGCTTACTAGTTAGTGAAACCTTGTAACCGCCAACTTCTTCTTTTTTGTCTTCTGTAAGTCGACGTTGTACGCGATAGGCAGCGTCTTCGCTGTCTGCGTATCCAGTGTAGTCAGCTTCTTTTAGTGGCTTACGGCTGGTGTATGCATCAAATAAATCCTGTGCTAATTTAGCTTCTTTTTCTGATAATGATTGTTTGCTTAATACTTGTTCACTCATGGGCGAGACCTCCAAAATTTATGTTTAATATGTGATAGATAAAAACTATGTGCTGATATGATATGTGATGGTGCTATATGCTGACACGATATGTTGTGAAACTATGTGTAACCTGATGCTTCAATATGTGTTGAGAAATCTAATAAAACTTATGTGTGACCCGCCCTAATTCGGTGGGTTCAATGAGAAATTGCACTTCATTCGCGCTTAAAAAACGGTTAATATGTGTAATCTGAATGTCGCTATCATCTGAGCTCTTAATGCCAACTTCCAATTGTCCTCACCACCTTTAATGTCTGTTTTTTTAAATTTAGAAAACGAAAAGCGTCCTCGATCGCAATCTGGTTGCGATTAAGGACGCTTTCACGTGGTACCACCTTAGTTTATAACTTCATTACTGAAATTACCTCTCACGTACAGCATTAACTGCGATACGTTTGGCACGATAATGGGTGCACCCAATGTGTTCTACTACGGTCTAGCCGGTTCGGCACACAGCTCGGAGATGATCATCGCGTCCATTCGTCATTGCCTTGCACCAGCCGGCAACTCTCTATATCCGAAATGGAGTTGATGTTTCTCGTCAACGCCTTTCATCTAAATTTAATGATTGGTATCAATCTACACCCAGGATTGAACCATGTCAACACTAAAATGTGAAAAAGATGAGAGATAAACGTGAAAGCCCATGAGTCTCTAATGATTGAGACGACAAGAAAAATTTAAGAAAATCTGGATAAGCGTTTGATAAACACGTATTGGACAGTATGGTATACTTTGTACACATTCAGAATAACTACTGTTAATGAACTAACTAATAAATAAAGCGGGGATAAAACTGTGAAACTATCAAAATTTCTTTTTGTGACAACGATTGGGTTAGCAGCAGGTTTACTAGCCCTTTACTATAGACGAGATAAGACGGTTCAAGCACCAGCTAAAAAGCCGAACACCAAAATATTTGACGACTTTTCTGCCATTGATTTAGGTGAATTTACTGATCACTTAACTCTAGCTGCGGCTGATAAGACGGCTTTGGTACTTGAACAAAGTGAGAGCGAGTACGTTAATGAGGGAAGTTTAACCACGCCGGTATTTGATTTACCTCAATTTAAAAACTTGGTTGCCTCTTGGAACGCCTTAACGCCGGAAGGAACCGCGGTTCAAGTCGAAGCTCGGATTAATCAGGGTGAGCGCTGGTCAGCTTGGCATAGTTGGGGTCGCTGGTCGACCAAGGTGTTAAGCGCCAGTGTCAAACAGGATAGGGAAGATTCCCTTGCCGGTATCGATACGGATACGTTAACGGTTAAAAATGGCGTTGGAACTAAGGCACAGTTACGGGTTCATTTGTACTCTGAAAATCCGCAGCAGACACCAGTGCTTAAATTGGTGGCGGCCAGTGTGATGCCGGTTCACCATGATTTAATGGTTGATGAACATGCAGTATCAATCGATAAGGTGATTGCGACACCAGCGTATTCCCAAGAGATTCGGGATCCTAAACTGGCACCAGGTATCTGCAGTCCAACCACGATTTCCATGGCCCTTAACCGCCAAAATGCTGATATTTTGCCTGAAGAATTAGCGTTGCATAATTTAGATGTCACATATGATGGCTTTGGTAACTGGTCGTTCAGTACCGCGGCGGCGGGTAGCATGGGTTACCGGGCGTACACTGCTTATACCAGTCTTGATGGACTTCGTCGGCAAATTTCAGCGGGTTATCCGGTTGGCGTCAGTGTACAGTACACCAACGATCCGGATAACGGTGAGTTACCTTATGTTGAGAACGCTATTGGCAGCACATACGGTCACTTATTACTGGTCACGGGCTTTACCCAATTGAACGGTGTGGACTACGTTGCCGTTAACGATTCTTTTGCGGACAGTAATGAAGATGCCAAACGACTTTATCGGCTTGAACAGTTTAGTGAGGCCTGGCATTCACGAGTGGCGTACATCATTGGTGGTAACTATCACGGTTACGAACGCTTAATGCAGCCTAGCCGAGAGTCGGTTAAGCTTGTTGCTAATGATGAGCGGACCGCTTTTACACTACGTCAGGATGGTGAAACAGTTGCCATTACACCGAAAATGGTTGAACAGGCTGATCCGTTTGACCAACAGACAGTGACGATTGCTTATACCGTTGATGACGGCGGGCAGTTTGATACCACCGCACAGCAGCATTTTGATTATGCTGATGCGGATGAAGAAGGGCGAATCAAGCTGGATTTAGCAGCGATTAAGCAGGCACATCCCAGCGCAACTACCGTAACGGTTTATGTAATCAGAATGGTGGCACCGACGTTAGTAGGAACTGTTTCATTGGCGGATTCACATGACTGAGTTTCGTCCTGCACTGGTAAGTAACTATACACACGCTAAACGACCAGTTGATGTAAGAATACATTACATCGTGATTCACGCCACTGAATTAAGTTATTCAGACACGATTGCTCGTTTTCAAAGCGCCAACCAGGTTAGTGCGCACGTTGTAATTCGCCAAGCGGATGGTCATCGCACTGAAATGGTGGCACCGGAAAACGTGGCTTGGCATGCGGGCAACTGGGATATGAACTGTCGGTCGCTTGGAATTGAGCAAGAAGCGTACATTGAGGATCCAGCAACCTACACCGAAACAATGATGAATGCATTAGCCGACCAGATTCAGGAGTGGTCGGCGTGCTACCATGTTCCGTTAGACCGTGCCCATCTTCTTGGACATGATAACGTTGCTGCACCTACTCGCGAAAAAGCGGTTGAGATGCACCATGATCCCGGCTGGTATTTTGATTGGGAAAACTTGTTTCAACGACTTGGCATTAATCCGGCAACTGTTCAGCCTGTAAAAGTCGATCAAGGAATCAGGATTACCAGCAACTATGTGGATTTATACCAGCAGCCCACGCTTAAAAGCAAAGTGATTGGCAACAAAACAGACCCTTCTTCATATCGAGCAAGTTATGGTGAGGAGTTTGTTTGTATTGCCCAGCAAGGTGATTGGATTGCTATTTATTTTAGTGGTCAAAAAGCCTGGTTAAAGCAATCTTACGTCGCTGGTGTGCAGCAACCGATTTTAAAGATTGGGGATGAATCGGTAGCATTATACGGTTCGACCCAGCCTGGTGCACCAGCGATCGGTGAGTTATTACCCGGAGAGCAATACGTGATTTCGGATCAGGTAACGGGGTTAAAAAGCAGCGATGCGATGGGACGTTTGGTCACCGAGAATACCAACGATGTGTTCCAGCAGATCTGGTATAACCATCGGATTGGCTATGTAAAGGCAAATCAAAAATAATTTTTTGATTTGTGAGCCTTGTACTGGCGCGGTTTTTAATCACTTTAAATTAAAACTAAATGTAAATATCATTTGACTTTTATGGCAAAGAGAAATAAATTGGAAATCGTTGAAAGCAGTTAACGCAAATTAAATAACAAACGTGATGACAAGAAACATCATAACCGTGATCAAACTAGAGAGTCTTCAGTAGGTGGAATGGAGACATGAGTGTGGCTATGACTATCATCTTCGAGCGGCCGGGGCCAAGTTAAAACTGAGTCCAGGCTGGGAGGCGCCCATTAAAGCGCCGGTCTATCGCTATTTGTATAGCCGTAGATTGAGAGGCTTAGCGTGTGAACGTTGAGCAATGATAGGTGGTACCGCGGAAACGCCCTATGGAGATTAGTTCTCTGTAGGGCGTTTTTGTTATTTAATGCGTCTTAACAAATAATATTTATTGAGGTGATTTGGATGCAGCAAGGGAGTCGAATTGTAACGTTGGATAATGGGTTTCATTTGTTCACCCGCACAGTAGGTCAGGGGAATGTTAATCTGCTGTGTGTGCATGGTGGGCCAGGTGGCACTCACGAGGAGTTTGAGGATTTTGCCGACCATCTTAAAGCGCACCATGTGAGAGTTTCCATGTATGATCAGTTGGGGTCGTTTTATTCAGACCAGCCTGACTATACGCAGCCTGAGAATCGAAAATACCTGACGATTGATTATTATTTGTCAGAGTTAGAGGAGGTCAGAAAAAAGCTTGGGTTGGATCAATTTTACTTGTTAGGTCATTCGTGGGGTGGCTTATTAGCACAGGAGTACGCGCTTCATTATCCGGAACACTTAAAGGGTTTGGTCATTATGAGTATGATCGATAACCTAGATGAATACATAGTTAACGTGAATCGCGAACGTGAAGAAACACTGACACCAAGGCAAGTTCGGTACATGAAGGAAGTTGAAACGGACAAGCGCTTTGATGACCCAAAGTACCGTGAATTAGTTGATGTTTTGAACCGGAATTTTGCTATGCGTCATCCTGAAAATGGTTTTCGTCACAACGTTGAGACAATGGCGACACCAGTTTATAACTATTTCCAAGGTGACAATGAATTTGTGATGGTTGGCAAGCTGACCGAGTGGGATCGCCGAGCGGATACACATAAGATTAAAACACCCACATTACTTACGTTTGGTGATCACGATACTATGCCGTTAGATGCAGCAGAACGGATGCACCGGGAAATGCAGAATTCACGGTTAGTTTATACACCGGATGCTGGGCATTGCCACAGCACCGACAATCCCAAAGCCTTTTTTCACACATTAGGAGAATTTCTGGATGACGTGGAAACACATAAATTTAAAGTAGTACAAGAAGCAGGGGGACATACATATGCGGAAAAATAAAGTTTTATTAGGCAGTTTAGCGTTAGCGTTATCAGTGACTTTGGCAGCTTGCTCCAGTGCAGCCGGCAAGGCCGGAGACAGCAGTGCAAGTAGCAGTACCGATAAAATTTCATTGATGCAAAATACCGACTTGGTGTCGTTGGATAATTCAAATTATGCTGACCTCACCATGTGGAACGTTTTGGAAAATAGTTTTGAAGGTTTGTACCGTCAGGATAGCAACAATAAAGTGGCGCCTGGGATTGCAGAATCGGTGGTTAAGCCAACTAACGACGGCAAAACTTACACCTTCCATCTGCGACCAAACGCCAAGTGGAGTAACGGTGATGATGTCACAGCTGAAGATTTCGTTAAGTCTTGGCAACGGTCAGTATCTGACAAGTCGAAGTCCGGCTACAACTACATCTTCTCTGGTATCCAGAATGCTGATCAAATCAGTAATGGTAAGATGTCGCCGACTAAGTTAGGTGCTAAAGCGGTGAATTCCCATACACTACAGGTAAACTTGGAACACCCAATGCCTTACTTCAGCAAGATGATGATTTTGCCTGCCTTCTTCCCACAAGATTCAAAAGTCGTTCAGAAGTATGGCAGTAAGTACGGTACCAATTCTGACCGTGTAGTTTCCGATGGCCCCTTCAAGGTAACTGGCTGGACTGGAACCAACGATAATTGGAAGCTGTTACGTAACCCGAACTACTATGATCCCAAGGCAGTTCATCTAAAAGAAATCGACATGCAATTGGTTAAGGATGCTAACACAGCACACAACTTGTTTGCTAAAGGGCAACTGGATGATGCCACAATCACTGGGGTTACTGCTCAAGGTATGCAAAAGGATAAGGATCTGCAACACGTTCAAAAAGCCGGTACTTATTATCTACGTTTGAACAACAAGGCCGGCAAACCGTTTAACAATCAGAAGCTCCGTCAGGCCGTTTCCTTGGCTGTTGACCGGAACCATTTGACGAAGGACGTTTTGGCGGATGGCTCAAAGCCTGCTTATACTTACGTTGCAAGAGGTTTAGCAACTGATCCAACAACGGGTAAGGATTTTGCAACTGAAATGACACCAAAGGAAACGTATAACGTTGCTAAGGCTAAAGAACTCTGGAAGCAAGGTTTACAGGAAGCTCATTTAAAGGGCACGGTTAATTTGACCCTTGTTGGCCTTGACGATACTTCGGATAAGAACGTTTCTCAGTATGTGCAGGGAACGTTGAAGCAAAACTTAGGCAACGTCAAGGTCAGCACCGAAAACTTACCTTCGAAAGCTGCTAACGGTAAGGAAACAGCTGGTTCATTTGATTTTGATCAAACGTTGTGGTTGGCTGACTTTGGGGATCCAGAAAACTTCTTCTCAATCTTGACGAAGGATAATCCGCAAAATTACGCGCACTATCAAGATCCGCAGTTCAACGCAGCCATGAAGGACGCTACAACTTCCAATGCTGCTAACGAAGGGGCTTACTGGAAGGATATGAGAACCGCCCAAAGTCGTTTGAACGAAAACATGCCAGTGGTACCTTTGTACTCAATGGTTGAAAGTCACTTGGTCAATCCTAAGTTAAAGGGTATTGAATATCACCCAGTTGGTGAGAATGATTACACGAGAGCTTACTTAGAGAAATAGAAATATAAGAAAATGGTAACTATCTGTAGCGATAGTTGCCATTTTTATGTTATTAGTAAATTTATGCAGAAAATAAACCCCTTGAATTAAGGGTTGTAAGGGATTACATTCACGAATTATACATTCATATTCTGCATATATACAGTAAGAATGCCGGAAACTAAACAATTACACGGATTTTACTAGTTTTCATAAATATTAATTGTTTAAGATTGAAGAATTTTCATATTTTCCCCATAAATTATTAACTTTACTCAGGTAAACTAAACCTATACAAAGAAGAGTGAATGCATATGATATACATTCACCCCAAGAAATGAGGGAAATCCTATGGCATCACAAGCTCACAAAATCAACGGTGTTTCACTTACTGCCATGGTTGTAACGACAGCGATTGGCTCCGGTATTTTTGCATTGAGCAGTGATCTTGCTGTCGCTGCATCCCCAGGGGCAGCGATGATATCCTGGGCGATCGTTGGGTTCGGAATTTTAATGTTAGCGTCCTGTTTAAATAATTTATTGAATAAACGTTCTGACTTAGAAGGTATTTTTTCGTATGGTAAAGCGGGTTTTGGCTCTTTCGTTGGGTTTATCAGCGGATGGGGCTACTGGATGTCGGCCTGGTTAGGCAACGTGGCGTTTGCTACTGTATTTATGAGTACGTTAGGGTACTTTTTCCCCGTCTTTCAGCGAGGTAATAGTCCCATATCGATTTTGGTAGCCAGTGTACTTGCTTGGTCACTGACACTTTTGGTTAATCATGGGATTGAAAGTGCGGCTTTGATGAACACCATCATAACGGTCTGCAAATTAATTCCCATCTTAACGTTTATCATTGTGGCGATTATTCTGTTTAATGGTCACATTTTCACGGCTCAGTTTTGGGGTAACTTCAGAGGAACCTTTACTCTTGGTGCTATTGCCCCGCAAATTCGTAGTAGTTTAATGATTATGATGTGGGTCTTTGTTGGGATTGAAGGAGCAACCGTGTTAGCTTCTCGGGCTAAAAGTCGTAAAATTGCGGGTCGGTCGACGTTAATCGGTGTGAGTTGCTTACTGCTGATTTACGTTTTGGCATCAATCCTGCCGTATGGTTATCTTTCCCGTGCAGAGTTAGTCACCATGAAGCAGCCCGCTATGGTCTATATTTTTGAAGAAATGGTTGGCCAGTGGGGCGGTAGTTTTATCAGTATTGGTCTCTTGATTTCGATTCTAGGCGCTTGGCTGTCTTGGACCATGTTACCAGCCGAAACTCTAGGCATGATGGCGGAACAGGGATTACTGCCCAAGCGGTTTGCTAAAAAGAATAAGCATGGCGTGCCTACCTTGGCCCTGATGACCACCGCCTGCATGGTGCAAGGGTTCATGATTATCCTCATTTTTGCTGAGAAGGCCTATGAGTTTGCGTACAGTTTGTGTACTGCTTCAATCGTGGTGTGCTACATTATCGTGGCGGCATATCAGGTCAAGTATTCTTGGCAGAACCGCAGTACCAAGGGTAACCGGCTGCAGATGTGGATCGGTATCGCTGCACTCACATTTCAGTTGGTGGGGATCACCTTGTCTGGCCTGCAGTATCTGTTTATCTGCTTAGTGGTTTATGTGCCGGGAATAATTCTCTACGCCTTAACTTTGAAAACTAATACTGGGCACTACTTGAACCGGTTGGAGTGGTCAGCATCGATTTTGATTTTCAGTGGTGCGGTGATTACCGTTGCCATGATGTTAATGGGCAGACTTTCACTGTAAGCTTAATATCTATCCACTCTGTTAATTCAGATAGTCTTTAAATAAATGAAATAAAAATAAATTGTTTGGTTAACCTAAATAATGCTTGTTTTCTAGTCCATGAATGTTATAGTTAATTCAGAGAAACAGAATTACTCGTGGCAATAGACTAGGAGGGCATTATGCTGACAGAAGACGATTTTGAAGCAGAAGAAATGAGTTATCAACGGCTGTTATTGGCTGTGGACGATGACGATGATGAGTCATCGCGTAAGGCGTTTAACTATGCCTGCACGTTGGCCCGGACGTTTGATATCACCCTGGGAATTGTGTCGGTGATGGAGACAGGTGACATGAACATTTATCAATCATTGTCACCAGACATTATTAAGTCGCGTAGAGATGATATTTATCATGATCTAAATACGTACGTGGGCAAAGCAAGAGCGTTTGGCGTAAGGGAAGTCAAACCATTGATCGGTGAAGGGAAACCGGAGCGGGTCATTTTGGAGGAAATTATTCCGGACTTCAAGCCAGATTTGGTTCTGTTGGGGTCGCATAGGCGGCGGGGTCATTTAAGAATTGGCCATGTGGCAGGTGCGATTATGAGAGAAGCAGAAGTGTCGACGATTATTGTAAAATAGAGTGCGGAAGCAAGGCGTTTAGATAGCGGAGTGTAAGTCAAGCCCCTCATAAATCCATGGGTCTGGGATTTGTGAGGGGCTTGACTTACATGCAGCTGTCTGCCTTGCTGTAGCACGTTTTGGCAATGTAAAAATAAAGAGCCATAAATCCATGGGTCTTGGATTTGTGAGGGGCTTGACTTACATGCAGCTGTCTGCCTTGCTGTAGCACGTTTTGGCAATCTAAAAGTAACGAGCCGTAAATCCATGGGTCTGGGATTTGTGAGGGGCGTGGCTTACGTGCAAGTCTCTGATTTCTTAACTGAAATACAATTTAAAATTTACTTTAGTTCAATACTTTAATCTAGCCTAAAATGGCTCCACAACTCAGATTCCGGCCATTTAACACCAAAAATACGCATCCCGACAAAATTCGTCGGAATGCGTATTTTTGTGTTAAATTCTGGAATCTACCGAGTTATGTCACACTCTCTCGCATTTCACTTAACGTTAGTATTTTCAATACGCGCCAACAGCTTCTGGTTATCATTCATTCGAGCGAAGGCTTTAGCATCATTCAACAGATCAGTGATCGTATCACTATCCTTGCCCTCAGCAATGGCGTTTTGAGCACGACGGAAACAGATGCGTGCTGAATAATAAGTGACGTGATTATTCGCGCAAATTTCATAGCCATACTGTAATAATGAATCACTGGTTTTGTAGTCTTTGACGTGGGCAAAATACTCAGCGGTATAAAAGACCATGTTCAGCGCACGCCAAATGGCTTTATTATCGGTCAACGGCAGGGTGTGTAACCCTTCAAAGACCTTCTGAAAGTAAAATTCACTTTTCTGATTCTCATTATTATGTCCGTAGGCGATACCACTTCCAGTATAAGCCAGTTGAGTAAAAATCGTACTATGGCTATCATCCAAATCGTTAAGAATCAAGTTGAAGTAGTACAGGGTATCAGCAATTGGTTTTTCCAGTAACGCTGATAAATAGCCTTTCACAAAGTAATACTGCATCTGACCATGAAGTGACAGATTTTCAAAATCAACCTGATCGAGGTCATCGTTAGCACTATCGTATTCACTCGTAATCAGTTTATATTCAGCTTGATCCAGTAGCTGGTTAGCTTCTGACTGAGCCGGCGGATTAACTGGAAAAACGTCATCAAGTGTTAAATTTAAACGGGCACAGAGCTGCGTCAAGATGCGAATCGCAGGTGCCTTACCGGAATTTTCAAATTTACTTAGCGTCGCTTGCGTACAAATGCCATCACAGAGTTCAGCCTGTGATAGATCCATCGCTTTACGCGCTTTGATAAAGCGTTCAATATTCATGATTGATCATCTCATATCTAGTATTTGAATTATATTATAACAGATTATTATATGACTGTCGTTTGGTCATAAATCGAGTTTAGAAATGAAACTTTTATTGTAAACGCTAACAATTATTAAAAAGAAAATTAAGCCGAATCTGTTCATCTATTTTTAGTGCTTATTATTCAAAAATAAATGTATATTAGCATTAAAAATGTAGATAATATACATAATTTAGGCTTTTTTTGATAAATTCAATAAAAAATATTGCATTTTTCAAATGATGCGCCTATAGTAAGACGCATACGAAATAACAACAAAAAATTTTGTGAGGTGAAACCAATGGACGTTGCGATAGTAGGCGTTACCGGCTACAGCGGCACAGTGCTTTACACGTTGCTCGCTAAGCACCCGGCAATCGACCAAATTAATTTATATGGACATCAAGATGAAGGGAAAGATGGTGAGGTCCGCTATCTCGATGAATTGATTCCGGGTTTTCATGGACAACACATCAAGATTCAAAAGTTTGATCCGCAAAAGATCATGGCGGACAATGCAGCGGTCTTCTTTGCAACTTCCGCTGGGGTTTCAAGTCAACTCGCTAGTGACTTTATCGATACTGATTTTCCAGTCATTGATTTGTCTGGCGATTATCGTTTACCAGATCCGGCAGAGTATGAGAAGTGGTATCACAAACCAGCTGCATCAGCTGAACATTTGCAAAAAGCAACTTACAGTCTAGCTGATTTTTATCAATCGGGGACCAATTACATTGCTAACCCAGGCTGTTACGCAACCGCAACGCTCCTAGGTTTAGCTCCCATGGTTCAAAGTGATTTGATTGATCCAGATACCATCGTGGTGGATGCCAAATCAGGCACATCCGGTGCTGGCAAGAAGCTAACAGCAATCACCCACTTCACGGCGACTAACGATAACTTGCAGCTTTATGGATTGAACACCCACAAACACATTCCAGAAATCGTCGCTCAACTCAAAAAGTGGAACGGATCCGTTAACGCGATTCAGTTCAGTACCACGCTGTTACCACTTACCACAGGTTTGATGGCAAGTATCTATGCCAAAGTTAAACCGGGTGTTGATCAGGAAAAACTGATGGCGGCTTTCAACCAAGATTACGCAGATTCGAATTTTGTTCACGTCTTGGACGGAACAACACCGGATCTAAAAGAAGTCGTTGGCACAAACAACTGTGATATCGGTGTTGTCTACAATCCGATTACTCAGACCGTAATGGTGATCAGCGTTATTGATAATTTAATGAAGGGTGCCGCTGGTCAGGCGGTTCAAAACTTCAATCACTTGTTTAATTTAACTGAAACGACAGGGCTGCCAACCTTACCAGCCTTTGTTTAAAACCAAAATTGAGAATGAGAAAGAAGAACGCGTATGATAAAAACCGATGAAGTGACTTTAACAAATTTCCAGTGGCCCACAGGATACTATAACGATGGCATTGAGATGGGGCTTGGTGTGAGTGACAAACTAGACTTTGGCTACCTTGTTTCTGAAGTACCAGCCAGTGCTGCCGGTACATACACCACCAATAAATTTCAGGCGGCACCAACCAAACTCACCAAGAATACGATTAACCAAGATCATCAACTGCAAGCCGTTGTTATGAATAGCGCCTGTGCTAACTCGTGTACGGGTAAGCAAGGTGAACAGAATGCTCTGACTGAACAGAAATTGATGAGCGAAAAATTAGGCATCGATTTAAACTTAGTCGGTGTGGCTTCCACGGGATTAATTGGCGCCCAATTACCAATGGATAAGGTAACGGCGGGAATTGAAAAATTAAGCCCGCATCACGATGACAACGTGACAAAGGCTGTTATGACCACTGACAAAAAGCCTAAGCAGGCCTGCGTTCAAATTAAAATGGGTGGCAAAACGGTCACTATCACCGGTTTCGCAAAAGGGTCAGGAATGATTCATCCTAAGATGGCAACGATGCTGGGCTTTGTGACAACCGATGCTGGTATCGATGGTGAACTCCTGCAACAGACCTTAAGTCAAAACGTTGACACGACGTTTAATCAAATCACTGTTGATGGCGACACTTCTACCAACGACATGGTTGTGGTCATGGCGAACGGTATGGCTGGCGCACCTAAGTTGGCCAGTACCGATGATGCTGACTTTTCAATTTTCCAAGCTGGCCTGCATTTGGTTTTGCAAGAATTAGCCAAGCAGATTGCTGCAGACGGTGAAGGTGCCACTAAGCTGGTGGAATGCAACGTTGAGGGTGCTTTCAATGACCTTGAAGGCCAGGAAGTCGCCAAGGCAATCGTTGGTTCCAATCTGGTAAAGGCCGCTATCTTTGGGCAAGATCCTAACTGGGGCCGGATCATCTCTACCATTGGGATGACCAACGCCCACGTGGATATCGAACACGTGGATATTGAAGTCAACGGTATTAAAATGGTTGAAGATAGTTTGGGTTTACCCTTTGACCAGCAGGCAGCAAGTGATAGTATGGGGGCTAACAAAGTCGTTATTGACGTTAACTTACACGTTGGTTCAGCTTCAGGCCAAGCTTGGGGTTGTGATTTAACTTATAATTACGTCAAAATCAATGCCAGTTATCATACTTAAAAGGGAGTGCGAATCGTGAATCTTATCATTGTTAAAATTGGCGGCAACGCCATTTCAAAACTGAACAGCGACTTCTTCGAGCAGTTGCGTCAATGGCGTCAAGCCGGTAAAAAAGTGTTATTGATTCACGGTGGCGGTCCGCAAATCTCTAAGTTGTCAGCGAAATTGAATATTCCCACCGTTAAGAAAAACGGTATCCGGGTTACGGATGAAGAAACTTTATCGCTAACAAAAATGGTGTTGTTAGGCAATACCCAACCCGCATTATTGATGCGGTTGGCTCACGAAGGCTTGGCTGCGATTGGTTTGAATGCTTCTGACCAGCAATTACTGACGGGAACGTATGTCGATCAAGCTAAATACGGTGCGGTAGGCAGCATTACTGGCGTAAATGAACTGGCCCTTTCTAAGATTCTGAGTGGTCAAATCGGTGTCTTAGCACCGCTTGCCCTCACTCGAGATGGCGAATGGCTGAACGTGAACGCTGATACGGCGGCTGCGGATGTTGCGCGGGTTTTAAAAGCCAGCCAGCTTTATTTGCTGACGGACGTTCCCGGCGTTTTAAAAAATGGTAAAGTCATTTCTGCGATGATTCCGCAAGACCTACCACAACTAATTGAAGACAAAGTGATTACAGATGGGATGCAACCGAAACTCTCAGCAGCGGTTGAAGCCGTTCATGCTGGGGTTCACGCGGTATGCATCACGGATCAATTAACCCATCCTGGAACAACTTTAAAAATGGAGGTAACCGATTGAAATGAGTATGACACACGTATTTCCAACTTATGACCGGTTTTCGTTTGAACCGATTTCTGGCAATGGCGTCGTTATTACAGATGATCAGGGCCAAGACTACTTAGATTTCACTTCAGGTATCGGCGTTTGCAACTTTGGCTATCAAAACACTAAGATTCAAAACGCTGTGAACGTGCAACTTACTAAAATATGGCATATTTCTAACCTCTATCAAAACCACTTGCAAGAAGCCGTTGCTGAACTCTTAGTTGGCGACGAAGATAAGTTAGTCTTCTTTGCTAATTCTGGTACGGAGGCCAATGAAGCTGCCCTAAAGCTGGCTCGTAAAGCAACGGGGAAATCAAAGATACTGTCATTCAACCATTCATTTCATGGTCGGACGTATGGTTCAATGTCTATGACTGGCAATGACCACATTAAAGAAGGGTTTGCGCCATTGGTCCCAGACATTAGTTTTGCGGACTACAACGACATGAGTTCTTTGGATGCCATTACGGATGATTTAGCTGCAGTGATTCTTGAAGTGATTCAAGGTGAAGGTGGCGTCATCGTTGGTGACCAAGATTGGTTGCACGCGGTTCAGGATAAATGCCAGAAAACGAACACTTTATTCATTGTGGATGAAGTGCAAACTGGTGTCGGCCGGACTGGCTACAAGTTTGCCTATCAAGGGGTTGGCTTGGATCCCGATATTGTGACTTCGGCTAAAGCCTTGGCTAACGGGTTGCCCGTGGGTGCCATGATTGGTAAAGCTAAACTGGGATCAGCTTTTGGTCCAGGTACTCACGGTTCAACCTTTGCCGGCAACCCGCTAACAATGGCCGCTGCACAAGCTGTTTTGACTCAACTAACGCCAGCTTTTTTGGAAAAAGTTCAGGATAAAGCAGGTGCTGTTTGGGCTGAACTGGACCGCTTTGATAACTTAAAAGTCGTTAAATCAGTCAGTGGTCGAGGTTTGATGATTGGCATTCATTTGACGGATGATCTAGCTGTCAACGACGTTATTAAAGCGCTACACAAAAAAGGACTGCTGACACTTTCAGCAGTCGGTAACACGTTACGTTTGTTACCACCATTAGTGATGAGTAAGAATGATTTGTTGAGTGGTCTGCATACGATTTATCAGACACTTGAAGAGAAATAAATCAAACAAAATAAGCCTGCTTTTTCAGCCATTGACGGCGAAATAGCAGGCTTATTTTATTTGGTTTAAAAAGAGTTAATCAAAAGAAATTTTATGAATCCCGTGGCCAAAGACTTCCGCTTCGTTAAAGGTGACAGCATAGACGTTCATGTTGTCACGTGCTTTTTGATCAAAGACTGAGAAGCTGGCGTACTTTTTGTCCATGGTGACGAACAGTTCATCACGCCGTTCGTTGACCATCTTGGTATCAGCACCAGTGACTCTTACCGTGCTGGAATCTTCAACTGAAAGTGGTGTGGTTGTAAATGAAACGTGCGGGTTAGCCACAATTTCCTTAACCTTATCGTCATCTTTTGCCGTTGCAATGTACACGGTGTTTTCGGATTCTTCGGGGAAATATAAAAAGTTAACGGTCCGGACATTAGGCGTGTGGCCGGCCAATGATTCGGTGGCTAAAGCCAAGTTCATGGCGTTTTCTAAAACGTAAGTGTAGGTTTCTTTGGTGGTCATAATAGTTTCCTCCTTGAAGTTTGCTTAGTCTATTATATCTCTTTTACGATAATCAGCCATCTTATAATTGACAAGATCTATTAACTCAAGTACACTGTGTTTGAAATTATATTATATGACGTATAATATTATAGGAGGTAAACGGTATGGCCATACAAGTCAGTTCTGAATTATTAGATGGCAGCGTGCTGGCGATTTTGGCGCAGCAAGACTACTACGGTTACGCGCTGACGCAACGGGTTCAGCAAGCCATCACGGTATCTGAGTCCACTATGTACCCAGTACTGCGGCGGCTGAAGAAAAACGGTTGGCTAACGACTTATGATGAGCCATATCAGGGTCGTAATCGGCGTTATTATCAGATCACGGCGGATGGAAAAGCGCGTTTGGCAACAATTCAAAAAGAGTGGCAAGACTTTAAGTTAGGTATCGATTCAATGTTAGGGGATGAAAATAATCATGGATAAATACATCGCGGAGTTTAAAGCTTATCTCAATCAGCTGAGTGAAGACGAATTGGACGAAGTTGTGAACTTTTACGCGGAATACTTAGCGGATGGTGGGTTTGAGACGTACGAAGCCGCTGTTGCTGAGCTAGGCTCACCACGTCAGTTAGCGCGAAAAGTTCTGGCTGATTACTCGATTCGGTTATTGGATTCCCCTGAAGAAGAGGGTCAGACTATGAGTGGGCGAGCAGCCCATTCACGCCGTCAAGTTCGCACGATTTGGCTAATTCTGTTGGCCATTTTGTCCACACCCCTAACGATTCCCATCGCCATTGCTGTGCTGGCAACTTTGTTTGGTGTGATGGTCGGGGCTGCAGCAATTATTTTTGCCATCATCGTGACGATCGTTGCTTTAGCCGTCGCCGGAATAGTTGTACTTGGCGTTGGAATTGGTATTATCGGTCAGTCGTTTACAACCGGGTTAGTGTATATCGGTGGCGGGTTAGTGGTTATCGGACTCTTCATCGCGTTGATTCCGGCGTTCAACTGGTTGATTCGTGGGGCAATCCACGTGACCTTATCCTTCAGTCGCTGGTTGTATGGCAAGTTAACCTCTCGCAACCGGGCAGAAAAGGAGCGTGACCAAAAATGAAAAAGACTTTCTTTACTGGACTCATCATCTTGATTATTGGCGGTATCATGCTGGCAATTGGTATCGGAAAGGGCGGCGTTAAGTCGGTTTACTGGGATAACGGGTTAAAGACTGACGAAAAAATCACCCAAACTCGTGAAATTAACCGGGTTGATACCGTTAAGATTGATGCCGACGTCTACGGCCCCGTTTCGATTCAACGTGGCAAAAGTGACGGTGCATGGTAATAAAAGTGATCAAATTAAAACCAGCGTCATAGGAAATGAACTGACCATTTCAAGTGGTGCTAAAACGCACGTTATGCTGGGGGACTTTAATACGAATATGGGCTCACCAAAGATTGAAGTGACGGTACCAAAGAAAACGCAGATCAAAACTATCGATAATCGTAGAGAAATGAGTTTAACCGTTGCTGATTTAGCCATTGAAAATTTTAAAAATACCAGCAATGGGGATTTAAATCTTTCCAATGTGACTATTTCGAAATCCTTGGTGTTACCGCATGAAACTTATGGCGATACCAACATGGATAATGTCACTTATAATAAAGGTTTGAACCTTAATTCTGCTGGCGATGTGACGATTCGTAACAGTCAGTTTGATCAGGCCGACAGCCGGGTTCGCTCAAGCGATGGTGATGTGATGTTGAGCAATAACCACTGGCAGAATTTAACGGTGACTAGCGCTCAAGGGAATCTTAATCTTGAAGATCAAGACGTTAACAATACGCTGACGGCAGACTCCAGTAATGGTGATGTAACGGCTCGAATCATGCCACGAAATGGCACAGCAATTCACGCCAGCAGTTCTAATGGCGATACGTCCATTTATGGAAAGAGTCAGAATAATTACGGCAAGGCTAAATCAAATGGTCAAACCTTCCAACTGAATTCGTCGAATGGTGATGTGACGGTAACAAGGTAGATAATCAAAAAAGGGGTTTCCAGTGGATGACTGGAAACTCCTTTTTAAATGTTGCAGATTAGTTCTGGGGGACGATTTTAATATCAGTCCCGTTTTCCTTAACAACCAAGTAGAGTACTTTAGTATGCTCATCATCCATGTAGCCCAGATTGACCGCGGGATAACCATCGATTTTTTCAATTCCTTGAAAACGGTCAATCATGGATTGTCTCAATAGTTTCATCGTTTCGCGATGTTCCGATGCCCGCTTTACGGCAGCGGCTAAAGTGAAACCTTCTTTAATAAAACTGTTGATCATGAAGACCCGGATGAGCATGTCATATGAATATTTTCGGTTCTGCCCATTCACTTTTTCACTCTCAATGAAGCCTTTTTGTTCCCAGTATCTCAATTGACTCTGTGATACACCGGTAGCGGCTGCCACATCACCGATACCAAGGTGCCAGTTTACTTTTTGACTAAAAGCTTTAAATGCATCGTGTTCCTCAGTGTCCAAAAAAATTCCTCTTTTCCCTATTTACTTAATGTAACGGTTTTCTTTCCTATTAGAATAGGATTCTAGTTGTTAGATTTAGTAATATATTCATCCGATTTCATAATGACTAGTATATATAATCAAATAAATTTGTCAAGATAGTTGACAAATACCTTTCAAGTTATTATAGTAGTTGTCAGTCGTTTAAAAGTAAACACAAAAAGAAAAGAAGGTTTTAATTAGTGGGTAACGCAGTCGACACAAAGGGGAAATCCTATAACAGAGGGTTATTGATCATTGTTTTATTGGTCGGTACTTTCTTTACGGTCCTCAATCAAACTATTTTATCTACAGCATTTCCGACCTTAATGAACGCGTTCAACGTTTCAACCGCGACCGTTCAGTGGTTAACTACCGGATTTATGCTGGTCAACGGGATTATGATCCCAATCAGTGCTTGGTTAAGTACGCGTTTTAATACCAAGTGGTTATACATTGTTGCAATGACGATTTTCTTCGCTGGCACGTTGGTCGCTTACACGGCACCAACGTCTAACTTTGGCATTCTGTTAACAGGTCGTTTGCTTCAAGGTGTTGGTGTTGGTGTAACCATGCCACTCCTGCAAACTATTATGTTGTCAGTCTTCCCGCCAGAAAAGCGTGGGACTGCCATGGGACTTGCCGGTATCGTTATCGGTGTGGCACCTGCCATTGGCCCAACACTTTCTGGATGGGTTATTGATAGCTTCACCTGGCGTGATTTATTCGGAATGACATTACCATTCCTAGCTTTAGTTATTATTGGTAGTCTCTTCTTTATGCATCCAGTTCTGGAAACGAAAAAGGAAGGCATCGATGTGCTTTCAGTTATCCTGTCAACAATTGGGTTCGGTAGTGTTCTCTACGGCTTCTCATCAGTTGGTAACGATGGCTGGGGCAGTACAACGGTTATCGCTTCATTGATTATCGGTGTGATTTTCGTTGGCTTATTCGTTTGGCGTCAACTGAAGATGGATGATCCTTTCTTGGAAATGCGAGTTTATCGTTCAAAGCCATTCATGATTTCGGCAATCTTGAGTTCAATCTCAATGATGGCCATGGTTGGTGTTGAAATGGTCATTCCTTTGTACCTGCAAATTGTTAAAGGTATGTCAGCCTTCCATTCAGGATTAACACTGTTATTTGGTGCTGTTATGATGGCCATCATGAGTCCAATTACGGGCCGTGCGGTTGACCGTTATGGTGCTAAGCGCCTGTCTATCATGGGTATGACGCTCTTAACATTGGGTTCAATTCCATTCATCTTTATTACCAAGGACACACCAACTGCCTACATCATCATTCTTTATGCAGTTCGGATGTTCGGTATCTCAATGGCTATGATGCCTGCAACTACTGTTGGTATGAACGCTTTACCAGTGAACTTGATCGGTCATGGGACTGCCGTGAACAACACGCAACGTCAAATTGCCAGTTCAGTGGGTACTGCCATCTTGATCAGTATCTTGACTAACGTTACTAATGACAATATGCCAAGTAAGCACTTGTTGAAGACTGATCCATTAGTATACAAAGATCATGCCATTAACGCTACTTTAAATGGTTATCACGCAGCCTTTATTGCTGCAGCAGTCTTCTGTCTCTTAGCTGTGATCACCGCCCTCTTCATGAAGAACCGTGGTAATGCTAGTGATTACGTTGAAAAAAATGGGGGTGAAAGCAAATGATCTTAATTTTACTTGGACTCTTTGCCGTTTTAGCTTTCGTTTTCTTCATCTATATTGAAAACAATGCTGTCAGTATTACTTTAACGATTTTGTCCCTTCTAGGATTGGTTGTTTCCAGCGTTTGCGCTGTTAAAAACTGGCAAGATCATTACGGCTTGGAACAATATACAACGACTACGACGAAGAATATCTATTCCGTCAGTCCTAACAAGCAGATGTCAATGATTCTTTACCAGCCAATTGGCTCAAAGAACAATCATCAAGTCTACATTTACAAGAACAGTGAAAATGCTAAGAAGCCAGTTCATACTCAGGCTAATAGCGATACCAAGAATAAGTTAACTCGGATCAATGGCACCACTCAGATGACGACCACGGTTACCCGTTGGCGTTATAAGAATAATGCTGCCAAATTCTGGTTTGCCTTCACTGGCGAAAACCACAAGTTCGTTAAGCGGACGAACAAGATCGAAGTTAACAAGAACTGGCTTGTGCTCTCAGTTGCTCAGTCTAAAGCTCTTCAGAAACAAATGAAGAACAAGACTTATCAAGCACAGCTCCAGCAACAAGGTAAGGCCTTCGTGATGAAGGGAATGCAAGCTGCCATGATGAAGAACCCAACCATGTCTAAAGCTGATCAGGCTAAACTGCAAAAGCAATTGACAGGTGAGTTCCAAGCACAGGCTGTCCAAAAGTTGATCGAACAGATTCAGAAGTAAAGCACGTTCAGCTAAGTAAACTGTTTAAACGCTAATTAAAATTCAAACGGCCATTCTTTCAGTGAAGAGAATGGCCGTTTTTTTGTATACTTATTTATAGTAAGAAACCATAACTTTCTGTAGTGACGGAGCTGATGGAACGTGTTCAATCACACCCTATTTTTCAACCAAAAATTAGTCGAAAATCTTGTAAATTAGGCTTTAATTAAAGTTATTTCTGTTGTAGTATATGGCTGTATAAGATAAAGTGTTGTTTTTGCTTCTTTTTTGTTAATATCTCATTATTGAGGGGGAAATATTATGGGAAAAGGCTCAAAAAACTTATCTAAGAATAATCGTAAGTTAGCTTTAGAAAACCAATCAACGCTACTACATTATCGAATGTATAAGGCAGGAAGAATGTGGCTTTTTGCTGGGGTTGCTACATTTACATTAAGTGCTGGCTTACTTGGGCTGACATCAACTCAAGCATCAGCTAAAACGGCTGATACAACACCAACGTCACAGCAACAGCCAGCTGTAACGGGGGATGATACTGGTAATGGTAATTCGACAACTTTAAGGACAACTGCACCTGTACCATCGGCCACAGAACAATCAACCGACAAGGCAGCTACGCCAACTTCAGATACAACGCAACCGACCGACAAGACAGCCATGCCAGCTCCAGATACAACGCAACCAGCTGACAAGGCAGCTACGCCAGCTCCAGATACAACACAACCGGCTGACAAGACAGCTACGCCAGCTTCAGATGCAACGCAACCAGCTGATAAAACAGCTACGCCAGCTTTGGATACAACGCAACCAGCTAAAAAGGCGACTAATCCAGCAGCGAATATAGCGCAACCAGCTGACAAGGCAGTTACGCCAGCAGCACCTGTTGCACAGGAACAATCGCAAGCGTCTGTAAAGCCGGACAATGGCAGCTCAACTGATGCTCAATTTAAGACACTTGTTGATGCAACATCAATTGATCCACAAAGCGACGATTCAAGTACTCCTGATACTACTGCTAAAGCACCTACTAACACTGTTACATTACCAGGCGGTGGTAGCTTTACCACTAACTCAGATGGCACGTTTACCTTTGTTGATCCAAATGGTAACAAGTACAACATTAAGTCAAGCCAGGCTACTACAGACCAAACTGGGCAACCTACTGTAACTGATAAAGATACTAATGGCGATGGTATTGCAGATACCTGGAATATTATTAATACTGTTCCAAGTAATACCGACGATACAACTGGGCCTGCAAAAGCTGATACTACATTACCAGATGATAAAACTGGTCCTGCAAGCGCTGATATTACATTACCAGCTGGTAAGGATGGCAAGACTCATATAATTACTTTTAACAGGAATCCTGACAATACTGAAACTCTTAAGACCGATGATGGTGAAATAACCGTTAAAACTGGTGACACGGGTTCCTTATCAAATGGTGGAGCTTACACTGTTCTTCCTGATGGTTCATTAAGTATCACTAACCCAGATGGCAGTAACATAGTTGTTAATCCATATAACAACTCAAATGATACGAAGAATACTGCTGGCTCTACTACCAACATCACTAACATTACTAACATCACTAACAATGCTGACCCTACCGACAATGGTAATGCTAATGCTAAGGACACTGATGGCGATGGTCTCCCAGACAGTTTTGAAACTATCCTAGATACTAACTCAGGCAGTAAAGATACCGATGGCGACGGTGATACTGATCTGCAAGAAATTTTGAATGGCACGAACCCTAAGGATCCTAATTCAAACTTGAAGTCGTTGGAGAATGGCGGTAAGGATGCTTCTACTGGTACGTCAACCACCACGACTATCACAACCATTAACAATCTTCCAGGTCAAAATGGGGATGTTAAAGCTACCAAGAATTCTGATGGCTCAGTAACCCTCGTATTCCCAGATGGTTCAAAGCAAACAGTTAAACCTGGCGATTCGACCACGCCTGATGCAAATGGTGGTTACTTCAAGGTAAACTCAGACGGAACGATTACCTTTAATAATGGTAAGGGCAACACCTACACGATTGACCCTAACAAGGGAACGACTACTAACCCAATTACCGTTAATGTTCCAGGGCAAGGTGGCGGCGCTCAAGCCACTAAGAATCCTGATGGTTCGATTATCTTCACGTTCCCAGATGGCTCAAAGCAAACTGTTCAACCAGGTGCCTCAACCAAGCCTGATGCAAATGGTGGTGTCTTCACTGTAAATCCAAATGGCACCATTACCGTTAATGATGGTAAGGGTGGCAGTTACACCTTCTATCCAGACGGTAGTCAAGGGACACCAACTCAACCAGATAGTAAAGATACGGTCGTCATCCTTCCTGGTAAGGATGGAATAATGTCCACTGTGACTGTTGAAAAGACGCCAAGTGGCGCTGTTATTCTTCATATGCCAAATGGTTCTACTAAGGTGGTTCAACCAGGTGACACTGGTACATTACCAGATGGTACTAGGTACGTTATTAACAAGGATGGCTCAATTACATTCACCACGCCAGATGGTAAGACTGATACTGTAAATCCTGATAATGGTACGACGCACACAACGTCTACCACAAACACAACTACGACCACTAACAATGACGGTGGTGATAGTGAAACTAATAGTAATAACACGACAACATACAATTACTACTACTACGGTTCAGAGGGCCCATCATCGGCAACTGTCACTGTACCAGGTGACACCGATGGCAAGAATTCAACGGTTACTTACACTAAGAATCCAGGTGGGACATTATCAATCACGGTCGATGACAAGACTACTCCGGTTAAGACCGGTGATAAGGGTACTTTACCAAATGGCGATGCCTACACCGTTCTTCCCGATGGCTCATTGAGCATCACTGCGCCTGACAATAAGACCTTTGTGATTAACCCTGGTAACGCTAATGGTGAATCAACCAATGGTGGGACCACGAACTACACGACCATCAACAACTACTACGGTAAAGATGGCTCCGCAAGCACGATTATCACCTTACCAGCTGGTAAAGATGGCACTACGCCAACTATTACCTACACTAAGAATCCAGATGGCACATACACGATTGTATTACCAGATGGTTCAAAGGATGTTAAAACAGGAGACACTGGTGCCTTGCCAAACGGTGGGACATACACGGTCAACAAAGATGGCTCATTGACGATTACTAACCCAGATGGTTCCAAGACAACTGTTAACCCAGTTGATGGTGCAACTTCATCTAATGGTCTAGTTATCAATAACAATATCAATAACTACTATGGTAAGGATGGTGCAACGAGCACGACCATTACCTTACCTGGTAAAGATGATGCAACTACAACGTTTACCTACACGAAGAATCCAGATGGCACATACACGATTGATTCTTCAGACGGTTCGAAGGATGTTAAACCTAGTGATACTGGTAAATTACCAAACGGCAGTTCATACATTGTTAACAAAGATGGTTCATTGACAATCACCAATCCTGATGGTTCTCAATTTACTGTCAACCCTGCTAACAGTTCATCCACTACCAACGATGGTGCTACTGACAACACCACTAACATTACTAACAACTACTATGGCTCAAATGGGCCATCGACGGCTACCATCACATTGCCAGCAGGCAGTGATGGGAACGCTTCAACGATCACTTACACGAAGAACCCAGACGGCACCTACACCATTGTCTTACCAGATGGTTCGAAGGATGTTCAGCCAGGTGATAGTGGTAAATTACCAAACGGCAGTTCGTACGTTGTTAACAAAGATGGTTCGCTGACAATTACCAATCCAGATGGTTCCAAGACAACTGTCAACCCAGCTAATGATTCAACGACTAATAATGGCGGTACGACTAACAACTACAACTACTACTATGGTTCAAATGGTCCGTCGACAGCTACCATCACATTGCCTGCAGGCAGTGATGGGAACACTTCAACGATCACTTACACGAAGAACCCAGACGGCACCTACACCATTGTCTTACCAGATGGTTCGAAGGATGTTCAACCAGGTGATAGTGGTAAGTTACCAAACGGTGGTTCATACGTTGTTAACAAAGATGGTTCGTTGACAATTACCAATCCGGATGGTTCCACGACAACTGTCAATCCTGGTAATGGTTCCACGGCTAACAACTACAACACCAACAACTACTATGGTGGCAGCACGACGGTTACCTTACCTGGTAAAGATGGCGGTGCAACGACAAATATCACCTACACCAAGAACCCAGATGGTACTTACACCATTGTCTTACCAGATGGCTCGAAGGATGTTCAACCAGGTGATACTGGTAAGTTACCAAGCGGTGGCTCGTACACTGTCAACAAGGACGGTTCATTGACAATCACCAATCCAGATGGTTCTACGTTTACGGTTAACCCAGGTGGGAGCTCATCAACAACTAATAATGGCGGTACGACTAATAACTACTACTATGGTTCAAATGGTCCATCCACGGCTACTATCACCTTACCGGCAGGCAGTGATGGGAACACTTCAACGATCACTTACACCAAGAACCCAGATGGTACTTACACCATTGTCTTACCAGACGGCTCGAAGGATGTTCAGCCAGGTGACAGTGGTAAGTTGCCAAACGGTGGTTCATACGTTGTAAATAAAGATGGTTCGTTAACAATTACCAATCCAGATGGTTCTGAGACAACTGTCAACCCAGGTAATGATTCAACGACTAATAATGGTGGTACGACTAACATCTACAACTACTATGGTTCAAATGGTCCATCCATGGCTACCATCACATTGCCAGCTGGCAGTGATGGCAAGACCTCAACGATCACTTACACGAAGAACCCAGATGGTACTTACACAATCGTATTACCAGACGGTTCGAAGAATGTTCAACCAGGCGATAGTGGTAAGTTACCAAACGGTAGTTCATATGTTGTAAACAAAGATGGTTCGTTGACAATCACCAACCCTGATGGTTCTAAGACAACTGTCAACCCTGGTAATGGTTCAACTATTAACAACTACTACTATGGCGGCAGCACTACGGTTACCTTGCCTGGTAAAGATGGTGATGCAACTACCAATATCACCTACACAAAGGATCCAGATGGCACTTACACAATTGTCTTACCAGACGGCTCCAAGGATGTTCAACCAGGCGACACTGGTCAGTTACCAAATGGCAGTTCATACACGGTTAACAAAGATGGTTCGTTGACAATTACCAACCCAGATGGATCTAAGTTCACAGTTAATCCAGGTGGTAGTACTTCAACCACTAACAATGGTGGTACGACCAATAACTATACGACTAATAACTATGGCTTAAATGGTTCAACGGGAGCAACAATCACTATCCCAGGTGGTGATGATGGTTCAACGACTACGACAATCACTTACACCAAGAATCCTGATGGCTCGTATACTTTGACGACGCCAAATGGTTCAACAACTGTAACACCAGGGAACACTGGTACTTTGCCAAATGGTGATACCTACACTGTTCTTCCTGATGGCTCGTTAAGTATCACTACGCCTGATAAGAAGACATTTGTGGTTAACCCAGGTACTCCAAGTGATAATAAGGGTGGTAACAATTACTACACTACTAACACCTACTACTATGGTTTAGGTGGGGAAACGACACCTATAACTGTACCAGGTGGTAATGATGGTAAGAATACAACAACGGTGACCTACATTAACAATGGCGATGGCACGTACACGTTGACGACGCCAAATGGTTCAACTACTGTTAAGCCAAGTCAAACTGGTACTTTACCAAATGGTGATACCTACGTTATTAACTCGGATGGTTCGTTGAATATTACTAATCCTAACGATCCTAATGGCGGTACGACTGTTGTTAACCCTGGTGGTAAAACAACTGAGAACGGTGATAAAGGTGACGTTACGGTTAATGTAACAGTTAATGAAAATGGTACTCCTGCAACTTCCGTAAGCGTTCCGAATGGTAGCTACACTATCAATGAGAACGGCAATGGCACTTATAACATTACTGGTCCAGACGGTCAAACAACTGAGAACCTTAAAACTGGTTCCGAGGGTACTTTATCTGGCAAAGGTGGCAGCTACGAAATTGACAATAATAAGATTGTTATTACTGAACCAAATGGCTCAAAGTTGACTATCAATGTTGTTAATAACGACAAGACCACTACGCCTACTGGTAGTGATACTACTGACAAGACCACTACACCTACTGGTAGCGACACTACAGACAAGACCACTACGCCTACTGGTAGCGACACTACAGACAAGACCACTACGCCTACTGGTAGTAACACTACCGACAAGACCACTACACCTACTGGTGGTGACACTACCGACAAGAACACGACTACAACCACAACTCCGCAAGATGGTACTGCGACTAACGGTGCCAACAATGGTACGGATAACAACTTTGAACAGGGTGGTGCTGTAGCTGGTGACACTAATGGTACTGGCAACAGTACGTCTCAAGGTGGTGCTGTAGCTGGCGGTAATGCTGGTACATCTGCAACTACGAATGCTGAAGGTGGTACAGCTACTGAAGGTACATCTGCAGCTATGAATACCGAAAATGGCACAGCTACTAATGGTCAAAATAATAGTTCAGCAGCAGATAAAAGTCAGTTGCCACAGACTAGTGAAAATCAAGCTCAAGGTGTGGCAGCACTTGGATTCATAGGTTTAATCGCTGCACTGTCTAGTTTAGCTGCAGCAAAGAAGCGTCGTGAAGATCTTTAATAATTAGGTTACGTTATTTTCGTTTAAATCTCGTATACGTAGCCTGCGATAATCCCTCCCTGATCATCAGATGAAATACAACAATTCATCTGATAGTCAGGGAGGGATTTTTACGTGTAAACGGAATATAATCATACGTGAAATTTGAATAGCACTTAATCTTTCAAAATGAATATTTCTCTGTTATATTATATTACATGGCTGATATGATAGGATTAAGGAGACAATCTAAAACTGAATATAGTGAATATACATTAAGCTTATGGAATAATATGTATTTTTAATTTGATTTTAATCTCAATTTAATTTAGAATGGGGCTTAAATGCTTAAACGGATAGGAGGTTATGATGATGCTTACTTACCAGATTTTACCGGCGGGTGATAAGGCAGTTAACGTCACCTTTGAACGACAAGTCAGTGTGACGATCAATCAGCAGATTGCCCAGTTGCAGCAACGCTTAACACAGTTGGGTGTGGATGGGATAACCGGCTTTTTACCAGCGTTTCGAACGCTAACGGTGTTTTACGAACCCGCGCAAATTAGTCTTCAGCAGTTAAAGGCTACTATTAATACAGCCATGCTGGACGGTCATCAAAATACGGTTTCTACGGTTAAACGGGTGCACATTCCGGTTTGCTATGATACGGATTTTGGACCAGATCTGGCTAACGTGGCAACGCGAGCTCATCTGACCTCTAAAGCAGTTATCGAGCGCCACAGCCAACCGGATTATTTGATCTATATGCTGGGCTTCTTGCCAGGGTTTGCCTATTTGGGCGGACTTGACCCGCAGATTGCAACGCCCCGGCTAGCAACGCCACGACTTAAAATTGCCCCGGGTTCAGTGGGTATTGCGGGGGAACAGACCGGCATGTACCCCATTGAATCACCAGGCGGCTGGCAGATCATTGGCCGGACCCCGCTACGATTGTTTCAACCGGAAAGTGATCAGCCATTCTATTATCAAACGGGCGACTACATTCATTTCGATGTGATTTCTCGAGCGAAATATGACCAAATTGCGTCTCATTTAGCAGACTATCACGTACGGGTTGAACCGGTACCAGAAGCGGAGGTGGAACAACATGGCGCTTAAGATACAAGCTGGCGGTTTACTAACTACTGTGCAGGATCAAGGCCGGGTCGCTACCCAAAGCAGTGGCTTTTCGGTTTCAGGTGTGATGGATTTTGATGCTGCTAATGTTGCCAATCTGTTAGTGGGTAATCCCATAGACGCTGCGGTGCTTGAAAGCAGTCTTCAAGGGCCGACTTTAACCTTTACGCAGGCCAGTCACTTTGCGGTGACGGGAGCAACTGCGAAAATGACGTTGAATGACCAGCCGATTGAAGCTTATCGGCAATATTACGCGCGGCGTGGCGACCAATTAGCAATCGGTCATTACACGGCTGGTCGATTTGGCTATTTAGCCGTGTATGGCGGGATTCAAGTACCAGTAATCATGGGGAGCCGTTCAACGAGTTTGAAATATCAGCTCGGCGGGTACCACGGCCGACAGTTGCAAGCTGGTGACAGTTTAACGACTATCCGAGATGCCGTGGATCAGCCGCAGTTTCAACGAGCAACGGCATATCCGTATTCTCAGCAGGATACTACCACCATTCGAGTGACACCAGGTCCGCAATACAATGACTTTTCAGCCCAAACTCGGCAACAGCTGACGCATCAAACTTTTGAGATCAGTCAGCAGTCCGACCGCATGGGTGCGCGTCTGAAGGGACAGGCACTAGATGTAACCAAGATTACTGAGATGCTGTCGGAAGGGACGGTATTAGGCGGTGTTCAGGTACCACGGGATGGTCAGCCAATCGTGCTGTTAGCGGATCGTCAAACTACCGGCGGTTACCCCGTTATCGCCGTGGTGGCACGTGTGGATCTGCCGAAACTGGTTCAGCTGACACCTGGCCAGCAAGTCCAGTTCCAGTGGTTTGACTTAGCTAAGAGTCAAACACTTTACCGGCAAAACTATGGCAGTAGCGCGGCTATTAAGGCTGCTCACCAGTTCCAGACTCAGGTTCGACTTGAACGGGAACCAGCAGAGCGAATAGCAACACTCTTCACTTCGTAATTTGAAAGAAGGATGAAAATTGGAAACTTCAGAAATGCAAGCCATTATGCAGTTGATGGCTGAAAATGGTATCAGTAAGCTGAAGTATCAGCAAAAAGACGAAACATTGGAATTAACCAGAGAATCTGCGACACCAGCGGTTCAGCCCGTTGCCAATACGTCAGTCCAACCGGCGCAGGCTAATACTGCCGCATCAACAGCCCAAACAATCAACGCTAAGTTTGTCGGTACCTTTTACACCTCAGGCACCCCCGATGATGACCCATTCGTTAAAGTGGGTGACACCGTAAAAGCCGGGCAGACAGTGGCGGTGATTGAAGCGATGAAGATGATGAACAACGTGGTTGCGCCACAGGATGGCCGGATTACAAAAGTGCTGGCAGCCAACGAAGATTTAGTGGAATTTGATCAGCCACTCTTTGAATTTGAAAGCTTATAGGGGGTGGCAAAGTGGAAAAAGTGCTGATTGCTAATCGTGGTGAAATCGCCGTGAGAATCATTCGTGCCTGCCAAGAATTGGGCTTGAGCACGGTAGCAGTCTATTCAACTGCTGATAAGGATGCGTTGCACGTCAAATTAGCTGATGAAGCTGTTTGTATCGGCTCAGCCAGTCCAATTAAGAGTTATCTCAATATTGATAATTTGCTGGGTGCTGCCCAGATTACTGGAGCGGATGCCGTTCACCCCGGATACGGTTTTTTGTCAGAAAATGCCGAATTTGCTGAACGCTGTTTGAAAGCTGGTTTGACCTTTATCGGGCCGAGACCAGAAACAATCAGTCTGTTAGGTGATAAGGAACGTGCGCGAGAAACGTTGAAAGCGGTGGGCGTGCCCGTCACGCCAGGTAGTGATGGTAAAATCACCACTTTGGCCGAAGCGCGAACGGATGCTGAAAAGATCGGCTACCCGGTCATGGTGAAAGCTGTTGCTGGCGGTGGCGGTAAAGGTATGCGGCTGATTCAAACACCAGACCAGTTAGAAGAACTGTTTACTCTAGCACAAAATGAAGCTGCCCAAGCCTTTGGCAGTAACGAAATGTACCTGGAGAAATTTATTGACCGACCAAGACACATCGAAGTTCAGGTGTTAGGACTTAAAGATGGTACTGGTGTGGCGGTGGGTGAGCGAGATTGCTCACTGCAGATTCACCACCAAAAAGTGATTGAAGAGGCACCCAGCAGCATTGATCCTGCCACGCGCGACAAAATGCTTTCGGTATCTAAGCGGGCCGTTGAAGAGTTGCATTACACGGGTGCAGGAACGCTTGAATTCCTCTATGCCGGTCCCAATCAATTTTACTTTATGGAAATGAATACTCGAATCCAAGTGGAACATCCCATTACCGAATTAACTTCCGGCTGGGATTTGGTTAAGGCACAGTTATTGATTGCTGACGGGAAGGTGCCATCAGCGGCGCCTACCGCCAACGGTTACGCTATCGAGTGTCGAATCAACGCTAGCAGTGCTGGTCAAATAACCGGCCTGCACTTGCCCGGTGGCAATGGTATCCGGGTTGATACCGCGCTGTATCAAGGGTATAAGGTACCGCCGAACTACGATGCCATGATTGCTAAGATCATCAGTTATGGACCAGATCGGCAGACCGCCGTTCAAAAGATGCTGGTGGCGATCAATGAAACGGTGATCACAGGAATTGAGACTAATCTAGATTTCTTAAACCGATTACTGCGAACCAACCAGTTCCAGCAAAATCAGTTTGACATTGAGTTTATCGAGCGAGAGTTATTGCCGCAGTCTGATTCACAGTAGAATTTACAAGGGAGGATATTATATGACACAAGTTGATTTAAATTGTGATCTGGGTGAGAGTTTCGGCCGTTATACGCTGGGACTCGATGATCAAGTGATTCCCTACATTACATCGGCAAACATTGCCTGTGGTTTTCATGCAGGAGATCCGGAAGTGATGCAGCATACGGTTGATTTAGCTGTTGCCAGCCACGTTCAGTTGGGCGCCCATCCAGGGTTGCCAGACCTGCAAGGATTTGGGCGCCGGCCAATGAAAATTGCGCCTAAAGCTGCCAAGGCTGACGTGAAGTATCAAATTGGGGCGCTTGAAGCCTTTGCGCCAACCCATCGATTGCACCACGTGAAACCCCATGGCGCGTTATATAACATGGCGGCTAAGAACTACGAGTTAGCCTATCAAATTTGTGAGGGGATTAAAGAAGTTGATCCTCAGTTGATGCTGGTTGGGTTAGCTAACAGTGAGTTGATTCGCGCAGCTAAGGCCGTGGGCATTCCTTACGAACAGGAAGTCTTTGCCGATCGCGCTTATGAAGCGGATGGCAGTCTCGTTTCCCGGCAAAAAGAGGGTGCAGTCATTGAAGACAGTGACATTGCTGTTAAACGAACCATCAAGATGCTGAAAGAACACCAAGTGACTACCATTGATGGTCAGGTCATCAGCATTCAGCCGGATACGATCTGCGTTCATGGTGACGGGGTTAAAGCGTTAGCCTTCGTGAAGCAAATTCACCAAGCACTGACTGCTGAAGGAATCGATGTTGTTGCCGCACAAGTCAAATAGTTGTTACTACCGGGATTGAGAAGGAGTATAGATCAATGAAAGAAACCTCACAATCAACGCCAACACCGACGCCAGTTACCGAGAAAAAACGTTCTAAATTCAGTGTTGCCATGGGTGCCGCCTTTATGATGGCCATGGCCGCCGTGGGTCCTGGCTTTTTGACCCAGACCGCGGCCTTTACGGGTCAGATGGGTGCCAACTTTGGTTTTGCTATTTTACTGTGTATTATTGCCGATATCGTTGTTCAATTAAATATTTGGCGCATTATTATTGTTTCCGGCAAGCGGGCACAAGTGCTTGCGAACGAAGTCGTGCCAGGCTTAGGCTATGTCTTAACGGCGCTGATTGTTATCGGTGGTTTCTGTTTTAACATTGGTAATATTGGTGGCGCGGGGCTAGGCCTCAACGTGCTGTTTGGCATTGAACCCAAATATGGTGCGCTGATTGCTGCCGCTGCTGCGATTATCGTGTTTGTGGTAAAAAACGCCATGACGGTGGTCGATCGAACTGTGCAGGTATTAGCTGTCATCAAAATTCTAATATTAATCTATATTCTGTCAGTAACCACGGTACCAGTGGCAACCGCCATTTCACACACCTTTATGCCGACCCAAATCAACTTCTATTCCATCGTCACCATTGTTGGTGGGACCGTTGGCGGTTATATTTCGTTTTCAGGCGGTCACCGACTGCTGGAAGGCGGTGTAAAGGGCCGGGAAAATATCAAGTATGTCAATGAAGGTGCGCTAACGGGTATTGGGGTGGCATCTGCCATTCGAATCATGCTGTTCTTAGCTGGTTTGGCTGTAGTCGTTGCTGGTCATACACTGAACCCAGCTAACCCTGCAGCTTCTATTTTCCAAATTGCTGCCGGTAATTTTGGGTATAAATTCTTCGGTTTGCTGTTGTTAGCAGCTGGGATGACTTCAACGCTGGGGTCAACCTTTACGTCGATTTCGTTTTTGAACTATTCTCAGAATAAAGAATCATGGGTCAATAAGTATCATTCAGCTCTGATCATTACGTTCATTCTGGCTTCAACCCTGATTTTCTACTTTGTGGGTAATCCAGCTAAAGTGCTGATTATTGTGGGGGCATTGAACGGCATGATTTTGCCGATTGCACTGGCAATTCTGCTAGTTGCAGCGGTTAAGAAGAGTATCATGGGGAATTACAAGCATCCCAAGTGGTTATTGGTTACCGGGTGGATCGTTGTGGCCTTCATGGCCTACGCTGCGGTTCAGTCATTCGCATCAATCAAGTTATAGTCGAACTAACTGATAGTTAAATATAAAATAATCTAAAATTAGTGCTGATATCAGTCGATTTTCGTCGATTAATATCAGCACTAATTTTAGATTTTTTGTCGTTTTATAGGTTTGAATGCGATTTTCTACCCCTAACTCTCTGAAATGACAGTATTTTGATGAATTCCTTCCATGTTTTTTAAGCGATCTTTAAAAAAGCCTGTAAAAATTCTCATATAACGGGGTTAATTATCTAGTAAATTTTGCTAATGTAAGGGTGTGCAAAGCACAACGTTGTACTTGCTTAATTTCTTTAAAGTTTTGTGGAATTTATGGAGGAGGAATTATTATGGGAAGAGGTTCAAAAAATTTATCAAAGGGGAACCGGAAGCTAGCTCTCATGCATGAGTCTGAGTCGCTACACTACCGGATGTATAAGGCCGGTCGTACCTGGCTTTTTGCTGGTATCGCCACCTTTTCATTAGGTGCTGTATTACTGGGAACACAAGTGCAGGCGGCTGCTGCGGAAGATCCAACACAGACGACTGCACCGGCGACAACACCGGCTGCTGATACAACTGCACCAACAACGGGTGATTCTGCCGGGGCTGCACAAGGTGCTACCACGCAGGAACAACCAGCACAACCGGCTGCGGATGCTAATACGGCGGCGCCGACGACTGGTGACACTACAGGTAATACACAAGCAACACCAGAAACTGGCGATACAACGACACCAACAACTGATAGTGCTGGAACTACTGGTCAATCAGGAACAGCGGATGATGCTACAGCACCAGTTGCAAAGCCTGGTCACGTTGTAAAGACGAGCTCAACACAGCTGGGTGTCGTTACCGGTAATGAAGGTAACAATGTGAAGGCACCAGCTGGTGCAACTGACGATCCAGATACCTCAGGGGCTGTTATTAAGACGAACTTATTCGGTAATGGGTTATCAAACGCATCGGACAACACTGCAACTGCTCAACTTGGACCAGATGCTGTGAACAAAGCTAATGCAGAAAATGCTCCTAAGTCAGATGGTACAGGAACATATGGGCATATCTATGACGGAGAGACTGTTCCAGGTAAGGACGAAATTTTAAACCCTACAGGGAATACGCTCAAACACGCCAGTGACAAAGTTGACGGCTTGAATGATGTGTTTGATCAAAACATTCAGGATGAAAAAGTACCTGTTGACAAAATTACTATCGATCAAATTAGCGATCAAGGCGCAATTAGTTCCGATAGTCAAAACCCTCAAAATAACGCTGTACGTGGTGCTACGATTTACAGCGAATCAGAAAGTTCAGGGATTGATTTCTCAGTAGTTGGTGACGGTCAAAATGGTGTTAACATTGGTATTCCTGACAACTTAAGCACGTTAAAAGTCGGGACTTGGCAAGTTATGGATCAGACGGCCGTTGGTATCGTTATTAAAAACAAAATTACTGGCGAACAATTCCAAGTTGTTGATTCTGATTATGGTACCGAAGGGCCATACAAAGACACATACGCTATTGGCAAAGATGTTGACGGTAAAGCTGTTTATGTGGCGGTTGTTAACGGTGGTATTATGCAGAAAGTTGCCGCTGCTGTGACAAATGCCATTTCTGGAATTAGTGGCTTTGCAGGTGGCATCGGTAAAAGCTTAATTGGTAATGGTAATTCATTAATTACCGACAACATCAAGGATATCGTTAACAACCCAGCTAATTTGTTAAATCCACTGGGTGACGCAGCCGCTTTATCAGATGTTAATAACCTGGTAAGTCGTCTGGGTGCCACAGTAAGTGGTGGTGAGAATGGTGTTGGTGTAAGTGATATCATTGCTACTTTAGTTGACCTGACAGGACTACTTGGAGTTGACACAACAGATTTCCAAGCTGCCTATAATGGACAAATTGATCAAGTTAATGACCGTATTGATCAATTGAACCAGTACGGTGATCAGTTAATGAAGGATGGTGTTTCAGTAGTAGGCCTCGCTGATGCCACTATCAAGCAGGATAATGGTCATAGTTATATTGAAGTGTTATCCGGTAAAGATTTGACAACAGCACGTGCAGTTACCAACATGTTCAAGTCTTATATTGAAGGCTGGTCACAAGGAATTGCAGATGCTCTTGACTCTGTATTTACTGGGGAACAACCAATTGTCCAAACTGATGCACAAAACGATCCACATAATCTTTATCGCTTCAATGGTCAGAAGCCTCAGGACATTTTAACTCAAGAGATTAAGGATACTGACGGCATTGGTGGTTCTCTTGCTAACTTCGTGGAACCTATTATCACAGCTGCACTAAATGCTCTTTCAGGTATTAACAACAGTATTGTTCAACCAATCATCACAAATCTTAACACGTGGATTACCAATTCTTTAGGTACAGTCATTTCTGATGCCATTGATGGAGCCGTTGGTGGTGAAACACAGACGGTTGCTGTTCCAGTTAACTGGACTGATCCGAAGTTCGTTGATGAAGCGAATGGACAAAGTGCTAAACCAGGTCAATTTGTGGCTGAAACATTTGACACAAAGTCAAAAGTTTATAATGTGACAAGCACAAGTACAACTACAATTGCTTATCAAAACGTTGATAAAACGCAGTTGGTACAATTGATTGCTGATCACAAAGGTGACGGTGTAATCCCAACCGATGTTCAAAACTTGGCTGATGCCGTTAATAATGATGTAAACGCTTCTCAATACGACGTCGATCAAGCCGTTATTAAAATGGGTGGCTACATTAAGACAACTACCAATATTGCAGATATTAATTTAGCAGAATTGGCTGTACCAGCTGGCCAAACTAAGGAAGATTATCTGGCAGCCCAAGCCTCAAAGGTGCTAACTGGTACTCCTTTAGCTGATGCCACAACTGAAGAAGCCGCTGCTCTCAAGGCTGCGATTGATGAAATTGCGCCAACTTTAACTGCCAACGACTTTACAATTACTGGTAATGCAACTGACGGCTTTGGCTATACCTTAAGCAAGGATGGTGTTGATGCAATAAACTCCGCACTTGCAAAAGATGGTGGAGATTTTAAACTTGTTGATCAACCATCTGGTTTAATTAAAACTGCAAATGATGCAACTAGCCAAATTGCATACAAGGTACAGCCTTCCGCTGATGGTACGACAGGTCTGCCAACAACGACTGCAAAGGATCTTACTGGCACAGCCGATGCTTCAATTAAGATCAGTGCTTTACCAGACGGTACTTTGCCGGAAACCGTTGACGTAACTACTCCAAATGCTGATGGTAGTAAGACAACAATCACTTATACTGTTCCAAAGGACGGAACAATTACGGTTCCAAATAAAGCAGGACAAACCGTATACGTTAAATATGTTGCTGGTGAACCAATTATTACGGATGTGCCTGAAGGCAGTATCGAATACAAACTACAAGCTGCAAACAAAGACGGCAAAACTGTATTAGCTGACACGGATCAGTCGAATACGCCTGTAGCAACAACAGGTAAAGTTGGTGACAATGCGGACCTCACTAAGCTGCCAGGAACATTTACTGTTACAGTTGATGATGGTACAAACACAACAGTAACCACATATGCTCCTGTTTCAGGATTTACTCACAAACTTGTGGATACTGACAAAGGCCAAGTAATCTTAGTTCCTTATGATGTTTCAGGTAAACCAACGGTTACACCAGATGATAAGACTAATCCAGATGACAGTACCAAAGGTTGGACTCTTACCAAGAATGATAATGGTACCTACACATTAACAGATGATAAAGGACAGTCAGTAATCATCTATCCTAAAGGTGATGGCAGTATTGGTTCTGGTGAAAACGGTTCAGGACAACCAATTATTATCCAAATCACCAATAACAATGATGGTTCTGATGGTTCTGGCTCGAACGGTTCTGGTTCAACTGGCACCGACACCACAGGCACTGGATCAAATGGTGCTACCTTAATCGTATTACCTGGTCAATCAACTGGTACTAAAGTCGCTAAGAATCCTGATGGTTCATTAACCTTCACGTTCCCTAACGGCGATACCGAAACGGTTCAACCAGGTGATAACGACGACAAGACTAATCCAGCTGGCGGTACCTACAAGGTCAACCCAGATGGGACGATTACCTTTACTAACCCTGATGGTTCAACCTACACGATTGATCCTAACAACAAGGCTAGTGGCACTACTCAACCAGGTAGTACGATTACTAACATCACGTTACCAGGTAAAGATGGTACTGATGGTAAGAATGCACCTGATCAAACTGTATTAGTTGAGAAGACTCCTTCTGGTGACATTGTGCTCCACTTCCCAGATGGTACGACTCAAACAGTTCAACCAGGTGGTACTGGTAAGACTCCAGGCGGCTCAACATTTGTTGTTAACCCGGATGGGACGATTACCTTTACTAACCCAGACGGTTCTACTACCACGATTGATCCAAGCAAGGGAACAACAACACCAATCGTTATTAACACTGGCTCGCAAGCTGGCAATAATGGTGATACTGATGGTGATGGTATTCCTGACAGCTTTGAAAAAGAGATTGGCACTAACGCCGACAAGACTGATAGTGATAACGATGGCGACACCGACTTCCAAGAAGTCTTAAACCACACTGATCCATTGGATCCAAACTCTAACTTGAAGTCATTGGAAAATGGCGGTAAAGACGGTTCTACTGGTCCTTCAACTAGTACGACGACTAACACCACAACCATTAATAATGTTCCAGGTCAAGACGGCGGTGTTAAAGCAACTAAGAATCCTGATGGTTCAATTACCTTCACATTCCCAGATGGCTCAACCCAAAATGTTAAACCTGGTGAATCAACTAAGCCTGACGCAAATGGCGGTTCCTTCAAGGTAAACCCAGACGGCACGATCACCTTTACTGATGGTAATGGTAACAGTTACACGATTGACCCTAACAAGGGCACAACCACTAACCCAATTACCGTTAATGTGCCAGGTCAAGACGGTGGGACTCAAGCAACTAAGAACCCTGATGGCTCAATTACCTTCACGTTCCCAGATGGCTCGACTCAAACTGTTCAACCTGGTGGTGATGCAACTAAGCCTGATGCAAATGGTACAACCTTTAAGGTAAATCCTGACGGGACAATTACCGTTACTGATAAGGATGGCAACAGTTACACCTTTGATCCTAACAATGGTCAAGGGACACCAACCCAACCAGGTAGCAAGTCTACAGTTGTTGTTCTTCCTGGTAAAGATGGTGCAACTAATGTTGTGACTGCTGAAAAGACACCAAATGGCGATATTATTCTCCACTTACCAGACGGTTCTACCCAGACAGTTGAACCAGGTAAGGGTGGCACATTGCCAGATGGGACTAAGTACACTTATAACCCAGATGGTACGTTCACATTTACTACACCAGATGGTAAGACCACTACTATTGATCCTGAAAAGGGTACAAGTGATTTAACTACCTCTACAAGTACTAGCACGACTACCAACAACAATGGCGGTACGACTAATAACACGACCAACAACTACTACGGTACAGATGGTCCTGCAAGTGCCACTATTAAGTTGCCGGCTGGCAAGGATGGTAATTCTTACACGATCACTTACACCAAGAATCCTGATGGTACTGAAACTATCACGACTCCTGATGGTAATACTAAGACTGTTAAACCGGGCGCTACTGGTACTTTACCAAACGGTGGGACTTACACAGTGCTTCCTGATGGTTCATTAAGTATCACTAACCCAGATGGCACCACAACAGTTGTCAACCCTGGTGGCGGTACAAATGGTTCAACTACCAACAACAATGGTGGTAGCACGACGCCAACTGACACTAACAATGGCAACGGTACTGATACCGATGGTGATGGTGTTCCTGATGGCCTCGAAGGTAAATTAGGGACCAACGCAGATAACAAGGATACTGATGGCGATGGCGACACCGATTTGCAAGAATTGATGAACGGCACTAACCCTAAGGATCCAGCATCTAACTTGGCATCATTGAAGAACGGTGGTTCAACTACCAACAACAATGGTGGCAACCCAATTACCATCAACATGCCAGGTCAAAACGGTGGGACTACTGCAGTCAAGAATCCTGATGGTTCAATCACCTTCACCTTCCCAGACGGCTCTACTCAAACTGTTAAACCAGGTGATAATGACACCAAGACTAACCCAGCTGGCGGTACCTTCAAGGTTAACCCAGATGGCACGGTTACCTTTACTGATAAGGATGGGAACAGCTACACTCTTGATCCTAACAAGAACAATGGTGCAACTACCCAACCAGGCAGCAAAGACACGGTTGTTGTCCTTCCTGGTAAGGACGGTACAACTTCAACTGTAACGGTTGAAAAGGGCACTGATGGAACAATCACCTTGCACTTGCCAGATGGCTCAACTAGAACTGTTAAACCAGGTGACTCAGGTACCTTGCCAGATGGCACTCAGTACAAAGTTAACGACGATGGCACGATCACCTTTACTAACCCTAATGGTGGCTCATCAACCATTGATCCTAACAAGGGTGCTACAAACAACGGCGGTACCAACGGGACAAATGGTACGAACGGGACTAACGGAACCAATGGTACAAATGGTATCAATGGAACTAATGGTACGAACGGCACCAACGGAACCAATGGTGTTAACGGCTCAAACGGTACAGTCACAGTTTCTATCCCAGGTCAAACTGGTGGTACAACTGTCACTAAGAACCCTGACGGCTCATACACGATTACCTTCCCAGATGGCAGTCAAGATGTTGTTAAACCAGGTGATAACAGTACTAAGACTAATCCAGAAGGCGGCAGCTTCGTTGTTAACCCTGATGGTACAATCACCTTCACCGATAAGAACGGTAAGAACTACACCTTCGACCCAAGCAAGATTGGTGGCCAACCAACTGCTGATGACAGTAAAGCAACTGTTGTGGTCATCCCTAGTCAGGACGGTAAGAACACGATTCTGACCGTTGAAAAGACGACTGGTGGTCAAACATTGCTTCACTTCCCAGATGGTTCTTCTACACCTGTTAAACCTGGTGATACTGGTAAAGTTCCTGGCACTGATACCACCTACAAGGTTAATGAAGATGGTACAATCACCTTCACTAACCCAGATGGTTCATCAACAACCATTGATCCTAATGCCGGTAAGACGAACGTTGTCAATGTAACGCCAAATGGTGGTAACGGCGATAACGGTGGTACGACAACTCCAGGCAACACTAACGGAGCTGGTACACCAATCACCATCAACTTGCCGGGTCAAAACGGTGCAACTACTGTCACTAAGAACCCTGATGGCTCATTCACCTTCAACTTCCCAGATGGCAGCAAGGAAACTGTTAAACCAGGTGACAACTCATCTAAGACTAACCCAGCAGGCGGCACCTTCGTGGTTAACCCTGATGGTACGATTACCTTCACTGGCAAAGATGGCAAGACTTACACCATTGACCCAAGCAAGATCGGTGGCCAACCAACCGACAGCGACTCAAAGAGCACTGTTGTGGTAATCCCTGGTCAAGACGGTAAAGATGGGACACCTGGTAAAGCGACAATCTTAACTGTTGAGAAGACACCAAACGGCGACACACTCATCCACTTCCCAGATGGCACGACTCAAACTGTTAAACCGGGCGATGGTGACAAGTTACCAAATGGCGGCTCATGGGTTGTAAATCCTGATGGTACGATTACCTTCACTAACCCAGATGGCAGCAAGACGACTATCAATCCTAATGATGGTACTAAGGGTCCTATCAACACTGATCCTAAGACTGGAACTGACGGCACCAATGGTACGAATGGTACCAACGGCACTAACGGCACTAACGGTTCAACCGTAGTCTTTGTACCAAACAAGGATGGTAATGGCGGTACCATGGTTACCCTTACTAAGCAACCAAACGGTGATGTTACAGTTACTACTCCAGATGGCGGCAGTCAAACGCTCAAACCTGGTGAAACTGGTACCTTACCAAATGGTGGTAAAGCAACTGTTAACCCAGATGGCTCCGTAACCATCACTAATCCTGATGGTTCACACTTCACAGTTGTTCCAAATGGTGGTAATGGTGGTAATGGTGGTACGACTAATAACACCACTAACAACATTACCAACAACTATGGTTCAGATGGTTCGACCAGCACCACGGTAACATTACCAGCTGGTAACGATGGTAATGGTGGCGTTACGATCACCTACACCAAGAACCCTGATGGCTCAACTACCTTGACCACTCCAGACGGTGACAAGACGGTTAAACCAGGCGACACAGGCACCTTACCAAATGGTAGCCCATACGTTGTTAACCCTGATGGTTCATTGACGATCACTAACCCAGATGGTAGCAAGACGACCATCTTCCCAGGTGGTACGACTAACCTCGGTGGCGGTACAACCAACAACGATGGTGTAACCAACAATTACTACTATGGTAATGGCACTGATGTTAACGGTAAATTACCAGATGGTTCTAAGATGAACTTAACGAAGAACCCTGATGGTACGCTGACAATCACCTTCCCAGATGGTTCTCAACAGACTGTCACTGTTCCAAATAATGGTGAGACCGGTGACAAGGGTACCTTACCAAATGGTGATACTTGGACAGTTAACCCAGATGGTACTGTTACGATTACCTCTAAAGATGGTAAGACTAAGACTATCTTGAACGTCAACCAAGACAAGACTCCAACTGGTCCTACTACCGGGCCTGATGGCAGTCAGACTCCAGATGGTCCTTCAACTGGTATCAACACAACGCCAACTACTGATCCAGGCACTGCCGTAACGACTCCAGGTAACGACAATGCTGGAAACAATGGTGGTAGCGATACTACTGGTACCTCAACTGGTGCTGGTGAAGGTACTGCTACTGAAGGCGCTGGCGACAACGGTACTGCAACTGGTACTGGCGAAGGCACTGCCACTGCAGGAAACGCTGAAGGCGGTACAGCAACTGCCCAAGGTACTTCTGCAGGTACAGCAACAACTGCCGAAGGCGCAACCGCTGCTGGTCAAGCTAATGGTAACAAGCAAGCTGCTGACAAGAGTGCATTACCTCAAACTGATGAAAACCAGGCACAGGGTGTTGCAGCACTTGGCTTCCTAGGCGTACTTGCTTCACTGCTTGGCTTGGCAGGAGCAAAGAAACGTCGTAAAGACATTTAGTAACATGATGTAGTTATCTTCCGTTTAAATTTCTCCCTCAAAATTTTAAACGACGAAGCCCCGCATACGTCGATGGCGTATGCGGGGCTTTTTGTTTGGTTCAAACGAAATGAGAGAATTCGAAAAGCACCGCGTTCTGGTTTTGTAGAACGCGGTGCTTTTGTTGGCTTACTTTATCTGCACAATTAATCTTCAGACTTAAGTGACTGAGCAACTTCTCGCATTGCTGCGATGCTCTTACTGATGACGGTGATTAAATCATCTACTGCTGACTGTGGCTGAGTGGTTAACCAATCTGTAATCGCACAAATTAAGCCGCCAGACGCAAACCCGACTGCAGCTCGATATTTTGCATTAGACGAATCGATCTGTTCAGCATCTAATACATAGTAGATAAAGAGTGCGTTGATTTGCTTGAAAGCCTGAATGTCTTCGCCACGGTCGGTGAGAGCCTCTAATAGTTCTGAATGATTAACGACGAAGGTAACGATTTGCGTTGCTAGGGGCGTAAAATCGTTGTCCTCATCACGTGGATAAAACTTGTCAAATATCCTTGCAAACTGATTAACGGTATCAGTCACCACTGAATCATAGAGATCATAAACGTCCTTAAAATGAATATAAAAAGTTCCCCGACCAATATCGCTTTCCCTAGCAAGTTCTGCAACAGTGATCTTGTCAATTGGTTTATCGTGCAATAGTTTGACAAACACCTTTTTTAACTGACGCTGGGTCTTTAACGTTCGACGATCTGGCTGATTACTCTGCTTAGAAACCACATTATGTCCCCCTCTAAGTCGAGCTATCATCCTGTTTCCCCCTCAATGATTAATGAACAATCTCAGTGGATACGTCTATTAATGAACTTAATCTGCATAATTGAGCATTGTACACTAATCTTATCTACATTATATTATTTTTAAAGAGAAAAACAACAATTATGTCGTAAGCGCCTTCTTAGTTGAATATTAAGTGTTTTTACACAGTGTTGGGAGACACTATGTAGCGGTAACTGCGGGGGTTACTTGGTTATCTAATGGGGGGATAGGTTTATGGATTATTTAGCTTTTTTGGAGAAGAATGAACGCACTAAATTGGGTATTTTAGGGGTATTGGCTGAAAATGCGCGGCAAGATGTTGAGGTCAAACAGATCATCGACCAAGTATCGATAACACGCTATAAGTTCAACCAACTCATTGACGAATTAATTCAAGATTTAGGGAGTATTCAGCAAAAAGATTGTCAACTCACTGTCAAAGATAATCTTGTCGTTTGTGACGGTATTGATTATTCAATCTGTCAGCAGTTGCAACTGATTTACTTGAAACAATCACCGCGGTTTCAGGTGTTTGAATTTGAGTATCTCAATCAGCAGACTCAGTCACGCCAGAAGTTCCTGCTGGATCATTTTATGAGTCAATCGAAATACTATGCACTGCGGACTCAAGTTGAAAATGTGCTGGATAATAAAGCGGTGACGCAAGCTCGGCCAATAGGTGGCAGCCTGCACCCAGAACTTGTCGAACGGGCCAAAATTTCTAATATTTATTATCATTTCTTTAACGGGATTGAAGACCCGTTTCCTGAACTAGAGAGTCAAACTTCACGGTTTTGTAATTTCTTATCCATGACCTTTGGTATTTCGCTGACACCCAGCGAACGGTTGAAGTTGAAGATGTTTGTCCAGATTCAAATAAAACGATTGGTTGGTCGGCATTTCTTAAATATCCGACACATGGCAACGTTAGAACGGGATACACGACTACCGTTTTTAAAAAATTATTACCTCGAAAACGTACCGCACAGTGGTGAATCAGACATTGATTCAGAAATCTGTTACCTGTTCTTATTTTTACGCAGTCAGCGGATTATGGCTTCCGTGCCAGTTAAATTCTGCCAGCAATTGCAGCAGCAATATAATAGCGGCAGCAAGCATTTTGAACGGGTCTTAGCAGAAACACCGGTGATCAATCAGGCCAAATTCACCGGTGAAGACCAGCAAAAGACTGCTCAGCACATCGCCCAGTTAACGGTGTGGCTGATGATGTTTAACTACTTTGATTTCACCGAAGTCATTGCGTCTGATCAGTCTCATATGGCCATGGATTTTCCAGCACTCTCGATTTTGGGTAAGCAACTGGTGGAAGAGGCTATTAGAGTTTTTGATCTCCAACTTTGTGACGAATGCCGTGCTAAGTTGCTCAAGTCCTACGTTAAAATTTTGATTGCGGACGTGCCTAGTAGCTTGGCGCGGGACAACGTGACCATTTGTGTTGATTTTGTTCAGAGCATTGTGCCGATGGATTATTTTGCTAAATTATTGGTGGCTAATCTTGGTGCAGGCATTGTGCTGACCAATCAGTTAAGTAGCGATGTTGATGTGTTTCTCTCCGATATTTATGTGGCCAGCATTCATGATATCCCACAGGTGACGTTGCTGGATCCGCTAAAGACATCGAGCTGGGAGAAGTTGCGACAAACGGTTGCCGACGTTAAGCAAACTAAATTGGAGGGCTTTTTGGCAGCGAGTTAAGACTAGTATGTGAAGCAATGAAAACACTTGACTTATTACAGTAAACTCGCTTTAATTAGAGTTAAGAATTTAAATTGAATAAACATTGTGGTCTGGGGTGCTAGTGATAGCTGAGAGATACCCAAATAACCTGATGCAGTTCGTACTGCCGTAGGGAGCGCCATGTTAGTCGACAGACTACCAGTCCATTTGAGAACCATTCAAGTGGGCTTTTTTATTTGCTGAGCGACCAGTCACAGTGTTGGCTTGGAGGAAGAAACATGCAAGCAACAACGATTATCAAGAACGGTTTGATCGTCACGCCAACGGGTGTGGCGAACGGTGATTTAGCGATTAAGGATGGTAAGATTGCGGCTATTGGTGAGTTATCTGAGGATGCCGCGGAAGTGATTGACGCTCAAGGCCAACTGGTTTTACCCGGGATGGTGGACGCTCACGTGCACATTAATGAACCGGGACGCAGCGACTGGGAAGATTACCATACTGGCAGCCAAGCACTGGCAGCTGGTGGTACTACAAGTATGGTGGTGATGCCGTTAAATGCATTACCGGCTCGAACGACCGCAGCTGAATTTACACGTCATCGTGCCATCGCTGAGGGTAAATCATACATTGATTTTGCACTGTATGGTGGTTTAGTACCCGGTAATCAAGCGAATATTGGCCCAATGGCGGATGCTGGTGCAGCTGGCTTTAAAGCGTTTATGGCAACGACTGGTAGCGATGAGCCCGGTGATTTTCATAACGTGGATGATTATGATTTGTACCGGGGTATGCAAGCCATCGCTAAAACCGGGTTACGGCTATCGTTACATGCGGAAAATGCTATTTTGACTGATCGACTGGCAACGGATGAAATCGCTCATCAGCACACGGATATTCAAGCCTATATTGATTCACGCCCACCCATGGTTGAAGTAGAAGCAGTTAGACGGGCATTGTATCTGGCTAAGCAAACTGGTTGTAAGCTACATTTTGTTCACCTTTCAACCGGAGAAGCCGTTCGGGAAGTTTATCAAGCACAAACAGAGGGGCAGGATGTGACTTGCGAAACCTGCGTACATTATTTGACGTTAAATACGGATGATTTTAAGCAGATTGGTCCCTTAGCGAAGTGTTCACCAGTGTTGCGGACACCTGAGGTTCAAGCTGATTTATGGCGTGAAGTCCAGGCGGGACATGTTAACGCGGTGACTTCAGACCATTCACCGGCACCCGCTGAGATGAAGGCGAACCCCAACAACAATATTTTCGAAGTTTGGGGTGGCATTAGCGGTGCTCAGAATAACTTGGATGTCTTTTACGACGTTGCAGTTAAGTCAGGGCGACTAAACTTGCAGCAGTTTGTCCAGTTAACCGCTGCGGGACCAGCTCAATTATTTGGTCTGAAAGATAAGGGACAACTGAGCGTTGGCGCTGACGCAGATATTGTATTCTTGGATCCTAATCAAAGCTACACGTTGCGGCCAGAAGACCTGTATTACAAGAACCCAATTTCGGCTTACGTGGGCCGTCAGATTAATTGTCGAGTCACCAGAACATTGCTACGCGGTAAAACCATTTTTGAACTAGGGAAAGGTTTCGATGAGCAACCTACTGGACAATTTTTGCATAATCAGCACGTGATGGGGGTTGCAAAATGACACCACCAACTGCGGTTCAACAGTCTAACCGGACAGTAGCTGAAGACTTAAAGCCAATTGCCGATAATCAGCGTAAAGTGGGTATCTTCGCGTATATGGCCATGTGGCTGGGCGATGGATTTAACATTGGCAACATCACGCTAGGTTCATCCATCGTGGTGGCCGGTGTAGCAACCATGAATTTACTGCAGACCATGATGGCAGCCGGTATCGCAATTGTGATCATCACGTTAATTTTCACCCTGAATGACCGGTTTGGGTACCGCACTGGCGCGCCATACGTGATTCAATTACGACTGTCGTTTGGGGTCAAAGGTGCTAAAATCGCCAGTTTGTTCCGTGGCATTCCAGCCATTGTGTGGTTTGGTTTTCAATCCTGGACGGGTGCGTTAGCGCTGAACCAAATTGGCATGACGCTGTTTGGATTCACCGCCAATCACACGTTTGCCTGCTTCTTGTTCCTACAGATGCTCCAAGTGGTCATGACGTTATGGGGATTCCGGTCCATTAAGTTAGTCACGGGATCGATTGCCACCGTGGTGATGATTGCCATGTTAGGTGTTTTTCTGCTCCTAGTGACGCAGCATCAAGCCGTGATTCAGCAGCGATTGGTTCGACCATCGGGGACGTGGGGATTGCCATTTTTCGGTTTTATCGTGGCGTTCTTAGGTAACTACACGGCCATCTTTGAATCAGCGGCCGACTACTCCCGTGAATTAAAACCGAATCTCAGCGATCAGCGTCGTGGCTTGCTGTACCTGATACCAATTGGGTTAGCATACGGCATGACCATTGTGACGGGGGCGATGCTAGCGGTGGTCACGGGAATTGCTAGTCCGGTAACGGCGATGGCACATCTACTGAATAATGGCTGGGTGACAGTGGTGATTTCCTTCTTCATTGTGTTAGGCACGATTACTACTAACACGGTAGCTAACATTATGCCGCCAACTTACATGCTGACCTCATTGTTAAAAATGCCACAGCAGTTAGCCACCACGATTGTGGGTATTTTGGCGATTGCCACCTGTCCGTGGGTCTTAGTTCAGGACAGTTCAGCGCAGGGTTTGGCGTTATTTATCCACCTATATTCGATTTTCCTAGGGCCAATGACGGCGATTATTTTGCTTGAATACTATCTACACCGTCATCAGCACGTTGACCTTTCAGCCTTATATGACGCCAGAAAACAACCGGATTTTACGTGGCGCGCTCCTTTGGCGCTGTTTCTTGGAGCGATATCAGCAGCCTTGATCGTTAATTTATCGTGGTTTATTGGGTTCTTCATTGGAGGACTGATGTATTGGAAATTAGGTGTGAGTAAAAAAGTTTAAAGATAAAAAAAGCAGATTTCCTAAATTTTAGGAAATCTGCTTTTTGGTTGTGTCCCAGTTATTCTGCACTGTGAACTTTGCCAGTAAACTGCGTCACGTCAATGCGAATCACACCAACGTGCGCTAAGTCTTTCGCTGAAATTTCACCCGGCATTTCACGCCCAACTTCATGTTTTAAGATAGCGCGTAAGGCATGTTCTTTTTCGGTTGGGTCAGAAACCAAGGTGGCTTTCCCAGTGCCTAAAACGCTGCGGTAGAAATAACTGAAGTTGCTTAACGGGGATTCATTTTTGGGTGTGTCCAGACTGGAATCAGCGATAATGCTGAAGGAAACGTCTGGATTAGCGGCAATTAAGCCACGCTTTTTACCCGTGGATGCGCCATGGATGTAGAGGATCAAGTGATGGTCATTAAATTCATAGCCATAGTTAGTCGGCACAACGTAGGGTGCTGGAAAATCTAAAATACCCAAGTCGATGACTCGAGCTTGATCAATAATCTCTAATTTAGTTGCTTCATCGGTAACTTCACGATCAGTACGTCTCATATTCAAGCCTTCAATTCATTATTAGTTAATTTGATTATAGAATAGGCGGTATCATTCGTATAGCTATAGTGAGTAAAATACGAAAGTTAATTAAGAAAAAGATGAGTGGGTTGACAATTATCTCTAATGAGTTTATCATCAATTGCATGATATGAAAAAACGATTAGAAGATGAGTAGTACTCCTAACCTTAATCAGAGAGCTGCGGGTGGTGAGATGCAGTAAGGGGCGAGTGTGAAGATGGTCTTCGATAAAGCAGGGTATTCGAGCGAGAGTAAGAATATCATGGGTGTGCCCATTACAGCACGGGGGTATCAAAAGGTACCCGGTGAGGAAGTCTGTGTGAGCGGACTTCAAATTAAGGTGGTAACACGAGAAATCGTCCTTATCTTCGCACTTGTGCGGGGGTGGGGGCGATTTTTTTGTGAAGGTGCGGAGCCAGGCGGTTAGAGACTGGAGCCTAAGGGGCTGGCAACAAAAACCCCGAACTTGGGTTTTAGTTGTCAGTCACTTAGGTGCAAGTCTCTGCCTGGAGGAGCCCGATTAGGCTACATAACAGTAAGACCACTAACTACGAAAAATAAAATCAAAAATTTTCATCAAATCCAGAAGGGAGAGTGACCAACAATGCCACAAATTACTTATCTACATTGCAATAAAATTTCCACCGCAAGTTACCTACTTGGCGATGGCATTGATGGCCAGGTCATGTGCCTGTCAATCAGCTATTAACCCACTTGAGATGAAATGATGATTGAATAAAAGGAGATTTTAAATTATGACAACAACAATTATTGGATATCCACGTATTGGTAGTCACCGTGAATTAAAGTTTGCCGTTCAAAAGTATTTTAAAAAGGAAATTAGCGCAGAAGAGTTAGCTCAAACCGCTGCTGATTTACGGAAGCAAAACTGGGATACCATTAGCGGTGCTGGTATTGATCAGCTGGTTTCAAACGACTTTTCATACTACGACACTACGTTAGATACTGCTAATTTATTAAACATCGTGCCAAAGCGTTATAAGGATTTAAACCTGTCATCACTAGATGAATACTTTGCCCAAGCTCGTGGTTACCAAGGCGATAAGGGCGACGTTACCGCGTTGAGCATGAAGAAATGGTTCAACACCAACTATCACTACCTTGTACCAGAATTTGACGACGATACGGATGTTAAGCTGGTTGGCACTAAGATTTTTGACGAATATCAAGAAGCCAAGGATCAAGGTTACCAAACTCGTCCAGTCGTCCTTGGACCATACAGTCTATTACGTTTGAGTGCTTTTGAAGGCAACCGACAAGATACTGATTTTACCAGCGCGTTGGTTAGCGCATACGAAGGTATCTTTGAAAAATTAGCTGACTTGGGTGCTGACTGGATTCAGTTAGACGAACCGCAATTAGTTAAGGATCAATCTGAAGCTGATTTGGAACTCTTCACCGATCTCTATAAACCATTATTGAGCAATAAGCATGGGTTAAAGGTCTTGGCACAAACTTACTTCGGTGATGTGCGTGACAGTTATGATCTATTAACCTCATTGGACTTCGATGGTCTTGGCCTCGATTTCCACGAAGGTGACGAGAGCCTGAACTTGATTGAATCAAAGGGCTTCCCTGAAGATAAAGTGCTATACGCTGGCGTTATCAATGGTAAGAACATCTGGAAAGCTAACTACGATCAACGGCTGGACCTGCTCCACAAGCTGCCTAAGACCAACATTGTGCTAAGCACCTCGTGTTCGTTGCTGCACGTGCCATACACGTTGGAAAATGAACCTCAATTAGATGATAAATATAAGAAGTACTTGTCATTTGCTAAGGAAAAATTAACTGAATTAACTGATTTGGACCACATTCTGGGTGGCTCAGGCGACGATGCCTTAAAGGCTAACGAAGCGCTGTTTGCTAAGCCTCGTTATGAAGAAAACCAAGCTATTATCGACAAAGTTGCTTCATTAAAGGAAAGTGACTTCCACCGTGAACCATCATTTGAAGAACGGGCCGCAATCCAAAAGAAGGAATTTGATTTACCAGAATTACCAACCACAACGATTGGGTCATTCCCACAAACTCGTGAAGTCCGTCGTAACCGTGCTAAGTACAAGCGTGGCGAAATCACCAAGGAACAGTACGATCAATTCAACCGCGATAAGATCAAGGAATGTGTCGAATTCCAAGAAAAGATTGGTTTGGATGTACTAGTACATGGTGAATACGAACGTAACGACATGGTTGAATACTTCGGTGAAAAGCTGGACGGCTTCCTATTTACCAGCAATGCTTGGGTTCAATCATACGGTACCCGGGGTGTTAAGCCACCAATCATCTGGGGTGACGTTAACCGGACTGCCCCAATCACTGTTGCGGAATCAGTTTACGCACAAAGCTTAACTGATAAGCCAGTGAAAGGAATGCTGACTGGCCCAGTAACGATTCTGAACTGGTCATTCCCCCGTGAGGATATTTCTAAGAAGGAAAGCACGTTGCAGATTGCTTTGGCTATTCAAGCAGAAGCACTTGATCTGGAAAAGAACGGCATCAAGATTATTCAAATCGATGAACCAGCTTTACGTGAAAAATTACCATTGAGAAAATCAGACTGGTACAGCCGTTACCTCGATTGGGCAATTCCAGCCTTCCGTCTGGTTGGTAGCAAGGTTCAACCAACCACGCAGATTCACACCCACATGTGCTACAGTGAATTCGGCGATATCATTGACGCCATTGACGCTATGGATGCTGATGTTATTTCATTTGAAGCATCACGTGCTGATTTAACGTTGCTGGATACGCTCCAGAAGACACACTTTAAGACCCACGTTGGTCCTGGTGTTTACGATATTCACTCACCACGGATTCCATCTGAAGACGAAGTTGCCGGAACCATTCACAAGATTTTGAAGAAGGTACCATTGCAGAATGTTTGGATCAACCCAGATTGTGGACTGAAGACACGGGGAACAACAGAAACCACAGCTAGTCTGGAAAACGTCGTTGCTGCAACTCAGCAGGTTCGCAAGGAACTCGCACATGAAGGTCGTTGATTGTTTCAAAGAACGTCCCGTGATCTCGTTCGAAATATTTCCACCGCGACCGAATGCTAGCGAAAAATCGATTGAGCGGTTCTATGATAACCTTGATGTGTTGGCGAGTTTAAAGCCGGCTTACATCAGTGTGACGTATGGTGCAGGTGGCAGCGACAATAAGTCTGGCACACTGGACTTGTGCCGTTACATCAAGCAGCATTATGGGATTGAAGTAGTCCCACATATTCCAGGTATCAATTTTACAACGTCAGCAGTGAAATCGTACTTGGATGAGCTAAAGGGTTCTAATATTGAAAACGTCTTGGCCCTGAGAGGCGATCTACCAGAAGATGGTCAGATAAAGGGCGATTTCCAATATGCTAGTGATTTAGTCACTGAAATCAAACGTGACGGTGACTTCAACGTGCTGGGTGCGTGTTATCCTGACGTACACCCAGAGGCTAAAGATAGCGTAGATGATATTAAAAACTTGAAGTGTAAGGTTGACGCTGGTGTTTCACAGCTGATTACCCAGCTCTTCTTCGAAAATGAACACTATTATCAGTTTTTGGAACGCTGCGAATTAGCAGACATTGACGTTCCGGTGCAAGCCGGGATCATGTCAGTGGTCAATGAACGCCAAATCAAACGCATGGCAACCATGAATGGTGTTGGGTTGCCGCAAAAATTCCTTAGAATGATGAATCATTATCAGGATAACCCGGTGGCGATGAGGGATGCAGGAACGGCCTATGCGATAGACCAGATTGTGGACTTATTGTCGGAGGGGGTGGATGGTGTACATCTATATACCATGGATAATCCCGTTGTGACTAAGAGGATTTGTGGGGCGATTGAGACGTTGATTTAGGTGCGAAGCGAGGCGGTTAGAGACTGGAGCGTAAGGGGCTTCTGACGTAAACCCCGAACTTGGGTTTATGTCGGAAGCCCCTTACGTGCAAGTCTCTGCCGAGCGGAGCCCGATTAGGCTAGGTAAACTAAAAGAGCGAACTTGGAATTTGTGCCGGAAGTGACTTACATGCAGCTCTCTGCCGAGTGGAGCCTGATTAGGCTAGGTAAAACTAAAAGAGCAAATACACCAAACGCCATATAACTAAATAGCATTTCAAAAGGCATCACTATCCAGCGAGGTAGTGATGTCTTTTTTAGTCAGTTAGTTACAAGCCAGTAATTGATAAGTATAAATTTTGTTATATAATATTAGTACGTATAAATTAAATAAAGGAGCGTCCGTATGTCTGAAAACATTGAATTTGATCGCATGATGAACAGCGAAATCTATCATCAAACACCTGAATTATTCGAAATGCGAATGAAGGCGCGAGACTTATTGTTCGAGTATAACCGCTTAAACTACCGGGATTTAGAGAACCGTAAACGAATTTTGAAGGAATTACTCGGCCAAGTTGGCGAAAATTATCTCATTGAATTGCCCTTTCACACAGATTATGGATTTAACGTGAAATTAGGTGATAATTTTTTCGCGAATAATAATTTAACGTTACTTGATCCGGCATCAATCGAGATCGGCAATGATGTTTTAATTGCCTCCAACGTTGGCATTTACACGGCAGGCCATGCCTTAGATCCTGAATTGCGACTCAGGACGGGTGCCGAATATGCCATTCCCGTTAAAATTGGTAATAACGTTTGGATCGGCGCCGGTGTGACGGTTTGCCCAGGGGTTACTATTGGTGATAACAGCGTGATTGGCGCAGGTTCAGTGGTCACTAAGTCAATTCCAAGCGATTCACTGGCCTATGGTAATCCAGCTCACGTGGTACGTCAGTTTGACGAGCGCGATAAAAAATACTACTTTAAGCAGCGGCAAGTCACACAGGAATATCTGGATAAATTAGCGAATGGTGAAACTTTCCATCGGTAGGAAGATGCCTGCAAACTTGATTTAATTAAGTCCTAAACAAATGAACGGCACTGACTCTATCTGAGTTTGGTGCCGTTTCTTTTGAGTTAAAAGGTTGCCGACCACTTACAAATGGTGTACACTATCATAAGTGGTCAACCACATATTAATCAACTAACATTAAAGGGGACAATTAAATGTCAAAAGTATTAGTAATCAAAGCGCACCCATTCGATGGTGACAAATCACGGACAATCAAAACATTAGACACTTTTCTAGAAACTTATAAAGCCAAAAATCCCGACGACGAGATTGAAACCTTAGATCTCTTCGCTACTAACTTCCCAGAACTTGATGGTGGTATGATGGCTGCCTGGGGTCAATTAGCCAACGGCACAGCCTTCACTGACTTACCAGCTGACGTTCAAAAAGGCATGGGTCAGTTCAACGACGCCTTGGCGCAGTTCAAGGCTGCTGACAAGTTGATCGTTGCTAACCCAATGTGGAACTTATCCATTCCTGCTCAATTGAAGTCTTGGATCGATGCTATCACCGTTGTTGGTGAAACCTTCCGTTACACCGCAACCGGTCACATTGCCTTGGTTCCTGGCAAGCCATTTGTTCATATTCAGGCTGCCGGTGGCAAATATGAGGGCAAAGATTTAGGCACTCAATACGTGCAAGCTGCATTGGAATATCTTGGTGCTAAACGGTTTGCTAAGATCGGTGTTGAAGGGATGGATCATTTCCCAGATCAAGCTGATCAAATCGTGGCAGCAGCACAAGAAGAAGCCAAAGAAGTTGCAAATAAATTCTAGACCAGGCAAATTCTATAATTAATCCGAACAGAAATTAAAAAGCCCAAAGCAATCACTTACAATGGTAGTAGCTAATTCCAACCAATATAGGGAGTGATTACTTTGGGTACATCTACTTTATCACGTTTTC
>Ga0214925_100134_pt1 | contig 68470 bp, 62 predicted proteins | sample Stichaenrichment_FD_168299 | JGI IMG/M metagenome (GOLD analysis project Ga0214925, IMG submission 168299) | Xylose enriched microbial communities from anaerobic bioreactor in Madison, Wisconsin, United States - 63SRT | ecosystem: Engineered > Bioreactor > Anaerobic > Unclassified | place: USA... | reverse complement strand
CGTGTTCTAAATGCCGGGCTCATCACGACCGCGATATTAATGCGGCAGTTAATATCCTTAATTGCGGACTAAAAGCTATTGGTTAGGAACTAGCCGTGGTAAAAGAGCGAAGTTCTGTAAGTTAGGTCTTCGGCATACCGATGTAACAGCCTAAATACTACTTCGTGTTCCCAGAAGCTCGGTCATTCATAACCGAGTAGTTCACTTCCGGCAGTCTTTGCCTTATGGCTATTTGGATTGTTGCTAATGACAGTTGTCGTTACTGGGTCGACTGTTTCGGCTAATGGCATGAAAGGGTTACTAATCAATGGCGTTTTTTATGCGCTGGGAATGTTTTCGACCGTTTTTACAGGTTTTAAAAAGATTAATCCATTTTCACTAATCAACCAAAATATGCAGTTTCTGCAGGGGAAGCAGAGCCTTGGTGAATATGGCGTGGCTTTGGCTATCACGGTGATTTTAATGTTGATCAGCCTTGCAATCTCGCTTATCCTTTTTAACCGTAAGCGAGTTTAATAAAAATTGAAAATCCAATGTGTTAAGTAGTAAATGGTAATTTTGATGGGCTTTCAGAGGATGACTAATTAAAATTTAAGACGATAAGAGACCGAGGGCTTTTCCCCGGCCTCTTTGTTTGTGCGGTGATTGGTACTTATGGATGAGTTCGCAAAAACGGAAACTTAGTGTCACTAATGTCAAAAACTAATTAGTGTTTAGATACACGGACAGTACTGTCAGATCAATGTCTTTGATTTACAGCTAGGCATTTTAGTTAGTTGGTAAGATACTGTAGTTGCTTGTTAGTTCTCGAAATCAGAGTAGTTGATGTCAAGAGTGGAGAACAAAGCCCTTTAACTTAGTTTAATAGGAGGAGTGGATTGTAATGTTTAATAAATATTTTTTTAAAGACGCTCATTTTTGGATTGGGCTTATAATTGCCTATTTGAACAGGAACATTTTTATTCATGTTTCGATCTTAAATCCTTTGTGGATTATTGATTTATTGCTGTTTATCGCAGGAGTTTACTTGGTTATATCCAGTTTATTGAATAAGAAGAAATATAAATTTGTCAAATAATGTTTTGAGAGGAATTTTATTTTGTCTGTAGTTAGATATGTATTGGTTACTGAGCTATCCGTTTAAAAACAAGACTTGGAATAACTACAAAAACATTAGTGATTTTATCTAACTGCCAACAGATAAAAAAGTATCACAATCCTGCATTAATCTTGGATCGTGATGCCTACGTAACTGTTACGGATGTGAGTAGTTCTATTTTTGACTTAGTGTGATTTTTTAGATCGGTGTATCATGTCGTGCAATTTCTTGTAAGACATTATAAGATAAAGGAACTAAGGTTAATGACATTTATGATACCCCCCCTACATTAAAAGTGGCTTTACTCACTCAACCACTTAATTGACACCGGCAGTGAACTAATGTGTGGCAGATTGTGAAAAGCTTTTCGATTGATGTAAATGACGGCCGTTGCGTGCCCTTTCTTAGGTTGGCGAACCCGAACAATTATCTTTTGTTTTTCTTTAGAAACGGTCACATCACAGAGATAACTGCCGGTTTGGGGAAGCTGCTGCAGGCGGCTTGAAGGATTGACGATTGATAAGCCGTCAATTTGAGCATGGATCAGTTTACCGGTTGTTTCGTAAGGATGTCCTAATAATTTGTTGGCTTCTTTAATCCTACCCTGACCAATCAATTTTCTAATCCGGCTGGAACCGATTTTTAACCGTTGGCTATCCAGTTCTCTAACCGTGACGGTTTGAATACGATGATTGCTGATAGCTGCCATTGAATCAATGGTAGTTGTCCCACCTTGTCCGAAAGTATAATCGAAACCGGCTACCACAATCTTGGCATTCAGTCCGATGACGTATTTTTCGATGAATGTCTTTGGAGAGAGGCCGGCAAAGTGCTGATTAAAATCGACAACGTATAAGATATCAGCGTGCAATTTTTCGATTAGTTCGGCTTTCTGTTTTAGTGTGGTCAAATAGCGAAATGTCGATGATGAATCATGATGAAAAATTCGTGATGCGTGGCGGTTAAACGTCATGACGGCAAGCGGAAGGCCACGCTGATTCGCAATTTTTCCAGCTGTTTGGATCACAAATTGATGTCCCTTGTGGACGCCGTCAAAAAAGCCGAGGGCGAGAACAATCGGCTTTTTTGACGGGATGAATGATTGTTGACGTGAATCAAGATAAATAACTTGCATGAGCGGGTTTCTCCCCGAATTTGATCTAATAAATTAATGTAAACACTTAACTCTAATCATAAGGTATTAAAGATGACTGCTCAACCATAATCTATTTTATGAGATAGGGAAAGAAAACACGTTCTTTTAAGGACGTGATGAATTGCCCCCGTTTTTACGGCTAATAAACGATAATTACCAGCCAATAAATTTCCTTGTTTTTACGAATCTACGTATACAATAGCACTCTTAATATGCTATAATATTTATTGCAAAAAGTACGAATCAATTAACGTATGACAAAACTGCGTTTCATAACGCGAATTACCATAACACATATGGGTAGCAGGCTTTAACCAAACACGTTGAGAAAATTTTCAAACGTCTGGTTAACGAAGCCGTTGATGAACCCGGCTTTAAAATTGTTCATCTGAAGGTGCTCAAGATGTTCAGGTCCAACTACTAGTAAGCGTGCCTAAACGGCATGACTGCCATCAGTGTCCGGAGTTGTCGACAAGCGATTGGCAACCGAAGGATCAGGGCTGTCAATGAATGGGCAATCGCTAAGTATTTTGATATTCAGCACCAGAAAGAACAATCAAGAGAGGAGCATCCCAGTGACGACAGTGGTTAAAGGGGTTAAGCTACGATTATATCCTAACCAAGCCCAAATCAATCAGTTGTGGCAACTGTTTGGCAACGATCGGTTTGTTTGGAATCAAATGTTAGCCATGGCTAATAAACGTTATGAAAATAACCCGAAAAGTCAGTTTGTTGGCGAATACGATATGAATTACCTGCTTAAACGGTTTAAGCAAGAGTACCCCTTCCTCAAAGCCAGTGATTCTACCAGCTTATTTGTGGTTAACCATAATCTCGCACTTGCTTTTAAGAATTTATTCCAACATCGGAGTGGTCATCCGCGGTTTAAGTCCCGCCATAGTGCTAAGCAAGCCTATACCGGACAATCAACTTGCGTTGTGGAAGCTAAGCGGCGTTTAAGATTGCCCAAACTCGGGAGTATTCGGACCAGTAAGACTAACCAATTAACCGACGCCAAAATTAAGCGTTACACAATTAGTCATGATGCCACGGGGCGCTACTATCTTTCCCTGCAGGTCGAAACCGAAGTTCATGACTTGCCGAAGACTCACCAAATGGTGGGCTTGGATATGGGTGTCGCCGATTTGGCAATTACTTCCAATGGGGTTAAGTACGGGACTTTCAATGCCCGGTGGCTGGAGAAACAAGCGACTTTATGGCAAGCGAAGTTTAGTCGGCGCAAGCGTCAGGCCACCGTTGCGATGCGCCAATGGAATCATCACCATAAATTATCCAAAATGGCACTCAACGATTATCAAAATTGGCAACGGGCGCGGATGGTTAAAGCGCGTTATCAAGCAAAAATCGCCAACCAGCGCAAAGATTACCTGCATAAACTGACGACGGACTTAGTTAGAAACTATGATGTGATTGTGATTGAGGATTTGAAAACCAAGAATCTGATGCGCAATCACCACCTAGCCAAGTCCATCGCTAACGCCAGTTGGTATCAATTCCGGACCATGCTGGAATACAAGTGTGCCTGGTACGGTAAGCAATTAATGATGGTGAACGCCAAAAACACTTCCCGAATCTGTTCAGCATGCGGTCAGAATGACGGCCCCAAGCCCTTAGATATTCGGGAATGGACGTGTTCTGAATGCCGGACTCATCACGACAGAGATATTAATGCGGCAGTTAATATCCTTAATTGCGGACTAAAAGCCATTGGTTAGGAACTAGCCATGGTAAAAGAGCGGAGTTCTGTAAGTTGGGTTTTCGGCATACCGATGTAACAGCCTAAATACTACTTCGTGTTCCCAGAAGCTCGGTCATTCATAACCGAGTAGTTCACAAAGGTCATCTTTCAGCAAAACAAAAGCTGGGCACAAAACAAGAATTTTGTCCCAACTTTTTGATTATGATTAAACGATGGTGGTTTGTATTAATATCGGCATAATCAGTTAACTCGAAGCGGGTTAACTGATTATCTTTACTTCGAAAGCAACCATCTTTAATTTTGTCTAGTTAGTTTGAAGTTGGCCTTCCTGCGCTTCCTTTAAGAAGTAGCTGAATGGCTTCAAATCTTGAGCTTGATACTTCCTGACGAATGCATCAATCTTCTTTTGATCTTGCCATGCAGGGTCAATGAACATGTGTTGGGTTGTGAGTGGCATATCGTGAGTCAACTTGACATCGATCACAACTGGTTTGTCGGTGCTACCGGCATCTTCAAGGGCTTTCTTCATATCATCCTTGGTTCGAACGGTATAGCTAACGGCACCCATGCCTTCAGCAACTTCTGCCCAGTTGGTATCCGGTAGGTCAACACCGGAAAGTGGCTGGTGGGTATCATCTGTTTGTTCAGCCTCAATATAGCCGAGTGTTTCATTACTGAAGATAACGTTAACGACATGTAAGCCATATTTAACCTGAGTCATAACCTCTTCCATCAGCATTGCGAAGCCACCGTCACCACTCAGACTGTAAACGTCGCGGTCTGGATATTCCATCTTGGCAGCAATTGAAGTTGGTAGTGCAAAGCCCATGGTTGCGTAAATACCTGAAGTTGCCCACTTTTGATCGCCATGCATTGAAATTAAACGTTCAAAGTTAATGTTGACGTTTCCGACATCCACGGCGAAGACGGCTTTGTCACTAGCAGTCTTATTAATAACGTCAAATATTGGTTCCGGACGAACCGGCTTTTCGGTGGCATCTTTGAAGCTGTTTTGCCAATCGAGCCAGTTGGTTTTATCGGCCAAAGCAGCTTGATAGAATGCGGATGGCTTTCTTTCTTCACCGGCATCCAAAATAGCCTTCAGGGCCTTCTTGGAGTCTGTCAGCATGGAAACATCGTTGTGACGACGTTTACCCAACTTTTCACTTTCGATATCAATTTGAATGACTTTTGCTTTTTTATTGAACAGGAAAACACTGAATGGCACATCATTACCAACCCAAAGAATCAGGTCGGTACTAAATCCGATTTCAGCCCCCGGCTTAGGTGCAACCCGGCCGGTAGATCCCAGATAAGCTGGATAATCGTCATCAATAATGCCCTTAGCCAAAACGGATGAGACTAATGGCATCTTAAACTTTTCGGAAACGGCTTTTAATTCATCAGCGGCGTCTTTGGCACCAAGACCGAAGTAAATCATTGGTGATTTGGCATCTTTGATTAACTTGACGGCTTCGGAAACGTCTTCAGGACGTGGATCCGGATATGCCGGTGCGGTATGTGACTTCAAATTCGGTTCGTAAGTATTATCAATTTGAGCCCAGCCAAGATCTTTTGGAATCGTTAATACAGCAACACCGTGCTTCATATACGCTTGACGGATGGCTTCATCAGTCATTCGCGGCAAGGCATCGGCAGTCATTGCCGTTCGATTCCAGACCGCTACATCATCAAAGATAGGTTCTTCATCCATGGCTTGGAAGAAGTCCATGTTCATATTACTGGTAGGCACTTGAGCAACTAAAGCAACAACCGGAACGCCATCACTTTTAGCATCGTATAGGCCATTAAGTAAATGGACCGCACCGGGGCCGGCTGAACCGAAGCAGACACCGACCTTACCGGTTAACTTTGCGGTTGCCGATGCAGCAATCGCACCCGCTTCCTCGTGACGTACTTGAACATAGTTAATCTTATCTTTTTGATTATGAATTGCATTCATGGTCGAGTCAAATGAGCCACCTGGCAGGCCATAGATGTGGTTAACGCCCCATTGTTCCAGCACCTTTAATACAGCATCAGAACCACTAATCTTTTCAACCATAAATTAAGCCTCCTAAAATTATTTTGTAAAATGCTCTTCACTTACTCGAGTATAGTTGCATGATTGTGAAATGTAAACGCTTTAATTTAATCTTTTCATTTTTTAGTTAGTGAATTTTAAATAAAAACACCGAAAGTTAAAGGATAAATCCTATTACCATAGATGTTTTGGCTCATTAATAAAGGAACTGCTTGTGAAATGAAAGGTGTCGTGAAATTGATTGCATTGTGAAAAGAGGTCAATCATCAATCGATTCCTTTGAAAATCAGAATGAAAGCCTAATTTATTCCTACCACTAGAAAGGTAGCTCAAACAGGTAGTTGAATATGACATAGGTGATTGATTTTTAAGGCTTTGCTCATATTAATATTATTAATGGCCTACCCGGAGATTGACTATAACTGACGAGGGATAGTAAGATGATCAGGTAGTGATCTGTAAATGCATTTTAAAAAATGCGACTATTTTTATTTATATTGTGATTAATGTAACAATTAAACGCATTGTATAATATTAACTGTTTACTTTAACTATTATTCATAATGGAGGTAACCAATATGTCAGACAAAGATGTACGAGTTGAAGAAGATACGATAGGCCCAGTTGAAATTCCTGCAAGTGCGTTATGGGGACCACAAACTGAGAGGAGTCGAAACAATTTTCCAACCGGTCAGTTTATGCCCTTACCAATCATTAAAGCCTTGCTGCAAATCAAGAAAGCCGCCGCACAATCAAATGCTGAGGAGGGCGCATTGAATCAAGAAAAAGGCGACTTGATCGTTAAAGCAATTGATTCACTACTGTCGTTATCCGATGAAGACCTCCGAAAAGACTTCCCGCTGAAAGTTTACCAAACCGGATCAGGAACCCAAACAAATATGAACGTTAACGAAGTTGTTGCACATAGGGCTGCTCAAATCGACAGCAGCGTTGATATTTTACCTAATGATGATGTGAACCATGGTCAGAGTTCAAACGATATTTTTCCGACTGCCATGAATATTACGGCCAGTGAAGCCATTCAGAAACTGGAAGAGTCTGCCCAACATCTAATTGATGAATTAAAGATTAAGCAGGAAACCTATTGGCGAACGGTTAAAATCGGACGAACCCATCTTCAGGATGCAACGCCACTGACATTTGGCCAAGAAGTAAGTGGCTGGGTCAGCATGGTTGAACATGATCTTTCCTATTTAAAGGGGTTGGACGGCACACTGCTTGAATTAGCAATGGGTGGTACGGCAGTTGGAACCGGATTAAATGCTGCACCACATTTTGCGGATGACATTGCTGAACGAATGAGTAAAGTTTACGGGCTTAAATTCACAGCTGATACCAATAAATTTGACGGTTTGGCAGCTCATTCGGGATTAAACGTTGTCCATGGTGCCATGAAGACCTTAGCTGCTGATCTGATGAAAATTGCGAATGACGTCCGTTTTCTGGCAAGTGGTCCTCGTGCCGGGTATGATGAGTTGAATATTCCGGCAAACGAACCGGGGTCCTCCATTATGCCCGGGAAAGTTAACCCGACTCAGGCCGAAGCCGTTACGATGGCTGCTGTTCGGGTGGTGGGAAATGACGTGGTTGTTGATATGGCCGCTTCACAAGGTAATTTTGAAATGAACGTTTATAAACCGGTCCTGATCGATGCTTTTCTGGAATCAGCGGACTTATTAGCCGGCACAATGACCGGATTTGCAGACAAGATGATTCACGGATTGACTGTTAACGCTGATCGAATGACCGAATTAGTTGATCAGTCATTAATGACCGTTACAGCACTGTCGCCACATATTGGTTATCACGATAGTGCCAAAATTGCCCAGGCCGCTGATAAAGCCGGCACGACACTTCGTGAAGCCGCTATTAAATCGGGAAAGGTAACGGCGGAACAGTTTGATAAATGGGTTGACCCATTGAAGATGACAAATATTGATAGTGCGCGAAGCTAATCGGGACAAGCCGGAGTGTCAGTTGACAGGCATTAAATCCCCGTTTTTGGAATTTGATGGCCGTTAGCTTACATGCAGGTTTATGGTTAGCGCAGCAGTCCTAAGAACGTGCGTAACAAAGCGTTTAGCACCCGGTGTATAAAACGTCGATTTGGGAAATCCTGGGTTGGGATTTTTCAAAAATAGCAACCTAATGAACAGAGAGGAAATAAGCGCAAGATGGCAAAATATGTCTTTCAATCAACTGATATTAAAGAATTAAAAGACCAATACGATTTAGTCGTGATTGGGTCCGGCTCAACCGGAATGACCGCTGCACTTCAGGCTCATGAGCTGGGATTGAATCCGGTGATCTTTGAAAAGATGGCTAACTTTGGCGGTAATACCAACCGGGCCTCTTCAGGGATGAATGCGGCTGAAACCAACGTTCAACTCAAGCATCACATTGTGGACAGTTATGAAGAATTTTATGAAGATACTTACCGTGGCGGCGGTGAATTAAACAATAAAGAAATGCTGCAATACTTCACCACTCACGGGGCATTGGCAATTGATTGGCTGGCAGATCACGGTATTCATTTGGATGACGTGACGATTACCGGCGGAATGAAGATTAAGCGGACGCACCGTCCTGGCAGTATGGCACCGATTGGCAATTTCCTGGTTACAGAATTGCTTAAACTTATTGAAAAGGAAGAAATCCCGGTTTTCAATAACGTTCACGTTGATAAATTAGAAGAAACCGACAAGGCAATTAGCGCCGTCAGCGTCACTTTAGGTGATGGCACGCAAAAGCAAATCAAAGCCGATGCAGTGGTTTTGGCCACGGGTGGTTTTGGTGCCAGCAAGGATATCATTCAAAAATATCGACCGGATCTGGTTGGTTACAACACGACAAACCAACCAGGGGCAACCGGCGACGGTATTAAATTGGCTCAGAGTGTGGGTGCGGGGTTGGTGGATATGGATCAAATCCAGGTTCATCCAACCGTTCAGCAGGATACCGATCATGCCTTTTTAATTGGTGAAGCAACCCGTGGTGAAGGTGCCATTCTAGTGAATGGTGAAGGTAAGCGATTTGTTAACGAACTGGATACCCGAAAGAACGTGACGAACGCCATTAATCAGTTGCCTGAAAAGAGTGCCTATCTGATTTTGGATACTGGAATTCGAGCCCATGTTAAAGCCATTGAGTTTTATGATCACATCGGCCTGGTTGTTCACGGTGATTCAATCGATGAATTAGCTAAGACTATTAATGTTGATGCAGCCAATTTGGGAAAGACGGTTTCCAACTGGAACGGTTACGTTGCTGATAAAAACGATACTGAATTTGGCCGTTCGACAGGGATGGATCGGGATATTTCACAAGCCCCGTTCTATGCCATTCATATCGCACCAGCCGTTCATTACACAATGGGTGGTGTCAAGATTAATCGGAAAGCTCAAGTATTGACTGACAATGGTCACCCGATTAAAGGACTATTTGCCGGTGGAGAAGTTGCCGGTGGGCTTCATGGTAATAACCGAATTGGCGGCAATTCAATTGCCGAAACGGTTATCTTTGGCCGTCAGGCAGGCGAGCAGTCGTATAAATACGTCACAAATTTGAAGCATTAAGCAATGTTTGTCTGGAAGAAAAGGAGACTGTGTCTTTAACTAAGATTGTCTACTGTATTATCCAATCGATGCCGTCTGGGTATTCAATTATTGGATTTGTGGCGGCACCATTAACCAGTATTGACTGAGGCTTTAAAAGTGGCCGTATAAATGATGAATTGTCAGAAAAGACCAAACAGAAGTTAGCAATTAATAAAGAGTAACGCTGAAAGCATGATTTTAACTGATTCAAGAGGCTGATCGACATCGTATTGTTCAGTCTTTTTTTATGACCAATTAGGTTGATGGCGAACTAATCTTTGAAAGAAAGCGGATTCAGAACTATAATTAAAGGTGTAATTACCGAACGCAAAATAATTTGGGGAGGTCAGAATATGGATGCCATTCGATTTTATTCAAGAACAGGGAATACTGAAAAAGTAGCTAACTTGTTAAGCGAGCAATTAAACGTAAAGGCCGAATCAATTGATTCACCGATTAGCGAGCCGGTTGATCGTCTATTTCTTGGTGGCGGTGTTTATAATATGAGTGCCGATAAACGTTTGAAGGCCTATGCCGCAGATTTAGATCCTGCAACTGTTAAGGAAGTCTTTTTATTTGGTACTTCTGGAAGCGTATTCACAATAGAGAAGCAATTGACCAAGGTACTAAAAAAGAAACGGATCCCGGTTTCCGATGAACACCTATTTCTCCATGGCGTTATGCCTAAAATGGGTAATATTAGCGGTCATCAGAAGACAGAAATCGAAGAATTTGCAAAGGGTGCCGTGACGCAATAGAAGCGACAAGTTTGCTGACTGTGAGATGCCAAAAAACATCCGGTTTGCCTAAATGATTCTTGGACACAATGATCGTTTAGACAGTCGGATGTTTTTGGTGAAAGATAAGGGTTACTTGGGAGGCTTAAATGCCCAGAAGGATGTTGTTGGTCATCTTCGGTTTCTTGAAGCCAAAATTTCGATCATTTCAAATGCGAACATGATGATACTGACACCAATCATCCCGGTCACAAAATAAGTGGTATATTGCGCCCATGCATATGTCCCGGTATAGGATAGATCGACGATCCCTTTAACGATAAAGAGAACCGTTCCCAACGAAACTGCTGATAACAGTAGGGAATTAACAAAGCGGGAAATCAGTTGTTTTAACATGGATACCACCTCCAGTAATGGTTGAGTGCGTTATTGTATTTTACATGGCTTATCGTTAATTAATGTTACTATAATTGATTTTTGGTATTAAGACAAGACACAATTAGTTTACAGTTTGATTTATTTTGTCATATTGATGAGATTGACAAAATTTGCAATGTTTGAACTTGGCTTTGAAATTGGAGATTGTTACTATTAAGTAAAAGTGATCTATTCTCACTTCTTGTTTAGAATTATTCTAAATTGGGTTGAATTTTTACTTTAGAATTGTTACAATGTAGAGGTAGTTAAATAACAGGAGGGATTTATAGTGAAAGTTATTGTTGTTGGTTCATCACACGGTGGTTACGAAGCAGTTCGCGAGTTATTAGCAACTCATCCGGATGCAGAAATTCAATGGTATGAAAAAGGAGATTTTGTTTCTTTCCTTTCATGTGGGATGCAATTATACCTTGAAGGCGTTGTCAAGGACGTTAACAACGTTCGTTATGCGACTGCTGAGGGGATGCGTGCCCAAGGTGTCCATGTTTTTGTACAACAAGAAATCGCGTCAATCTCGCCGGACAAGCATGAAGTCCATGTTAAAAATTTGGCTGATGGGTCAGAACGCGATGAAAGCTATGATAAGTTAATTCTAAGTGTTGGTGCGGTTCCGGTCGCATTACCGATTCCCGGTAATGATTTACAAAATGTCTATTACATGCGTGGTCGTGACTGGGCAATGAAGCTAAAGAGAGCAACGGTTGAACCGACTATTAAGAATGTCGTTGTGATCGGTTCGGGCTACATTGGCATTGAAGCAGCAGAAGTCTTTGCCAAAGCCGGTAAGAATGTTACGGTTGTTGATATTTTGCCACGCTTGTTAAGTGTTTACCTGGATAAAGAATTTACCAGTGTTTTAACAGATGAAATGCAGGCAAATGGTATTCATGCCGCTACGGGTGAAACGGTTAAAGAAATTGTGGGCAAGGATGGCAAGGTGACAAAGGTTGTCACTGATCAGGCCGAATATCCTGCTGAATTGGTTGTTGAGGCTGTTGGTGTCAAGCCAAATACCAAGTGGCTTGCCGATACACTTGATTTGAACAGTAATGGAACAATCAAAACAGACGACTACCAACGAACAAGTCAACCCGATATCTTTGCGGTTGGTGATGCAACTAAGATTAAGTTCGCACCGACTGATAAGCCCGCTCAAATTGCGTTGGCCACAAATGGTCGTCGCCAGGGACGTTACGCAGTGAAAAACCTGACCGACGCAAAGAATCCGACACCGGCAGTATCAGGTTCTTCTGCGTTAAGCGTATTTGATTATCATTTTGCCTCAACCGGTATTAAAGAAGGTACTGCAGACAAATTCGGAGTTGAAACGCAATCGGTTTACGTTGAAGATACGTATCGACCACCATTTGTGCCGGCAGATCAAAATCCAAAGGTCCAGTTCAAATTAACGTTTGATCCAAAGGATGGTCGGGTTTTAGGTGCTCAAATCATGTCAAAAGCTGATGTTACGGCAAACATGAATGTCATTTCCTTAGCTATCCAACAAAAATTGACGGTTAATGATCTGGCTTATGCAGATTTCTTCTTCCAACCCGGGTTTGATCGTCCATGGAATATTATTAATGTTGCAGCACAAAAAGCTCAACGTGAACTTGATCAAAAATAACGATCGGTAAATTCAATAAAACAGAGATGACACAGTTTGTTTTTGTGACATCTCTGTTTTTATATTCAGACCGATTTTTTAACGGACATGCATCACCTTTTATTGCGACAGTTTAGACAAGTTGATTGGCATATTTGGCGTTATTAGATGAAGAGTCTAATTGCTTGATAAAAACTGAAACCGGCATATACTTTTAAATGTTAAAAGTTGGGGCACGGTTTAATTGTGCCTGTTTAGTTATTCTAGGAGGGAAAAATATGGTTAAAATTGGGATTAATGGTTTTGGACGCATTGGTCGTTTAGCACTCCGCCGAATTTTGGAGATTAACGATCCTGACATTGAAGTAACAGCCATCAATGATTTGACGACACCTTCAATGCTTGCCTATTTGTTCAAATATGACTCAACCCATGGCACTTTACCATATGACGTTAGTTCGACCGATGATTCGATTATTGTCAACGGTCATGAATTTCACGTATATGCTGAACGTGATGCATCACAAATTCCTTGGGCTAAGGACGATGGTGTTGAATTAGTTCTTGAATGTACCGGATTCTACACTTCTAAAGAAAAATCTCAGGCCCACTTGGATGCCGGCGTTAAGAAAGTTTTGATTTCCGCACCAGCTGGTCCAATTAAAACAATTGTTTATAATGTCAACGATGACACATTGGACGCAAGTGATCAAATCGTTTCTGCAGGGTCATGTACGACAAATGCGCTGGCACCTATGGCATATTACCTGAATAAAGAATTTGGTATTGAAGTCGGTACAATGACGACTATCCATGCTTTCACCAGTTCCCAAATGATTCTTGATGGGCCTAAAGGAAAGAAAGCTCGTCCAAATCGTACCGCTTCGGCAAATACTATTCCTCATTCAACTGGTGCTGCTAAAGCGATTGGGCTGGTCATTCCAGAACTCGATGGTCATTTGAATGGTCACGCACAACGGGTAGCAGTTGTTGACGGTTCGGTTTGCGAATTGGTTTCCGTTTTGAAAACTAAAGACGTGACTGCCGACCAAGTTAATGAAGCAATTAAGCCTTACACCAAGGATAACCCGGCATTCGGCTGGAATGAAGATGAAATTGTGTCATCCGATATCATTGGCGATACCCACGGGGCCGTTTATGATCCAACTCAAACCGAAGTTACAACCAATGGTGAGTTCCAAGTTGTTAAGACCGCTACATGGTATGACAACGAATATGGCTTTGTTGCCAATATGATTAGAACTGCAAAGGCATTTGGAGACAAGTAATTAAAATCAAAATGTGACTCGAACCATCACATCGATACGAGAAAGCCGAGGCTGCTTTGAGCCTCGGCTTTTTTGTCGTTAAATGTCACATAGTTTAAATGGCTTGTTGGTAATCGAAAACTTATAACTGGAAACGATCGCTTTTTGCCGGTATGTAACCCCAATGTCAAGGAATCCTTTCTTGTTGTTGTCTTAATCCTGCGTTACCATGAAACCAGCTCAAGCGAAAGAAGGTTTAATTGAATGACATTAACAAAATCTGTTTTGCTGGTGGCTGCAACGTTTGGTGTGGGGGTTACGGTCCTCACATCGGGAAATGCTCAGGCTGCAACCGAGGTTAACCCAATTCCACAAGTTCTGCGTGGGTCTTGGTATGGGAAGTATCAGCATGTACCGGTTATGTATAAGTTGACCAAATATACATTGCAGGAAGGTGCGACAGTTGACGGTCATTGGAAGTCAAAACCAATGACATTCCATGTAAAAACAGCTAAATCCGCCAAAAATAAATATTCATTATTTACTGTCTCCAAGCAAGCGAACAAGCATGGTTATTGGGATTTGAAACTCTTGGAATCTAAAGAATCACTTTATTTCAAACCGGTTAAACATCATGGTAAATCGGCATTGTATAAATATCATATTGACAGGGAATATGGTAAACCAAGGTTGGACGTTGGCTATTTCTATAAGAAATAACAGGGATATTGTTTGACTGGGGTAACTTGATTTCTACTTAGCCAAAAGTGATTTAAATGAAAATAACTCAAGAATAAAGCAGATCGGGAAAATTGGTTGTATCATTCCCGCTGCTTTAATCTTGAGTTGTTTTTTTGTGCCGGTTATTTCTTATTTTCGGCGGACAGTTTGACATTAAACTTGTCGGCATAATCACAAATAAGGATAACTTATTCTATAATAATCATATAAGACGAGTTGAGAGGAGCGTGCCAAGATGGATATTCGTAAGGCAACTTTGGCAGATATTAAAATAATAAGCCAAATTCGTAAACAGCAATTAATTGATGAAGGAATTGAACCGGATGTTTCGATTGATTCCCAACTGGCATCCTTTTTTAAGAAAACGATTGCGGAGGGTTCCCTGATTGAATATCTCATTCTGGATGGGCAGCAAATTATTGCGACGGCCGCAATCTACTTTCAGCAGTTTCCGCCAACCTATAGTAATCAATCCGGTGTCAAGGGGTATATTACCAATATGTATACGGCGGACAGCTATCGCGGTAAAGGACTTGCGACACGATTACTCCATCAATTAGTGAATGAGGCCAAAAAGAAAGGTGTCACGAAATTATGGCTTGGGACTTCGAAACTTGGTCGGCCGGTGTACGAAAAATTCGGATTTGAGCAAACCGGTGAGTGGCTGAATATGGATATTTAGAGAGTTTTTATAGCTTAATCACCCGGTCATTTTCGATTAGCAGGGCCTCTTGATTGGTTAGTCGAGTAATTGTTTGGTTTTTGACTATTTCCCAATGACGGAGCTTAGTAGCTAACTGCGGATCAAGTTGGATGTGTTGATCAAAGTGCGGATAGATGCGAATTTTGGTCGCACCAATTGCGGATAAGTCGGTATCAGCAAACCAATTATCTTCTGGATAGAGGTACTGGTACATATTGATATCCGGTCCCAATACAAGCGCACCGGCACTTATACCGTAGACCGGCATACCATCTTTGATTCTTTCCTTAAGAAGATTGAAGGCTCCAGATTTTTTCAAACAATGAAGCAGGTAGAATTGATAACCACCATTCAGGATAACTAAAGAAGTTTGATTTAAAATGGATAGGTCGTCATGAAGAACATCCAATAATGTGACGTCGTTGAATCCCAATTGTTTTAATCTTTGTTGAAGCTCAATAATCTTAGGGTGCATTTTCCCTTCCTTTACAGAATTAACAATAACGGTAATGGAAGGGGCGTTATTAGCAGAATGAATTAATAGATTGTGAAAAGCATCCGTTATTGCGGTTGTTTTAAATGCTCGTGAAGATAATAAAATATTAGACACGTCAATCACTCCTCGTTATTAAAAGTATGTTAATTTATTCTACCTTAAAGTGACAAGGTCAAGCAGTGAAGGGTCTTTGTTTGTGCACAATTCTTGCGGTAACGTTTCCGATTAAAAAAATGAAGAAGACGATGGCTGTTGCAATAAATGTTAGTTGCATGCCCGTGATAAAAGCTGTGGGCGCATGAGTTGGATAATTATGAACTGTATAGCCAAGTGCGTGATTAATGCCGGCAAACAGCAAAACGCTTGAAAAAATAGTGCCGACTGTCATACCGATATTCCTGGATAATCCCAATAATCCGCTGGTGACTCCCAGTTGGCTTTTAGGAACGGCTTCCATGACCATGACGTTGTTGGGTGCTTGGAAAATACCGTTACCCAAACCAATGAATCCCAACCAGATACATAAAGTGCTGATGGATGTTTCATGGGAAACAGTTGCCAACCCGACCTGCCCGATGATCAGGATGATAATGCCGGCGATGTAAACCTGCCAATCACCCATATGGTCGGACAGGGTGCCTGCCAAGGGTGCAATAATGATTTGAATAATTGGAAAACTCATCATAATTAAGCCGGTTACTTCCGGTGAAATTAATCGATTTTCCTGTAAATAAAGGGGCTCAATGATATTGACAACAAAGTTTAGCGCATAAACCAAAATTGTCGCAATTAAATTTAATGAGAAATTGACGTTTTTGAATAAATCAAGATTAACTGCCGGTGTTTTAAAGCGCCTTTCTGTAAAGATGAAGACGGTCAATAAAATGATGGTTACAATCATGAGCAAAATAAACGGTAAACTGGCAAATCCGATTTCTTGCCCCCATAACAAACCAATAAAAAGTGTGCCCATCATAATGCCAAATGAAACCAACCCTAGATAATCAATTTGCTGGTTCTGTCGATTAGCTGTTTTGGGCAAAAACAGTTGACCGATAATAATTGCCAAAATTCCCAAGGGGATATTAATCCAAAAAATATAGTTCCATGATAAATGCGCTAAAATGAGACCGCCCAATCCCGGCCCAACAACCCCTCCAAGAGCAACAACCGAAGAAAAGCTGCCAAGTGCCAAACCGCGTTTTTTCGGTGGAAAGATTTCCGTAATAATGCCGGCGTTATTACTTAGTGTCATGCTGGCACCTATGGCTTGAAAGCCTCGACAGATCAGTAAGAAAGTAAATCCAAAGTTTATGCCGCAAAGAAGTGAGCTAATTGTAAAAATGACTGTGCCGATTTTAAAAACGGATACTTTTCCATATAGGTCGCCGAGCTTTCCAAATGGCAGTAACAACATGCAGGTCATAACCAAGTAGCTTGAAGCTACCCAGTTGATCTGGGTGGTCGTGACATCCATTGCACGACTCATGACCGGCATGGCGATGTTGACGACACTGCTGGTCAGTGTGGACATAAATGAAAAAATGGAAATTGCGGTAAAGATCCACCATATTTTAAGAGACTTATTTTTAGCTGTCATTTTGATTCCTTCTTTAAAATTAGAGGCTATTCTTAGCATACTTCAAAATAACAGATAATATCTAAATAACGATGAAACATAAAAAGAAACCCGTAATGGCGTTCCTTAAACTTATCTAGTAAACAAAATGATTTTTTTGAACAATTTTAATCAGAACAAAGCCAACTAAAATATTAATAATAGAAATGGTTATTAAAATAATGAGTGTTTGTGACCAGTTTCCAAGCGTCGATTCAATGACACCGAACATCGTTGGACCAACACTGGCAATCAGGTAGCCGATCGATTGAACAATGCCGCCGACGGAACCTGCTTCCTGTGGTGTGGTAGAGATAGTGGTAATCATTGATAGTGAGAGCGTGAAAATAGATGCTGTTGTGATGCCGACAATAATGCAGGCAAGGATCAGCAGCCAAGTGGCGTTGAACATAATCAGAATACCGATACCGGATAAGTAGCCGATCAGTAAGGAAACCATCAGCAATTTTAAGTTTGATGCCTTGGTAGTTGCCCGTGGGACAAGATAAGCGAACGGTGCACCGATGATTTGGAAGATTGAAAATAACAGGCCGGCCGTTGTGGCTGATAAGCCATGCGAAGTTAGAACACTTGGCAACCAGGCAACAATGGTGTAAAAAATGAGGGATTGAAGCCCCATGAAGATTGCCAATAGCCAGACATGTCCCCGTTTCCAAATAGGTGTCGCAGCTGCTTTTCCGGTTACTTCCTGGTGATCAGTGGCAGTTCTTTTCCGGGGTCTCGTTGCTTGATGTGGCAACATAAGTGTCCCAAGAAAAGCAATCAGTGCGGGAATAGAAAATAACTGAACGGTGAATTGCCAACCAATGGCGTTGGCAACAGGGACAGCGATGCCACCTACAATTGCTGAAAGAAGATTGATCGATGCGGTATAAACACCGTTTAATTTAGTTGATTGCTCAGGATGGCGTTCAACAATCAATGCCGGTAATGAGACATTTAGCATAGTAATCCCGGCACCGACAAAGATTGTTCCAAGAAACATGCCCCAATTGACATATGTACGAAGCAGATTTGCAATTGCCAGCATGAGTAACGCATATTCAATCGTCCGTTTTGTGCCGAGCTTTCGAATAATCGGTGCGGTTGTGGCTGATAAAAAACCGAAACAAAGTAGTGGAATAGTTGTCAGGACACCTGTCTGAGCAGTTGTCAGCTGAAAATATGATTGAATTTTTGTGACGATCGGTGGAATTCCGATGATTGCCAGTCGCAGGTTTGCGGCCAGCAGGAAGACCTCGAATGTAAAATTGATACCTTGCCGTTTCGTATTCAATTGATGACCTCCAAATTTTTTCTCACTTTAAACATCGTATCATCTGATGTTTACTTTAAAAACAAATGGTCAATCATTAACCGTTTGTTCCAATAAAGTAATATTTTTTTCAATCCAGTAAACTGCTTGGTGGGGATCTTGCTGTTTGATAGCCTCCAAAATGTTTTGATGAATAATGGACTGCTCGTGATAAAGTTCTGTTTTGGTGAAGCCTGCACCGAAGCGATCCTTAAATGAGTTCCAAAAATCAGTGTAGATATCTGTGATGACGGAATTGTGAGTAGCTTCAGTAATAGCTTCATGAAATTGCTCATCAGCATGGCGGTACGCATCGAGTGAATGAAGCTTTGCGGCTGCTGAACGGATCTCTAAATAGTAGTTCATGGCTTTGAGATCCGTTGCGTTACGATTATGGCATGCTAAGTCGACGATGCCGACTTCCAAAGCTTTTCGTGCCTCGTAGGCTTCAATAACCGGCGCATTTTTCAATGTCGATGAAATTGTCTGATCGGGCAGGGTATCGTTGATAATGGTCGTCCCCTTACCCTGTTTCACTTCGATTAAGCCGAGATTAACCAAAACTTTCATCGCTTCACGAACGGTTGAGCGACCAACGTTAAAACGGGCCATTAATTTGGGCTCCGTTGGAAGACGGTCACCAATGGCCAATTGATGGGTTAAAATGTCTTCTTGGATTTGTTGAGAAACCTGGTCAACAAGACTAAGTGGTTTAAATTGTTTATGATCTTTAACTGGCACTGTATCACACCCCGTTACAGTTTGCTTTTCTCTTCGTCATAGCCTTCCAGAAGGTTAGCATAACGAGCTAATGCAAATAGATAGTCAGAAAGGCGATTTAGATATTCTAAAATGTCGCCGTTTAAAGGCTGCTTCTTATCGTTTAATTCAACGACTAAACGTTCTGCTTTTCGTGCCAAAGCCCGTGCATACTGTAATGCAGCCCCCGAAGGATTGCCACCTGGAAGGATAAAGGCTTTAATAATGGGAAGTTTTGCCATAATGTCGTCGATTTCCGTTTCAAGTTGTTTGGTATCCGATGTTGAAATGTTATGATGGCGTTTGACGGTAATATCAGCTTGGAGTTCGTACAGATTTCGCTGAATCGTTTTGAGCTTTGGTGCTAAGGATTGGGCTTTTGGTGACAGAATTGAAATAACATAACCAACCCACGAATCGAGTTCGTCGATTGCGCCCAGGGCTTCAATTTGTAAGTCATACTTGGGCACCATTTTTCCGGTTACTTGTTTGGTTTGACCATGGTCACCAACCTTGGTGTAGATTTTAACCATCTTGAGAAATGCTCCTTTAATGAAAAGTAAGTAATTTAATAATAAGCGAAATTCGATGAATTGGCGAACCTTTTTTAAAAATTGTCAAAGGAAGGTTAGGGAAGGCTCCTCCCTGTAATGAGATGGCGGATAAACTTGATGAATCCTTCATGTCCCAGCAAGAAGAGTTTAAGGTGAAGGATGCGCATTTCTCCTTTTTCCCTCCTGATTTCGTGATGATACTCTCGGCGAACCCGCTTAATTCGAACCAGTTCTTTAAGCGGTTCTTCATTCGGATCCGGTTCAAATCGTTGAAAATCACGGCGATCAATAAAGCGGATATTTCTTAAAAAGTCTTCACGTTCTTTTTCTGATTTTTTAAATGGGTGCAAAATAATCCTCCTGGCTTTATACAAATAATACTTATACGATAACGCGAGTTGGATAATTCGACAAGAAACCAACGGTTAATCATTGTAAACTTTCAGTAAAACCGATACGGGTATGTAAAAACGGAAACCTTGATGCGGGTTTCCGTTTTTTTATGATCAGTTTAGAATTGATCATTTAAAATTCGGGTTTGTTTCGTGGGTGAAGAATGACTTGATATCATTTTAACAGCTTACTTGATTGGGCAAGCGCCGCCTTCGCAGTCGGTTTGACCAATGATTTCGGCACCCTTTTGATCGTGGTTATCATTCAACTGATTGAAGACACGCTGAACATCACCATGGATCTGCATAACCTTCTTTTCGTAGGTTTTGGTGTCGATTGGTTCTTTGGGCGCTTGTTTAAATTCATTACCAACGTACGGCAAAAGAGATGTTGACTTGGTAGTGAAACGATATTGGTGCATTAGCGGGGCAATCTGATCTCCTTCTTCGGGCTGGAAGGTAACAGTACAGCTAACCGCATTATCGGACCAATAGGTTTGTAAGAAAGCTTGGGTTGCAAATTGTTCGGCAATTGAAACGTTACCTGCTGAAGCAAATTTCTTACTGTCAGCATGCGCCGCACGAATTGGGAATTCGGCAACCATTGTATTCTTTGAGTAAATATCCTTTTCTACGTGGTAGCCGCATGCCTTTAAGGCTGGCAATAACGGATCTGAATCCTGGAATCGAATTCGTTGAATCAAGTATGGGGCATAATGGAAATGCATTCCTTCTGAAACACCTGCTAATTTGGCAACAGTACCGGATGGTTTAACGGTTGTATGCTTAATTGACGTGTTGCAGCCGAGTTCATCGGAGTAATCCTTATCGGCTTTAACAACTGCCTTATACAGACCGTCTACTTTATCGATAGCACGTTGATCATAAATCGGCTTCTTGATGGTTTCACCGGTTTCCGGATCTTTGGCATCTTGGTAGCCTGTAACAACCCGGTTGCCTAATTCACTTAGAATCCAATCTTGAATACCGGACATTGAGATACCGATTCGACGATTCTTGTTGATCGCCTTTCGAGAAACTTCCCAGTCATATGGACTGAAAGTAACCCGCTTGGAGAAACGAGTACCTAAAGTAAAGGCTTCACCAAGATTCCAATTTTGTTGGCTGGCAACGTAAGGGAAGACTTCAAACAAGTTGCAGGGTTCACCGTTTGAAAGTGAAATCTCACCACAAGGGTTCGTCCCTTCGACGTTTGGATCAATATCTTTTTGAATGCCGTCAATTTTACGACCATAATTCTTGGAAAGTTCCAAGTTAACGATTCCCGGCTCGCCATTGTGACGAATAGAATCGGCAATCGGACCGTAGTTGCTGAATTGGGAATCAACAGCAACACTGTTGTTGGAAGCCCAACGGTGATGATACAATTTTTCTTTATCTTGTTTCATTGTAATGAAATCTTCGTCGTCGGCAGAGCCTAATGCTAATTCGGCCGAACGACGAACGTTTCCGGCAACAACCGTTTTCCCGATCATATTACCAATATCGGTCATATCAACTGATGAAAGGTGACGACGGGCACGATTATTGAGGACGCCATTAATATCAAAGAGCATCTCAATCAAAGGCATTGGCCCTGAAGCGGTACCGCCGAATCCTTTGATCTTAGCGCCCTTTGGTCGAATATCACTCATATCAAGGACCAGATTTTGTTGGTTCTTGGGATTGGTTGATTTAAAGTGTAAATCGATTAGATGAGCGTTTGATAATACCCAACCTTCACGGGTATCGGGTAGACGATAATAAGCGGCATCCGTGATTGAGTGGTTCTTGAAGTAGTCGTCCTTATCAACGGCTCCCATCTTAAGTGAATCAGCGTATGACTCACTGTCTTTATCGATAACAACAGTCAGGTTGACTTTGTTGTCAACCAGCGGAATCTTGTGGACATTTTCTTTAGTGACAGAAAAACCGACACCGCCGCCCTTCATTAATTGATCAAACATGAATGAGTAGGGCATTGAAACAGCTGGTTGATCCTTTTTAAGGTATTCGGGCACGATGTGGCTGTCACCGTATGGCTGTGGCCGTACAGCAATGAACCAACAGTTATTTAATGCGTCACCGTTACGTGCTTCATAAGGTGTACCTGAAATCCAAAGATTACGGCCCGAAGGTGTTGCGGCCAATCCGTAAATCAATTTATAAAGCTTCTTGGCTTCATCGGTTAATTCGCTGATCACTTGTGGATCAACATTGTTTTGGTGGAGACGCGGGTCAAGGTTGATGTTTCCTTCAACTACCCGTTTAACCGTCTCGTCCCAATTTTCTGTCCGCTGCTTTTCTGGGATCCAACGAGCATAAGTTCTTTTGTATGTAACCCAGCCTAGTTCGCCCCAGTGCGGTGTGACTTCGTTTTTAATTTGGTTTATAAATTCATCAGAGAGTGAAACTGATGAAAGTTTCATTGCTTGCATAACGATTCCTCCCGTACTCTTGATTCTCGTATTTCGTTCGAGTTAACACTATATATAGTATCTCGACGAGAGAGGATAATCAATATATTGTGTCCGGAGAAATTCAGCAGATGAGTGCGCCAGCCTTGTACTGGCAAGGGCTGACGGCCATCGAAAAAAATTTAACGCTCCGTTGTCTTAAAACAACTATCTGTTATTTAATGGATTTTCCATAAGTATTGTGTTTTCAATGGGTTGACCACAACGATATCTGGTGTAGCCAACGGATTGTTTTGTTTACCGTGTCAATCAAAATGATTGATTTAACTAAATCCGTGCAACATCCATCTTACCGATTTTTTCGGAAGGAAACAAGGCAAAAATAAGCGCTATTGGATAAGAATGACGGGAAAATTGCATAGCTATTTTTGCTCGGTCATCATCGTGATGAAATTAAAAAGGACTGGACAAAATGACTTTTGTCTCAGCCCCTTCCGGTTATGAGTGATTTTACTTATTTCTGATTGATATACGTTTCAATTCCCTTTTTAAGACGTTTTAAACCATCCTGAAGCGTTGTTTCGGGGCAGGCAATATTAACTCTTAAGAATTGATTGCCGTTGCCGCCATACACAGAGCCGGCAGAAATATAGAGACCGGTGTCCTGACGGATAAAGTCTTCCAGTTGGGATGAGTCTCGGGTAATAGTACTACAGTCTATCCAAACCAAATAAGTCGCATTCGACGCAATCACTTTGATCTGCGGTATGAACTGTTCACAATAATTTGTAAAAATATCGCGATTTCGGGTAAGCTGCTGTTTCAATTCGGCCAACCATTGATGTCCCTTTGTATAAGCGGCAATGGTACCGGGGATTGCCAATAAGTTGGGCTCACCAAGTTCATCGGTGTTGATACCACGATTGACAATGTTTCGCAGTCCTTCGTTGGGGACAATGAGGGTAGCTGCGTGCAGTGCGGCCACGTTGAACGTTTTGCTTGGAGAAACGCTGACAATGGTATTCTGAATCAAATCATCCGGCAAAGAGAAAATAGGGGTGTATTCAGGGCTGCCGCACACCAAGTCACCATGAATTTCATCACTGAATAACGTGACGTGGTATTTCATACAAAGCCTGCTGATTTTAATCAGTTCATCTCGGGACCAGACTTTGCCGACCGGATTATGGGGATTACATAGAATCATCATGGTACTTAACGGTTCAGCCAACTTGGCTTCCAGATCCTGCCAATTAATGCTGTATTGGTGGTTGGCGGAATCATAAAGCAAGTCGCTTGATAGAATGTGACGGCCGTTATTAATAATTGAATTGTAGAAAATATTATAAACCGGTGCTTGGACAACAACGTTATCACCGACGTTACTGACACGGCGAACAGTTGATGAAATAGATGGGACGACACCTGTACAGAATAGCATCCACGCCGTTTTGGGCCGGGCGTGGTGTTCGGTAGCGTACCAGTCGGCAACGGCATTGAAATAGTCAGCATGGGGTTCTTCATAACCAAAAATACCAAAAGCAACCTTCTTCTGCATGGCATCAATGATTTCCGGCGCTGCCTTGAAATCCATGTCGGCTACCCACATCGGCAATTCGTTGGGTTTGACGTCCCATTTGACCGAATCGGTGTTACGGCGGGGGATAATTGATTTAAAATCATACATTATGCTGACTTCCTTTTTGTGATTTTAGTGTCGGTTGTGATGGTTGTTTTACTTGGATCGATTTTGGTTGGATCCATAATGATTTCTCCAATTGAGTGTGCGTGAATTTTACCACTGATTGGATTTTTAACACTCACGATAGTTGAGTTGATTTCTGCATCGATGTTGGAACAATACTCGAAGGCCAGATCGGTTTCCATCAAACGACAGTTGCGCATGGTCAAGTGATCAATGTAGCACAAGCCCTGATCACTTTCGATTGTACAGTTGATCAGTGTCAGATTCTTCGTGTTCCACCCTAAATATTCACCATTAATGACAGAATCATAAACCGTGACGTTTTCACAGTTCCAAAATGCGTCTTTTGAAACCAGGGTAGAATGATGAACTTCAACGTTTTTTGCGCCGTCAAAACAGTAGTTGCCAATAAGATCGAGGTGATCAATATAGATATCACTGCTGTTCATCCCAAAATAACTCCCATTGGCCTGAACGTGGTCGATCGTAATGTGATCGCAGTTCCAAAGGGTTTCGGCAGCGTTTGAAAAATGATCATCGACTAATTTAATGTGACTGCTGCGCCGAAAAGTTTTGGTTGCCTGAATTGAACAGTTGGTCATTTTGATATCGTGTGTGTACCAGATACCGGCATGAGCGATTTTTTCCAAAATAGTATGGTCGACTTTGGCGTGGCTCGTGTACCAGAGTGGGTATTTCCATTTAAAAATGACATCTTTAAGGTTAATATTGCGACTTTCTTTAAGTGGGGATTCACCTTTACCGAACGTTGTCCCGATAATATTGGCATCATGTTCGGCAAAGAGCGGCCGTTCGCCGTCGAAGTATTTGTTTCGGTATTCTTTCATTTAAGTCGTCCCTTCCTTGGTAATGTGCTTGCTAATTGAATATATGCTTATGGTAACCCTAATCAGATGATCGTGCTACATGGGATATGGGGATGGACTGGGATCTTTTTGTGGACATGGTTAAATGACCGAACTTTAAAAAGGATATCGGGAGAAAAGTTCATGCTTTACTAAAAATAGTTGGATTATAGCCTTGAAATAAGTTATTATAATAGATATAAACGAACTATATGTAAACAAACACAATAATTATTCGCATTTAGGAGGATGAATTCGATGCATTGGCTGGCAGATTTTCTCGCCGCAATTGGTGTGGTGCTAAACGGCATTCCTCAGGGAATTATGGCGATGACTTTGGGATTTGCGGTTTTTCCCACAACGTTTTCGTTTGTTTTTGCTTCAGCAGTTAACGGAGCGTTCGGCTCGGTCGCACCCATTTCGTTTCAAGCGGAGTCTTTGGCATTAACGGGAAATTTGGGTGAGACAACCCGTGAACGTACCTCGATTATCTTTGGCGGATCATTGATTATGGCGGTTATTGGGGTAACCGGTACCTTAACAAAAATCGTGGACGTACTTGGGAGCAGTATTATGGCTGGGATGATGGCAGGTGTTGGTATCATGTTGGCTAAGATCGCTGTTAATATGGCTCGAAAGGAACGGGTCGCTGGATTGTCATCCATTGCGATTGCCATTTTGACTTATTTGTTCACTAAAGATTTGGTCTGGACAATTGCCCTTTCGGTGATTGGGTCAAGTTTAGCGGCTGTTTTCGGTATCCATTATCGGGCAGAATTGCCGGCAAACGTCGTTGAACGCAGATTCCGGTTTTTAAAACCGATTTTGAACCCTCGAGTGGTTCGAGGGGCATTGAGTCTGGCTTGTTTGAATGTTGGCGCCAATATTTCGTATGGCCTAATTACCGGTCAGATGACGGGGATTAAGCCAAATCCGGTTAACTTGAATTTGTTGACCGGTACACAGGCATTTGCGGATATGGGAACCAGTTTACTGGGCGGAGCGCCGGTTGAAACGATTATTTCCGCGACTGCCAGCGCACCCGAACCTGTTATCGCAGGTGTGATGATGATGTTAATCATGGCCGTTATTTTATTTGCCGGTTGGCTGCCTAAAATAGGTAAGTATGTGCCGGCGGCATCAATTGCCGGTTTCCTGCTGATTTTGGGAGCGGTTGTTATTTTTCCTGAAAATGCTGCGGCTGCCATGCAGGGTTCAGATAGTGTTATAGCAGCGTTGACGTTGGTTGTGACAGCGATCATTGACCCGTTTGCCGGGTTGATGACAGGTGCCGTGTTGAAATTTGTTTTGCCGTTGATTGGCTTGGGGGTCTAAATGATGCAACAAACATACGAATTAACTATTGGAAAACTAAAACGAACATTACCGATTATCCCAATTAATGAAACGACTGCGATTGCGTCGTTCGTCCTGTTGGGGGATTCCGAGTTGGCCCATTATGCGGCAGCTAAATTGGCAGACAAGATTTCGGAACCGTTTGACTGTATCGTTACGCTGGAGAGCAAGGGAATTCCGTTGGCAGAGGAGTTGAGCCGGGTGAGTGATCACCCCAAGTTCATCGTGTTACGAAAAAGTGTCAAGGCTTATATGGCGTCACCGCTTGAAGTTTCCGTCGATTCAATCACGACTGCAAGTCAGCAGAACCTGGTACTGGATGGTCATGATGCCGATTATCTTCGTGGCAAACGGGTTGTGTTAGTTGATGATGTTATTTCAACCGGCGGCTCGCTTGAAGCTGCTGAGAAGCTTCTTAAAAAAGCAGGCGCAACCATTTTGGTTAAATGTGCTATTTTGGCAGAAGGGGACGCCGCCAAACGTGACGACATTCTTTATTTGGAGAAGTTACCGTTGTTTCAGAGAATATAGCCGTTAAATTAATAGCCTATGGTCAACTTGAATCGACCATAGGCTATTTTGCAGTGTTTAGCTGCTATATTATTTTTCAACTGAAAGCTTTTTGACGGATAACGAATCCCGTATCAGACTGATTAAAGCAAAGCCACCCAGTAAAATGGCAGGGCTTGCGATCATTGAATTGTTAAACTTAAGTAATACGATAACGGCAATCATGACAATTAAAAAGGTCATAATCCAGCCAAGCCCGGAAATAACGTGGTTTCCCGGTCGTTGCTCCGGATGCCGTTTAAAGTATGATCGCTCAAATAACAGGTAATAAACCAACCAAAATCCACCAAGAACAACGAGCGGAACCGAAACCCGATCCCATCCCCGGGGACTTAATCCGTTAAATGCCAAAAAAGTAAGCCACAATGCAATAAGCGGCAGGTTGTTAACCAGGCTGTAACGCCATTCAATCTTCATAAAAATAAGTCGACTTCTTTCTAAAATACATGCTAAACGTTAATCTGTTTTTAGGACCGATAAGCAATCCCTAATAAATGGCAATGTGAAAATGATCCAGCAGAAGGTTAATGTTGACGCATTGGTTGTTAACATCAACAGTAATGCTAAGAGAGTGACAATGACGGTCATGATCATACCAAGACCTCTCAATTGATGGTGACTTGCTTTATCTTCAGGATGTTGTCTTAAATATGACCGCTGAAATATCAAACTATAGGTTAACCATGAAATGATAAATAGGATAAGAATGGTTAGAAGAAACCAAAGTCCCTTGTCTGACAATGGATAAATAAGTGACCCGGTGGCAATAGTGACAAGCAAATAGGCATTGTTAATCAAGCCGTAGCGCCATTGAATCTTCAAGAGGAAGCTCCTTTCATCAAATGATTTAAAGTTCCCCATCAGAATATATGTCACTATAAAACAGGATAACACTCATTATTTGAACCACGCAACTTGACAATGGATCTTTGAATCAGGTTGGTTCTGGTGGTTCTACCATGTCATGAGTGCAATGACGAAGATGGCAATGTGGACCACTAATCGAATCAGATGATGTGACCAGTGTGGTCGACCATAAAGATGGTAGCCATTTGCCAGTGTAAAAACTGAAATACCAAGCAATCCGAGTAAGAGGGTATCAAGTGAAAGCAACCTGGAAGAAATCATCAAACTGGTCAAAGTAATGAAAGCGGATAGAAATAACCCAACAATGAGGGTAATCGAGATGTCTTTACTGAGAAGATGTGCAATGGCTGCAGCCATGGTGAGTAGAGCATAGAGTGTGATAAAAATGTCGATTGCAAGACTCAATTTTTAAACCCCTTCTGTGGTTAATGATGGATGATAAGCAGTTATTAACAGGATTGCTGCTAATTGCAAGGTAGTTGGTTTATGTGTGCTTGTCAAATGAATTGCTAAAAAGCTATGTCCTAGATGAACAAAAGTCGTTTAAGTGTTATAAAATTTTAACAATTATAATGACGGTGTTCATTATATTTGACCATAGTTATTATAATAAAGTTCTTTTAAAACATGTCAAGAATATATTTGAAATAAAAAACGGCTTGCATTAATGATAATGCCAAGCTGCTTAATTAAGGTTTTAACAAAATTTTTCCAACATTATTTCCTGATTCCAGTAACTTGTGGGCAAGAATACCGTCTTTCAAAGGGAAAACCGTGGGTTCACTGACTTTGATTTTTTCATCGGTAAAGTAGTTGAATAGGCGTTTACTGCGTGCAATTCTTTCCCAATAATCGGTTAGATAATCCCACAGATCGCCGGTTAAGATGCTTTTGGATTGAGATAATAACGTCACCAAATCGACTCTTGGAGGATTACCGCCTGCCATGCCAAAGAAAACCAAATTTCCGCGATGTTTAAGTAATTCAATACTTTGCTCCAAAGTAATGCCAACGCCATCATAAACGGTATCGAATCTTTCGAGCCAATTCTGAAGCCAGGGATCCGTTCTGAGAAAAACGGCTTTGGCCCCCTGATTAAGTGCGATTTTTTGTTTTGCCTTAGTTGAAGTCACACCATAAACGTTGATACCATCTGCTGTGAGCATCTGCGATAAAATTTGGCCGACTCCACCACTAATGCCATGGATAAAAACGTTTTGTCCCGGTCGATTCCTGCCCAAATCATGAGCCAGAAAGTCGGCGGTCAGTCCCTGCAATCCTGCACACGCGATTACTTTATTATCGAGATCGCTTGGGACTTCAATGGCATGATCTTCCGGAACTGCCACTAATTCAGCGTTCGCAAACGGTACATCTACGAAAAAGACCTTTTCTCCAAGCTGATGCTTTGTAACCTTTTTACCAACTGCAATCACCATTCCCAGTCCTTCGTAGCCATCGATGTAAGGGGATGAGACTCTTTTTTCGATATGATAGGTTCCCTTTCTTCGATAAATGTCAGCGAAATTAAGGCCTATATAGGACATTTTAACCAAGACATCGTTATCTGATAAAGACGGGTCTGGCAAAGTCCCGTACTGTAAGACTTCGGGACCGCCGAAACGGTCGAAATAAAGTGCTTTGATTTGATTTCACTTCCTTAAATAGAAATGGTTATAGATAACATTATCACGCTCGTTGAGAGACGTCGAGCCTTTTGGGGTGGAAGAGTGTTTTTGATATAGTAAAAGGCCGAGACACAAATAGAATATGTGTCTCGGTCTTTCCCTGTCGTCATATTTACCTGATTGAAATGTTTGTGCCGTGATAGGTTTCTTATGAAACTCAGTTCCTATACTGACGTATAGCCGCCATCCGCTACCAACGTTGCACCGATCACAAACGATGCATCGTCACTTGCCAGGAACGCCACAGCTTTGGCAATTTCTTCAGGTTTTCCTAAACGTCCGAGTGGGTGAAGCTGCGCCAATTTTTCCTTTAGTCCGGGGTTGATTTTGCTCAGCAGCGGGGTGTCAATGTATCCAGGGGCGATTGCATTAACCCGGATACCCTGCTTTGCATAGGTTGCAGCCAATGTTTGAGTGAGAATCTTAACGCCACCCTTAGCTGCGCCATAGGCCGTTACGTTAGGAAGCCCAACCAGACTGTGAATAGAACCCGCATTGACAATGGCGCCACCGGTTCCTTGTTTGAGCATTTGTTCCAAAGCGTACTTATCTGAAAGGAAAACACCGGTTAAATTAATGTTGATGGTATTTTGCCATTTATCCAGTGGCAATTCTGTAATGTTAGCGTCGTTTGCAATACCGGCGTTGGCAAACATAATATCCAAATGACCGAATGCATCAACTGTTTTATTGATTAGGTTCTTAACGTCGTCTTCGTTGGTCACATTGGTTTTAACGAATAAGGCGTTACCACCTGCATTTAGGCCGGCAACAACGTCGTCGCCCTTATCTGAAAAGTCACCAATAACGACCTTGGCACCTTCGTTTAAGAATAATTTGACGGTTTCCAAACCGATACCGGATGCGCCACCTGTTACGATGGCAACTTTATTATCGAATCTTGCCATACCGAACACGTCCTTTCCGTGTCTAGTGACTAACTGTCTCTACAGCCATATTGTAATCGCTTACATATTTATTAACAATTAAAATGTGCTTTGGTTTTTTATGAGATAGGGAAAGAAAACACGTTCTTTTAAGGACGTGATGAATTGCCCCCGTTTTTACGGCTAATAAACGATAATTACCTGCCAATAAATTTCCTTGTTTTTATGAATCTACGTATACAGTAGCACTCTTAATATGCTATAATATTTATTGTAAGAAGTACGAATCAATTAACGTATGACCAAACTTCGTTTCATAACGCGAATTATCATTACACATGGGGAACTAGACTTTAACCAAGCCCGTTGAGAAAGTTTTCAAACGCCTGGTTGACGAAACCCGCCGATGAACCCGGTTTTGGAATTGTTCATCTGAAGATTGGTCAAGCTGATTAGGTCCAGCTACTAGTAAGCGTGCCTAAACGGTATGAATTCTGTCAGTGTTTAGGAGCTACCGACTAGTGATTGGCAACCAAAGGATCGTCGCTGGTGGTCAACGAGTGGTGATGTTAAAAACATTGGCACCAGAGAGAGAACAATAAAGAGAGGAGGCATCCCAGTGACCAAAGTGGTTAAAGGGTTTAAGCTACGGTTATACCCTAACCAGGCACAAATCGATCAATTATGGCAACTATTTGGCAACGAGCGGTTTGTTTGGAATCAAATGTTAGCGATGGCTAATAAACGTTATGAAAACAACCCGAAAAGTCAGTTTGTTGGCGAATACGATATGAATTATCTGCTTAAACGGCTTAAGCAAGAGTACCCCTTCCTCAAAGCCAGTGACTCTACCAGCTTATTTGTGGTTAACCATAACCTCACGCTTGCGTTTAAGAACTTGTTTCAACATCGGGGTGGTCATCCGCGGTTCAAGTCCCGCCATAGCGCTAAGCAAGCCTACACCGGGCAATCAATCTGCGTTGTGGAAGCTAAGCGGCGTTTAAGATTGCCTAAACTCGGGAGTATTCGGACCAGCAAGACTAACCAATTAACCGACGTCAAAATTAAGCGTTACACGGTGAGTCATGATGCCACGGGCCGCTACTACCTTTCCTTACAGGTCGAAACCGAAGTTCACGACTTGCCGAAAACCAACCAGAGGGTTGGCTTGGATATGGGCGTTGCCGATTTAGCGATTACTTCCAATGGAGTTAAGTACGGGACTTTCAAGGCTAAGTGGTTCGAAAAGCAAGCGACGCGTTGGCAATCGAAGTTTAGTCGGCGCAAGCAGCGGGCAACTGTCGCGATGCGCCAATGGAATCACCACCATCAATTATCCAAAATGGCACTCAACGATTATCAAAATTGGCAACGGGCTAAAATGACCAAAGCGCGTTATCAAGCTAAAATTGCCAACCAGCGCAAGGACTACCTGCATAAACTGACGACGGACTTAGTTAAAAACTATGATGTGATTGTGATTGAGGATTTGAAAACCAAGAATCTGATGCGCAATCACCACCTCGCCAAGTCAATTGCGAACGCCAGTTGGTCTCAATTCCGGACTATGCTTGAATACAAGTGTGCCTGGTATGGTAAGCAATTAGTAGTGGTAAGCGCCAGGAATACTTCCCGAATCTGTTCAGCGTGCGGTCAGGATGACGGCCCCAAGCCCTTAGCTATTCGGGAATGGACGTGTTCTAAATGCTGGACGCATCACGACCGAGATATTAATGCGGCAGTTAATATCCTTAATTGCGGACTAAAAGCTATTGGCTAGGAACTAGCCGTGGTAAAAGAGCGGAGTTCTGTAAGTTAGGTTTTCGGCATACCGATGTAACAGCCTAAATACTACTTCGTGTTCCCAGAAGCTCGGTCATTCATAACCGAGTAGTTCACGAAGGGAGGCGTTTCCCAAGAGTTGCGAAATGGAATGGGACTTTGGTATCAGGCATATGATTAAACAGCTGGCGGTCTGTTGAATCACTGAAACAGTACCACTCATATCATGCGCCTGATTGAAGGTAGTTGGGGTATCATCCGATTCAACCCAACCGGATTAATGACTGCAATCGCGGTGTAAACAGGTGCACAAACAGGTTCACAATCGAGCACGAACCGGTTTTCCAATGACGGTGAGGCGCCGATAAATCATTAAGAGTCGTGTAATGGCATTCGAGATGGATAATGACGTTTAAAAAATTGATTTAATCACAGTTCTTACCTGAATCTGTTACAACTATTGATCATTTATTGACTAAAGCTGATACGGAACGGTTGAAAACTGATGATGCCCTAGGTTTACAAACAGTTTGTTAACCTGGTTGCCGGTTTTGCAATAAATTGATTATATGCTAATATAAGTCCAACTATATATTGGAGGATAATGATGAAAAAAGTTCATTACGGATTGGATGCGCCGCTCGTTCCCATTTCTTATTTAGTAATTGGTCTGGGCATTTTAATTAATTGGGTCTTCTTCCATCAATATGCGGCTGCCGGGTTTGTATTACTGTACGCGTTGCTTTTGATTGCCGGAGGCCTCATTTTTTTCCATACGTCATTTCGGGGGAAATTTATTATTTGGGATAAGATCTTAGCCAAAACCGATATTTCGGATGACGCAACGGTTTTGGATCTGGGATGCGGTCACGGTGCTGTTTTGATTGCTCTTTCGAAGCTCTTGGGACCATTTGGAAAAGCAGTGGGTGTTGATTTGTGGAAAAATGCCGATCAGTCTCATAATTCGTTAGAGGAGACCAAAAGAAATTTGGAAATTGCCAAAGTTGCCGACCACACTGAACTTGTTACGGCTGATATGGCAAAGCTGCCTTTTGAGGATGATCGTTTTGATTTAGTGACTTCCAGCTTTGCCTTTCATAATATTAAGCCGAATAAAAAACGGTTTGAAGCTTTAAGCGAAGCACATCGCGTTTTAAAGCCGGGTGGAAAGTTGATTATTGTCGATACGGGTCATCACAAAACGCAATATATCAATTTTTTGAAAAAAAGTTCTGAGTTTTCTGATGTTTCAAGTGAAAATACGGGTTTTAACGGTTGGTGGACCGGACCTTGGATGGCAAGTTACGTTATTGAAGCAACTAAAAAATAAGACTAATTTGATTGGGAATGACGAAAAGCCATTCCTATTTTGTTTGATTCACTTAAGTTATGACAATTGTCACCTTGCAATTATTCTCACTACCTTTTAATATTATAAGAAAATGCAACCTAAGAGGTGGTACAAGTGTTTCGTAAATTAGTTAGCCTTATTGAATTTGAACTTCGACTGGCATTAGAAGATAAAGTTGTCTTCTTGTACACACTCATGTTTCCAGCGGCGTACTTTCTGGTGATGTCCTGGAATGACTTTGCAGCAGGGCGTACCACATCAAACACTGATATGGTTAATAATCTCTTCGGGTTCTGGTCATACATTATGATAGTAGGTGTCCTTAATCAAATTACAATTACGATGTTTCAGATGCGGGAGAATAATTTCTTGAAGATGTATACATTTATTTCCGGTGATAAACGGTTGATTTATTACGCCAACTTAATCCCACAAATGGTTATTTTGCAAATTGAAGTTGCACTGTTTGATCTGTTGGCAATTATTATTTATCGACCATCAACCAGGGTGTTGAGCCTGATCGGTGTTTGTTGGCTGCTCAACTTCGTTCTTATTCCGATTATTTCTTTCTTTACAAGCATTATTTTGGTACTTCCGATAAAATCAAAAACATTAACGATTTATCTAACCGGATATATTTTTGCAACATTGTCGTTGGGAGCGGTTTATTTTAAATCACCAGTATTAAACACAATGGTGACGATCATTAACCCTGTTGATTTTCAGCAGAACACCTATTCGCTTTTTGTTTATCATCCACATGTCGTATTTATCGTTTTGTTATTAACCATCGTTGGGGTGGCCTACATCATTTTAGGCAATGTGATTATTTCTAAAATGAGTCTGGCATCAAGAACGAATCGTTAACCGGAGGAAAAATGGAAATAAAAGATTTTACATACGGACTGTCGAGTGGCAGATCATTATTCCAGTCATTAAATGCTGATTTTCTTGACGACAAAGTCAATGTCTTATTGGGGCCGAATGGAGTGGGGAAAACGACCCTGTTGGATTTTATTTCGACCGTTAATAAACGGGAACCGACTTATTTTCACGGCTTTCCTAATTTTGCCAGGATTGCATATCAGCCACAGAGTGTGCCGTTTATTTACGAAGCAACTGTTTTTCAGACAATGAAGATGGTTATGGGGGTCAGTGGCTTTAAGGGGAAGTTTCGACATACTGATTTACCGGCAGAGTTAAAAACGATTGCCGATATTAAGTATGGCGAGCTTTCCGGAGGTCAGCGCCGATTAGTCATGATTGATGCAATTTCACGGCTTGACCGAGAGTTATATTTATTTGATGAACCGGAAAGTGGGCTTGATCCAAAAACGGCAAAGCAGGTCATGCAGAAGATTCAAGGGATTAATCAACGGGGCAAAAAAGTGATTATGACCTCTCATCAGTTTCAAAATATTAATAATGATGACTACCATCTTTTGTTTCTGAAGGCAGGTCAAATTCAATTTTCCGGTTCACCTTCTGAGTTCCTCAAAAAAGAGGGTGCTACTAGTTTAGTAGATGCTTATATTAAGCAGGATCAACTTCTTTAGTGAATATGATGCTTTTGAGAGAGCGTACGCATGGACAATCAATTTTAATCCAGTCATCATGGTACTTGGGATTGACTACTCGATCAACTTTTTATGCGGATACTTTATATGGACGGGAAGCTTTAACAGGGATTCACATCATGCCAAACGTCTCTTTGATGACTGACACCACGTTGATACCATGATTAAGCCTTTTTAAAAGATTAACGTCACAAAATCTAACATCAACGTTTTGTCTTATACTATCCTTGAAAATAAACTGAGAGGACTGATGGGCATGGACGATACGTCGTTGATTACAGAGTACCCGCAAGTAAAAGATCTGATGGCGGAACAACCGATATTTTGGCGCAATCCGGATTACGGTCAGCAAACCGAATTACCCTTTTCAAAAGCGGATATATTTGATGCCGTCGCTCGCTGGGAACGTTTTGCGCCGTACTTGGCCACAGCGTTTCCTGAAACAGCAGGTATGAACGGTATTATTGAATCACCATTAATTAAACTGGATCAGATGCAGGATTCGTGGAATAAAATGTATTATCAAAATTTGACCGGAAAGTTGTTTTTAAAAGCAGACAGTCAACTGCCAATTTCGGGATCAATTAAATCCCGTGGCGGAATTTATGAAGTGCTTAAATTTGCGGAACATGTGGCAATGACACAATCAGACCTGGTTTATATGGATGATTACCGGGTTTTAGCAACTGACAGATATCGAAGAATCTTCTCGAACTACGGTGTTATTGTGGCGTCAACCGGTAACTTGGCACTAAGCGTTGGGATTGTTGCAGCAACGTTTGGATTTAAAACCACTGTTTACATGTCTCACGACGCGCGTCAATGGAAAAAGGACAAGTTGCGAGCCAACGGTGTCACTGTTAAGGAATTCAATACCGATTTTTCGCATGTTATCCCACAAGCCAGAAAGGATGCAAGCCTGGATCCCAATATCCATTTTGTGGATGATGAAGGCTCTTCTGACTTATTTTTGGGATATGCGGTTGCGGCTGTTCGTTTGCAAAACCAGCTAAAGAAGCAGCATATCAGCGTTGACCGTAAACACCCGGTTCTGGTTTATTTACCGGCGGGCGTTGGCGGAAGCCCCAGTGGCGTGGCTTTTGGCCTAAAAACCATTATCGGGCCATATATTCATGCAGTCTTTTGTGAGCCAACCCATGTACCGTCCGTGACTTTGGGGATGATGACCGGGTTGAATAATCAAATTTCCGTTTACGACATCGGTCTGGATGGATTGACGGCAGCAGACGGTCTGGCAGTCGGGCGACCATCCCGATTAGCCGGAAAGGTGATGCGGACACTGCTATTTGGCAGTGTGACCTTTCAGGATGATGAGATTTACCGCAACGTCGCCCAGCTGATGGATTCACAGCAAATCACCGTGGAACCTTCAGCGGCGGCCGGCTTTACGGCGATCGCACCCGTCATTAACAATGTTCCGGCGTTTAACAGTGAAAACGCCACACACATTGTTTGGGCAACCGGTGGCAATATGATGCCGGGAAGTGAAAGACGGGCTAATTATAATCGTGGCGAGTCACTGTTATAGTGGAAACAGATTAATAAAATAGCTGATAAAAACAAAAATGACGGCCTTGATTGGTTGCCATTTTTTGTTTGCCATCTGTTTTGTCACGACAGGAAAAAGAAAAACTATATTTTCATCAAAGCGAATACCAACGGAATTGTCACAAGACTTAAAATTGTCGATAAACTCATTAGCGCAACCGCCGGGCTTGTATCTCCGTACGCCTGCAGGGTGAATAAAACCACCAGGCCGGCAGCGGGACAGGCGGCCATCAGAACGGTCGTGTATAAAGCAACGCCGGAAACGGTTAGTACTTGGAGAACCATAATGGCAATCATTGGAAACAGGACGTTTCTAAAGAAAAGTGCCAGCCATAGGTGCCAATCAACTAATTGACGATTGATTTTAATATTGCCCAAGCTGTTGCCGATAACGATCATTGATAATGGTGTGTTGATGGAACTAATGTATTTGACTACTTCATTTGCCGGACCGGGTAATTGAAAGGAGGTCACGAAAAAGAGTAGCCCGACAAAAATAGCGACAATATTTGGATTCAAAATAATTTCCCGAAAATTTTGCCAACGGTCGGTCGTTTTCTTACCGGTTTTGAATAACGACACACCGTGTGTCCAACTAAAAATGTTAAAACCGGCTAGTGAAGCAACCGCAAAAAAGACGCCATTGTTCCCAAATAAAGCACTGGTTAGTGGCACACCCATAAATCCTGCATTGGAATAAATACTGCCATATTGGGTGATTCTGCGTAAGTTGATGTTGCTGGTCCTACCAAACGCAATCTTTGAAATAAAAATTTCAATTATGTAGAAAATAAAAATGCCAACACAAACCAGCATTAACTGCTGCATGCGACTAGCGGAATAGTGTTGTTCGAAAGCCCCGATGATTAAACAGGGCGAAACGATGTAAAGCAGAATATTAGTCAGATCATTTGATGTTTGGGCCTGCATAAACCCGAGTTTGTTAATCAAAACGCCGACAAGCATTAAAACAAACATCAGAACAATTTGATTAGTCAGTTGACCAAGTGCCACAGGATCACTTCCTTGTTTTCAAAATAGCTTTTTTCTGAAAATAAATGCTATTTCATTATAACGCGATTCTTTGGCAGAGGTGGTCATCATTACGGCTGAAAAATGGTGGTTTTAAATCAAGTTCTTAAAGATAGTTAACGATTCATCATTCACAAGTCACGTTAATACCATTTTGAGTTATCTTTGCTAGTATAGATTTGACTTTAAAAGTCGATTATTACATACGTTAAAAAGGTTTTTAGGGGGGAGATCATATGCATAAACGCTGGTTGTTATTGATGCCGTTGGTTATTTTGTTAATGGGGTGTAGTTTAACGACAAAAACGACTCAAAAATCAACTCAAAGCCAATACGGCCGGTTTAATGGTGTCACACTGGATGTATCCCGGCATCATTATCGGGTGGCCACGTTAGTTAAATTTATCAAGTTGGTTAGTACGAACCACGGTCAATTTATTCAGCTTCATCTTAGTGATGACAAGGATTTTGCCATTGAAAATCAGGTTGTCGGTCAGACGAGGGACCGGGCTGTTGAACAAGGCGGTATTTGGCGAAATAAAAAAACGCATCAGGCGTTTTACAGTCGGCAGCAAATTCACTTTTTGGTTAATAACGCCAAAAAATATAACGTCACATTGATTCCGGAAATTGATACACCTGCTCACGTAACCGGTCTTGTGAATACACTAAAGGCAGCCGGTCAATCAAAGCTGGTTAAAGCATTGAGTTGGCATTCCGATAGTTATGGTGACGAATTACATTTAAGTAAAGCCAGCATTAAGTTCGTTGAAAAAGTCGATACTGAAGTTGCCGCGGATTTTGCGGGACAAAAAGATGCCCGGTTTCACTTGGGCGGGGATGAATTTACTGATAAATTAACCAAGAATTCAGCTTACATTAACTACCTAAACGCGACCAGTGCAACTATTCAAAAACTTGGGTTTATTCCGGAAGCTTGGAATGACGGTTTCCTAAACAGCAGTTTGACTGCGTTGAATCATCATATTCAAGTCACTTACTGGAATTGGACCGCTGATCAATACGGAAAATTGGGTGCCGCCAGAAGAAAAGCCTGGTCCTCGATGCCGAATTTGATTCGTCATCACTTTAAAGTCTTTAACTACAATGATTACTACTTATATTTTAATATTTCCAAGAAGAATCTTTCAAAGAGCAATGTTTCGTACATGAGTAGCGACATGAAGCGATATTGGAAACCAACACTGTGGCACAATGATGATGCCACCCACTTAAAATCGCTTAAGGGAATTGTTGGCAGCAGTGTTTCTTTCTGGGCTGATTCAGCCGGAAACGTGTCTGATCAGCAAATTTATCAAGCAGGGAAAAGCTTCATTAAGAACTTTCTGGTGCTTACACGAAAGTCATTATAAACGATATTTGAGGGAAATATCGTGCTTAGAGGGGAAGGGAAGACTATGCGTACGCTTAGTTCATTTGTGATTTTGTATCCGGTCATCGTATCAATGGTTTGGATCATTGGGTCGGTGTTCTTTTCAATTCAGCGCCGGCAAGTACCACTTATTAATCTGCATGAAGGCAAGCCTGCCGATTTAGTTTCCGTCCTGATTCCGGCTCATAATGAAGCTGATACGTTGGAAAACGTTGTGGTGTCGGTAGCTGACATGACGTATTCAAAGATCGAGTTGATTTTGATCAATGACGGCAGTCAGGATGCAACGCTTTCGGTTATGCGTCGCTTAGTTCAAAAATACAAACAGCAGTTTCCGATTAAAATCGTTGATGTACAACCAAATAAAGGGAAAGCAAACGCACTTAATCAGGGCGCTCAAATTGCACATGGTAAATTTCTGCTTTGCCTGGATGCAGATTGCTATGTTGATCGTCATGTATTGGAGCCAATGCTGGCACAATTCTATAACAATCCACGTGTCGGTGCCGTTGGTGGAAAACCGATTGTCAGAAATCGGACCAGTATCCTGGGTCGGCTCGAATTATTGGAATACGTGGGTGTTATTGATATTATTAAGCGTGGACAGGCGTTCGTGACCGGGCATATCACCACTGTTTCCGGAGTAGTGGTTGCCTATCGAAAAGAAGCGTTAGCCGATGTTGGGTGGTGGAATACCGATGCGATTACCGAAGACATTGACGTGACGTGGCGTCTATACCACCATCAATGGCAGGTCGTTTATTGCCCACAGTCGGTTGCGTGGATTTTGGTGCCGGAACATATTAAAGATTTGGTTCATCAGAGACGGCGCTGGGCACGCGGTGGCTTTGAAGTGTTGTTTAGAAATCGGGGGATGCTGGTCACCGGCCGTTTAAGCGAGCAGTGGCTATTGCTGGATATGATTTTAAGCGATTTGTGGGCAATCAGCTGTGCCTTTGTAACACTCTTTTACCTGATGATGGTCGCGTTTACCGGTGATCTGATTATGGATGGTGTTATTTTATTTCTGTTATTATTAATCAGTTTGGTGCAATTTATTATTGGATACACTGATTCAAAAAAATCGGATTTCATCAGTTGGCAGGATTTGCTGTTATTGCCGCTATACGTTGTTTTCTACTGGTTCATTAATTTAATTAGTTGTTTGACGGCACTCGGGTCGTTCTTTTTGGACCCCAAGCATGTTGGCAGCTGGCGTAGTCCGGATCGGGGGCTTTGATGATGAAGAAAAGACAACCTTCCAAGCTGATTATTCGAAAAAGGTCATCGCTGTTAACGATGCTTCGAAGAGCCATTATTTTAATTGGCCTTTGGATGGGCACCGGATATATTGTGTATATCAATATTTGTTTTCTTTTAAATGTCTATTCAGACGCGCTGGTTTCGGATTATCTGGTTTTAAATTTATCGTTTCGTTCATATGCCATATTTGCGTTGCTGGTTGTAGTGATTGCCAGTCTGATGATTATTTTTGGATGGCTGCGAATTAGAAAACTGAAACGGCAGGCGAAAGATCGTGAATAAAACAACCCGTAAAATTATTTTAAGCAGCGTGATTGTCCTTTTCCTAATTGCCTTGGCGATCAGCGTTCATCACAATATCAAATACGAATTGGGAAATCGACCGAGTTATGCCATTTCTGCTCGGGATCAGCACATTAAAAACGGTGTGATGGTTTTTTGCTACCACCGGGTATTAAACAATAATGATATGGTTAAATTTGATGAGAACGTCTCGCCTAACAGCCAGTTCCATGATTTTAACGTTAATCTGCCGGCATTTAAGCGCCAAATGAATGCGCTGCAGGCAAACCATATTAAAGTCATTTCATTACCAAAATTAATTAAAATAATGGATACGCATCAGCCAATTCACGGGAAATACGTTGTTTTAACGTTTGATGATATTGACCGTACGATGATTGACAATGCGTTTCCGGTTTTGCAGAAGCACCACTATCCCTTTACGGATTCCATTATTACGGGAAATACCGGTTGGTACAAATCTGGTACCAAGCTGGCAACCTGGCCGGCCATTTTAAGAATGAGGAAACGCGCTGGAAAATTGGTGACGTTCGCCGTTCATACAAATCGAATGCATTATCTGGTTGACCATGGCACACCTGTATTCAATATCCCAAGTAACTTTGTTCGATTTAAGCGGGACTACGCCGTTAGTCAAACTGTCCTCAAACAAAAAGTTGGTTATCAATCGCCGATCTTCACATATCCATATGGTAGTGGGACACCGCAAATTCAAAAGTTTCTCGCCGACCGTCCCGGTTTAAAAGCTATTTTGACGTTAAACAATGGTATTGTGACTGATCACAGTGACTTAAAACAAACGCCAAGAGTGATTATTAATTCAAGCAGTTGGCCAAGTGTTTCTAAGTGGATTAGCTGATTAAAATGATGTTATCATACAAAAACAGCTTCCGACAACGCCTTTAAGCATTGTCGAAAGCTGTTTTATGGGTCTTAATCGTAGTAGAAAAATGATTTGTCGTTATTTTCCGAATTACCGGTCGGATCCTGCTGACCGATGACGATCGCATATCCGTTGGCATAGCCATTGCCATCACTGGCAACGATTTGGCCTAAAATGTCGGGGATGTTATCAATGATTTGAATGCCGATTTGATAACCGGCCATTGAGACTCGTTTATCTGAATCATAACCAGCTTCGTCGAGCATGGTTTTAACGGCATTGAGTTTTTTAGCATCCGACCATGACGAGTGTTTTAGCAGGTATCGGTCAATGTCCGGGAATGCCTTAATGTTACTATAACCACCCGTTCCGATCGGTTTAACATCTTCGTCACTCATAATGGATTGATTGGCAGCATCGTAATTGTAAGCGGCGATTCTTGACAGGCCATAGTCGATTTTGCTGTATGGAAATAAAGCCGCAATCTGTTTGGCCAGTTTTTGGTATTTAGCAGTTTGAACGTACTGGTTATAGTCTGTATCGCCCAAGAAATCATCAATGGGAACGTAATTTTGACCGGTGTGGTTTGGATTGATACCGCGTTTTAAATAACCGCGCCAAACATACCCGCCGACTGTTCGACCGTTCCCTCTGAGGGTACCACTCAGGTAATAATAGATAGCCCGCTTATTGCCGTGGCGCATCACAACCGTTTCGGTTCGATACCAATTCATTCCCGGAAAGTTCTTTAAATGAACCCGAACCTTGCTGTGATTATAATTCCACATTTTGACATCCTGACCGTAATATCTTGGGTAATAGGAACCGGATTGGTTGGCCCATTTTTGTTGGACGATTTGATAACCCTTGGGACTGTATCCTTTGGCTAAATAGCCCTTCCAAACATATCCGCTCATGGATTGAGTAGTATTCTTGACTTGATAATAAACACGTTTATGATTGCCGTGTTTTAATACCACGCTTTTAGCAAGAAACCAGGTCGTTGCCTGGTAATTTTTAAGGTTATGCAGTTTCTTTGTATGATGGGCATTCCACATATAGGCCGTATGAGTTGTTTTGGCATGGAATGGTAAGCGAACGGCGTGTTTTTTATCGCTATAAACGTGGGAGTAATCCTTTGATTTAACGACTTGATAGCTGTTTTGACTTTTAGCCTGAACAGGCTGTTCTGTTATAAAACCGGTTATGGTGGCTAAGAGCCCCAATCCGACGACCGTAAAAATGCGTTTTCTCATCAACAAAATCCTTTCTGAATTGGATGTAGCAAACACCGTCATTATATAACATAATCCATGAATAAATGAACTACTTTGCTAATTCAAAGGATAAGCTTAATGGAAGATTAGAAAATTGGCCGAAATCAAAGGGATCAAATCAGTCGGTACTTTTGATTCGATCCCTTTATTCGTCGATGAATAATATACAATTGAATGTCTATATCAAAGAGAAAAGCTTAACTGTCATTCAGAACTGGAAGCAACAAATGAATACAAAATCATGATAAAACCAATCAATGTGCAAATAACGTGATACCACCAAAATGCACCGAATACCGGACAATCGCTCATCAATAAGAGATTACTTAGAATAACGAGACCGCACCAGAACGGAAACGTTTTATAAAAATTATGATTAAAAGTCATCACATCATCCACTCTATTAGTTGCTAAATTACCTAATTCACAATCGCTAACTTTATCATAATTCAGATAGAAGTAGAAGGCAATTAATGTGCATTATATATGGTATCCTTATAGTTGAAGCTGAATAATTATTCGTAGGAGATTGAGAAGATTATCTATATATAAGGACTTAAGCTGAAATGAGGGATCAAAGTGCGAGATGAAAATGATTTTATTCTTCGTCAAATTCGGGCATTCGCTGAAGGGCTTGGATATATTTTGTCACACGGAAAGGGCGGCCAATCGGAAGCGGAAATTGTTTTCCCCGAAAAACAGGAACAGAAACTGCCCTATCAAAATGAGCTGCAGGAGCTGATTGATAAAAAACAGTACGCTGATGCGGCAAAACGATTACTGAGTTTACAATATGCCATGACCGAAGCCCAATTTATGAAGCTTGGTATCTGGTTTTATTCGGAGCTGAATGAATACAGTGATGATCAATTAGTTGAAGGGAACTTCTCCAAGCAATCAATTATTACTGGTTTAAATCAGTTAAAAGCATTGCGGGAAAAATAGCAACTAAACTGAGTGATGTTTTTTTGGAACATAGATAATAGCAATGAGTCCTGCCACTGTCATTAAAGCAACGGCAATGGTTATTGCGTTATTCTTGTATTGAACATGAACAGTATGAGTTCCGGCTTTAACGTTTTTTATCAGCAGAAGTTGATGCTTACTGATGTTGAGCGGGATTTTTTTGCTGTCTAATTTTATTTGGTAATGGTGGTTGTAGATGACGAAAGGGAGTTCAATTTTGTTTGTAATTTGGCTTGTCTGAAATGAGATGGTAGACTGGTCCGCTCCGGATTTGAGTGTTGTAGGAAGCAAACCATCTGGAGAATGTAGTGCTGCAAAATGCGATTTACTGGCAATTTGTTTAAAAACAGTGAAGGCATTTTGAGGTAAATAATCTCCTGTACTATTAAAAGCCATTAAATGATGATATTCATATTTATTGGTAATTTTGTACCAAGCTACTGTATTTTTAAAGCCTATGCCATAGTTTTCATCCAGAGGGGCACTAATTTCTGGGGCGCCCAATTCAAATTTTAAATGTCGTTGTTGCGTGTTCAAAGATAATGCGACTGTGACGATTATTAACATGGCAGTTATAAGCCCATTAATCTGCTTATGGGAGCTTTGTTCTAACAACCTACTGATTAAATAGCTAAAAATGAAGACTAGAAATAGTTGGGTAAATATTAACAAGCGCCAAGGAAATTGAATGAGTCGGAAGCCGGTATGCTGAAATATTTTCCAAGGAAATAAATTGCTGCTGATCAGGAAATAGCCAATTGCGACCCAAAGGGCTTGACGAATATAAGTTGGTAGACGACGGTAATAGATACTTCCCAAAACAAGTCCAAGGACAGCAAAAAATGTGATGCCATATGTGACATTGTTAGATAAACTTCGAAGCAGGTAATCAGGAATGTTAATGCCTTGCAACAATGCATTATAAGGTTTAACCATTTTTGTGCTTGTTCCAAAACTTAAAGCAGGTAACCAGAAACTGGATGTTATAAGGATAGTAATGCCGATCGATTTTAAAAGATTGACAATTTTTGCTTTTGATAACTTTTGAATATTAATAAGGGTAAAAATAATCATTGTAACGATGACAAAAATGACGTTCAATACGTGACTTAAACAAATCAAAGAAATGCCAAGTGTTAACATCTTATATTTACCGGTACTTATCCAGTGAAATAGTCCAGTAAATGCTAATGGTAGAAAAATGAGGCTAAAACTAATTCCGATATCGCCCATATAAAAGTTATAGTTAACGATGAGCCCTGACATCATATAGATAATTGCAAAAATATATGCGCCGATTTTCTTTCCCCGTTCGACTGAGAGGTAACAAAAGTAGGCAACAACCATGCCGATAAATGTCATTAAAATAATGCCGACATAATAACTAATGATCGGCTGTTGAATAATCAGTCGGCAGGCCACAAATAAGTATAGCGGTAATTTGGGATACATACTCATCACGGCTGAACCGTTTTGATTAAAAGTGAAGGTTGCAATTGATGGAAAGAAATTGAGATGTTGACTATTTTGATAGAGCTCTTCAATTCGTTGTAAGTGGAATTGAAGATCCTGAGCACCAAAAAGCCATCCATACCTAAGAAATATAATGACATTGAAAATGCTAAAAAGGATAAAAGAACTGAGAATCAGCCAATTATTTATGAAAAAAGATTTGATAGAGAACAGATTTGAGGTTGAATTCGTTTGTTGCGTGTTGTTTTTCAAGCTATCATTCCTTTCAAATGGTTAATCTTTTCGTTTAAGTAACCAGTAGGTCACATTGGCACTTTCAAAATTTTGTGTGTGATTGGTAACGATCCTGTAGTGTTTGAAAAGTATTTTGGATATCTTTTTAGTGCCGGGATTTAGGTTGCCACTTGTAATTTTACCTTGTGCACCGGTGTAGCCATTCCATTTATTGATTTGAATACCTGCCGGCGTATTCAAGACAATCCACTGGACCTTATGCTTTTTAATGACATCCAACTGGCCATTTAAAATTTGGGGTGCCTTGTCATGCTCGATATTATAGTTTTGGAAATAGTAGGTGCTTGGCAATGCTCCGGAAGTTGTGTAGAAGCCCATATCGATTGATCCGTAATTCAGCATGGTTGGGCGACCGTTACTCTGTGCACGCATAATGTTGCCGAATTCGACTTGTGCGGGCTGTTGTGGTTTGTTGGTTTGATTGAGTGTTACGGAGCCGTTATTGGGAAAAATTTTGGAACTTAAAATATTATCGTTAACCCCTAAAACTAAGAAAAAGCTTAGCAGTGCGCAACTTAAAAGGACGATTGATTCGTTTTGGTCGTTAATTTTCACATCGAATTTTTTAATGGCGTTGACGAACGCAAAAACACTCGGAATGACCAAGTATGGGAAGAAGGCCAATTCATAATATTGGTAAACCTGGCCAGGATGGTAGCCATAGACGATAAAAGCAGCGTTAACGACCATCATCATAACGAATAACATTTTTCCCCAGGTGGTTTTGAAAGCGGACTTGCTGAATAGCAAATAGATGTATCCGATAAAGCCACACACAAAAATCAGGGGATCCTGACGAAGAAAACTACTGTAAATCGTTAAGGACTCAATGAATTTAGCGAAGACCGAGTTGTCGGATAACATGTAGATATGCATATTCTCATAAAAATAAACGTGGAAAAAGGCGGATAATGAATGGGTAGCCAAAAAGAAAATCAGCCATGGCACAATCGCCACTAAGAAACCGAGCAAACTCCAACGAATCATTTTGGAGACTTCTTTCCATGACTTGTGCTTAAGATAATAAGCAAACATTGCCAGGTAGAAGATGATCCAGCCGCCAAGCAGGGTGTATTTCATGAAAAATGTCAGCCCGACCAAAAATCCCTGAAGGCTCCAAAGCCAACGGGAGATGACAAAGTGGTTTCGGTCGCCTTTCAGCAGGGTATAGATCAGTCCAAGTATTGCCGGAAATAGAAGTGATTCAACCGTATCACCATAGTTATAGTATGGGTGAAACAACTGGAAAAAAGGAATTAAAATCGCAATTGCACAGGACGCAAGTTGAAAAGTATACATACGCGCAATCTTGTAGACTATGTACATTGAAAGAAATAAACTGAGAACTTCAAACGGAAACATGCCGAGTAATGAACGGCTGCTCAATAAGTAGGCGATTCCGTGCATTAAGTAAACATAGGGGCCCTTTTGTTCAAAAACGTCCTTATAAGGCAGAATACCATGTACCAAGGCCTTTCCAACCGTAAAAAAGCAGTTGTTATCCGGTGAATAGTCAAAATAAAACAGCGGGGACGTATAGCTGGCAAATCCCATAAACCAGACACTGATTAATAGAAAAAGTATCAGGTAGGATTTATTTGACAGCCAAATTTTGATCTTCGAAAACACAATCATCACTCAATTCTAAAAAGTTTTTTATAAAAATAGTATAATAGATCTTAACAAAAGATTAAATACATATTATTATATGTAACTAAGGGTGTAGGGCTTGAACATTTTAACCGCTCAACTATTGTTTCGGTCATAGATAATGACTAAATTGGTAAAACATAACTCGGAGGGTATTATACATGAAAAAAACTTTACTATATCTAACAGCAGCGGTCACACTCTTTTCCGTTGGCAGTGTAGCTTCAGCAAGCTTACATACCAACAACACTGACAACGTAACTGCAACCGCAACCAGTGGTTCAGGTACAACTGCAACCAGTGGTTCAGCAGTTTCAAGCAGCTCAACATCAGTTTCTTTGTCATCAACTTTGACACCAACTGAATCATCATCTTCAACTAAGACACCAACTGTTTCAAAGCATGCTAAAGCCGTTAAATCAGCTAAGGCTAAGGTTGCTAAAGCTAAAGCAACTGCTAAGAAGTACCAAGCAGCTTACAAGAAAGCTAAGAAGTCAGCTACTAAGGCTAAATACCTTAAAGCTTACAAGAAGGCTTTTGCCAGCTACAAGAGTGCCCAAGCTAAGCTGGCTACTTTACAACACCCAACTGCTGTAAAGAATGCTAAGGCTAAAGTAGCCAAAGCTAAAGCCAACTACAAGAAAGCCAAGACTGCTGCCAACAAGGCTAAATACCTTAAGGCATACAAGGCTGCCCAAGCTAACTTGAACAAGGCTTACGCAAAGTACGCTAAATAATGAATTGAAAATCTGACGGCTGACAATGATGCATTGTTGCGTCAGTCATTGATTCATGCACGAAACGGTTAAAATGAGCTACACCTACAATAAAATCCTCTTTCGATACCTTGGGTTGAATACCATGGATCGGAAGAGGATTTTTGATTGGTTAGTTTGGTACTAAGGTTACTTTAAAACGGTTCGGCTTTTAATACGGGTTGTTATATATAGGATTAGTATAATGCCGCCGATTGTTCCAAATGCAAATGAGAAATTATGGTGCTCAATCAGCCAACCGACAAGTGGAAATAGGCCGATCATCGCAAAGGAGAACAGCACGCTTGCGATACTCAGGAGAGTGGCCCGCTGCTTCGAATCAATCATTTCGTTGTAGTAGCTGCTGAAAATCGGCTCCACAAGGGATGAGAGGAGCTGTGAGGCGAGAAAAAGCATCATTAGCATAGGAATCCAATCAAGCCAGCTGACCAGTAAAAGGGCAATCAGGCACCAACTGAGGCTATTGACCAAAACAGCTTTTGGAAAACGTTTTTGGATAATAGGGGTAAAGTGGATGCCGACAATATTGACAGCCGCTGAAGTCACCATTAAAAGTGAGATCATCAATCCCGAAAAATGGGCTTTCTCCATCAACGATTGAAAATAAAAATAGTATGAGGTGCAAATTCCGGCAAAAACAGCCTGAAAAAACATCAGGTTTCTCAATACGCGATTGGTTTTAAGAACCCGATAGGAAGTTCTTAGAATCGATCCAATGGTTTCGGGGACTTGGGCTGATACCTTTGATGGTGTGACGTTGGGTTCTTTCATCATTAAGATTGAAATGAGCGCGAAGAATCCGATCAGGATAGAGATAACATAGGTCAATTCAAAGTGCCAATGAACGAAAAAACCTGCGATGACAACCCCGGCAGTGTCGCCAAATTCATACAGCACGTTGACGGTACTGATGATTTTGGGATAGGCCTTTGTTTGCCTTGTATCAATAAGTGAATCGTACATCAGGGCATCGATTGTGCCGGACTGTAGGTTATAGGATAAGGCACTTAACACAAAGCTGAAAGCAAACATTAGAAATGTATGACTTGTCAGCATGATGACTGCGGACAGGATTGATGCGATCCGGCCGCCGATTAAAACGGATTTATAGGAAAAACGATCGGCTAAAACGCCGGTTGGCACTTCAAACAAAAAGCTGGCAACGTGAAAAATACTTTCGCACAGGCCGATTTCGACAAGGCTTAACCCTTGCATCTGCAGGTAGATAACCCATAAACCGGTAATCCCGAAAAAGGAAAAAAATGTATAGGCATAGCCTGTGTTGATATTAGTTGGATAATTAGTTTTCATTAGATAAACACTCCAGTGAGTTGACAACCCGGGTATATAGAAGGTTGTCTGGTTTTATTTTTATTCGGTCACTAGAGTGTTGTTACCTGTATGATGCAGTGTTTTAATGTAATCCAAGCCAGCATTAGTTTCACCTCGAGAAATAATCAATATAATTATGAATTAGTGTAGTGAATTGACAGAAAAAGTGCAAGGCAGAGATGCATATTAAAATATGATTGAAATTGATCGGAGTCCTGAGTATGATCAAATTATAAAATGCTGGTCAGTTGAAACCGAGACAAGGATAACGATGATTTCTTAGTGAATGTTATGGGCGATATTGCCAATTTGTAAAATAAAAAGACGCACACCTCTTTTATAATGAGGGTGCGCGTTTTCTGCTCTATAATTCCTTTCTTCTGATTAATATCAACGATAAACCAAAACAGATAATTAAAATGGCGACACTAAACCAGATGTAAGGTTGAAACTGACTAACCGAGAGCTGCTTTAAGCTGATTTTGACGGAAACGCCGAAGAAATCAACATACTTTAACCAATCCCATTTAGAAATCATACTGATAATTGAAACAAGCAGCGGAAAAATAATGATGAAAACGGCGCTGCCGATTAGTGATCCTGTCAGCATCAAAATAACAATGGCCATGCTGAATACAACGCCAATGAAGAAAGCCACGATCAGCGCGGTCAGTAGAGTTGTGCCGAACAGGTTTGCCCAACTGGTACCGACGTTTCGCCCTAGGGCCATTCCCGTTAAAATTCCGGCAAGGAAAAAAATAACGATCTGCATGAAAATATCCAATAACATCGTGACAAACTTTGCAATAATAAAGCCGGAGCGCGAAATCCCGGAAACCAATGTATTTTTATAGGTTTGCTGGCTGGTTTAACGTCATGGTGACACTAAAATCATTGAAAAATCAGGAATAAGTCAAAAACAGGGTGCCTGCAAAGTAACTAATGATTTACTTTGCAGGCACCCTGTTTATTCATTGACTAATGAATAGTCGTTGGACAGTTTATGCATCCCAAACCTTTTCGGCAATTCGCTTAACCAAGCGCAGTTTGTCCCACTGCTGATCTTCGGTAAGTTTGTTGCCTTCTTCGGTTGATGCAAAACCGCATTGTGTTGAAAGAGCCAAATTATCCAATGGCACTTTTTCCTCAGCTTCCTTAATCCGATTGATAATTTGATCTTCATCCTCTAATTCGGGTGATTTGGAGGTGATCAGGCCAAGGACAATGCGCTTGTTCTTGTTGCCGTTCCAAATTCGATCAAGTGGCGCAAAGCTTCCAGAACGCTGATTATCGTACTCAAGAAAGAGACCGTCGTAATTGAGTTGGCCAAGGTAATCCGCAACATCGTCGTAGCTGCCGGAAAAGAGGTAGGTTGACTTGAAATTCCCACGGCAAATATGGGTTGTCACGGTTAAATCGTCCGGAAGTCCTTTGAGTAACTGATTAATGACTTGAACGGCGTCTTCTGCCATTTGAACGTAGCGCTGGTGTTCATCTTTATCGTCGGCGGTTTCGTTTAATTTTGTAATTAAGAACGCCCAAGTTGTGTCGTCCAGTTGGATGTAACGACAGCCGAGATCATAAAAGTGCTGAATGGTTTGGTGGTAGGCGGTAGCGAGATCGTCCAAGTATGCTTCCCATGATGTGTAGAACTTTGACCAGTTGTCGCTTCGATTATCCCGAAAGAGCATGGAAGGGGATGGAATGGTTTGTTTGGGTGTGACGCCATCCGGGGTGATTGACTTTAAAAATTTGAAGCTGTCAAAGAAAGGATGGTCCGGGTTGTAGGCAATTCGGCCGACCAAGTCTGCATTGTCGGTTCGGGTTTTACTACCATGAAACTTGTAGCTTTGATGATAATCGTAATGACCAACACCGGTAAGGCCCCATAAAAAGTCTAAATGCCACCAGGAGCGGTTGAACTCACCATCGGTTACATCTTTTAAGCCCAATTCGACCTGTTTTTTTACGATCTTTCGGGTTTCATCGTGTTGAACCTGCTGCAATTGGTCAGCGGTGATGTCGCCTTTCTTGAATTTCTCATGAGCATCTTTTAAAGCTTGGGTTCTAAGTAGGCTTCCTACTACATCGTAGCGATATGGAAATTTGATTTTGGTTGCTGTATCTGTCATTTTAAAAATCCTCCTAAAAATTATGAATTGACTTAAGTCTACGAAAAAAGCATCCGCCCCTGAATGTCATTTCGACAAACAAGGGGCGAATGCTCGCGTTACCACCCTTATTTACACTATTCTTACAAATAATGCCTCAACGGTACCGATTGATACCCGGGAAGTTAACGGTTCCTACCGACTGCCTTGCGTGAACAACACAGTGACTTATCAGAGCTCATCTTCAACGTGGCCTGCATATCCCTTCTCACCGGCGGGATTCTCTTAGATGCAATGAACGTTTACTCTTCTCTTCGTCTTTTTAATTCGTAGACTAATCAAATTTTAATTTAGAATAAACTATATGAGGGGAAAAGTCAATTAGGGGGATGCGAATGGCAGATATTGACGAACTCATTTAAATGGTTAGTATCTGCCTTAAAAACGTAAAGCTCTTTTAAGGATTACAAGGTTTGCTTTAATTATATATAAAGATTTATATATAAAGATTGAATCGTTAATTATTTCAGCAATTTGCTAAATCGTTAAATTTTTGATATGAAAAGGCTAGAATTTATAGTTTGAACTTGTTCTTCATACAGACAAAGATTGTTCTAAGGGTATTCATACTTAGCCTTAAAAGTTTCAAACATGTGAACCAGAGCTTTCCTAATACCTAATTAGATTCTCTTTCTACTAAATGCCCAATAGCCGATTATAGTGAATAAAACAATATATACTAAGTTTCCTATTATTAATTGTGGGTTTGTGAGTAAAGAAGTTTTTTCGACACTATGAAGTAAAGGTTGATTGCCGATATTAAACATATTTCCAGGATTCCATTTAATCCACGGAAATAGCTTTCCACATAATTGAATAATGATGCCAGAGAGGCCTGACCCAAACATAATAAATCCAAAACCTATAGTAGCGGCGAGGGCACTAGTCCGGCTCATACTAGCAATCATGAATACAATTACAATAATTAAAAACGTAGAGAAAAAGTTACTCATTGTTGTGGTTACGATGTTATTTATTAATGATTGGTGATTCAAATAAATAGAGTTAAGTGAGTTGTGATTACCAAAAAATAGTGTTTTTAAAATAAGAGTCAAAGTAAACGCTAAAATATGCAAAATAATATCATACTCTAGTAAAGTGAACATTTTGGCTATATAAATAAAAAATTTATTATTATAATCGGCTACTAAACGTTTCATTGTACCGTATTCGAATTCAGAGGAGACGATGTTAGCACCCACTACAATCAATGCAATATCGACCCATTGGAAAGCATCGAATGAAATTGCGATAAAATATCTTTGGTTACTGCTATCCTTTGTAGATGCTACATTTAGTAGCATGAACGCTAATAAAAGCAATGTGAAATAAAATACACCTTTTCTATGCGACAGTTTAAACGATTCCTGATAGAGTAATCTAAGCATGTTGATTGCCCTCTTTATTTTGAATATAGTGCAAAGCGACAGTTTCTAAGTCAACTGAATGATGATTTATTGCAATTATTTTTACATTATTTCTTAAAAGAAAATCCAGTGCTTCATTTAAGTTTTTAGATGAAAGCTGTACCTGAATACCAGAAGCTTCAATGTTCGACAAAAAATTATGATTTAACAAAATCTTATTTGCTTTTAAATTGTTACTAGTACTCAATTCGTAGTACTGTTTTCCAATATTTTTCAATTTTTGAAACGGCCCTTGGAGAACCACCCTGCCGTGGTTTATCAAGATAATATGTGTAACGACTTTTTCTAATTCACTTAAGATGTGGCTTGAAACTATGAAAGTAGTTCCTTCCGCGGATTTTGTAAGGATGATTTTTCTGATCTCTAAGGTTGAAGCTAGATCAAGGCCATTCATTGGTTCATCTAGGATAATTAGGTCTGGATTGTTAACTAAAGCTAATGCAATCCCGAATTTTTGCTTCATACCATATGAATAATTTGTAACTTTTTCATTGATATAGTTTTCCATTTTTAAAAGGGCAATCACATTTTGTGCACCTGATTTACTGACTGAATAAAGTTTAAAATGTTGCATACCGGTTAAAAATGGATATAAAGATGGGCTTTCAATAAGAGATCCAATTTTTTTATTTATGGAATGATTATTTTGTGATTTAATGTTTTTGTTCTCAAATAAAATATTACCTTGAGAATAAGGATAGATTCCTAAGATGCACTTCATAATGGTTGATTTTCCGGCACCATTTGGTCCAATTAAACCGACAATGCTTCCTTTGGGAATTTCGAAAGAAATATTTTTCAGGCCACGATTATTACCGAATATTTTCGTTAGATTGTTGACAACTAATATGTTTTTCATATCTATCACTTCTTCCACAGTTATTGTTTCACTTAAATTATTTATTGTCAAACAATAATAAAATATTGACATACAATATTTGAAAATCTACAATTACTTTGAAAGGGTGATTATATGATTAAAAAGAGTGAGAAGCTTCCTTTAAGCCTACTGTATTATTTCAGTCTTTTAATTTTAGGCATCTATGTAATTACATTATTAAGTGGTGGCTTTATATTTGTTTATAAATTTATCGGCATTATTTTTAATATTGAATCGATAAATTCTTTTGCACAACAGACGGGGATTGGCGGATCAAGTCACCCCGTTTGGGGGATAGTAACGGCATTGTTACTATACTTTTTATTAATATTTCAGACGATTTTTGTCTATTTCATTACTAAATTGTTAAATAAATTGCGAACTAATAAAACTTTTATTGAAAGTAATTTAAAAAATATCAAATGGATTATGTATTCTTTTGGATGGATTGCCCTATTAGATGGGATTGGAGCGTTACTTCGAAATATTGTCCCTTATGGTTTTAGTGCTTTACCTGATGCTGGTGGGTTACAGATTGAAATCATAGCTTGGTTTGCATTTTATGTGATTTATATTGTTTTTAAACATGGAGTTCAGCTTCAGGATGATGCAAACCGAATTATCTAGGGGGAGGTTAATTCTTTGATCAAAGTCAATTTAGATTTAATGCTTGTAAAAAAAGAAATGTCTTCAAAGGAATTAGCTATGAAAGTGGGTATCACTCAAGCAAATCTTTCAATTTTAAAAACTGGTAAGGCTAGAGGAATTCGATTTGAAACCTTAGACAAAATTTGCAGTGCCTTGAATTGTCAACCGGGAGATATTTTAGAATATGTTGAAGGTAGAGGGTAAAAGGGTTAATTGAACCACTTCTATTTGTTGTTATGATGTTTGTTTGTCATACCAAGTTAAAATATATTATGATAACGACTACCGGGAAAATGATTATACTAGTGACAATTTTTACTATGCTTATTGTAAATGATGGAGTAGCAACTTTAAGTTGGTTTTGATGGGGCATGTTATAATTTTTGGAGTATCCTTTAATTATGCCTTTCAAATTTTTATTGTTAGGTATCATTAAATCGAGGCGATGTAGGTATGAAGAAAGTATTTGGGTGGATAGGATTAGTTACATCAGTTGTTGGCAGTTGTTGTATATTGAATATGCAAGTTCAGGCGGCAACATCCCCGCTTTTGCAAGCTTCAGTGCCGGGGATGTATAAGATGCTGACGACGGCGAAAAATGTTTCGCCGACGCCAATGAAAAAAACACAAACGACATGTTTTGATATTGTTTTGAAGCCTGATAGTTTCAAGAATATTAGAAACGCTGCATTGGCAGTCAGTACACCGGGAAATGCTGACTTCAAACATTATTTAACGCCTGGTGAGTTCGGCTCGAAATTTGGGGCTTCCGAGACAACTATTTCTCAATGGCAGAGGCTGTTAAAGCAACATTCCTTAAAGGCGCGACCTTTGAAAAACCAACTTATCATTCAAGTATCTGGTAAAGTCGGTAGAATTGATAAATTGTTCCGTACTAATTTGAATACGGCAAGGTACCATTCAAATCCTCTTCAATTCGGAGCCAAAGCACCTAAGATTCCGGGGAAATTGAGCAAAACCGTTTGGACGGTAGTGGGCTTAACAGATCACAGTCGCGGTTACATTAATACGAATACATTTCTGCCATTTCGGAGAACTTCCCGAAGAAAGAGCGGTCAGGCAAAATTGGGATTTACCAGTCGGTTTACCAATCATTATCATGTTGCACCGCTTTATAGAAAAGGGATGACTGGTAAAGGACAAACTACTGGCATTATTGCTTTTGAAGGCCTTCGAAAATCAAACGTTTTTCACTTTTGGAAACACGAAAAGGTCGATACCAATTCTGGCAGGTTAATGATTAAGCAGGTGGCATCACCTCTTTATCGTCCCAAAGATGTCGTTCGAAGTTCTGACGAAACCACAATGGATGCTGAGTATGCGGGTTCGGTTGCGCCAAAATCGAACGTCAGGGTTTATTTGGTTAATAATCCGTATCCGACTTTAACAAATTTCGTTGACGTTTATGAACAAGCATTTAACGATAATGTTGTCAGCAGTACAACTAATAGTTGGGGACTCATGGATAGTGGGACAATTGCCATTTTGAGACACCGACGTCTGCTAACACCGGCTTATCGACAGCTATTAACGCTTGTTTTAGCACAGGGAGCCATTCAAGGAGTTTCTAATTTCACGGCTTCCGGTGATGCCGGTGCTTATAATTACATGATCAAATCGATCAAGGGCAAGCAATTGATGTTTGATCGTACGTTAAGCTCATCGGATTTCTTTGACAGTAATCCGTTTATTACGTCAGTTGGCGGAACGACTTTGCCGTTTCGTATCAAAACCAAACTTGGATCAATTGTTAACAGGCATGAACGCGCGTGGGGAAGCGATTATGTTTGGCCGATTTTGCAACAACACCCAAGCATCATCCAAAGAGTGCCGATAAGCTTATTAGAATATACGGCTGGGAGTACCGGTGGCTTTAGTCATCAATATGATACACCGGCTTATCAAATGAATGTTCCAGGAGTTAACACATTTATGGCCCGTAACTTAATATCGGCTCTTGGACAACCGGTATTTGGTTCGCAAACCGTAACTGGAACGGGTTATGGTAGAAACTATCCGGATGTTTCGGCTGACTCGGATGCAGTAACGGGGTATTGGATCTATCAGAAAACAAAAAAGTATCCCAAAAAGCCGTGGAGTGATGGCGCGGGAACAAGTATCGCTTCACCACAGTACGCGGCAGCTGTTGCACTAATTAACAGTCAGGCTGGGCGAAAGCGAATGGGTTTCTGGAATCCACAGATCTATCAGTTGGCCCAGCAACCCGATTCGCCATTCACGCCACTGAACAGTACACAGAGCAATTCTAATCTATACTATGTCGGTCAGCCAGGGACAGTCTATAATCAGGCGACCGGTTTAGGGATTACTAATTTTGATAAATTGGCGCAGGCTTATAAGTGATTTTTAGGAAATTGAAGATTCGCATTCCCTTGCATAAGATAAAACCGCTAATCTCAGACAATGAGGTTAGCGGTTTTCGTTTGTACTTTAGATTATAAAAGAGGCTTCTTAAGAAACGGTTATTTCCCTGATTCTCCAGAAAAGATACGTAAGTTTATTTTTTCCTAGATAACCAAGTGCGATCAGGCCACAAATAAAACAAGATGTTTGAAACCCTGGGCCCATTGAAAATAGGTTAATCACGCTACTGCCAATCCCCAACACGCCAAATAAGAAAAGACCAGCGGTGTAAATAGGCAGACTAATTCTTGAAATCAGCCAGTTTCGGTTTACTAATGCTAATGGAAGATAGAGCAAAGCAGGTATTAACGCAAGAATGTCAATCCAACCTCGAGCAGCAGGCGGGGCATCCACAGTGAATCTTTCGATTATTAAGATCATAAGCAAAATACCAAGAATATGCTTTTGGCTTTTATTAATATTTCCCTTTGAATGGCTTCGAGTGAATAACAATTGATCGACTGGAACTTGATAGAAACTGGCAATTCTAACCAAGGTATCAATATCTGGCGTGGTTCTGCCGGTTTCCCAACTTGAAATTGTTGGTCTGGAAACATTTAGTTTTATGGCTAACTGGTTTTGATTAAGATGATTTTGTTTCCTGAAAAACTTCAGGTTTTCGATTAGTTTGCTATTCATGAGAACCAGGCACCTCTCTCTAATTAAAGTCTTGAAATTTTCTTGCTTATATCTTAAGCATAACGACTTGATATCAAAGTTACAAGATACATTCACTAACATCGGTAAAAAGAGTCCTAATCGTTGTCATAATCACCTTCGAGTGGGTGTACACTTTGTTCGAAATTTAAAAGTAACGCATTTAAGCATAGTTATTTGAAGCGGAAACTCACAATTGAATCGAGGGAAATCTAATGTTGAAAGTTACTGATGTAAATACCTTTATTGGCAGAAAGCGAATTGTTAAGAACGTTTCGTTTCAAGTTAATTCTGGTGCTATCGTCGGGTTGATTGGCCCGAATGGTGCTGGGAAAACGACAATCATGAAGACGATTCTAGGTTTGACTAAATTTACCGGCGGGATTTCTGTAAGTGATGAGTTGGTGACTGAAAATAATCATAATGCGCTATCCAAGGTTGGGGCGTTAATTGAGTACCCGGCAATTTATCCATTCTTAACGGGATCACAGAATTTGGAGCTGTATTCTTACGATAAGCAGGATGTGACGAATATCGTTTCGATGCTTCAAATGGATGCGTATATTAACAATAAGGCTAAAGGCTACTCCTTAGGTATGAAGCAGAAGTTGGGTATCGCCATTGCACTATTAAATCATCCCAAGTTAATCATTCTTGATGAACCAATGAATGGACTTGATGTTGAAGCAACGATTGGGGTTAGAAAAATCATTAAGCAATATGCTAAACAAGGAACCGCATTTTTAATTTCCAGTCATATTTTAAGCGAACTGCAGAAAGTGATGACAAGAGTCGTCTTAATTAACGATGGCCACGTGATTGTCAATCGAGATATCGAAACATTTAATCAAATCAGTCGGCAAAAATACAAATTAAGCACAGAAAGAGACAAATTGGCGATGCAACTACTTGAATCGAATCATATCTCAATTTCTAACAACACGGATAATTTCTTGGTAAAGAAAGAGGATCTCTTTAGAGCTCAGGACATTCTGTATCAGAACAAAATTCATTTAAAGGAAATATTACCGGCTGAAGCGAACTTTGAGCAACTCATTGTTAGCATTTTGGAAAAACAAAGAAGGCAACAGCATGAGGAATAGTTTAGCCGAGGAGTTCTATAAGTTTAATCATCAGAAAAATTTATTATTCGGTATCTTAGCTCTGCTAATCTTGATGGCTTATAGTAGCATTTCATCAAATGTTGGTTTCGTATCTGTTTCATTTGGGTTTGGGGCCGTCCAATGGATTCCAATTATTTTAATTGCAGTTGGATCAGCTTTCTTTGCCATGGAATACAATAACAACACCATCATCATGCTGCTTTACAAAAATTCTAATAAGTTAAAAATTTATTTAGCTAAATTTCTAGTCGTTTTCTTATATGGTGTGTTACTTGCAGCCATTGCGATCCTTTTTACATTTATACTCAAAATTATATTGGTAGGTAATAAGTATCGGTGGCTGGCCGATTATGTCGGGCATGAATCTTTACTGGATAGTCTAATGTTGCACATCGTGGGAACAATTATCTATTCATTCTTTATTGTGGCACTGTCTTTTATGCTTATTATGCTGGTCAAGGTTAATGCAGCAGTGATTGCTATTGGCTTGGCACTTGGCTTTCTGGGCGCGAGTATCTCGACAGCTTTGATGAAGACATATTCCACCTTACTAGCAGTCATAAAGTGGAACCCTCTGAATATGATCTTTGTGACCCAACAATTAGCCAACAGGTCGTATGCTAACCTATCTCAATTGAATGGCTGGCAGATTATTGTGGGAACTATTGGCTATGGTCTCGTTTTCGCAACATTGGGTTATGTTTTATTTAAACACCGTAGAATTTGATTTCTTATGAATGGAGATATTAGGATGGCTTTTAGCATATATCAAGAGTTCTATAAGTTAATGTACAAAAAAATTACTTGGATATCGCCGTTAATCCTTCTAGCATTAATGATCATGTCAGGATACACGATTGGTTTCAACGAGGGGAAATTGTTGACCATGACAAGTTATAACTCCCCTGACTGGATCATGTTCATTTTAGTGATTATTGGCGCGACAACCTTTTCAATGGAATTTCAAAATAACACAATCTTGACCTTACTGTATAAGGCATCCAACAAAATTGACGTCTATCTATCGAAGTATGTGATGATTTTCGGCTACAATGTCTTTCTGCATGTCTTGGCAATTATTTTTACAGTTGGGTTAAGATATGCACCGATGAACGCCCAAGTGGCTTGGTCAACAAGTTATCGATATCAGCAGCCGCTATGGGAAAATATGCTCAAAACTTCAGCGATTGATTTACTAACGACAATGTTAATCGTCAGTTTGGTTTTTCTGTTGTCATGTTTAATTAATAATAATGCCGTCGTGATTAGTGTGAGCTTCTTAGTGGTGTTCATGGGTCAATTTGTTACCGGAAGTTTGTTGAATTCGGGTAGATTTGCCACTGTTTTGAAATGGAATCCACTTAACATGATCAATCTAACTCGAGAATACTACAATTACATCACCTATTATGCGACTAGCCATTTGGCAAATGCCCAATTGCTGATTGGAACACTCTTTTATATGACTCTTTTCTTTGCGTTGGGTTATTTGATTTTTCGAAGGAAGCGGTTTTAGAAATAAGGTAAGGGAGTACCTGCTTGTTCATCTTTAGTTTGCTTTGACACATTAAATCACCCTGATTTTTTTCGTTAGCTTTTTTTCCAAACCAACGGCGATGCGTTATTGATGTTCAGTTCTGCTAAGGAGATTTCAAGTACTCCCAGTGAATCCTGACCAATAAATTGAGACACTTGGCTGGTCAGCTTGCCATTAAGATTAGTGATTTCGTAAAAGACACAGATGTGTTGATTGTAATTCCAGCGTTTGTATTGCCATGGAAACCGGAAACTGGTAACGCCTAACTGTTCAAGTTGGGTGGGAATCAGTCCGGCTTTTTCCTTTATTTGCGCTTACTGTTTGTGTCAAAAAAGCTTAATTCGATTGATCTCACTAAATTGTTAGCATAGTGAGCAATGATTCATAGGTGGTGACCGGCGCCCATCAGTTCAATAAAGATACTTGAGTCAGCTTCACGGTATTGTGCCAATCCCGATATTGCCAGTTGTAATTGTGAGTGTTACGTTTTGAAATGGTAGTAATGCCTCAACTGAACAGTTGTTGATGAAAATAAGGTTTGGAGCCGTTATTTTTTCAGTACGTATCAATAAGCCAATCCCGGTAGTGACACCATTTATCTTTAGCTGCAAGCCATTGCGGAGGAAGCCTAATAATTGTTTTACCACCCATTATATACTATAATTTGAGTAGCAAATGAAAGAGAGGCGAGACAATCATGGCACCGAAGGAAAAGAAACGTGTCCAGGTTCAAATTGACAAAGACTTAGCGGACGATACCGAGGCAGTTTTAAACGAGTTGGGGCTGAATCAGACAACGGCTATTAATATGTTTTATAAGCAGATTGTGGCTGATGGTGCTTTACCGTTTAAACCAGCGTTAAACGAAGCCAAAAAAGCTAATTTGCGCTTTTTAAAAGCTACCGAGAAGACACCGGTAACTAAGTTTAAAAATGCGCAAGAAGTTGCTGATTGGCTCAACGATCCCAATGAAGACTAATGACTTAATCACCCTCTATGTTAGCTTCGTACAAACCAAAGGCGGTAAATCAAGACCGGTTTTAATTCGCAAAGTAGCGTCCCAGACAGTGGAGGCTTTCAAAATAACGAGCAAGTATCAAAATAAATCAGCTTACATTAAGCAACAATACTATCCAACTAAGAATTGGCAATCAGCTGGATTGAACCGACCTTCATGGGTTGACCTAGGCAATCTTTATCAGTTTCCGAAAACCGGTTTGAAGTTTAAAGAAATTGGTCATCTAAGTCGATTAGATCAAATCAAGATTGCGGACTTTGCCGTTAAGTTAAGGGCAAAAAGAAAGCTTGAAAGCTAAAAAGTCATTTCTCAGAGTTGGCGTTAATACTGGAATGTTCGAATTTAACTGAATCTTATTCAGGTTCCTGATTCAAATAAACGTTAAATGACCAAATGTGTTTGGCTGTCTTTAATTGGTTAAAAAGCAAAATCGGCAGGGAATTTATTCCCCGTCGATTTGTTTTTCTTTGTTAAGTTGATTATTGAAATTCCCGGAGTGGCTAATCCACAGAAGCAAATAAACTCGTTTTCATGTTATTTATATTCCGCAAATAACTTGGCGAAATTGGTTGTCCCTAATCCACTAGCTTGGTTGTAAAGCTTTCCAGGTTGACCAGTGTAGTATAAGTTTGAATTATCAGTTGTTGCATTCAACGGTGTAAAGGGCGAGTTACTGGACTGTGCAAGTTGATAGATTTGTGGGTTCCAAAAGCCCATTCGTGCGTGATTAGGGGCACTATTAATCAGCGCGGCAACGGCAGCGTATTGTGGTGAAACGATGCTTGTGCCGCCAACAGCATTCCATGGACTTTCTCCTTTTTCCTGTTGATACATCCAATAGCCAGTCTGCAAATCTGCATCCGCGGACATATCAGGATAGTTACGCCCATAGTTATGGCCACTCAGTAACGGTTGATTATAAATTTGCTGTCCCAAATTAGACAGGTAGTTTCGTGCATTAAAAGTATTAACGCCTGGAACGTTTAATTGGTAGCTTGGAGTAGCGTAATCATGGTCAAAGCCACCGCCTCCACCATTAATGCTTTCGACAATCTGATATGGATTCTTTGCTAGAAAAGAAGAATGTTGTTGGAGTAATGGCCAGATATAATCATTTCCCCAACTTCGTTCTTTCTTAACGGTCACTCTGCCAAGCTTTTGACCAGAAGCGTACACATCTCCCTTAAACGGTAACGTGGTGCCACCGAGGGAAGTTATCCAAGGATTAGCGCTTAGGACATCTGCCGAGCTGGTATTTATATCCAACAAGGTTCGTTTGCGGTAGCTTGATTTTGTTGAGGCTAAGTTTAAAGCACCATAATCGCCAGCTTCGGTAAAACTCGATATTCCCTGAAGGGCACCTTGGGATAATACTAAATCTAACAATTGTTTAAAATGAGGACTTACAAGGTGTTGTTTAAGTAATTGTGCATAATTAGAACCGTAACTTAGTCCCCAGCTATTTGAAAGTGAAGAAGCTGTGTTTTGATGAAAAGCTGTTAAATAGGCATTAATCATATTGGTAATTGAAGGAAGAGCATCAGATACTAAATATACTTTAATATTAGCATTAGGTGCTACTGAGCCTGCATATTCGGTATCCATGGTTGTCTCAAGTTCGTCGTTGGATACAAGCCTTGGATGAGTTTGTGGGCCAGTCACTCTTTTGATTGATAGGCGTTCTGGATCAGTGCTAGCCTTTTCATGCCTCCAAAAATGAAAAGCATTGGTTTTACGAAGATTCCCGAATGCAATAATGCCAATTGTTTGCCCACTTCCAGTTAATCCTTTCCTATACAGTGGGGTGACATTATAACGGTCGGTAAATCTTTTAGTGAAACCAGGATGAGAATTCGAACTTGAGCTTGCAAAGCCACTATCCGCCGGGAGTCTGTAATTAGGATTGTGATCGGTAAGTCCAGATAAAAACCATACTGAATTTTGAAGCGTTTTGTTGAATCTAGGACGTCTTTTCCCAAATTGAAGCGGATCATGGTGGTATTTGGCAGTGTTAATATCAACTTTAAATGTGTTATCAATATTCTTTGCCTTACCATTGACGTTAAGAACGATGTTATTAAAATTAGTAACCTTAAGATGTTTCTTTTTAAGAAAACGGGTCCATCTGTTAATAATGGCTGTTGATTGCCCATAAGTTTTGGCAAGGGTACCTGGTGTTATAAACTGTTTGAAATTGGCAGATCCAGGTGTATTAACTTCACTGGCCGTTTTTAAGGGACTAATTTTAGGTTTTAAGATGATGTCAAAACTAGTGGTTGTATTTTGACTCAGATGTGCCGGTTTGATGAGTTTCCCATTTGTTAACGATTTGTATACAGTATTGATTGGATTTTTATCAGCATAGATTTCTGAACTTGAAATAAGAAGCGTGGTGACGGTACTTAAGCAGATTACTAAAATAATTTTTTTGAACTTCATTAAATTAATCCTTTCAATAATGATTGTCCCCTTAATATATATTCAAGGTATGCCTTGTTGAAAGTGATGTCAATGCTGGTTGGACCATATATTCTGAATCTCTTAATTCAAGACGCAAAATTTCTTCACTTCGCTCAAAATACAAATTCAACCTCCGAGAAAAAAGTGAGGCTATAATAATCCCATAAAAGCCAGTTTAGAAAGAAGATAATCAAATGGAAGAATCATCTCGCTACATTTGGCAGGTAGCCGGTTTGTTTGCAACGCTGATTATTGCAATGGCTTTTTTAGCTGTTATTTTGTTTACCGTAAAAAGGGTCGGTTACAATTTCTCAGTCCGTAATGATTTGGGTCCAAGATGTCCCTTTATTTGCTATTTTTTATTTCATTAACCGACGATTTACTAAGCAAAAAATTGGGATTAAGCCGACTATTTCTTGGGGTCAATTACTAGTGGTAAGTTGGCCGTTATATCTGGCGATTGCAATAGCAGTTTCGGAAATCGTCATCGACAGGAACTTGTACTGGATGTTAGCAATCTCAGCTGGTTTATGTGCTGGGATATTTGAAGAATTTTTGTTTCGAGGATTAATTTTAGGAATCCTTTTAAAGGCATTCATGCACATGACTAAAAAACGACAGGTATGGTTGGCTGTTGTTATTTCAAGCGTCCTGTTTGGTTTAATCCACTCCGTCAATGTTTTGCGCCAACCAATTGGTGACACAGCTTTACAGATGTTGTTTGCCGTATGGTTCGGACTGATACTGAGTGTGCTTTATTTGCGTTCTGGGACAATTATTCTACCAATGTTATTCCATGGCACTTGGGATTTCTCCATAGGAATTGCTAAAGGTTCTATTAATGAAACTGCTACGGTAACACTTGCTGAGATCATTACTAATGTTGTTCTATTTTTAATTGTTTTACTCATTTGTGCCTACTGTTTGCGCCAAAAGAAGCTCAATTCGATCAATCTTACTAAATTGTTAGCATAGTGATCAATCGTCCGGAACTTCCCAAAGGTGTGAGGAGAATTGATTATTAGGCAAAGGTTACTAGTATGTCGATAATCAGAAGGGGTTTCTAAATTGAAGAAAATGAATACCATTATTTAATTAACAAACTAAGTCGGCGGGGAGTTTAATCTCCGTCGATTTATTACAGTTCTGAGATTTTTGGACATTGGTCCGACTAACAAGAATTACCCGCAGTTAAATTGTCATTGTTTTTTTAGTAAAAAAGCTGTCAGACTAATTTGGTTTCGGTGCTATACTATCTGTGGAGGCGAGATCATTGAAGAAAAAAAGCTTATTACTAACCACCTTGATAACGACTTTGGGGGTCGGCGTTATCAGTGTTGGTTCAGCCGTATTAACGCACGCGTCTGTTCGCTATTACACGGTCAAAACGATTAATCGAGATAACTTACCTTATCATGCGACAATCCAGCGCTCGGCTTATGTTTATAATGTTAGCCACACACGAAAGTTACATAACTTAAAGAATTATCCCAATACCACGTGGTATGTTTCAAAAAGTCTGTTAATGCGTTCCAGCTATACCGGTAAAAGAGCCGTTTATTATTGCGTGACCAGTGGTAACGGTCGCGCCAGTGGCATTGTTTGGCGAGGTTACTTAACGGCCGGAGTTAATTCAGGCACTAGCACAACGCCTAACGCGGGTAGTTCTTCCACAAACGATAGTTCAACTGATACTGGTTCATCAAGTAATGCCAGTACGACCGGAAGCCCCAATAGTGGCTCAACAACGGCTGACAAAACGACACTTAAACAACAGTTTCAAGCATTTTTAGCAATGCCGCAGCAAACTGCAGAAACACAGATCATGAATAAAGTTAAGCAGGATTTAGCCGGAAAGTATACTTTTGATACGAACTTGATGAATTATGCTGACTATACTCAACACTATGGTGAAAACAACCCAAATATTTCTGACCCGAACGATACTGCGATAGCAGCACGCTTTGGTCTGAATTTGGACAACCTAATCCAAATTGGGGACGACGTTGATGATTATGACAGTAGTTGGTTTGACAATGTTAAGGATGATTCATCTGTCACAGGCAATAGCTATGTTAATGCTTTCGCAAAATCAATTGAAGATGGCATTATTGGGCTTGCAAAAGCTCATCCTGACTATACGAAAATCGGTTTTGGAATTATCGTTGCTCAACCTCATACTTATACTCGGTCTGTTGGCGATGCTGAAATTGTTGAGAAATAAAAATCCTGTATAAAAAGTGTACCAATTTTTTGGGTGCTATATTAATTTTGGAGGTGAGATCATTGAAGAAAAAAAGCTTATTACTAACCACCTTGATAACGACTTTGGGAGTCGGTGTTATCAGTGTCGATTCAGCCGTATTAACGCACGCGTCTGTTCGCTATTACACGGTCAAAACGATTAATCGGGATAACTTACCTTATCATGCAACAACCCAGCGCTCAGCTTATGTTTATAATGTTAGCCACACACGAAAGTTGCATAACTTGAAGAACTATCCCAATACCACGTGGTATGTTTCTAAAAGCCTGTTAATGCGTTCCAGTTATACCGGTAGAAAAGCTGTTTATTATTATGTGACCAGTGGTAACGGTCGAGTCAATGGGATTGTTTGGCGGTGCTATTTAACGGCTGGAACGAATCCGGGGGCCAGTTCGGATACTAATTCTGGTGATTCAACTTCAAATAGCAATTCAGCTGATAATGGCGGTACAAATACAGGAGCAACAGGAAACAATAATTCGTCAACCAATAGCAATAGTGGAACCAATTCAGGATTAACTGGTAGTTCAACGACCACCTATTCAACTAATAGCAATCAATTTAACACTAAAGATGTGACCGCGTTTAATAAGCAAATTATCCAGCTTTTTCCTGGACTATTAGAGGATCAGAAGCTGGATGATGTGGCTTCTCAAGATCTTGAACTGTCAAATAAGTATAACTATGGGGATCAGGAGACACTTCTTGATAAATACATTGTTCAAACATATGGGGGGCATCCATATGGCCTTCTTGAAGATTGGAATGCGGTGGCGGCTCCTAATGTTAGTTTGGTTAAAAAGCAAGTTGCAGATCCGCTAAGCACAATTGATTATTCGGACATAGAAAAATACAAAGGTTATCATATTGGTGTGGCTAGCGAAGCCAAATCGAGTAGTTCAAACAGCAGTAAAATCACTAAAATTGATTATTATATTTATATTTTACCGGCAAATCCAAAAATAACGCTGGCAAGTTGATGCCAGTCTGATATTAGTATGATCCGCGCTTAAACTAATTAGTGCTGTTAATAAGATCTGACAACTATGAAAATAAAGACATAAAAACCACTAGATCATGATTATGTAAGAAAGAGGGCCCTCTTTCTCGGAAACGCATTTACCGGTTTCTAAGTTAACCAAGCTTTTACAATTATAATCAGAATGGGGGTTCCAATTCCGGTTACCAAGGTCGCAATCAACCAATTTTGAATTTTACTTAGTTGATCAATTTCGCGTTGTGTTTCAGTCGCGGTTTCTAAAGCCCGATCAGCTTTGTTACTGATGGCATTGAGGTCGTCAAGTTTGGTGCTAATGCGAGCGACATCGGTTTTAATGTCAATTAAAGTCTTGGTGAAGTTAATTTGTTCAGTTCCACGTTCACTCATTGTTCTGGCCATTTCCTTTCCTTAATTATTGACAACAGCCGGAATCTTCGTGAATAACTGACATAATGAAAATTGAAAATAGTTATTTGCCATGTGCACTACTCTGTTGGGGAGTGTTGGTTCCCGCCGACTGCTTTGGGGTAACAGACTTTGATGCATCAGCCGTAGGCAAGTGATTGTCACCTTGGGTGACATGCTTGTATTCCTGATAAGCTTTTTCAATGGTGGCCGAAAGCGTTTCTTGGCTGATTTTAAAGCCGTTAGCCATCAATTTATCAGAAAGAAAGCGGATGGCTTCTTTCTTACGTTCGGCTTTGCTTAAACCAGCCATGACGGCCATCTCAGGAACGATCACTGCGGCTAATTGATCAGCTAATTGAAGGGCCTGTTTAACCTGACCGTTCTTTTCGCTGTTGATTTTAGTGGTAATTAACGGGTGTAACTGTTTGTAAATGGTGCCAATTACGGCTGCAATTAACCACAGGACGCCAGCTGCCTGAGCCCAATTAAAACCACTGGATATTTCCTTTACCAAAATAATCACCTCCTTTATTGACGACGCTATTTGGCTAAATGCGTTTCCGATTGATTAGTTAGTCAAACATAATTACTGGCTTAGTTATCCAACTTTGGCTGAGAAAATTTAGTACATAATAAAAAAACCATTAATTAGTTATGGATTAACTAACCATGGTTTCATTATCATTGAAATTTATCGAAAAAAATGCAGACTTTGAGCAAGATTTGTGCAACTTTTGAGAAAGCATTGGGAAACGATTGAGAAAAAAAGTGTGCAAATCCAATTGGTTTCGGTGCTATACTATCTGTGGAGGCGAGATCATTGAAGAAAAAAAGCTTATTACTAACCACCTTGATAACGACTTTGGGGGTCGGTGTTATCAGTGTCGGT
>Ga0214925_100131_pt1 | contig 68920 bp, 66 predicted proteins | sample Stichaenrichment_FD_168299 | JGI IMG/M metagenome (GOLD analysis project Ga0214925, IMG submission 168299) | Xylose enriched microbial communities from anaerobic bioreactor in Madison, Wisconsin, United States - 63SRT | ecosystem: Engineered > Bioreactor > Anaerobic > Unclassified | place: USA... | reverse complement strand
AACGACTGATGAGATCCTAGCAGCACTTGAACTAATTAATCAACGACCATTAAAAATACATCATCAACAGACTGCCATTGAAAGATTCCGGGCTTGTTCGGATTAAACTTGTAATTTGCCATTTGAAAAACAGGTCGTTTTCTTAAGACTCTTTTGATATTTTTATCTTCAGAGGTTCCTTTGCATGGTACAATTGAAAGAAATACTAAAGGAGTGTCAAACACATGGGCAAGTTTCAGGTTATGGATCATCCACTGATTCAGCATAAACTGACGATTATTCGGGATAAGAATTGCGGGACGAAGGTCTTTCGAGAGGTCGTTGATGAGATCACCATGTTAATGGCGTATGATGTTGCACGGGATATGCCATTAAAAGATGTTGAAATCGAGACCCCAATTGCAAAAACAACGGTTAAAACTTTAGCTGGTAAGAAGGTTGCCATCGTACCCATTTTACGTGCTGGTATTGGCATGGTTGATGGCATTATGAAGTTAATTCCTGCTGCCAAAATTGGCCATATTGGGATGTATCGTGACGAGAAGACGCTGGAACCACACGAATATTTTGTGAAGCTACCTGCTGATATTGACCAACGTCAAATTTTCGTTGTTGATCCGATGCTGGCAACGGGTGGTTCTTCAATCATGGCCATCGATGCTTTGAAGAAGCGGGGTGCCAGCAACATTAAGTTTGTCTGCTTAGTAGCAGCTCCAGAGGGCGTAAAGGCACTTCGGAAAGCCCACCCAGACGTTGATATCTATACTGCTGCCTTAGATGATCACCTTAACGAGGACGGGTACATTGTTCCTGGCTTAGGTGATGCTGGTGATCGGCTATTTGGCACTAAGTAAATTCATATGAGTACGATAATAGTCAATTAATACGAATTTGTCCGATAAATACTGGATGATTCAAATTAATTGGCTTTTTTTATTCGTTATTTTTTCCGAATAGCTTTGTATTTTCATATGAACGGTGGTATTATTTTGTTTGTATTTGTAATGAAGATTTTTCATTAAAGTACTACGTTCGAAGATTTGAAATTTGACTTATTGGCTAGTGAGCGAGGTTTTTCGGAACTTCTAACGTTAGCCTAGTTTGAAAAGAGGTGATACTCTGTGGGAGATCCATCTTCAGTTGCAACCTTTCAATTCGGGGGACTTACGTTCAATGCCGCCAATATTTATTCGGGGTTAATTGCGTTTGTACTCGTTTTTTTGTTTGTATTTGCCCTTTCACGGCATATTACAATGAAGCCAGGTAAGGGACAAAACATCCTTGAATGGTTAATTGATTTTACAAATGGAATTTTGAAGGGTTCTATCCCTGGAAATGAAGCGGGCGCATTCGGCCTTTATGGGTTCACCTTGTTTTTATTCCTGTTCATTTCTAACCAACTTGGTTTGTTCTTACAAATTGCTGTTGGTGGGAAGGACTTTGTTAGAAGTCCAACTTCTGATCCAATCGTTACCATGACATTCTCGTTAGCAACCTTAATGATTGCGCAGTTTGCCGGTGTAATGAAGTTTGGTTGGAAGAAACACTTCTCAGGTTACTTGCAACCGTTCGTTTTCTGGTTACCAATCAGTATCTTTGAGGAATTCACGAACTTCTTGACACTAGGTCTACGTATCTTCGGTGTTATTTTCTCTGGTGAAATGTTACTGAAGATTATCGGAGGCTTGGCATTTTCACACGGGATTGCAACGATGATCGTGGCAGTTCCACTGGAATTGGTATGGCAAGCGTTCTCTGCTTTCCTTGGTGCCATTCAAGCGTACGTGTTTGTAACACTTTCGGCCGTTTACATTTCCAAGAAGCTCGAAATTGGGGATTAATTGATTCTCAAATGAAGCTTGAAGTTGCGGAGTAAACGACTTACAATATTCATCTAATATATCTACATCATTTTAAGGAGGAACTACAGATTATGGGAGCTATTGCAGCAGGTATTGCCATGGCCGGTGCAGCCATCGGTGGTGGTGTCGGTGATGGTATCGTTATTTCTAAGATGCTAGAAGGTATGTCACGCCAACCAGAATTATCTGGTCAATTACGGACAAACATGTTCATTGGTGTTGGGTTGGTTGAAGCCATGCCTATCATTGCCTTCGTTGTGGCCTTGCTTGTTATGAACAAGTAATGTTTTACAACACGTTAAATTTAATTTTTAACAAGAAGGAGGTGTCAATAGATGTTTTCACATTTAGCCGTAGCAAGTAGTCTTGCAGTCGGAGACATGCTTTTCTATGCGATTTGTTTCATCATTTTGATGTGGTTGATCAAGCTCGTTGCTTGGAAGCCTATCAATCAAATGATGCAAGATCGTGCTGATAAGATTTCTAACGATATTGATTCAGCTGAAAAGTCACGTGATGATGCAGCTAAACTTGCAAAACAACGTCAAGACGCACTGGCTAACTCTCGTCAAGAGGCTACCGGAATTGTTGATTCTGCTAAGAAGCAAGGGCAACAACAACGCGATGGTATTTTAGCTCAGGCCCAAACCGATGCACAAGCATTGAAGGACAACGCTAAGAAAGACATCGAGCAAGAGCGTCAAGATGCATTGTCTAGTGTACGTAATGATGTGGCTGACCTATCTATTGAGATTGCTTCCAAGATCATTCAAAAAGAATTAAACGCTGATGATCAAAAGGCATTGATTGATTCTTATATCGAAGGGTTGGGGAAGTAACATGAGTCTTGATAAGGTAACGGTAGCCAAGCGCTACTCAAAAGCGCTGTTTGAACTGCTTGCGAGCAACGACCAGTTGGACGCTGCTTACGAAGAGCTCAAACAGCTTCGTAAAGTCTTCCAAGACAACCCGCAGTTGGGCAGTGCATTAACGGATAGTAGTTTAGCGCTAGCTAAGCGGGAAGCCTTAGTCAAGCCGTTGTTAGATAGTACTGAAGGCACGATCCATAATTTGGTTAAAATGGTTTATGATTACGATCGGATGGACGCAATGGTAGAAATCATTGACCAGTTCGAAAAATTGTATGATGAACATAATCAAACGGTTTATGCAGATGTCACTACGGCGGTCGCCCTTAATGATACACAGCTTGATGCAATTAAATCAGGCTATGCCAAACGGGTCGGCGCTAAACAAGTTGTTTTGACAAGCAAAGTTGATACATCTATTATCGGCGGCGTAATTATTCAGTCTTCTGGTACCATTCTTGATGGTTCCATCAAGACCAAGATTCGCCGTCTACGTCAAACATTATTAGAATAAGAGATCTTTATAAAGGGGTGAAACCTATATGAGCATTAAAGCTGAGGAAATCAGTGCTCTAATCAAACAACAATTAGCAAACTACCAAGACGAGATCTCTGTTGAAGAAACAGGTACTGTTACCTATGTTGGTGATGGTATCGCCAGAGCTCACGGACTTGAAAACGCGTTGGCTGGTGAGTTGCTCGAATTCGATAGCGGGGTTTATGGCATGGTCCAAAACCTTGAAAGTAACGATGTTGGTATCGTTGTCCTTGGTGATTTCACAAAGATCACTGAAGGCGATACAGTTAAGCGTACTGGTCGTATCATGGAAGTTCCTGTTGGGGACGCTATGATTGGCCGTGTCGTTAACTCATTAGGTCAACCCGTTGATGGTAAGGGCGAAATCAAAACTGATAAGACCCGTCCTATCGAACGAAAGGCACCAGGCGTTATGGAACGTAAGTCAGTTTTCGAACCACTTCAAACTGGTATGAAAGCCATTGACTCATTAGTTCCAATTGGTCGTGGTCAACGTGAATTGATCATTGGTGACCGTAAAACTGGTAAGACTACAGTTGGTATTGATACGATCATTAACCAAAAAGACCAGAATATGATTTGTATTTATGTTGCGATCGGTCAAAAGGAATCAACTGTTCGTAGTCAAGTAGAAACCTTACGTAAGTTCGGTGCTATGGACTACACAATCGTTGTTACTGCCGGTCCTTCAGAACCTGCTCCATTGCTCTACATCGCACCATATGCCGGTGCAGCGATGGGTGAAGAGTTCATGTTTAACGGCAAGCATGTTTTGATCATCTATGATGACCTTTCAAAACAAGCTGATGCTTATCGTGAACTTTCCTTGATTCTTCGTCGGCCACCAGGTCGTGAAGCTTATCCTGGGGATATTTTCTACACCCACTCACGTTTGCTCGAACGGGCTGCTAAGTTGAGTGATGATCTTGGCGGTGGTTCAATGACGGCGATGCCGATCGTTGAAACCAAAGCTGGGGACATTTCCGCTTACATTCCAACCAACGTTATTTCCATCACTGATGGTCAAATCTTCTTGGATAGTGATTCATTCTATTCAGGTATTCGACCAGCTATCGATGCCGGGACTTCGGTTTCTCGTGTTGGTGGTGATGCTCAAATCAAAGCGATGAAGAAGGTTGCTGGGACACTTCGTTTGGACCTTGCTTCATATCATGAATTGGAATCATTTGCTCAATTTGGTTCTGATTTGGATGAAGCTACCCAAGCTAAGTTGAATCGTGGTGCTCGAACTGTTGAAGTTCTGAAGCAACCATTGCATTCTCCACTTCCAGTTGAGAAGCAAGTCTTGATCTTGTACGCCTTGACTCACGGCTATCTTGATAAGATTGAGTTGGATGATATTGCTAAATTTGAAAGTGGCCTCTTCGATTTCTTCGATGCCTCACATGCTGACCTACTTGACACAATTGCCAAGACTGGTAACTTGCCAGACAACGATAAGATGGAAGCAGCCGTTTCAGAATTTGCACAAACATTCCAACCAGCCAGTGACGATGACGCTGAAACTGTAGCGAACAAATAAACTTGAGGAAGGATAGTGAGAGCTGATGGCTGAATCAATGAGCGATGTCCAACATCGCATTGCTTCAACAAAGAATACACGTCAGATCACTTCGGCGATGCAGATGGTTCAGACTTCTAAGCTGAACCAGATTCAAAAAGCGGCTGTAGGTTATCAAGACTACGTTAGCAAAGTCAAAGCTGTTGTGATGCATCTGGCAAAATCTCATCTATTGGATGATTCCTCGAGCGATTCTAAGCAGTCAGGTAAGACAGCATACTTGGTCATTACTTCTGATCGGGGTATGGTCGGCAGTTATAACAGTAACGTTCTCCGTGAGACAAATGAGTTCATTCAGAGCCATAGTGGCGACAATGACCATTTGATTCTTGCAGTTGGCGGAACTGGTGCTGACTTCTACAAGAAGCGCGGTGAAAACGTGGCCTACGAATATCGTGGTGTCAGTGATGTACCGACTTTTAATGAAGTTAGAGAAATTGTCAAGACCGTAACCTCAATGTATGATAGTGGCGTTTTCAGTGAACTCTATGTTTGCTACAACCATTTCGTTAACCGGCTAGTTGCTCGGTTCCGTGGCGAAAAAATGTTGCCAGTAGACAGCGAAACGCTGAGTGGTGATGCAGCCGGAGATACTCAAGCAGAAACCTTATCTGCAGCTTACGATATGGAGCCTTCTGAAAAAGAAGTATTGAAAGTTGTTTTACCACAGTATTCAGAAAGCCTCGTTTTCGGAGCAATCTTGGATGCTAAAACGGCTGAACACGCATCAAGTTCTAATGCCATGAAGTCGGCTTCAGATAATGCTGACGACCTCATTGCCGATCTTGAATTGCGATATAATCGTGCTCGCCAAGCAGCAATTACGACTGAAATTACTGAAATTACTGGTGGGCAAGAGGCATTGAATAATTAATGACGGGAGGAATTAACGAATAATGAGTTCTGGTAAAGTTGTTCAAGTTATCGGACCAGTTGTCGACGTTGAATTCCCGTTGGATGACACACTCCCAGATATCAATACCGCGCTTCACATCAAAAAAGATGATGGCAGTTTCCTTGTTACCGAAGTTACCCTTGAATTAGGGGACGGAGTAATGAGAACCATTGCCATGGATGGTACTGATGGTCTTCGTCGTGGAATGGAAGTTGAAAACACTGGTTCTTCAATTACCGTTCCAGTCGGCGATGACACACTTGGTCGAGTATTTAACGTCCTCGGGGATCCAATTGATGGCGGTCCCGAATTCGGTCCAGATGCTGAAAGACGGCCAATTCACCGTGACGCACCTAAGTACGATGAATTAAACCCAACTTCAGAAATTCTGGAAACTGGGATTAAAGTTATTGATTTATTAGCACCTTATGTTCGTGGTGGTAAAATTGGTTTGTTCGGTGGTGCCGGTGTTGGTAAAACCGTTCTGATTCAAGAATTAATCCACAACATTGCACAAGGTCATAATGGTATTTCTGTCTTCACAGGTGTCGGTGAACGTACCCGTGAAGGTAACGATATGTACTACGAAATGAAAGGCTCGGGCGTTCTCGAGAAGACGGCCATGGTGTATGGTCAAATGAACGAGCCACCTGGTGCCCGTATGCGGGTTGCTTTGACTGGCTTAACGATTGCGGAATACTTCCGTGATGTTAAGGGTCAAGATGTGCTGTTATTTATTGATAACATCTTCCGGTTTACCCAAGCCGGGATGGAAGTTTCAGCCTTACTTGGCCGGATTCCTTCAGCCGTTGGTTACCAACCTACGTTGGCTACTGAAATGGGTCAGTTGCAAGAACGTATTACTAGTACGAAGAAGGGGTCAATTACCTCTATTCAAGCGGTTTATGTTCCTGCCGATGATTATACCGACCCTGCTCCAGCAACGACTTTCGCCCATTTGGACGCTACCACCAACCTGGAACGTTCATTGACGCAACAAGGTATCTACCCAGCCGTTGACCCGTTGGCTTCTACTTCTACTGCGCTTGATCCACAAGTTGTTGGTCAAGAACACTACGAAGTGGCTACTGAAGTTCAACATGTTTTGCAACGTTACCGTGAACTTCAAGACATCATCTCAATTCTTGGGATGGATGAATTGTCAGACGAAGAACAGACCATCGTCGGCCGTGCTCGTCGGATCCAATTCTTCTTGTCACAAAGTTTCTCTGTTGCTGAACAATTTACTGGGTTACCAGGTAAGTATGTTCCGGTTTCCGACACCGTTAAAGGCTTTAAGGAAATCTTGGAAGGTAAGTATGATGATCTTCCAGAAGATGCTTTCCGTAACTGTGGCCCAATTGAAGACGTTGTTGAAAACGCCAAGAAGATGCAGGCTAACCTGAGCAAGTAAGGAGGGGTTCTAATTGGCTGATGGACAATCAGTTTTAACCGTTAGTATCGTAACCCCCGATGGTAACGTCTATGATAACGAGCAAGTCAAGATGCTGGTCGTTAAGACCCAACTTGGTGAACTTGGTATCATGGCCAACCACGTTCCTGTGATTGCTTCGTTAGCATTTGATGAAGCACGTATTCAATCTGCAAACAGTGATCAGAAGGACGAAATTGCCGTTAATGGTGGTTTCATTGAATTCTCTGACAATGTTGCAACCATTGTCGCTGACTCTGCAGAAAAACAAGATGAAATCGATGTTGATCGTGCTCAAAACGCTAAGAAACGGGCTGAGGCTCGGATTCAAAAAGCGCAGGAAGCTCACGACAAAGATGAACTTGCACGTGCAGAAGTTGCACTTCGGCGGGCGATCAATCGAATTAACGTTGCTGGCAAGTAAAATTGCAAGCGAGGACGCTATTCTCATTTGAGAGTAGCGTCTTTTTGATTTGTTAGTAGAAATGTATAAAAAGGGTAGTAGATTGTCATGTATTTGGCAATCTACTACCCTTTTTATATAACTAATAATTCATTTAATTTTTTTCTAATGGTTTATATTTAAGACACAGGAATAATTAAATGGGTCGTCTCCAGCGAATGGTCATAACTCGGCATCGTTTGGGGGTCAGTCTCCTTAATCAATTTCTGGTAAAAATATTCCACAATCATATTAAAATAATAGCTCAGTCAGCTGTTCAGGCTGGAGTCCCTTAATAGGGGATTGCTGCAGCTGATGTTCAATAATGGGGGTTACAACCCGTTGTTGATAGGCTTTGCCAATTAATGATCGTTCAAACTGCTGCAGATTGATGTTACTGAAGAAATCACCAGAAAGATGAATCGCTGAAAAATGCTGTTCTTGATCTAAGTTGAAGGCGACTGAAACAACACCGATACCGGTTAAATAGCGTTTGTGAACGTGGTCAAATTTGCGGTTATCACTTCGCCATACCGCTGTTTCACTAAAACGTTGCCCAGCAATTTTTTGAAGATGGTTTTTTTCAGCTGCTGTAAGGTAGCCAATCTGTGCACCGGTGATGTTGAGCAACGCCTTTTCGAGTTTTCGCTTAAATCCTTGAGCAGTCCAATTTGGCTTCTGCTCAATGAGGTTTACGGTTCGTTGATGAACCGAGTTAATGTGTTTAGCTTGCTTTTTAACTGGATCAACTTGAAGCGCCTGAGCCATCCAGTCCATATTGGCGTCAAACAGCAAGCTACCATGGTGCAAGCGAAAACCGTTAATCATATATTGTGCACTGCCAGATACTTTACGACCATCAACCACTAAGTCGTTACGACTGTCATTTTGCGCTTTAATGCCGATTTGATTTAATGCTCCAGTAATAAGGCTAAGACCTGATGAAAAATCAATGGCAGTATCTTTGTCAGGCGTGATCAGTGTGAATTGGCAGCCTCCTTGATCGGTATAAATGGTGCCGCCACCTGACAGTCGTCTGACTGCAGCGATATGATGAGCATCGATAAAGGGCCGATTAAGCTCATTTTCAGCGGTTTGGTACTTACCTAACATGACAGTTGGTGTAGTAGACCACAACAGTAAAACTGGCTCAGAAGGACGTTTTTCAGTCATTAAATAGTATTCCAAAGCAAAGTTGTGACGAACATCTAGGCTGTCTACAGGTAAGTAAATCATTGATTTTCCACTGCTTCCAGTTCTTCTTTGGCTTTGTATGAGCTACGAACAAGTGGTGAACTAGCAACAAATTTGAAGCCGCGTTTCATAGCTTGTTTGTAGTATTCTTGATAGCGTTTCATTGGTACCCATTCACGCAAAGTGTAGTTCTTGGGACCTGGTTGAACGTACTGGCCAATCGTCAAGAAGTCCACGTCAATGGCACGTAAATCATCCATCAATTGATAGACCTCTTCGTCAGTTTCACCAAGGCCTAACATAATACCAGTTTTGACGTACATGGTCTTAGGTGCGTGCTCTTTAACGTACTTGAGAACGTGGAGAGAAGTATCGTAAGTCGCACGGTTACGAACCTTAGGTGTGATGCTACGAACGGTTTCCATATTGTGGTTAAAAACGTCAGGACCAGCAGCAATGACCTTATCCAAGCAGTCTTCGCGACCTTGGAAATCAGGTGTGAGGACTTCAATAGAAGTATCAGGGTTCAGTTCTTTAATGGCTTTGATCGTTCTAACAAATTGATCAGCACCTAAATCGGGTAAATCGTCCCGGTCAACACTAGTAACAACCACGTGAGTCAAACCGAGTTTCTTAGTGGCTTGCGCTACTCTTAGAGGTTCCAACAGGTCAACGTCCTTTGGATGACCATGGGGAATGTCGCAAAAGCGGCAAGCACGCGTACAGTTAGGGCCTAAGATGATGAATGAAGCTGAACCACTACCGAAGCATTCACCTAAGTTTGGGCAATTTGCTTCGGCACAAACGGTGTTTAGTTTCAACCCGGAGAGCAGGTCAGTCATTTTATCAACTTTTTTTTGATCATAAGTAACCTTTAACCAGCCTGGTTTTGCTGGTGCGGTTGTTTCATGTTCTGTCTTCATTAGTATTTCCTCCTATGCTACTTTGCAACTTCAATAGTGGCGACTAAATCGCCAACTTTAGTAGAATCACCAGTAGCGACTTCTTGGGCTTTTAAGATGCCATCTTCTTGGCTTTCAACTTGACTAATGGCCTTTTCAGTTTCAACTTCAAAAAGGACGTCACCAGTTTTTACGGTATCACCAGGTTGTTTATCCCACTTACCGAAAAAGTACTCGTCGGACTTAGGACTTAGTTTTGGCATGTGAACTTCTTTGATCAAAATAATCATCTCCGTGAATGAAATATTTAACTTAACGACTAGAGATTACCATGATTTAAAAATATTGTGAAATATCACGAATATTCCGTGAAAATAACGCTTACAATTGCTGATTTATCGGGACTTTAATGCTATAAATCAGACTTCACAAAGAATATGTATTTTATGCGTATAATAGGTGATTTACTATTCCAATTTGAATATATAAAAATTCTTAAAATAAATGAATCGTGTACAACTTAATGTGAAACTCTGAGCTTAAGAAATCGTGGTAAAAACGTGACTTTTATCCCACATTCATTTAATAATTAATTATGGTATCTATAAGAAAATAATATAAATGAATATTTCAAGGTTTTGTAAAAAGTTTGCTTTGTAAAACGTAATATTACAAATGCAATAGAATAGGGGACAGCGTGCATGAAATATGCTATATTTTAGGGGTAACGCAGAAAGGAAAGTGAACCATGCGAACAATCGGTGCTCAGGCATTAATGACGCTACTCAGTCATTTTGTTTTTATTTTTGTGGCCTTTTGGAGTATTCAAAAACTACACATTGAAAATTTTATGCGGCTATACCCGAGTCAAGCAAAGGTACTGATCGTTCTGCTGTCGGTAACAGTAGGCTATACCTGCAGCGAATTTTTCTTGAACTTTATAGATAATGTTAGAAATTTAATTTTTCTCGTTAAATAATGCAACTTGTGGAGGGAATTCCTTTGGAAAAGATTATTGTACATGGTGGCCGCGAATTATCTGGAACTGTACATATTGAAGGAGCAAAGAATGCCGTTTTGCCAATTTTGGCAGCGTCAATCTTAGCTGAACACGACGATATGGTATTAACGAACGTTCCGATTCTGTCCGATGTGTATACCATGAATAACGTCCTTAAGTTTTTAAACTTGGACGTGAACTTTGATGAATCAACTAATACTGTGCGTTTAAATGCAGCCAAAAAGCTGTCAACACAGGCACCTTTTGAGTACGTTTCAAAGATGCGTGCGTCGATCGTGGTGATGGGTCCGTTATTGGCTCGCTACGGTCACGCCAAGGTTGCAATGCCTGGTGGCTGTGCAATTGGGTCTCGACCTGTTGATCTGCATCTCAAGGGTTTCGAAGCCCTTGGCGCAAGTATTGATCAGCACGATGGTTACATTGAAGCCACTGCGGATCGGTTAGTTGGGGCTAATATTTACCTTGATTTTCCGAGCGTTGGTGCGACTCAAAATATTATGATGGCGGCCACATTGGCTGAGGGAACGACTACCATTGAAAACGTCGCTCGCGAACCAGAAATTGTTGACCTTGCTAATGTTTTAAATAAGATGGGTGCTAAGGTGCGTGGTGCCGGAACTGAAACCATCCGGGTCGAAGGCGTTAAGAGCATGCACGGAACTGAACATTACGTTGTGCAAGATCGAATCGAAGCCGGTACTTTTATGGTGGCGGCAGCATTGACTCACGGAAACGTTTTAGTTAAGAATGCCATTGCTGAGCATAATAAACCACTGATTTCCAAATTAGAGGAAATGGGTGTGACGGTTTTGATCGAAGACGATGGCGTTCGGGTGATTGGACCTGAAAGTTTAAAACCAACCAACGTTAAAACGTTACCGCATCCGGGATTCCCAACGGATATGCAACCACAAATGACGGTACTGCAGTTATCTGCTAATGGGACAAGTACGTTAACGGAAACAGTGTTTGAAAACCGGTTCATGCACTTGGAGGAACTTCGCCGCATGAATGCAAAGTTCAAAGTTGAGGGGCGGACAGTTGCTTTGTATGGCCCAACCAATTTTAATGGCGCACAAGTTGCTGCAACTGATTTGAGAGCTGCCGCTGCATTAGTATTGGCAGGCTTAGTTGCTAACGGCTATACGCAAGTGACTAACCTAAAGTACCTTGATCGTGGTTACTACAATTTCCATTTAAAGTTACGCGCTTTAGGTGCTGAAATTGAACGGGTTAAAGTACCCGAGCAAGAAGAGGTTGTTTTAAAGTCTAAAACTAAGGATTAACGTCAAGCAGAGAGTTCGGAACGGCGAGTCTGTTCCGAACTTTTTTCGCTTACCCCATCTTAGTATGGGTATGCTATAATTAACGGTTGAAACAATAAGTTCAGGAGGAATTTGATAGGATGGCAAAAGATATTGGTATTGACCTTGGTACCGCCAACGTTTTGATTTACGCAGTGGGTAAGGGAATCGTGTTGAACGAGCCTTCCGTTGTGGCGGTTGACACAAAGTCAAATCAAGTGTTAGCAGTGGGCTCTGAAGCCTACCGAATGGTGGGACGTACCCCAAGTAATATTCGGGCAATCCGGCCTTTAAAAGATGGTGTGATTTCAGACTTTGATGTTACTGAAAGCATGCTGTCATATTTTATTAGTAAATTAAGTGTTAAGGGATTTTTGGCAAAGCCCAATATTATGATCTGTGCACCTACCAATATTACTGAAATTGAACGTCGAGCAATCATTCAGGCTGCTGAAAAATCCGGCGGTGGCAAAGTTTATTTGGAAGAAGAACCTAAAGTTGCTGCTGTTGGTGCAGGCATGGATATTTTTAAACCGCAAGGCAATATGGTTATTGATATTGGCGGTGGGACCAGTGATATTGCGGTCTTATCACTTGGCGATATTGTGGCCAGCAAGTCAATTCGAATTGCCGGTGATGAATTGAACGTCAACATTATCAACTTTTTGAAGACGCAACATAACCTTCAAGTTGGTGAACGGACTGCCGAATCCATTAAAATCAAGATCGGTTCTGCTTATCCGGACGAAGACCACAACGAATCTTTGGAGGTTCGTGGTCGCGATGCAGTTTCTGGTATGCCACGCTCAATCGAAATTACCTCTAAGGATATTTATCCTGCTATCAATAGCGTGATGGTTCAGATCGTCAACGCTGCTAAAGAAGTTCTTGAAATCGTACCACCAGAATTAGCTGCTGATATCATTGATCGTGGCATCATGCTTACCGGTGGTGGTGCTTTGCTGCACGGTGTTGATAAACTGATGATTGAACAGTTAAAGGTACCAGTGGTTATTTCGGAAAACCCACTGGATAATGTGGCTAAAGGTGCCGGTATTTTACTTGAACATATGAATGCAGCAACGACGAAGAAACATGGTCGTAGATAGGAGTCACTTATGAAAAGGTTACTGATGATGCTTGTGCGCGGTTATCAGCGCTTTATATCACCGTTATTTCCGCCTTCTTGTCGTTATTCACCAACCTGTTCAGCTTATATGCTAAAAGCCCTGCAGAAACATGGTGCGATTAAGGGGACATTAATGGGGTTAGCGCGTATTTTGCGCTGCAACCCACTTGTGCATGGTGGCTATGACCCAGTACCTGATCATTTCAGTTTAAAGCGAAATAAGCAGGCTGAGATGGCCTATCTAAAAGAGATGAATTTAAAATAAAATTGTAAAAGGAGCTTCTCATGTCAAAAAAGAAACAACCAGTCGGCGTCGCAATCGATGATGTGACAATCAAAGGTGTGGATGGTTTACAGTTATCCATTAACGATGAAGTGATTGGCACGATAATGCCACTGGAAAACGGCTCTTTCGAAGCTCAAATCGGCTCAAATCGACCGGTTAAAGTTAAGACGCAAGATGAAGCCATTGAATACTTGATTCAGACCTATAATTTACATCATTAATTTCTCGCTACAGCATCCTAGACCTAAAAAAACGGTTAAGGATAACCAATTTTTATCAGAACGGCTGAGAAGCCGTCTATAATAAAACGCGTGTGTGAGAGGAGGATATGATGCAATGAATGAACGTCGCGAAGAAGATTCAGAATCGCGAATCGACTATGGCGTTATTTTTTGCGTGCTGATGCTGGCATTGATCGGCTTAGCTTCGATTTATGTGGCGGCCGTTCACGATTCCAGTGCGACTAATGTGACCACCGTTATGGTGTCGCAGGTGGTTTGGTATGCAATCGGGACGGTTGCTGTCGTTATCATCATGCAATTTGATTCTGAACAATTATGGAAAGTAGCGCCGTTAGCCTACTGGTTAGGCATATTCTTACTAGCAGCTGTGCTGGTGTTTTACAGTCGGTCCTACGCTGCTTCAACGGGTGCTAAATCTTGGTTTGCTATTGGACCGCTGACTTTTCAGCCGTCTGAAGTCATGAAACCAGCTTTTATCTTGATGTTAGGCCGAGTTGCTAGTGATCATAATCATAAATATTATGAGCATACGACCCATTCAGATTGGTTACTGTTAGGCAAAATGGTTGCTTGGTTGTTACCAGTGGCCGTATTGCTTCGTCTTCAAAACGATTTTGGGACCATGCTGGTATTCTTTGCTATTGTGGCAGGTGTTGCACTTGTTGCAGGGATTACTTGGCGAATCATCGTACCAGTAGCAATTGGGTTGGCAGGCGTCGGTGGCGGTGCACTAGCTTTGGTTGCCACGACTACTGGGCGAACAATATTGGAACATTTAGGGTTTGCATCGTATCAATTTTCACGAATCGATACTTGGCTGAATCCAGCTAGCAATACTTCTGATCAGGGTTATCAATTATGGCAAAGTATGAAGGCGATTGGTTCGGGTGGTATTTTTGGAACGGGATTCAACGTTTCTAAGGTCTATGTGCCAGTGCGTGAATCCGATATGATTTTCTCAGTTATTGGTGAGAACTACGGGTTTATTGGTAGCTTAATTTTGATTTTGCTCTATTTCATGTTGATTTACCAAATGATTCGGGTAACGTTTGACACTAAAAACGTGTTTTACGCCTATATTTCCACCGGTGTTATTATGATGATTTTATTCCATACCTTTGAAAACATTGGGATGAATATTGGCTTGCTACCACTGACTGGTATTCCCTTACCATTTGTTAGTCAAGGTGGGTCAGCGCTGATTGGGAACATGATAGGTATTGGCTTAATTATGTCAATGCGGTATCATAATAAGAGTTACATGTTTAGTCGTAACGAGGACTTTGAATAAAATCAAAGCCAAAAAAATTGGTATGAGGTGAAAGTATGAGTGAAGAAGCAACTTATTTCTGGACAAAATTAATGGATGGTAAAACACGTCTTGGGTTAACGAAAGCTGGTCAAGACGAGCTAGGCACCATTAAGTTTGCTCACCTACCAAGTGTTGGCGAAAAAGTTTCCAAGGGCAAAACATTAATCAGTGTTGAAGCTGAAAAAGCAGTTTCAGATATTGACAGTCCTGTAAGCGGTGAAGTCGTTGCTGTGAACCCACAGTTGGCTAACGATTTTGATAGCTTAAACAGTGAAGAAGAAGCCGATGCTTGGCTAGTTGATATTAAAGAAAATTAATTGTACTTTTGATTAGATTCTGAGAATATAATGATATTTCTCCTTGACAGCTCTCATCGAGATAGCTATACTTTTGTCATTGATTCAATTGAATAAGAGATCTGCAAAATGAGTAAGCGTAACGTAAACGCCTAGAGAGTCCCAGTTGATGAAAAGGGATCGTTACATTACGCTGAAGATGGTTTTGTATAAAGAGGTTGCGGTGAGCATTAGTGAGCTGTAACTGGTTAACGGCCACTATCCCGTTGAGTCTTCGGACTCGTTGAGGTTGCTGTTGTGAGACAGTAACGAATATAAGGTGGTACGCGATAAGCTTCGCCCTTACTTGAACTAATCAGTTTAAGTAAGGGCGAAGCTTTTTATTTGAAAAAGGAGGTAACCGCAGTGATTGAATTTAAAAACGTGACAAAAACATTCACCACAAAAGATGGTGATTTGACGGCCGTTTCCGATGTGAATTTAAACATTGATGACGGTGAAATTTACGGCATTGTTGGTTATTCCGGTGCTGGTAAGAGTACCTTAACACGGATGTTAAACGGACTTGAAACACCAACTAGCGGCGAAATTGATATTAATGGCGATAAAATCACGGCGCTTTCTGGGAGCGAGTTAAGAAAGAAACGTCAAAAGATCGGCATGATTTTCCAACATTTCAACTTACTTTGGTCACGAACGGTGATTCAAAATATTATGTTTCCCCTTGAAGTTGCTGGTGTATCACGTAAAGAACGTCAGGAAAAGGCGCAGCATTTAGTTGACTTAGTTGGCTTGACTGGCCGTGAACATTCATATCCGTCCGAATTATCAGGTGGTCAAAAGCAACGTGTCGGGGTTGCCAGGGCGTTAGCCAATGATCCAGAAATTCTGATTTCTGATGAAGCTACTAGTGCCTTGGACCCTCAGACCACCGATGAAGTTTTGGACTTGCTGCTTCAAATTAATAAAAAAATGAATTTGAGTATTGTATTGATCACTCATGAAATGCACGCAATTCGTAAAATTTGTGATCATGTGGCCGTCATGGATGATGGTCGGGTCGTTGAACAGGGAACCGTTTTTAACGTTTTCCGTAATCCAAAGCAAGAAATTACTAAACGTTTCGTTAGTGAAGAAGTCGACCCAGCTTTAACGGATACTAACAGTATCGTGGAAGACTTAATTAAGAGTTATCCTGACGGTACCATTGTTCAACTGGTCTTTCATGGTGATCAGGCTAAATTGCCAATTGTATCTGAAATGATTCATCAGTTTCCAAAGGTTCAAGTTAGCATCATTGAAGGTAGTATTCATCAAACACAGGAAGGTTCCATTGGGTCACTTTATTTACAGATTACCGGTGATAAAGAGAGTTTAGACGGTGCGTTGAATCTACTGAAGAAAATGCGTGTGGAAACGGAGGTGATTCACCGTGACTAATGGATCGTATTTTGCATTTAAGACCGTTGATTGGGCCAACATGGGCGGTGCGACCTGGGAGACCGTTTGGATGACGGTGGTTTCAATGATTGTCGTTGCAATCTTGGGTGTTTTATTAGGTTTGCTATTATTTGAAACAACGGCAAGTGAAAATGTCTGGGTTAAGCTGCTTAACGGTGTGGTTTCATTCTTGGTTAACGTGTTTCGTTCAATTCCGTTTATCATTTTGATCATGCTGTTACTGCCAATAACCAAGAACTTGGTGGGAACCATCATCGGACCTTCCGCGGCATTGCCATCGCTGATTGTTTCAGCCGCACCGTTTTACGCACGGATGGTTGAATTAGCTTTCCACGAAATTGACCGTGGCGTGATTGAAGCGGCTGAAGCAATGGGTGCTAGCAGCTGGCAGATTGTTTATAAGGTATTGTTGCCGGAGAGCATGCCAGCCTTGGTATCAGGTGCGACGGTTACCACTATTTCACTTATTGGCTACACCGCAATGGCTGGTGCTATCGGTGCCGGCGGTTTAGGAAACTTGGCTTACATCGATGGTTTTCAGGCAAATAACAATACCATCGTTCTTGTGGCAACGGTCATCATTGTGGTTATCGTCTTTGCATTTCAATTTATTGGGGATTTCCTGGTTCGTCGCATTGATAAGCGGACCTTATAAAGATAATTTATTCTACATTTTGGGAGGAATTGTTTATGAAGACTTCGAAACGGATTCTAGGTATCTTAGGTATTGCAGCAACAACGGTATTGCTGGCGGCTTGTGGAAATAGTTCAAGTAAGCCAAAGACCACCACGATTACAGTTGGTGCTTCACCTGTACCTCATGCACAAATCTTAAAGCACGTTCAGCCTCAACTGAAAAAGGAAGGCGTTAACTTAAAGATCAAAGTGTTCCAAGACTACGTAATGCCTAACAAGGCTTTAGCAAGTAAGGAACTGGATGCCAACTACTTCCAACACACCCCATTCTTAAATACATGGAACAAGGCTAACCATGGAACCTTGCAAAGTGCCGGTGGCGTTCACTTGGAACCTATTTCAGCATATTCAAAGAAAGTTAAGAACTTAAAGGATGTTAAGGATGGCGCAACGATTTTAGCAAGTTCCAACACCCCTGACTATGGCCGTATCTTAACTATCTTGCAGGACGCTGGTTTGATCAAGGTTAAGAAGGGTATCGATATTACGACTGCCAACTTCTCAGATATTACATCAAACCCTCGTCACTTGAAGTTTAAGCACAGTTACGAACCAAAATTGATGCCAAGTATCTACAAGAACGGTGAAGGTGACGTGGACTTCATCAACGCTAACTACGCTGTTCAAGCAGGTCTTAACCCATTGAAGCAAGCAATTGCAACTGAAAAGTCATCATCTCCATATGTCAACATTGTGGCTGTCCGGAAGGGTGACCAAAATAAGCCGGCTATCAAGAAATTGATGAAGGCATTGCAATCAAAGAGCACGCAGAAGTGGATCTACAACCACTATAAGGGTGCCGTATTACCAGCTAAGAGTTATAAATAAGAGAGCGTAAAAAGGGACGTTTAGCCCCCAGAGTATAACAGGAAGAACCCTATCACCCCGAACTTGGGTGGTAGGGTTCTTCCTGTTATACGGCCGGGGGCTGTCCCTTTTTACGCGTTTAGGCAAGATAAAAGGAAATCACCCCGAACTTGGGTGGTAGGGTTCTTCCTGTTATACGGCCGGGGGCTGTCCCTTTTTGCACGTTTAGGCAAGATAAAAGTAAGACACCCCAAACTTGGATGGTAGGGTTCTTCCTGTTATACGGCCGGGGGCTGTCCCTTTTTAAGCGTTTAGGCAAGGTGAGGGGGATTTTATAGTTAAATTCAAATCCTTAATTGACAAGTAGCGGTATTACCTTTATAGTTAGCTACATAAGTAACTAACCAAATAACAAAGGCGAACACGACTATCTAATAACGGAGGAGAATCATGACAGATACCCCAGTTGTCTCAGTAAGAGACTTGCACAAAACCTATGGTAAAGCGAATGAAAAACAGTACGAAGCATTAAAAGGGATTAGCTTTGATGTCACTAAGGATGAGTTTGTTGGCATCATGGGGGCCTCAGGCTCAGGTAAAACAACCCTACTTAATATTCTAGCGACGTTAGATGAACCAACTTCAGGTGAAGTAGAGATCAATCAGCAAGTCTTGACTAATTTGAAGGGCAACCAAATTGCTGATTTCCGAGCCAAACAGGTTGGCTTTATTTTCCAAGATTTTAATTTATTGGAGAATTTAACCAACTACGAAAATATTGCGTTACCACTCTCATTACAGAATATTGGGCGCAAAAAAGCGCAACCTGAAGTGCAACGCGTTGCAGAACAATTGAACATTGAGGGAATTTTAGAGAAATATCCCACAGAAATTTCTGGTGGGCAAAAGCAGCGAGTGGCCGCAGCACGTGCATTAGTTTCTCATCCTGCCATACTCTTTGGTGATGAGCCGACAGGTGCCTTGGATTCCAACAGTGCTCGGGATTTGCTTGAAATGCTGGTCACTATCAATCATGAACGGCAGGTTCCCATTTTGCTGGTGACCCACGATCCTTTTTCTGCCAGTTATTGTCAACGAATATTGTTCATTAAAGATGGCAAAATTGGTCAAGAAATAAGAAGAGGCACTCAAACGCGTCAGCAATTCTATCAAGCCATTCTTGATACACTTGGCACGTTCGATTAGGGGGAGACGCAGAATGTTAAATAAACTCGCATTTGCCGGTATTAAGAGTCGGCTAAAAGACTATGTTGTGCTGTTTTTCGGTCTAATCATGTCCAGTGCTATCTTTTATATGTTTGAATCACTAGCAACTAATAAGGCGTTTATTAAAGCTAATGCACAACAGATTACGGGTGCTAACTTCATTTTTTTATTTGGTGCTATCTTGCTAACAATTATTACGCTGGTTTACGTTTTTTACGCGAATTCTTTCTTGATGAGTATGCGGCGTCATGATTACGGCTTATTCATAATGCTTGGCGCGAAACAAGCTAAAATTGGCCAGTTAATTTTATTGGAGACAATGACAATTGGTACGATTGCTAGCGTAATCGGTGTATTAGTAGGCTGGGGTCTCACCGCATCGGTCGGACCTTTTCTAATGAGTCGGATGATTGGCACTAAATTGCAACATTTTAGCGCTTTTTATCTACCAGCAGTGGTCACCACCATCGTGTTGTACTTAGTCCTATTTTTAATTGCTGGTGTGATCAACCGTTTTGCTTTAACCAAAACCGCTGTACTGCAATTGTTAAAAGGTGATAGTCAACCGAACAAGCCCGTACTAAAACCTGTCAGTCAGTTTTTACAAGTAGTAGTGGGTGCTGGTTTACTGATGGTTGGCTACTATGCCATGAGTCACATTGAAAAATTTGCTTTGAGCACCATCCCGATTGGTTTAGTTACAGTTGTGTTAGGAACGTACTTTTTATTCAACGCAATTTTTGTTTGGCTGATCCTATTGTTTAAGCGTTCGGATTGGGCGAACCACGGATTAAGAAATTTTACGTTATCGCAGCTTAGCTTTCGGATTCATAATTACACCAAGATTTTATCAGTGGTTTCAATCCTAATTGCGCTGTCATTGGGGGCAATCACGGTAGGTATTGGGATGCAGCGGCAAGTAACGGCCTTATCAACCGCCAGTAGTGCCTATACCATGGCAATCAAAAATCCATCTCGACAAACCAATCAACTCATTAATAAGTTAACTTTGGACACAAAGGTGACTTATCAGCAAAAAGAAGCGAACAAGGTCATTTATTATCGTGCTGACCAATTAAAAAAAAGCCCGTTGCAGTTTACTGGTTTTAAATCACCGTTGAATGCAAAGCAAAAAAATCGGTTAGCATCACCGACATATCGTAGTCTTACCAGCGCTCAGTTAAAGGGTCATCCCGAACAGTTGATGGAACTGCAACCGAATGCGCCTCAAAAATCAATTCGACTTGTTTCAGCAGCAAGTTTTAATAAACTACCGGTGCGTACACAGCAATTAACGCTGTTCAGAGTTAAAAATCTGCAGGCTGACAAGGCAGGACTGAAACGAATTGTGGCTAGCATGGGTAATCCATCGGTGGAGACAATTCCAGGATCCTACAGTACATTTGTTCTTAGTACGGCCCTGTTTGGTGGACTTGAATTTATGGGCTTCTTCTTAGGCATTGCTTTTTTGGCGATGCTTGCCAGTTGTCTCATGTTTAAGATTCTCAGCGGTGCGGCAACGGATAAGAAGCGCTATGAGATGTTGAATAAAATCGGTGCTCGGCCATCACAATTACGGGGTTCAATTGCTCGAGAGATTCTGGTTTTATTTGTTCTACCAGCAATCGTTGGGGTCGTCCATGTTATGTTTGGCCTTCAAATGTTCAGGGTGTTGATGCTCAATCCCTACTATCAAATTTGGTTACCATTTACAATTTTCTTTGTCTTGTATATGATTTATTACATTATAACCGTGCAACTTTACGAGCATATTGTATTACCAAAGCTCACTATTGATAAATAGTTAACGGTGAAAGGAAGGATTGGATGGTGGATCATGCAGTTTGACTTTAATAGTACTGAACCACTGTATCTTCAGGTTGCTCAACAAATTGAAGAGGCGATTTTTACAAACAGCTTTGAAGAGGGTACTCAAGTTCCTTCGACGACTGAGGTATCTAAACAGTTTCACATCAACCCTGCCACGGTTCTTAAAGGGATGAACATTTTGGTTAGCGATGGTTTTTTGGAAAAAAGACGTGGCCTAGGGATGTTTGTGGCAACTGGTGCTCACGCTAAAATTCGAGAAAAACGGCAGAACGAATTTTACGAAGATTACGTGGTTAACCTGGTGAAAGAGGCTAAAAAACTGACTTTGCCAGAAACAACCATTCTTGAAATGATAAAGAGGGGGTTCAAAAATGGCTAAACCTAAGCCAATTAAAATTAACCAAGTCAGTAAAGATTTTGCTAAGCAGCAAGTTCTTAACAATATTGATCTCACAATCGAACCCGAGACCATCTATGGATTACTGGGAAGAAACGGTGCGGGAAAGAGTACGTTATTTAACATTATTACTAACCGCATTCCGTTAAGCGGCGGAGAAGTCACCATTGGCGGTCAAACGGTGACTGATAACGATGACGTGCTTAACCGAATTTATCTGATGAGTGAAGCTAATCTTTATCCATCACGGATGCGAGTTAAGGAGATTTTTAAATTAACAACACAGCTCTATCGAGGGATGGATATGACATTGGCACAAACATTGGCGGAACAGTTTGAATTAAATACCGATACCCGCTTCAATAAATTATCTACTGGCTCTCGGTCAATCATGAAACTGATTATCGCCTTGGCGGTAGATGTTGATTACGTTTTTTTGGATGAGCCAACGTTAGGTCTGGATGCGAATCATCGACGCCTATTTTATAATGCGTTACTAGATAGTTATGCTAAACGGCCACGAAGTTTTGTTATTTCGACCCACTTAATAGAAGAAGTCAGCAACTTAATTGAACGTGTTTGGGTATTGCAGAATCACCAAATTATCGTTGATGACACCACTGAAAATGTGCTGGATAAGGGTTTTGCCATAACTGGTCCAGCTGCAGACGTTGAGGCATACACAGCTGGCTTAAATGTCATTGGCCACGAAGCGTTAGGCAACTTGAGGGTGCAATACGTTTACGGTGAGCTGGACGGTGATCGGCCAATACCGGATACCATATCCATTAGCCACATTGATTTACAGCGTTTATTCATCTATTTGACTAATCAGGAGGTAGTCACCGTTGAAAATTAAAGCAGCTTTTTCGTATCAACTCAAAAATTACTTTAAATCCTTCGGCTGGGTTTACCTTTGGTCGATTGCCGTGGTTGTGATTTTACCTTTTGCCATTTCTCTGGTTCTGGGTCGAATCAACATTTATGATATCAATGACTACTTACCTCAGTTTTTGCCAGCGTTAATTCTGGGCTTCTACTTATTTGTGTTTGGTGGTATCAGCTATGACGGCTTCAAGTTATTTATTCAAAATGGACTGGGCCGGAAAACTTATTTCTTCAGTAAATTGTATGCGTTGACCGTTATTTTAGTGGTGGGTGAGGTCATTAATCTGCTGTATGGTGTATTTTACCGTCAATTTATTAATACGAAGAAGAATCCGGTGATGACGTTTAGCGTTCTTTATGGGCACTACTTTGATTCAGCAGCTGCCAATACGGTATCGGTGTTAATCATTACGATGCTGTTTATTGCCTGCATTATGGTAACAGGAATGGTGATCGGATCGTGTTTAGGCTTATTCAATCGGCGCGTTCAACGGATCAGTATTATTGGGATGCCAGTGTTACTTTTTGTCTTACTTGTAGTGCTAGTCATGTTGAATGATCAAACGAGTTTAAAGTTGACTTGGCTTGGTGATTTCCTACTGTTCATCGTTGGTATGGGGAATCAGTCAGCTGATACTGGTCACTTCGTTGCGTTTGCACCCATGATCTCTGGTGCAGTATATATTATCGTGATGCTACTGATTAGCTATCGATTAACCTTACGCTTCCGCGTGCCAAGATAAGCAGTCCCCATTTTCTCACCGGTCATAAACGTGCTAAAATAAGAACATGATCAAAGATCGGAGCGAGAAAAGTGGAAGCCAACAATCAGATAGATGACATACGTGAACAGCTAAATGAGATTCGTCAACAGGTTAATGCGGGAGAACTGTTTCAGTCACTGGGTACGCGACTTGAGTCCTTAGTGACATCAGTGAAACGTGAACCGGTTGCAACTGCAGTACAGTTACCTGATGATAATGACGGGATTCGAGATTTATTGACTCAGCTGAATGATCAACTAAAAGCAGAATCATTGGCCACGGTCAGCGACCAGCAAGTCCTTCAGTTAGTACGGCACATTGGGTCTTCAGATCCAAGTGTTCGGGACAAAGGCATTTATTTCTTATTCAATGATCTGATTCAGCAACATTTACTATCCAATCAGCAAATGACGATGATTGTTCGATACCTGACCAGCGACACGGTTCTTTTTGCCCACATTCTTGAACCTGAAAATGATGCTATTTACCAACGAGCGTTTGCAGTACTGCTGCTTTCGGTTCTATTGTATGCCGATCGGGCAGGTTACCACTTTTTGGACCAGGAGCTGGTTAATCAAGTGGTTAACCAGTTGGCGTTGTATATGATACTTGAAGCCGATACTCGCGGGTTCATTAAAACCAACGGCTGGGCGCACGCCTTTACGCACGTTGGTAATTTATTAGATGAGTTGTCCGAGCGAGAACGGCTGACGCGAGCTGACAAACTTTTTCTGATGGCGATTATCATTGAACGATACAAAACACTGGATGGTGCTTTAATTTTTGGGGAACCCCAGCGTTTAGCAGGTTATTTTGCCCGATTAACAAATAAGAATCAGTTATATGCTGACTACTTTTTAAAGCAGCTTAAACATTGGCGGCAGGAACTGGTCATCATCCAGCAGCAAGAGAGTCAGTCAGGCTGGAATCGAATTTATAATCGTGGTCGCCTGATTGAATCAATGATTGTCAGACACGACTTTAGCGATGCAATCATGCAATACTTGCGTTCGGTGATCGATTTTCTGGCTTAGTGGGTGAAAGGGTGAAACCAATCAATTATTATCGACGTTTATTTCAAACAAGTTATCAATTATTAAAAGTACGCGCAGTTAATCTTGGCTGGCTTTTATTGTTAGCACTCTTAATGACGCTGCATATTCTAATGTTAAATCCAGGCCTCGTTGCCATTAAAGTGATTTTGATTATTGGCTTTCTGTCTGGATTAATTTTTGAATTGAATCTCATTTTAACTGCGTTTACTACCAATAAAACGATTTTGAATCAAACTGATTTACTGATGCTGACAGCGTGGCGTAGGTTGTCTAAGCGATGGCTGCAATTAGTGGCATTAGTGATTTTATTAGCTGTTTTATGGCTGCCCTTTGGTGATGCGGGTTTTACAGCACCAGTACTGAACCTAGTGATGTTACCTCTTAAGTGGGTTGACATCGTCGTCATGCAACGACGGGTAGTTGTGGTCATCTTAGTGGTCCTGTATGCCGTTTTACTATATGTCTTTCTTCAGTTGCTCAGTTACTTAAGGGTGACGGTTAAGCCAGAACTGGTTCCGATAAGTGGCTGGCACCGATTAGTCTGGTTTTTGCGTCCCTTAGTTGCCATTTGGTTGCCCATGTTTATCATTAATCACCTAGTCGTTTCGGGGTTGCGTGTTTTAAGTAATCAGCTTTCTAATGGCATTGGTAATGGTACCAGCTTACTTGCACTAGTGGTACTGGTTGCTTTTTCGCTGATAGGGCTGAGCGTCTTTTTACTTGCCATCATTTGGGAATCTATTGCCCAACCTAAGTTTCAGCCGGATTTTTCTGACGATGATGAACATTTACACAGTATGGCTTGGTTTCCAACGGGGCTAGTTATGCTGCTGGTGATCCTTTTTGGGTTTCAAGCCTTCCATTTTGGTTCAGTGGCTGCGTCTCCAAGTCTGACGATCGCACATCGCGGTGTTATCGGCAACAACGGTGTTCCTAATTCATTAGACGCATTTGAAAACACCGTTAAGCACAAGCCGAGTTTTGTGGAGATTGACGTTCAAGAAACCAAAGACGGGCAGTTTGTGGTGTCACATGGCCAAGATGTGAATTTGAAAACTGACACGGGTGCGAAAGTGACCGATATTCAGAATTTGACCTTAGAGCAGCTCAAAAAGCATCATGCGGAAAAAAACGGTAAGACCACTACAATTGTGAGCTTAGCCAGTTATTTGAAGGCGGCAAAAAAAGTTAATCAACGTTTGATCGTTGAAATCAAAGTGACACCACAGGACAGTGCAGACATGATTCAACGCTTTGATACACAATATGGTGAGCAATTAATAAGCAGTCACGATTTTGTGCACACCATGAGTTATCAGGCAGTTCTAAAGCTGAAACAACTTAATCCTAATTTGATTGTCGGCTACATCGTCCCCTTAAACGTGATGTCGATTAAAAACCTACCGGCGGACTTCTATTCTCTTCAGGCAATCGGCCTTAATACGACCATGATCAGGCAGGCGCATTCTATTGGGGCACCAGTATTTGTTTGGACACCTGATAAGATTGCTGATATGCAAATCATGCGAGTCCTTGGCGTGGACGGTCAGATTACCAATCAGATGACACAGCTCCAGCAAGTGAACCGGCAGCCGCTTAAGCAGTTTAACTGGGCAATCGTTGAAAACGTGGTGAACCAGTTCTGCTGATTTTGCGTATTTAGCTCTATAAGGAGGAATGAACAGTAACTGTTTTGCTGTAAAAGGATATCAATCTTTGTAAAGTGGTGCTTCTATCCTATTGCGTATGCTTATAAGTCTGGTAAAAGATATCACAAGGTTAAAGTTAGGCGTTAAATTTTCCGTATTAGCTAATAGCTTCTATGTAGTGAATTATATGAATTTCATTAAAAGGCTTTTTGGGATAAATCTATCCCGTATAATATGAGGGACACCTCACCTTGGTGATTAAATTCAATAAGGCGGAACAACTGATGTTACTCACCTATAAAGTCGAGATTAAGCCGACTGAAAAACAAGCTTGGCAGATTGATTGTCATATTGGTGGCAGTCGTTGGGCCTATAACTTGTTTTTGGATATCAACCGGCAGCGTTATGAGTGCGGTTATCACTACATGGGCGCTTATGAGTTCAGCAAGTGGTTTAACCATGAGTATCTTGAGAGTAATCCTGATGACAGGTGGATTAAAGATTTATATGCCAAATCGGTCAAACAAGCTTTTATTGATGCGGATTCGGCTATGAAGCGATTTTTCAAGAAACAGAGTGGTTTTCCCAATTGGCGATCTTTTAAACGGGGTCAAGGCAGTTACTACTTTGTTAAAAACAGTAAAACACAGATTATTGCTTGTCAGCGTCACCGTATTAAGTTACCCAAGCTTGGCTGGGTACGTTTGAAAGAGTTTGGCTACATTCCGACAGACTCAGAACACTTTGTTATCAAACAAGGCCGGATCAAATTCAAAGCTGGTCGGTATTACCTGACCTGTTTGGTGGAACAGGCCGAACTACCAAAGTTAGCACTGACCGGTGATCCCATTGGCATTGATCTTGGTCTAAAAGAGTTTGCCGTTCTAAACGATGGTACTCTGTATCACAATCAGAATAAAAGTAGTTGGATAAGACGCATCAGAAAACGTCTGCGACGGCTACAAAGAAAGTTGTCCCGTCAGTATCAAGCACTGAAAGCTAGAAAACAGAAAGAAGGGAAATCTGCTACTGATTTAAATCTAGCTAAAACTCAGCTGAAAGTGCAACGCTTGTATCAACGATTAACCAACATTCAGGTAGATTATCAAAATAAGATTATCGCTACTGTAGTGAGAACCAAACCGCAGTGGGTAGCCTTAGAGGACTTGAATGTTAGAGGTATGATGAAAAATCGGCATTTAGCTAAAGCAGTTAGTTACCAAGGCTTTTATAACTTTAGAATCAAGTTAGTTTCTAAATGCCAGCAACTAGGCATTCCGGTACACTTAACTGACCGGTTTGAACCAACTTCTAAATTATGCCATCAATGTGGCTATAAAAAAGTTGATTTAAAGCTAAGTGAGCGAACCTATCAATGTCCTAAATGTAGTTATACTGCAAATCGAGATATTAACGCGGCCTTAAACGTCAGGGATACTGAAAACTTTGAACTAGCCTACTAACATAGGTTTCAAAGCATGTACCGGTGGCTAGCCGGGAATTAACGCTTGTGGACTATCATATCAACTGTATTAGTGAGTTTCATGCGAGGCAGGATAGGGAGAAGCAAGAATAATCTATAACTTTTTATAAGTTATCAGTAGCAGCTGATCAGATGACAACGAGATGTCCGTGGGCTGAAAAGAGTCCACAACTGTTAATTTACCATGATTTAGAGTGGGGTGTTCCCGTCCATGATGAGCGTCAGCTGTTTGAAAACCTATCTTTGGAGATTTTTCAGGCAGGATTAACTTGGCATTTGATTTTGAAATACCGAGAGGCGTTGAGAATGGCCTTTGAGCAGTTTGAGCCGGATAAATTAGCACAGCTCACACCCGTTCAGCTGCAAGATCTGTATCATGATGATCGAATCATTCGTAATCGTCAGAAAATTGATGCTGTTATTGAAAATGCGCGAGTACTTAATAGTTTGCATGAATTGGACTGGAGCTTGAGCGAAACGCTCTGGCAACTAGTTAATGGCATGCCATTAGATCATCACTTGCAACCAGCTGAAAAACTTGATGTTGAGTGGTTCGTGTCGGAATTGTCACAGACGCTGCGGCATTTAGGGTTTAAACGCATTGGCCCTAAAACCTGTTATTCGCTACTGCAAGCTTCTGGTATTGTGAATGATCATTTGGCAGATTGCTATCGGCACGATGAAATTTCTGAGGAAATTTGACATACTCATTTAAATACGAAACAAGACAGAAAAAGAGGCCACTCAAATATTGAGTGGCCTCTTTTGTGATAATTAAACTTATTTCTCTGCTTTTTTAGCGGGTTGTTTAGCTGGCTTATTTTCCAAATCTGTACGAACAACCAGAACATCGCAAACGGCTGTACGGGTAACGTATTCGGTGACAGAACCAATCAATAACCGCTCCACTGCGTTTAGGCCAGTGGCACCGATCATGATGAGATCAATGCCCAGTTTCTTAGGCATATCACGGGCGATAATGGTCTTTGGTGCACCGTATTCAATCGAGTAGTCAACGCTGCTAACGCCGGCATCTTTTGCTTGTTGAATATACTTGTCCAAGGTTTTCTTGGCAGTATCGGTTACTTCTTCAACCATCGTTGTATCGAAGCTAGAAATGTTTTGAAATGCCCGGGTATCCACAACGTGAACCAGATGCAGGTCAGAATCGTTTCGTTTGGCAACAGCCACAGCTTTTTCGAATGCTAACTCGGCTTCGTAAGAACCATCAACTGGAACTAAGATGTGTTTGTATTGTTGTAACATGATGACTCACCTCTCTCTACTTGTTACCTCTATTTTACGTTATTTTTCGGTAAATAAAAAGAGAAATGTAAACCGTTTTCATTTAATTTTCGGGAAGAAGTGAACTAGCATTAATTGAATGGCTAGGATATCAAGCACACCAATCAATAGTGTCATGGAAATAAACACGTCGTTTTGCATGATGGTTGCCACTGCAGCAATGACACCAACAACGATTAACGACCAGCCACCAAACTTAACAATTCCTGATAAGTTTGGATTCTCCTCAGGATGGAAAACGAGGAATGGTCGGTGCGTGTGAGTGAGAAAGAACCAGCCAATAAAAAAGGTGAGTAATACGTACAGAATCATCAAAATATTAATAACCACGGGGAACCTCCAAGGCTTTACGCCATTTATTGTTATAAAATAAAAAAAGCTGACTTACAAGGTGCAAGCCAGCCCCAAAGTGTTGCCACTTTGAAGATCTAATAGTGCCGTTAATTTGTCCGATAGGTTTTGGCCCGCTGATAAAAGCAGGTGGGACGGGTATATCTGCGTTCATGCTACCAAGTGTAAAGGCCTGCAATCCGGAAGAGTTATCCCATGTCCCAATGTAACATTAGTTGTTCGGCAAACACGTATGTGGACAACGCGCACACCCTAGAACTTATATATATACTAGCATATTTTAGCTCATTTTGCCATTTTGATTGTTTTTAAGATCGCTGAGCTTTTCTCAGGCGTTCATACTGCTGTGCCAAAGCAGTTTCAAATTTGCCGTTAGTTTTTGGTTCATAATACTGTGCATTTTTAATTTTATCGGGTAGGTATTGCTGTTTGACCCAGTCGTTTGTAAAACTGTGTGGGTACTTGTAATCAACACCATGTCCAAGATCAGCTGCACCCTTATAGTGTGAGTCCTTTAAATGCGCTGGAATATCACCATAATGACCTGAGCTAATATCAGACATGGCAGCGTCAATGGCCATCATACCAGAGTTTGACTTGGGTGATAAGCATAATTCAATTACAGCATCGGCAAGGGGAATTCGAGCTTCTGGGAATCCCAATCGTTGTGCAGCAGTAACTGCTTCAACGACGCGGGCAGCCGCTGGCGGATTGGCTAAGCCAATGTCTTCGTAAGCAATAACGGTTAAGCGACGAGCAATGGTTGGGAGATCACCAGCAGTGACTAACCGGGCTAAGTAGTGTAAAGCAGCATCGGTATCGCTTCCCCGGATTGATTTTTGAAAGGCAGAAATGACATCATAGTGTGCGTCACCGTTTTTATCATGACTAAAAGCCTTTTTTTGCAGGCATTCTTCAATGATCGGCAAGGTGAGGTGAATGACACCATCGGTTGAGTCCGTGGACTTAGCTGCTAATTCTAGACCGTTTAGGGCGCTTCTTAAGTCACCATTAGTTGCGGTGGTCAAAAGACTTTCAGCCTCTGGAGCCAAATCAATTTTTTGATTACCCAGGCCGTTTTCCTTATCGGTAAGGGCACGGTCAATCGCTGTGCGAATGTCGGCCGGCATCAACGGTTTAACTTCAAAAATCTGTGTCCGGCTGCGAATTGCCGGATTAATACTGATGTATGGATTTTCGGTCGTTGCACCGATCAGTACGATGCGACCGTTTTCTAAATGAGGTAGTAAAAAATCCTGCTTTGTTTTGTCTAGTCGGTGAATTTCGTCCAGTAAAAGAATGACGGTACCGCTCATCTTAGCTTCTTCAGCAACGATTTGGAGATCCTTTTTAGTATCCGTGGCGGCGTTCAGTTTTCGAAAAGCGTATTTGGTTGAGCCAGCAATGGCACTGGCAATACTGGTTTTGCCGGTGCCAGGCGGTCCGTATAAAATCATTGACGACAGCATTTTTGCTTTGACCATTCGGGAAATGATTTTACCTGGGCCAACTAAGTGCTGCTGTCCGACCACGTCTTCGATCCGCTGTGGTCGCATGCGGTAAGCTAAAGGTTGTGGCATAATTAGACTTCTTTCAAATAATTTAAAGGCCGAGATGTTTTTTCATTTTGCTCCAAAACGTTGAATGCTCATTATTAGCAACTGGCTGTGCTGTGTCTGGATCGGCCGCTTTGTCTTCAACTTTAATCGGGAAGGCATTGATTGCTTTCTTTGAAATCACAACTAAGCCGGAATCCGTGGGCTTCGCTCCATAAAAATCGTCTTGAACGATCGTGAATGCACGCTGAAGCTGACCAGCAACTTGAAGATAGGGTTTTAAAGCTGACATGCCGGTGTGGCCGTTAAAGATCACTTGGTAGTCAGGATGAGCAACTAGTTCAGCTTGAAAAGCGGCTAAGTATTTACCGTTTTGCAGCTGTTCAATGGACATGAGTAAGGAGACACGTTCACGGAACGTTCCCAAGTAAGTCCGCTGTTCATCGGGATGCAATTTTGGTGGGCCATACATGGCGTTATCCAAGTGAGACGTCATTTGATCTTTGTCAGGCATTGCGTAACACCAACTTTCATTAATAGTATGACTATTGTAACATGTTCTATGTGAACGCAGATACCGTAAAGAATGGGGTGGAGAGACATTGTTTAATGATTCTGATTTTCAGGTTTTTGATGATCAAACCTTAGCTGGGCGAATGGCTGGCATTCGGGCAGAAATCGATCCTAAATTTGAACTACTAGCACCGCAAGTGATTGAAACGTTAGACTTTCAAACACCAATCTATGCACACGTGGCTAAGCATTTACGCCGCCATAAGAACCCACCGATGAATACGTGGGTTGCGTTCAGTACGAATAAACGTGGCTATAAAATGAATCCGCATCTGATGATTGGTTTCTGGGACGATCGGCTGTTCGTTTGGCTGGCGAGTTTAGCAGAGGCTAAGGAACGAGCACAAATGATTCAGCGATTGGCTGATATGTTGCCTGAACTGGCTAAGTTGAGTGATCACTACGATATTAGCCCTAATCATATGGCTAAAGCCTACAGTCAAATCTCAAGTGGGGGATTGGAACAACAGTTAATTTATTATAACCAGGTTAAACAAGCTGATTTTTTAGTTGGTCGTCAGTGGTTTCGTGGAGATTCCATTTTTGATCATGAAAAGCAAATCCAGCAAGAGGTGCTTAAAACAGTGTTCGAACTGCGGCCGTTTTTTAGTCAGTTGATTCAGTAGAAGAATATAAAAAAAGCAATTTGCACATGAAGCGCAAATTGCTTTTCTTTAGTTAAACAACGCTTATTAACGGTTGTAGTATTCAACGATAAGAGATTCATCGAGGTCTGCATCCAATTCTTCACGTTGTGGTAAACGAACAAGTTTACCTTCAAGCTTGTCAGCATCGAACTCAACGTATTGAGGACGACCAACAACGGCTTCAACGGCATCCTTGATGATTTGCATATCCTTTGACTTTTCACGAACGCTGATCACTTGACCAGGTTTAACTTCGTATGAAGGGATGTCAAGGCGCTTGCCATCAACAGTGATGTGACCATGGTTAACCAATTGACGAGCTTGACGACGAGTAGTTGCCAAACCTAAACGGTAAACCACGTTGTCTAAACGACGTTCCAGTAAGATCATGAAGTTAACACCATGCTTACCTTCGCGAATCTTACCTGCGCGAACGAATAAGTTGTGGAATTGACGTTCAGTCAAACCGTAAGTGAAACGCAGCTTTTGCTTTTCACGTAATTGAGTACCATATTCAGAAAGCTTTGAACGACGACCTTGGCCGTGTTCGCCGGGTGCGAATGGACGACGTGCTAATTCTTTACCAGTACCTGAAAGTGAAACGCCAAGACGACGTGAAACACGCCAGCTTGGTCCTGTATAACGAGACATAGATAGTTCCTCCAAAAATTTTAGTTGGAGTAAAATAATTTGACGTGAGTTTGATATTCGTGCAGATCCCTTTGCGGTTTTCACCCTGTGCAGCCGCAGGTTACTTACCCAACCACCTTTTGGCAGTGATCTGTTGACGAGCTTACCGCTCACCGCTGCATTATTTTACACAAACACCAGTGTATCTCCAATGACTACTTAATGTCAATATGTTTCAACAGAATAGCAGCAAATTGTTCAAGTTCCGCTTGATCATCTTCTGTAAAACGGCCGAGTTTAGGTGAATCTAGATCCATCACACCGATTTTAACGCCGTTCTTAGTAAGAGGAATAACGACTTCACTGTTGCTAGCCGAATCACAGGCAATGTGACCTGGAAATTGGTGAACGTCTTCTACCAACTGAGGCTGTTGGGTTTTTAGTGCTGTACCACAGACGCCATTGCCGTTTTTAATGTGTACGCAGGCAACGTTACCCTGGAACGGACCGAGCAGAAGCTCATCTTCTTCAGGCTGATAGAGATAAAAGCCAGCCCAGTTCAGGCCAGACATGGTCTGGTTCAATAAAGCTGAAGCATTTGATAGATTGGCAATCAAATTCGTTTCATTGTATAAAAGTGCATCTAGCTGCTGGTTCATCATTGAAACCGTAGTCTTTGTTTCTGTCATTTTGATTACCTCTTACGTTTTAGTTTGTGAAACTTGAAATTCAGGTGAAGCCTTTTCACAAGGTATGCTATAATTTAAGCTGGTATAGATTTTAATGGGTATTTGATTAAAAATCAAACATTATCTATCTAATATACATATAAAATGTATTTTGGTAACGAAGGATGGGGATTAGATGTTTAGGATATTAATAGGAGTCATTATCCTGGCAATTGTCATTTATGCCGGTATATTAATTTACCAGCAGTATCTGATCAGACGGTTGAAGGGAATCGATCAAAAAAGAGAAGAACTGACAATTGATGAGTTAAGTGATTCGGTTGACCAAGTTCGTGCCATGAGTTTAACGGGTAAGACGTTGAAAGACGTGGAACAGCTTGCCACGGATTTTGGTGATTTGAAGGAAAACCGGCTGCCAAGACTCAAACAGCAAGTTAATGACGCGATTAATAGCGCTAAGCAGTACCATGTGATGGCGGCTCAACAAGAAGCAAAAAAAGCGACTGCTTCACTGGAAGTTGCGCAACAGGCCATTAAACAAGTACAAGATCAGGTTTCCGAACTCAAAAAGATCGATGCACAGCATAAACAGGCCGTAAAGACACTGGAAGCACGTTATCAGTCCTTACGAAAAACGTTGTTGGCGAAAAACTTTATGTATGGTGATGCTATTGATGGCCTTGAAACGCAGTTAGGAAAGTTGGAGGATGACAACGATCATTTCCGAGAAGTGACCAGCAAGGGCGATCATCAAGAGGCTGCCAAATTATTGGAACAGCTTCAAACTGATACTGACCACTTAGATGAAATGTTAAAAGCCATTCCACCGTTAGTGACTAACCTTGAGACCGAATTTCCAACTCAAGTTAAAGAATTGACGCAGGGCGAAAGTGAGCTGTCAGCGCAAGGTTATAAATTTCCCGTTGCTGACTTAAGGGATCAAATAGCTGCGTTACCGGCTGAAATCAATCAGAGCAAAACGCAACTGGCAAAATTAAATATTGATGCGGTTAAACAAGCCGATACTGCGCTATCCACCAAAATCGATCACTTTTATGATTTGATGCAAAAAGAAATGGTAGCCAAGACCAAGGTGACGCCAAACCTTGATTATCTATCTAAGTTTATCAGTCATGCTCAAAATCAGAATAGTTTATTGATGAAAGAATTGGAGCGGTTGAATCACAACTATACGTTGGATCACCATGAATTAGAAACCACTCGGGAGTTTACCGAACAGCTTCGTAACATTGAAACTGCGTATCAAAGAGATATGGAAAACATTCATAGTAATGATGCTGTCTACACGGAAGTTGAAGCCCACCAAACGCGGCAAATCCATGATTTAACTCAAATTGAAAAACAGCAACAGGAGATCAATGATTCTGTCGCTGGCTTGGCTAAAGAAGAAGAACAGGCTAACCAGAATTTACAGCAGTTTGAATTTAAATTGCACAGTATTCGTCGTGAAGTTGAAAACCTGAATCTACCCGGAGTGGCCAAAAGTTACTTGGATTATTACCAGGTTGTCAGTGATGAAATCGATAAGCTGACTGACGATATGAATCAGGTTCAAATCAATATGGAAGACATTACTAAACAGTTGATTATGATTCAGTCTGATTTGGATATTTTAACTGAAAAGACCAACGATTTGATTGATAGTGCCCAGCTAGCCGAACAATTGATTCAGTATGCTAATCGCTATCGAATGACCCATGAAGAGGTTGCAACCGCTAGTCAAGAAGCACAGCGCTTGTTTGACGAGGATTACGATTACCCTAAGAGTCTCGAGACGATTGCAACTGTCTTAGATGAAGTAGAGCCGGGCTCTTATAAACGGTTAGAAGACCGATACTATAAGACTAAAAATCCGGTGGCGAAGGAAGAAACTAGCGAGGTTTCGGATAAGGCATAAGCTTAATAAAGCACTGCTCATTCTTTTGGGATGGTGGTGCTTTTTTATTGCCTATTGCCGAATCGGGCTGCAGCGGGCAGAGAGCTGCATGTAAGGGGCTGACCACACAAATCCAAGACCAGGATTTATGCAGTCAGTCCCTTACACTTCGCTCTCTAAACGCCCACTTTCACACCTTTGACTTGCTTCCCCCCTTCATATCCTATATAATCAACCCCAGTCTATTTGATTGGAGTCGAACCAATCTAAAACGCAAAGAGGCAGATCATACATGATTTATTTTGATAATAGTGCAACAACGAAGGCCGATCCCGAAGTCGTTTCTACTTACGATAAAGTCAGTGAAAAGATTTGGGGTAATCCTTCCAGTTTACATCAGTTTGGTGAAGAAGCTTTCAACTTACTGGAACAGTCCCGCAAACAGATTGCTGATTTACTCGGTGCATCTCAAAGTGAGATTCTGTTCACTAGTGGCGGTACCGAAGGCGACAACTGGGTTGTAAAGGGGACCGCCATTGAAAAAAGGCAGTTTGGTAACCATCTGATTACAACGGCTGTTGAACATCCCGCCATTCATAATTCAATGGAACAGCTTAAGCAGTTGGGGTTTGAAGTCACTTATTTACCCGTAGATGAACACGGCCGAATCTCAATTGATGATTTGAAAGCTGCCATTCGGCCAACGACAATTTTGGTTTCCATCATGGCTGTTAATAACGAAATTGGGACGATTCAGCCGTTAAAAGAAGCAGCTGAAGTTTTGAAAGATTACCCGAAGATTCATTTTCATATCGATGCCGTTCAAGGAATCGGTAAGGCTATTCAAGATCTGATCATGAATGATCGGGTGGATTTTGTCAGCTTTTCTGGGCACAAGTTCCATGCTCCTCGAGGAATCGGTTTTATTTACGCTCGTCGAGGTCGCAAGATTGCACCACTGCTTACTGGCGGCGGTCAGGAACGTAACTTGCGTAGCGGTACCGAAAACCTGCCAGCGATTGCTGCCATGGCGAAGGCTTTACGGTTATTGTTAACGGATGAGAAGCAGAAAGTTGCTAAGGAAGCTGAAATCAAGCAACGGATTTTTGACCACGTTAAAAAATTCCCGTTAGTGACTACCTTTTCTGAAGATAATGATGGTTTTGCACCTCACATTCTGTGTTTTGCCATTCAGGGTGTCCGTGGTGAGACCATTGTGCATGCCTTTGAGGAGCAAGGTATCTACATTTCAACGACAAGTGCTTGCAGTTCTAAGAAGCATTTAGCATCAAGCACTTTGACTGCGATGCACATTCCCGAAAAACTTTCTACCAGCGCCATTCGGATTTCACTAGATGATCATAATACGTTGGCAGAAGCCGATGAGTTCAACAAGGTTTTTGACCAGCTATACGATAAATTTAAAATTTTATCAGCATAAGACTTAAACGAAAAGGAGAACCATATGCAATATTCTGAAATTATGGTGCGTTATGGCGAACTTTCGACTAAGGGGAAGAACCGGAAAGATTTTATCCGTCAACTTGGTCGAAATGTCCGTCATAGCCTTCATGACTTTGAAGGTTTAGATATCCGTGCGCAGTATGACCGATTGCACGTTGCGCTAAATGGCAACGACTCAACAGCAGTTATTGAACGTTTGAAGGGTGTTTTCGGTATCGAAAATTTTTCACCAGTGATCAAACTGGAAAAAGATTTTGAAGCCGTCAAAGAAACTGCCCTTCAAATGATTCAAGCACAGTATGAACCTGGCGTGACTTTTAAGATCAATACTCGCCGTCAGGATCACCAATTTGAATATGACACTAACCAGATCAACGATAAACTGGGTGGTCATATTTTACGTAACGTTCCGGGAATCAAGGTTAAAATGAAAAATCCTGATATCACGTTACGAGTGGAAGTCCGTTTGAACGGTATTTTTCTAAGTAGCGAAACCATCCCTGGTGCTGGTGGCTTGCCTGTCGGTACTGGTGGTAAAGCAACCATGATGCTTTCTGGCGGAATTGATTCGCCGGTAGCAGCCTATCTTGGTATGAAGCGGGGCGTTAAGCTTGATATGGTGCATTTCTTTAGTCCGCCATATACCAGTGAACAAGCCTTGGCTAAGGCCAAAGAGCTGACTTCAAAGGTTGCTGGTTATGCCGGCAGCATTAACTTTATTCAAGTGCCCTTTACGAAAGTACAGGAAACGATTAAAGAAAAGGTGCCAGAAGGTTATTTGATGACCATTCAGCGCCGGATGATGCTGCGGATTGCGGCGGCCATTACATTAGCCCGTGGTGATAAAGGCGTCTTCACCGGAGAATCGCTTGGACAAGTGGCTTCGCAAACGCTTGAAAGCATGATGGCCATTAATGATGTCACTAATTTACCTGTACTTCGGCCCTTAGTTTCAATGGATAAGACCGAGATCATAAAGATTGCCGAAAAAATTGACACTTATGATTTATCAATTTTACCGTTTGAAGACTGCTGTACGATTTTTACACCGCCAGCACCTAAGACCCGTCCTGACTTGGAAAAAACGCGTAATTTTGAAAAACTGATCGATGTGGACGGCTTAATGCAAGAAGCCCTCGATGGCATTGAAGTTACTGTGATTCATCCGGGTGAAAACTTTATGAATCAAAGCGAAGATGTTTTTGCTGAATTACTTTAATAGGTTTAACTGAAGAGAAGGTCGTTTGACTCGTGTAAATTTTGTAACAGCGGGTAAATGGCCGTCTCTTTTTGTTTTGTAATAATGGCTTGAAATCTGCTTGCAATTTTAGACCTGACGCTGTAAATTTAAGCTATAGTTGCACCCAAAAGGAGTGTTTAATTGATGAAGGTTAAATTTAATGGTGAAGAAGTTGAATTGGAAGGTAATCCACCACAAGTTGGCGACCAATTACCGAAGTTTAAGTTGTTCAATCAGGATGGTGAGAAGGTTAAGATGGCACAGCTGATTGGTAAGCCACTCATGCTGTCAATCGTGCCGGATCTGCAAACGCCTGTCTGCAGTACCCAAACGCATAAGTTTAATCAGCAGGCTGACCACTATCCAGATGCAACCTTTGTGACGATTTCAAACAATACGATTGCACAGCAAAAGAATTGGTGTGCGGCAGAGGGTGTTATTAACCTGCAGATTCTTTCTGACGAAGAGTTATCGTTTGGCTACGCGTCTAACTTATATTTACCTAATATGGGTGTCTTGACCCGTGCCATCCTAGTCGTTGATGCTGATGGTAAGATCACTTACGAGGAAATTGTTTCGGACGTCGCTCATGAACCAGATTATATTGCAGCGTTAAATGCTTTAGAAAAATTAACATCTAGAGTTGACGAGTAGCCTAAAAATGGCTATCATATCGAGTATAAGCAATGAGCAAGAGAGTCAGTCAAAAAGTTTCGCGCAGAGAGAAAGTCCATGGCTGAAAGACTTTTCGAACGATTGGTTGAGGGTAGCTTGCGAGCTGTCAGACCGAACATATAGTAAGTCTGACCGGAGTGACATCCGTTAACGATTGTTATTAAGAGGGGTTTAATAGCCCAATTTAGGTGGTACCGCGAAAAGCATTTCGTCCTATTTTTATAGGATGAGGTGCTTTTTTTCTTACATAGCAATCGAATTAGAAAGGGAGAGATCAGATGACAGATAAGTCGACAGAAATGCCACCGAAGTACGATCCGCAAGCCGTTGAGGCCGGACGTTACGACGAGTGGTTGTCAGAAGGGCTTTTCAAGCCTAGTGGAGACAAAAAAGCAAAACCATATTCAATCGTTATTCCGCCGCCAAATGTTACCGGTAAATTACATTTAGGCCATGCTTGGGATACGACGTTACAAGATATGCTCATTCGTCAAAAACGGATGCAGGGTTACGATACGCTATGGTTGCCAGGAATGGATCATGCTGGTATCGCAACTCAGGCCAAGGTTGAAGCTAAGCTGCGCAAGCAGGGCATCAGCCGATACGATTTAGGCCGTGAGAAGTTCGTCGATAAAGTTTGGGAATGGAAAGATGAATTTGCCAGCACCATTAAGACACAGTGGGGCAAACTTGGCCTGTCATTGGATTATTCCCGTGAACGGTTTACCTTGGATAAAGGACTATCCGATGCCGTTAAGAAGGTTTTCGTACAGCTCTATCGTAAAGGCCTGATCTACCGTGGGGAATACATAATCAACTGGGATCCCCAAGCGCGGACTGCTTTGTCTGATATCGAGGTTATTCATAAGGACGATAAGGGTGCCTTTTACCACGTTAAATATAAATTTGCGGATGGTAAAACTAAGCTTAACGGCAAGGACTACATCGAAATTGCGACTACTCGTCCCGAAACGATGATGGGTGATACTGCTGTTGCCGTTAACGCTAGTGATGAACGGTATAAGGATGTCATTGGCAAGAAGGTTATTTTGCCACTTGCTAACCGCGAAATTCCGATCATTGCTGATCAACATGCCGATCCAGAGTTTGGAACTGGTGCCGTTAAAATCACACCAGCTCACGACCCCAATGACTTTTTGGTAGGTAACCGTCATAACTTGGAACGAATCAACACCATGAATGAAGATGCCACCATGAACGAAAATGCGGGCAAATATGAAGGTTTGACCCGTTTTGAAGCTCGAGAAGCAATGGTCAAAGACCTTCAAGATCAGGGTTTGATGATTTCCATTGAACCAATCGTCCACTCCGTTGGTCATTCAGAACGGACTGGGGTTCAAGTTGAAGCCCGGTTATCAACTCAGTGGTTCGTTAAGATGAAACCATTAGCAGAACAAGCTTTGAAGAATCAAAAGGGTGACGATAAAGTTGATTTCGTCCCAGAACGGTTTGAAGGGACGTTTACTCACTGGATGGAAAACGTTCATGACTGGGTTATTTCCCGTCAGCTTTGGTGGGGCCATCAGATTCCAGCTTGGTACAACAAGAAGACTGGTGAAATCTACGTTGACGAGCAGCCACCGAAGGACATCGAAAACTGGGAACAAGACAAGGATGTTTTGGATACCTGGTTCTCCAGTGCTTTGTGGCCATTCTCAACCATGGGCTGGCCTGATACAGACGCACCAGATTACAAGCGCTATTTCCCAACCAACACTCTGGTAACAGGGTATGATATCATCTTCTTCTGGGTATCACGGATGATTTTCCAGTCCCTTGAATTTACTGGCCGTCGACCGTTTAAGCACGTGTTGCTTCACGGTTTGATTCGTGACGAACAGGGACGTAAGATGAGTAAGTCGTTAGGTAATGGGATTGACCCAATGGATGTTATCGACAAGTACGGTGCCGATGCCTTACGTTGGTTCCTGTCTAACGGTTCTACACCTGGTCAAGATATTCGGTTTACTTACACTAAGATGGATGCCGCTTGGAACTTTATCAACAAAATCTGGAATGCTAGCCGATATGTCATCATGAATCTTGGCGAAATGAGCAAACCGGAACTGCCTGACGAAGGTGAATGGGATTTAGCTGACCGTTGGATCTTAAGCCGTTTGAACAAGACGGTGGCACAAGTCACTGAGCAGTTTGATAAGTTCAACTTTGGTGAAGCTGGTCGTGCACTTTATGATTTCATTTGGAATGACTTCTGTGACTGGTACATCGAAATGAGTAAGGAAATCTTAACGGGTGACGATGAAAAAGCTAAGGCGAATACTCGTAATATTTTAGCTTACGTTTTGGATCAAACCTTACGTTTGTTACACCCAATCATGCCATTTGTGACTGAAAAAATTTGGTTGACCATGCCACACGATGGTAAATCATTGGTCACTGCTAAGTACCCAGTCGTGCATGATGAATTCGAGAATGCCCAAGCTGAATCACAGATGGCTAACTTGATTGAATTAATCAAAGCTGTTCGTAATATTCGTGCTGAAGCTAATGCGCCGATGTCATCAGAAATCGACGTGCTGATCAAGACGGATAATCACGAATTGGCCAACGTGTTTGAAACTAACCGTGATTACATTGACCGTTTTGTTCACCCAAAGGAATTGACAATCGGTGCCGACGTTAAAGCACCTAAGCTTGCCATGACTGGGATCATCACTGATGCCGAAATTTATGTGCCATTGGCTGAACTGGTTGATCTGAACGAAGAAGCAGCTCGGTTGAACAAGGAAATTAAGAAGTTCGAAGCCGAAGTCGAACGCGCAAAGAAGAAGTTAAGTAACGAGCGTTTCGTTGCCAACGCACCCGATGATGTGGTTGAAAGCGAACGTCAAAAGCAAGCTGATAACGAATCTAAGTTAAAGGCAACCCAAGATCGTTTAGCTGCTTTAAGGGCTGAACAGTAATTGGTTCACATGTTATAATAAAATCTAGAATCAAAGGGGCGGGATCGATATTGATTCCGTCCCTTTTTTAAACGAGAAAAGTGGGGATTGATGAGGCATGGTGAAGAATTACGATGAAGCGTTAAATTTTATTCATGGCAGAACGAAATTTAAAAAAAGTGACCATTTGAATCGGATGCGGAAATTTTTGGAGTTACTTGGTGATCCTCAGAAGAACATCTCTGCTATTCACGTGGCTGGTACGAATGGCAAAGGGTCCACGGTGGCTTATTTGCGAGACTTGCTGATGTCGCAAGGATACACGGTAGGTACGTTTACGTCGCCGTTTTTAGTTCGTTTCAACGAACGAATCTCAGTCGATGGAGAACCCATTTCGGATGCGACCTTGATTAGCTTAGTCAATCAGGTTCAGCCGATCGTTGCCGAATTAGATGCAAATTACCCAGAAGGCGGCCCCACCGAATTTGAAATTATTACCGCAATGATGTTTCTCTACTTTAAAACGCAAGTTGACGTTGCCGTGATTGAGGTCGGCATTGGCGGCTTACTAGATTCAACCAACGTATTTACACCTGCCGTTTCGGTGATTACTACGATTGGGTTCGACCATATGAAGCTGTTAGGGAATACCTTGCCGAAAATAGCTGCACAAAAGGCCGGCATTATTAAACCTGATGTGCCAGTTGTGGCTGGACGACTACCACAGTCGGCAATGCAAGTGGTTGAAAAAACGGCTACTGCAAATAAGAGCCCACTATATCGGCTGGGGCAAGAAATCACCGTTAAGATTAAATCGGAAGCAGGTTGGCAGGAAAAGTTCGACTATCACTTTGGCGACTACTTGTTTAAAGGACTAAAAATTAGTATGCTGGGCGATTATCAGGTGGACAATGCGAGCTGCGCTTTAACCGCGTTTATTCTGTATCAAGCCCAGAAAAAACAAGCTGTTAGCCGCTCGGAGGCTGTTTCTTCGTTAGCTAAAACGGTCTGGGCTGGCCGCTTTGAACCCATTAATCAGGATCCTCTGGTCGTTATTGATGGCGCCCATAATGAACCAGCCGTAGAAGAGCTGACGGCTTTATTAAAGCAGCGTTTTCACGATAATGAGATCTATATTCTGTTTGGCGTGCTTGCTGATAAGCAGCATGACAAGATGTTGGCTACGTTGCGCACGGTACCTAATCTGCACATTGTTTTAACGACCTTTCAGGGGCCGGGAAGTCGTGCAGTTACGGATCCCGAAGAGTTAGCTGCTCAGTATCAAGATGACCAGCGCATCGAGGTTATAGACAACTGGCAGTTAGCAATTGGGACCATCTCTCAGCGGATGTCGGCTGAAGATTTATTTTTGATCACGGGGTCGCTATACTTCATTTCTGACGTTCGTGCGTTCTTTAAACAGCCCTGATTTAGGGTTGTTATATATGTAATATTTAATTTCTTTTAAATAACAAATTAATGCTTGCCAGATTGCCCCTTAATTGGTTATGCTTTTAATCGGCGAGTAGTTATTAAATTTTTGAGGTATGGTATAATAACACCTAGCAAATTAACAAGCAATCAAACAAGTGGTTGTGGCTAAATGAAGGGATGAAACAGATTGTTCGGATTAGGAACTAAAAACATTGGTATCGATCTTGGGACAGCTAACACGATCGTTTACGTAGACGGAAAAGGTATCGTCTTGCGTGAACCTTCAGTTGTTGCCAAGAATTCGAAGACCGGCGAGATTGTCTCAGTCGGTGAAGATGCAAGAGCAATGATTGGACGGACACCAGCAAGTATCGTTGCCATTCGGCCAATGAAAGACGGCGTTATCGCTGATTATGATACAACCGTTGCAATGATGAAGTATTACATTCAAAAGACGTTAGGCAGCTCAAACGGCAAGCCTTACGTCATGGTTTGTGTGCCTAGCGGTGTTACTGAAGTTGAAAAGCGGGCCGTTATTGACGCTACCCGGGTCGCTGGTGCGCGTGATGCATACGTACTTGAAGAACCATTTGCTGCAGCTATTGGTGCGGGACTTCCCGTTATGGATCCAACTGGTAGTATGGTTGTTGATATTGGTGGCGGGACTACTGACGTTGCTACCATTTCACTTGGTGGTATCGTGTCAAGCCGTTCAATTCGGATGGCTGGCGATAAATTAGATGAAGCAATCGTGGCTTATGTCCGTCAACATTTCAATTTACTGATTGGTGAACGGACCGCTGAACAGTTGAAGTGGGATATTGGTTCTGCTTCAAAAGAAGCTGTTAAGGCTGACGATGGTGCTTCTATTAGAGGACGTGACCTCATTACTGGTCTACCTAAGACGATCGATGTTTCAGCTGTTGACATCGCAGAAGCTATTCACGAATCAGTTGAAGAAATTATTAATGCGGTAAAGGAAACACTTGAAGAGACTTCGCCTGAAATCGCAGCCGATGTTATCGATCATGGGATTGTTCTCACTGGTGGTGGTGCTTTATTGCATAACTTACCAGATGTCATCGCAGATGCGACTAAGGTACCAGTGTTTATTGCTAACGACCCGCTTGATTGCGTCGCTATCGGTACTGGTGAATCACTTAAAAGTATCGACGTTATGAAAAAGAAATAGCATTCGGGAGTGAGGCATTGGTTCTGGATAATCGTTGAATACGGTATTATTAGTATCTAGCAATTAGGAACACCTCCAGCCGTGTAAGCAAATAATTCCGTATGTTCATATTCAGAACATACGGAATTATTTACTTACAGGTATTCAGAAAAATGTCGCACTTTTTAATATTTAATGTAAAAAGAGAACGAGTCCATATATTGGCTCACTCTCCAATCACTGGAGGACAATCATGCATAAATTCTTTTCAAACCGACGATTGGTGATTGTGATTATTTGTCTAATTGTCAGTTTTGGGTTAATGAGTGTTTCTGTTGCCATTCGTAACAAGCGTTCGACACCACCTATGGTTCAACAGTTTGGTAACGATGTCGTGGGTTTAGTAAACCGAGTCGTTGCCTGGCCTGTTAGTGGCCTAAAGGGATCGGTCACGGGTTTTTCTGATCTGATGAATACTTATCAGGAAAATCAACGGCTAAAGAGTCAGGTCCAAGAACTGGCACAGACTAAAGTTCATGATCAAGCGATTAGTCAAGAAAACAAAAAGTTAAAGCAAGAACTTAAGTTAAACCACTCCTTAACAGATTACACACCAGTTAATGCAAACGTCATTGCGCGGACACCATCTGCATGGCAGAATCAAGTGATTATTGACAAGGGTAGTGCGGCTGGAATCAAGAAAAACATGCCAGTGCTGTCAGGTTCTGGTATTGTTGGTCGAATCTCTGAGGTTAACCGGACGAATAGTAAAGTCGAACTGCTTTCAAACAGCAGCGAATCTGCTAACCGTTTTGCAGTGACGATTACGAATAAGAATGGTCAAAGTGTTCATGGCATTATTTCAGGCTATAATCGTGATAAGAACCTTATTGAGATGGGCAATGTGACGTCCAAGACAAAGATTGAAAAGGGCGACAAAGTTTCAACTAGTGGTCTTGGCGGTGTGATGCCGTCTGGCTTGTTTGTGGGTACTGTTGCAAGTACCGGAACGGATAATTACGGTTTGGCAGCTAAAATTTCGATTAAACCAGCCACTGACCTTTCTGAATTAAATGTTGTCACTGTAGCCGTTCGACAAGCACAAACAACCAATTAAGGAGGCAATTATGGTACGAGTAACTAAATTACGTTACGGCTTTCCGATTGGGTTGTTCCTGTTTTTCTACTTAGACGGGATTTTAGGGGCAGCATTTCCACGGCAATTATTTAGTGAACCATATGCGATGAGCAGCTATTTGGTTGTACTGTGGTTAGTATTTGCTGTTTTCTTTGAAGATCAAATTCAGATTCCGCTGGGTATTTGGGCGGCCATTGCCGGTGGCCTATTTGATGTTTATTACACGGGTGTTTGGGGCATCTTTATATTTGTATTTCCAATTGTGGTTGCCTTGACGAGAGCGTGTTATAAAGCTTTTCCAATTAACTTTTTAAGTGGTTTACTGGTTTATTTTATCGACATCACCGTGGTTTGCAGTCTCAGTTATTTCGGTAATTTAGTGGTTCATATGACTTCTGCATCGTTCACGGATATGATGGTTGATTCGTTAGCACCAACGTTAGCTTATAATTTGGCTGCTTACGTCATACTATATTTTCCAGTTCAATGGTTATTCAATCGTTTGAGGAATTAAAAAGGGGTCGGAAGTATGCAAGCTGTAGTGTTACGTGGCAATCAGGATGGTTATCAACTTGTGTTGGATCAGGCTGCTAGTTTTAAAGAAATCAAGGAGAAGCTTAGGGAACTTCTTGATAATTTAGCTGCCGATTCCAATGCCACCAATCAAATTAGTTTTGACGTACTCAGCAATCAAAGATTATTGACTGCTGAGCAGAACCAACAGTTGGAACAAATTTTTAGTGAGTTTGATCATTTTCAGATTCATAAGGTGATTCCTGACGTCATCACCATTGAAGATGCCATTCATTTAAAAGAGCAGGACAACGTTCATCTGGCAACTCAGACCATTCGTAATGGGCAGACGCTGGAGATGAAGGGCGATGTTTTGTATCTGGGATTAATCAATGAAGGTGGCCGATTGCTAACCACGGGTAATATCTACGTCATGGGAACGGTTTTAGGCATTTTGCAAGCCGGCTATCCCAGTGGTGAAGACAAAGTGGTGATTGGTGATTTGCAACACGCACAGCAGATTCGCATTGGTGAACAAATCAGCATTGTGGAGACTGATCAGCCTTCAAAGGGCAGTCAGACTGTTGCATACGTCAACGATCTACACGTATTGGAATACGGCCAGTTAAGCGATTTAAAAACGATTAATCCAAAGATTTATCACCGAATGGGAGGCTAACGAAGATGGGAAAATCAATTGTAATCACCTCTGGTAAAGGGGGTGTCGGCAAAACAACTTCCAGTGCCAATATTGGCACCGCCCTTGCGTTAATGGGTAAGCGAGTTTGCTTAGTAGATTTAGATATTGGACTTAGAAACTTGGACGTTGTACTTGGTTTAGATAATCGCATTATTTTTGATATCGTCGACGTTGTGGAAGGGCGTGCAAAGTTAGCACAGGCCTTAATTAAAGACAAGCGTTTTGATGATTTGTTATATCTACTGCCAGCTGCACAGAACACGGACAAAACCGCGCTTACAGAAGATCAGGCCAAGGCGATTGTGGATGAATTGAAGAAAGAATTTGATTATGTCCTAATTGATTGTCCTGCCGGAATTGAACAGGGCTTTCTTAACGCAATTGCTGGCGCGGATGCCGCAATCATTGTCACGACGCCAGAGATTTCAGCGGTGCGTGATGCTGATCGCGTGGTTGGTCTATTAGAGAAGAACCCGTTGAAGGAAGAGTCACACTTGATTATTAACCGCATTCGCGGGCATATGATGGCTGATGGCGAAGCAATGGATGTTGATGAAATTACGCATCACCTGGGTGTTCCGCTATTGGGAATCGTGCTGGATGATGATGAAGTGATTGCTACCTCTAACCGGGGTGAGCCCATTGTTCTCGAATCTGAGAATCCGGCCGGTCGCGGTTATCGTGATATCGCTCGCCGTTTGGAGGGTGAGACGGTACCATTGATGAAAATTCAACAACCGAAAACGAGTTTTTGGTCAAAAATTAGTCACTGGTTTTCCCGTGGCTAACAGTTCAAAGTAGACTTCGCGGTGCAATTTACTCAATGAGAGTTGACAAGGAATATATTTAAGATATAATGAGAACTAATCTAATAAAACAAACGTTGATCAGACTAGTAGTTAAGTTTAGTTAATCAGAGAACCCGCGCAGGTGAGAACCGGGTAACTAAGCTTGGTGAATCACATCTGGGAGTTGACTCTCTGAACGAAGTAGGGGAGCTCCGGTAAGCTCGTTATCGCTGAAGTTTATTATATAAACTTACTGAGGTTGGCTGTGTGAACAGTCAGCGAATCAGAGGTGGAACCGCGAAATTATCGTCCTCTTAGCTTAATTGCTAAGAGGACTTTTTAATTTCATTAATAAACTTTGTGAGGATTGCTGTGTAAACAGTAATCAAATTAGAGGTGGAACCGCGATATTGTCGCCCTCTTGGACTATTGATTAGTTCAAGAGGGCTTTTTTAATTAAGAAGGGGGAGTCATTATGCATTATGTATCTGAAATATTACCATCGTTACTGAGTGGTGCCTGGATGACCATCAAAATTTTCTTCTGGACATTAATTGCTTCAATTCCATTAGGGATTCTAGCTAGTTTAGGGTTAACGTCAAGGATTGCACCACTTCGTTGGATCTTGAAATTTTACGTTTGGCTAATGCGAGGCACGCCACTGTTACTGCAATTAATTTTCGTTTTTTATGGGCTGCCGATCATTGGGGTCATCTTTCAACGTTATGACGCTGCGTTGTTCGCTTTCATTTTGAATTACACAGCCTACTTCGCTGAAATCTTCCGTGGTGGTTTTCAAGCTATTGATCAAGGCCAGTATGAAAGTGCGCGGGTGCTGCGTTTGACCCGTGGACAAACACTTCGCAAGATCGTTATTCCACAAGTGATCAAGATTGTTGTTCCTTCAATTGGGAATGAAACGATTAATTTGATCAAGGATTCATCACTGGTTTACGTTATTGGATTGGGCGATCTGCTCCGTGCCGGCAACGTTGCGACTGCTAGAGATGTTACGTTATTACCATTAGTCTTAGTCGGTGTGATCTACCTACTGATGACTGCTGTTGCCACCTTTGTTTTACGTAAAGTTGAACAGCACTACCAGGCATGGCGATAAGCTAGAGAGGGGAAACGGATATGCTAGAACTTAAAAATATTAAAAAACAATTCGGTGGCCGCACCATTTTAGATAATTTCAACATGCAGGTGCCGGATGATCAGATTACCGCTATCGTAGGACCTTCAGGAGCTGGTAAAACCACCCTGTTACGTTGTATTAGTGGGTTGGAAAAGACCAATTCAGGATCATTTATTTTGGACGGAAAGACGTTTGATCCAGCCAATAACCGCGATAATGACAACGTTATCGGTGTTGTTTTCCAAGACTTTCAGCTCTTTCCTAATTTAACGGTTTTAGATAACATTACCTTAGCACCGCAATTAGTGTTAAAACAGTCGAAAACGGAAGCTGAGAAGCGGGCACAAGAGCTGATTGATCAACTTAACTTGACCGGCAAGGAAAGCTTATATCCTTACCAGTTATCCGGTGGTCAAAAGCAACGAGTTGCTATTGTGAGGGCGTTAGCGATGAATCCTAAGATCCTTTGCTATGATGAACCTACCAGCGCGTTGGATCCTGATTTACGGCAAACGGTTGAAAATATTATTCTTGGTTTGAAAAAGGATAACATGACGCAAATCGTTGTTACTCATGATATGCAATTTGCCGAAAACATTGCTGATCAAATTGTTCGTGTTGAACCAATTAAAGCTTAGTGGGGGGGAATAAAGCATGAAAAAAAGCATGAAGAAAATTTGGCTTTGTCTGATCATGCTGGTCTGCACCGTCTCACTACTGTCTGGTTGCAGCGGGGTCAGTGTTGGTAAGCGAGCCAACCACGTGGATAACTGGGACCGGATACAAAAACGTGGTTTCGTAACGGTTGGTTTGGATGATACTTTCGTGCCCATGGGCTTCCGGCAAAAGAGTGGCAAGCTGGTTGGTTATGATGTTGACTTAGCTCGGGCTGTGTTCAAACTTTATGGTATCAAGGTCAGTTTCCAGTCAATCGACTGGTCGATGAATGCCACTGAATTGAATAACGGGACCATTGATCTTATTTGGAACGGCTATTCTAAGACACCTCAACGTGAAAAGAAAGTCGCCTTCAGTGATACGTACCTGCAAAATGATCAAACCTTAGTTTCCCTGAGAAAGAATCACATCAATTCCTTTGCAGATATGCAGGGTAAGACATTGGGTGCTCAAGCTGGTTCATCGGGTGCTCAGGATATCAGTCAATACCCTAAGATGCTGAAGAACCGGATTAAGGGTAACTCCCCCGTCCTATATGACTCATTTACAAACGCATTCATTGATTTGAACGCTAATCGAATTCAAGGAATGATCATTGATTCTACGTACGCGGGCTACTACATTAATCACGAAAGTAATCCGAAAGACTATAAAATCACCAACGGTTCATTTCCTAAAGAGCAGTTCGGTGTTGGGATGCGTAAAACGGATACAACTATGCGTAACAAGATCAATCGTGGGCTGAAAATCTTAGCTAAAAACGGTACGTTAGCTAAAATCAACCATAAGTGGTTTGGTAATAGTGCTGATTCACCATTGTTAAATAATAAATAAACGCAAACTAAAAATCGTCCGGTACTTTACGAAGTACTGGGCGATTTTTTGTTGTTTATAAATCTGGGAAGAAAGTGTCGTACAAAGCCTTGATGGCAACTTTAGCCTCATCTTGTTTAATGCCAAACATCATTGAAATTTCAGAAGCACCCTGGTTCACCATGATTAACTTAACGTTTTGACGTGCCAAGGCATCAGTTGCTTTTGACATGATTCCAGTCCGGTTTGCCATTCCTTCACCAACCACCATCAGTAAAGCATAGTTGTGAGAAATATGAATCTCGTCTGGCCGTAAAGCGATGACCAGTTCACGAATTAAAGTGTCTTCCAGTTCAGGCGTTAGCTGATCTTGTCGCATGATGACCGTTAAATCATCGATCCCTGAAGGCATATGTTCGTACGAAAGATCGTATTCTGCCAGCAGTTTGAGTATTTTTTGTGAAAAGCGCTTTTTATCTAACATATACTTTCGGATATAAATACCGCAAAAATTTGGTGAGCTGGCAATTCCTGATACTGGATAAGCTGGATTGACCCGCTTGTGAGAGGTAATTGACGTGCCACGTTCACTGGGATGGTTGGTGTTTTTGACAACCACTTGAATATCTCCTTGAATGGCTGGAATCAATGCTTCATCGTGAAAAACTGAAAACCCAGCGTAGGAAAGTTCCCGCATTTCTCGGAACGTCATATTGTGAATGGCAATCGGATGGTGGACAACCTGTGGATTAGCGGCGTAAATGGCATCGACGTCAGTGAAGTTTTCGTAACGTTTCGCATGAACGCCGCGAGCAATGATGGCGCCAGTAATGTCAGAACCGCCACGGGAAAAGGTGCAAATCTGACCCTGATCGTTGTATCCAAAAAAGCCGGGAATAACACGGACTAGCTTGCTATCTGACCATTCGCTGATACGTTCATAGCTACTGGGGATAATTTCAGCGTCATCTGGCGAATCGGTAACGACTAAACCGGCATCTTTGGGGTCCAGAAACTTGGCATTAATTCCGGAAGCTTTCAGTACTTGAGCAATCAGCATGGCGTTCATTTTTTCACCATGAGCTTTAAAGGCTGCCATTAGGTAACCATCATCTTGATATTCTTGATGGGGTAAGTTCAAGATAGTTGTTTTGATCTGGTCGAACGCTGCTTGGGGAATGTTGAAGGCGGTGGCAATTTCTTCATAACGCGCGATTATTTGCCCAGTAATAGTGTCACTAGGTTCACCTTTTAAAGTAGCGTTGGCGTATTGAATCAGGAGATCAGTCACTTTGATATCACCAGCAAAACGTTTACCTGGTGCTGAGACGATCACGAAACGACGCTGATTATCGGCTTTAATAATGTGAACGACTTTGCTGACTTGAGTGGAGTTAGCTAAGGAACTTCCTCCGAACTTCACGACTTTCATTATAATATAATTCCTCCTACAGGCTTAATTTAACATTAAGAATAGCAAAGAAGTTGGTTAAAAGGCAAGTTGTGTCGTGAAAGTTAACCACTGTTAAATTCACCGAAATTTTTTGTTAATTTATTTTATTTTTCAATTCAAAAGGGTGGTGTTTTAGTTGTAAATCATCTAATATGGTTTGGTAATATCCAAAGGAGGGCTAAATTTGCCAAAGCAATTAGCAAAGGGCGTTTGGTTAAACGTCATTCCAACGACCCAATTCAAAACGATTAGTATGACGGTTGATTTTATCGCGCCTGGCAACGTACGGGAGCTATCCAACCGAATTTTATTAGCTCAGCTACTGGAAACCAGCAGTGCTGACTACCCAACGCAAACTTCATTAGCGCAGAAACTTTCCATGATGTATGGTGCAAGCTACGGCGTGAATGTTTTTCGTTATGGGTTGCAGGAAGGGTTGCGCTTTTCAAGTACTATTATTAATGACCATTTTATCGGCGGTGAATCGCTGCTTAATGAGATGGTAAACTTCTTACACAGTGTTATCTATCGGCCATTGATTAACGATGATGCCTTCGAAACAGTAACGTTTGCTCGTCAGAAACAAAATTTACTGGCTTATTTAAAGTCGTTAAATGACGACAAGCAGTACTATGCTGAACAGCAACTCAGTCAGCTTTATTTTAAAAATGAGCCTTTTTTTGCCACTAGTCTTTATGGTGATGCAGAAACGATTAACGGTATTACTGCACACAATCTTTATGCGATTTATCAGCACTTACTAGCGACTAACCAGGTTCAGATCACAGTTGCAGGTGATGTTTCGGAAGCTGATTTAGTTGCTGCCTTAACAAACTGGCAGCTTAAAGATCGGCAAGTTCAGACATCTGAATTGATTTATCGTCGTCCTGAGACCGAAATCGTATCGAAGACTGAAGGCCAGCCTTTGCAGCAATCAAAGCTGAATATGGCATACAAACTGCCGGTTTATTACCGTGACGCTGATTTTTATAAAGCCTTGGTGTTCAACGGCTTATTTGGTGGAACGCCGATTTCAATGTTATTTAAGAACGTTCGGGAGAAGAATAGCTTAGCTTACTACGCCTCTAGCCGATTTGATGGTTTTACCGGTACACTGCTTGTGCAAACGGGAATTGACCAGTCTAATGAAGCTGCAGTGAAGACGATTATTGCTCAGCAACTTGATGCCATCGCTAACGGACAGTTTAGTGATGAAGTTTTTAATCAAGTTGTTGCTAGTTTGATTAATGGCAGGGAATCGCGTTTGGATTCTCAGCGCGCCTTGGTCAATCAAGTGATGCTGGATCAGCTGCTTCATAGCAGCGTCAGTGCAGCTGAATGGGTTAAACGAATTAAGCAAGTGACTAAGGAAGACGTAGCGATGATTGCTAAACAAGTTCATCTTCAGGCAACTTATTTTTTGAAGGGAGAGGACGCCAAGTGAAACAGCGACATTATTCGGATTTAGGCGAGACGCTCTATTCAGAAACGTTAGATAATGGTTTACGCGTTTATTTATTACCTAAAGCAGGTTTTCACAAAACTTATGCGGTGATGACCACAGATTATGGGTCAATCGACCAGTCGTTTGTACCACTAAATGGGACAGAACCAGTGACGCAGCCTGCAGGAATTGCACATTTTCTTGAGCACAAAATGTTTGAGAAAGCTGATCACGACGCGTTTGATACGTTTGCGCACTTTGGTGGCAGTTCCAATGCGTTTACCAGTTTCACCCATACGAGTTATTTGTTTTCTGCCACGCATCATTTGAAAGAAAATCTAGAAACGCTACTTGATTTTGTTCAGGATCCTTATTTTACGGATAAGACGGTTAATAAAGAAAAGGGCATCATTGGCCAAGAGATTCAAATGTATGAGGATGATCCTAATTCTCGGGCTTATTTTGGAACAATTGCTAACCTTTATCCTAATCAGCCATTAGCTGATGATATTGCCGGAACGATTGAATCTATTGCTAAAATCACTCCTGATGACCTTTATTTAGCTCATCAGACGTTCTATCATCCTAGCAACATGAGTTTGTTCGTAGTTGGCCGATTAGAACCATCAGAAACGTTAGCATGGATCAAGAGTAATCAGACAGCTAAACAGTTTGCTGAACCAGCGCCTATTAGGCGCATTCTGCCACCATTTTCGGACCAAATTATTGAACATAAACAATTAGTGATGCCGGTTGAACGGCCTAAAGTCACTATTGGAATCCGTGGCATGGACAAGCTGCCAGTAGGCATTGAGCGGCTTAAGTACGAGGACGCATTATCATTAGGCTTTACGCTCCTATTAGGTGAAACCGCGCCAGACTTCTTGTCATTGTATGATCAGGGCATTATAGATGACAGTTTTGGTTATAATATTGAACTGCAGCGTGGTGCCCACCACGTGATTATGGCGGGTGAAGCGGATGATCCTGCTGCCTTTGAGAATGCATTAAGTGATATTTTGCAGCATGCTGACGATAAGCTAGCAGCTGCTGGTGACCGGTTTGAAGCCGTTCAGCGGGAGGCTATCGGTAGCACGTTATCATCGTTTAATTCACTAGAAGCAATCGCAAATCAATTTGATGATCGGCTGTATGGTGAGGCAAATTTATTTGATGAAGTTGGTGTGGTTAAGGCACTGACCATGAGCGATGTTATTTCGACGATGCAACAATTTATTCGGACGGCTAGTATCAGTGTTCAAGAAATCGTTTCGGGTCATTAAGAAAGGCTTAAAAAGTTGTCAGACTTGAATTCATCGTTAAATCATGGTCTGACGTATGCTATACTAAGACTGAAATAATAAGACTTTATAGGTTATAGGTGGAGAAAAATTTATGAGTGAAAATACTAAGTCAATTGGCGAAACTTTACGTGACGCCCGGATCGCTAAGGGTTATACCCTGGATGACCTTCAGCAGACGACAAAAATTCAAAAGCGGTACCTGATTGCAATTGAAGACGGTAATTTCTCAGATTTACCAGGTGATTTCTACGTTCGTGCATTTATTAAGCAGTACGCTCAGACCGTTGGTTTAGACGGGAACGAGTTGCTTGATGAATATAGTGATCAGCTACCAAGTACGAAAACACAGGAATACGTGGATCGGGTTAATGAAGACAATCCATCTACTCGTTCTGCACAACGTAAAGTGGATGATCGAGCGGCTAAGATTAAGCGTCAAGTCCCGATTGTTGCTGCCGTTATTGTGGTTGTCGCAGTGCTGATTGGAATTTGGTTGGCGACGACTAGAAGTTCGCAGTCCAGCAATAAAGCTCAAAACGTGGATAGCAGTTCAGTTTCGGTTTCTGGCAGTGCTGCTAAGTCTAGCTCTTCAGCTAAGGCTTCCAGCAAGAAGACCAACTCATCTTCTAAGAAGGTCTCAAAAGCCAGTTTCAGTAAGGTTTCGACTTCAGGAAATGCGACGACTTATACGATGAAGAACGCGCCAAAAGACAAAACGATTAAGATCAAAACGTCAAATAATGCGTGGGTATCCGTTACTTCTGCAGGGACTTCTGCCTTCCAGGGCACGGTGACTGCTGCCAAGACCCAAAGCGTTAAGGTGAGTGCAACTGCAACTTCTGTAACGTTGAATTTAGGCAATGCACCGGAGACTAAGATTACGATTGGTGGTAAAACATTACCAATCTCAACGGCTACGAGTTCAGCAACCACTGCTTCGTCAACGAATGCATCTTCGACGACAGGTTCGACTGCCGGTACCGCTAGTTCCGCATCGTCAACAACGACATCTCAGGTTCAAAATATCACCGTACAATTTAAGTAATCAAAAAAAGGTAAGCTGACTGGCTTGCCTTTTCTTGAGAAAGACGTATTTGGAGGGAACACCGTGAACTTACCTAATAAATTAACAATTGGTCGGATTATTCTGATTCCAATCTTTCTGATTATTCTGGCGGTACCAATGAACTGGGGATCAGTTGTCTGGTTGTCTACGAGAATTCCGGTCACTCAGATTGTAGCGGCGATTATTTTTGCCGTTGCCTCAATTACTGACTTTTTGGATGGTCAAATCGCTCGTCGAGGACATTTGGTGACTAACTTCGGTAAATTTGCTGATCCGTTAGCAGATAAAATGCTTGTCATGACAGCCTTTGTTTTGCTTGTTCAAATGGGCATGGCACCGGCTTGGGTCGTGGCAATTATCGTTTGCCGGGAATTAGCAGTGACGGGGTTACGCTTGATTATCGTTGAAAATAACGGTCGGGTCATGGCTGCAGCTTGGCCTGGCAAGATCAAAACAACGTCACAGATGTTTAGTATTATTTTATTATTATTGAACAATGTGCTGTTTGCTAACTGGCATTTCCCATTGGGGACAATTTTGCTCTATGTTTGCTTATTCTTTACGATTTACTCAGGAATTGATTATTTCGTTAAGAACCGAAGCGTTTTTGCAGATTCATTTAACGACTAAAAAGAAAAGGGTGTACTCTTTAGATGAGAGTGACCCTTTTTTACTAGAAACGACAGGAGGAATGCATGGATGAATGCCGAAATTATTGCTGTAGGTACGGAGTTATTGCTTGGCCAGATTGCTAATACTAACGGGGCTTATCTCGCTCAAAAACTGGCTGAAATTGGGGTTAACGTTTATTATCAAACAGTGGTGGGGGATAATCCTAAACGGCTTGAGAGTGTCCTAAGAATGGCTGAAAACCGTAGTGATTTAGTACTAACAATTGGTGGTCTAGGTCCTACTGAAGATGATTTGACGAAGCAAATCGTCGCACGACATTTGGAAGAGCCATTAGTGACGGATACGGACGCAAAGAAGAAAATTGATGAATACGCTGCAAAGACTGGCAAAAACTTAACACCTAATAATGCGAAACAGGCATTGAAAATCCAAAACGCAATCAGCCTCACTAATCATAACGGTTTCGCTGTGGGTGACCTTTATTTGAGCCACCATGGCACAGGCTATGTGTTATTACCAGGTCCGCCAGCTGAGTGCATAATGATGATTGATCGAGAATTAATTCCACAACTAAAAAAACGTGGGCAACAGAGTCACGTATTTACTTCTAGAGTGATGCGTTTTATCGGGATCGGAGAATCCAAGCTGGTGGATGATCTGTCCGATTTGATCGATCACCAGACGAACCCAACAATTGCACCATACGCAAAAATGGCAGAGGTGACGCTTCGTGTGACTGCTTCAGCAGCGAACGAAGATCAGGCTGAAACTTTGATACAAGACACAGTCGATAAGATACTCGCTCGTGACGGACAGTATTTTTATGGCTATGGGGATGATAATTCACTTGCAAACGTGGTTGTTAATCAACTTATCGACCGTAAACTTTCAATAACAGCAGCAGAGAGTCTAACTGCCGGTGAATTCCAAAGCACGATTGGAAGTGTTCCCGGTGTTTCAGCCGTTTTTCCAGGCGGATTTGTGACGTATGCGAACGAAGCCAAACATCAGTTGCTTTCGATCCCGTCTGATGTAATTGATTCGCAAGGCGTGGTTAGCGAAGCGACTGCTATTTGGATGGCCAAACAAGCACGGGCAAAAATGCAGACTGACATTGCCGTTTCCTTTACTGGTGTAGCAGGTCCTGATGAGCTTGAAGGGCAACCTGCTGGGACTGTGTGGATTGGCATTGCATATCGGGATGAGGAGCCAAAGGCTTATTTGTACCGCTTTACTAATGGTCGTCAGCAGATTCGAGCACGTTCGGTAATGGCTGGATTAGATCTCATTCGGCAAAGATTAGCGGTCAATTAAAATACGAACCTTTGTTCTATTTTTGCTTGCAATTTAGTGTTAAGAAAGGTATAGTTTAATTTGCAAATGGCTACTAAGGAGGAACTACATGGCTGACGAACGGCAAGCAGCGTTAGATGCTGCATTAAAGAAAATTGAAAAAAACTTTGGTAAAGGTTCTATCATGCGAATGGGTGATAAAGCTGATACTCAGATCTCAACGATTTCCAGTGGGTCGCTAGCACTAGATAATGCATTAGGTGTTGGTGGCTACCCTCGCGGTAGAATCGTGGAAGTTTACGGTCCAGAAAGTTCTGGGAAAACTACCGTGGCATTACACGCGGTAGCTGAAGTTCAGAAGAACGGTGGAACTGCAGCTTACATTGATGCCGAAAATGCACTGGATCCAGCCTATGCCACTCATTTAGGTGTTAACATCGATGATTTGCTGCTTTCACAACCCGATACTGGCGAACAGGGTCTAGAAATTGCGGATGCACTTGTGGCAAGTGGTGCTGTTGACATGATCGTTGTCGATTCCGTTGCTGCCTTAGTTCCTCGTGCCGAAATTGACGGTGAGATGGGGGACGCCCACGTTGGGTTACAAGCGCGGTTAATGTCACAGGCGCTTCGTAAATTATCAGGATCGATTAACAAGACCAAAACAATTGCGATTTTCATTAACCAAATTCGTGAAAAAGTTGGTGTAATGTTTGGTAACCCAGAAACCACTCCTGGTGGCCGGGCCCTTAAATTCTACGCAACGATTCGTTTGGAAGTTCGGCGCGCAGAGCAAATCAAGGAGGGAACCGATATTATCGGTAACCGTGTTCGGATTAAAGTGGTTAAGAACAAGGTAGCGCCGCCATTCAAACGTGCCGAAGTTGATATCATGTACGGGACTGGTATTTCACAGACCGGCGAGCTAGTGGACATGGCGGTTGACAAAGATATTGTCAATAAGTCTGGTTCATGGTATTCGTACGGCGATGATCGGATTGGTCAGGGACGTGAGAATGCCAAGGCTTATCTTGCCGAACATCCTGATACCATGGCGGAGATCAAAGCCAAGGTGCGTAAAGCTTATAACATGGACGGCACTACCGAAGATGATTCAGAACAACCGGTAGATGAAAAGAATGTTGAAACTTTAGACCTTGATGCCAAAGATAACAAGGATAATAAGGATTCAAAAGCCCCTAAAAACAAACCTACAAAAGCATAATGATTAATATAAAAATCTGGGAGAGTTACTCCTAGATTTTTTGTTTTATCAGGTGCAAATAATATAGCTTTGAATTTAAATGGCTTATTTTGCCATTATATTCTAATAAACGGGCTTCTTGACCACCGTTAGCCACTCTTTTATTGACAGCGTTGCGACTTAACATTAGAATATTAGTTGTGTCAATAATCAATTTACATCTAAAAATTTACTGATTTAGCAATCAAAAATTTTGATGATGCGGAGGTGGAATCATGGGTATTCCTGAAATAATCCTCGCAATCATCGCTATCGTTGTGGGTGCTGTCATCGGATACTTTGTCCATAAGTCAATTGTTGAACGCAATTTGGACGCAGCACACGAAACAGCACAAGGCATTTTAGCTGATGCGAAAAAGCAGGCTGAGACTGATACCAAAGAGGCTTTGCTTGAAGCCAAAGAGGAAGGTCATCGCTATCGGGCCGATGTTGAAAAGGATTTGAAGCGGCAACGCGGAGAAGTCCAAAAACAAGAGGATCGAGTTTTACAGCGAGAAGAAGCGCTTGATCGTAAAGATAACGCTTTTCAAAAGCGGGAAGATGTTTTAGAACGCAAGGAAAATAAGTTGAGTTCTGAACAGCAAAAACTAGCTAAATTACAACAGCAGGCGGACTCACTTGTTGAGAAACGGCAAGCAGCTGTTGAAGAAGCAGCTGCGCTTTCCAAAGAGGAAGCACAGTCCCTGATTATTAATGAAGCAAAGCAAGCGTTAAGTTCCGAACGCGCTAAGATGATTAAGGAATCCAATGAAAAGGCCGCTAAAGAAGCGGACTCGAAAGCAAAGGAATTAATCGTTCAAGCGATTCAACGAAGTGGGGCCGACATGGTATCTGATACCACAGTGTCGGTTGTCACACTCCCTAATGATGACATGAAGGGGCGTATTATTGGTCGTGAAGGCCGAAACATCAGAACCCTAGAAACGCTTACGGGTATTGATCTGATTATTGATGATACTCCGGAAGCAGTTGTTTTAAGTGGGTTTGACCCAATTCGTCGAGAAGTTGCTAAGATCGCGTTGGAGAAACTCATTCAAGATGGTCGGATTCACCCAGCTCGGATTGAAGAGATGGTTGAAAAGGCTCGCAAAGAATTGGATGAGAAGATTCAAGATCTTGGAGAACAAACTGTATTTGACCTTGGTATTCATTCGATGCATCCAGCATTGATTAAGCTGGTTGGTCAGATGAATTACCGGATCTCGTATGGTCAAAATGTTTTAACGCATGCTATTGAAGTTGCTAAATTATCAGGAATTTTTGCCGCTGAGTTAGGTGAGGATGTCACGCTAGCAAAACGCGCAGGATTATTACACGACATTGGTAAAGCGGTTGAAAATGACGTTGAAGAGTCTCACGTTCAGATTGGAATCGATTTAGCTAAGAAGTACAAAGAAAGCCCGGTTGTCATTGACTCAATCGCAGCTCACGAGTCAACAGCAACGCCTCACTATGTGATTTCTGAAATAGTGTCAGCTGCTAATACGATCTCGGCTTCTAGACCAGGTGCACGAAGCGATTCACTTGAAAGCTATATTCACCGGTTAGAAAAGCTAGAAACGATTGCTGATGAATTTGACGGCGTTAAGAAGTCATTCGCCATTCAAGCAGGGCGCGAAGTTCGCGTAATCGTTAAACCAGAAAAAATTTCAGATTTGGACGCTGTTGCATTGGCTCACGATATTAAAGAAAAAATTGAGAGTGACATGGATTATCCTGGTCACGTCAAGGTTTCCGTTATTCGTGAAGTTCGGTCAGTAGCGTATGCTAAATAATTAATTTAGCACAAAAAATAAAAGTATCCTTAAGAGCTGGCAACGGTGCTTGAGGGTGCTTTTTTATATCGCTAATGTGTTAAACTAAAACGTGTTGCAACATACTAAAAATAGATTAGAGGATCAACATGCGGATATTATTTATCGGAGACGTTGTCGGTGATCGTGGCGTCCAAATGATTCAAACTTATTTACCTCAATTGAAACGTGATTTAAAGCCTCAAGCAACGATTGTGAACGGTGAAAATTCAACTCCTGTAGGTCGCGGGATCAGTCAAAAAATTTATAAACAGTTGTTGGCAAGTGGTGCCGATGTTGTCACCATGGGTAATCATACGTGGGATAATAAGGAAATTTACGATTTCATCGATGATACGACTAAGTTGGTCCGACCAGCTAACTTTCCAGGCGAAGACGTACCAGGTCGCGGTTGGACGAAATTAAAAGTTAATCAGGCGACACTTGCTGTCATCAATTTGCAAGGTCGTGTATTTTTACCGCCGCTGGATGATCCATTTGCTGTTGCGGATAAGTTAGTGACTGAGATTAGAAAAGAAACACCAGTGATTTTTGTTGATTTTCACGGGGAAGTTACCAGTGAAAAAAGAGCAATTGCACTGTATTTGAAGGGGCGGGTTTCAGCCGTTGTCGGCACTCATACCCACGTGCAAACCAATGATGCGCAAGTGATCGATCATCAGACTGCGTTTATGAGTGACGCTGGCATGACAGGCCCATCTGCTGGAATTTTAGGCATGCAGCCAGCTAGTGTGATCTCACGGTTCCTTAATCAACGGCCAGCCAGATATGAAGTGGAGACTAGTGAACCCGGAATCATGTCTGGTTGCGTCATTGACATTAATGATGAAACTGGTCACGCAACTAAAATCAAATCAGTGTTAATTGATGATGATCATCCATATGATCGTTAATTTGTAGGAAATGAAGTAGAGGTGGAAAAATTGGCGAAACCGAATCAAACGCCGATGATGGTTCAGTATCAAAAAATTAAAGATCAGTACCCAGACGCTTTTTTATTTTACCGTTTGGGTGACTTTTACGAAATGTTTAACGATGACGCCATCAAAGGCGCTCAACTATTAGAATTAACGCTGACGACTCGTAATCACAGCTCTAAAAACCCAATCCCAATGTGTGGTGTGCCGCATCATGCTGTTCAAAACTACATTGATATTTTAGTGGATAAAGGCTATAAAGTAGCCATTTGTGAACAGATGGAGGACCCTAAACTAGCCAAAGGAATGGTTAAGCGAGAGGTGATTCAGTTAGTCACCCCAGGGACTCAGACCGATACGGGCGCTGGCAATGCGAAAGAAAACAACTATTTGACGGCACTTACTCAAATCAATCAGAAGTTTGGGTTTGCCTATGCTGACTTATCTACTGGTGAGTTAAAGGTAACTTCACTGGATAGTTTTGATTCGGTATTAAACGAAGTGATGAGTTTGCAAACCAAGGAAACCGTTGTGGATAAGTCAGTTTCTGATGATGTTCTCGAGAAACTGACAACGGTTGGCATTCTGATTTCTCATCAGGACGAAGCTGAGGTGAAATCTGAACTCAGTTATTTGACACAGGGCGTGGAAGCAACGGAGCAGTTAACCGTCTTACAGCACCTGTTAACTTATATTGTCACCACCCAAAAGCGGAGTTTAGCACATTTACAGCGGGCAATTATTTACAAACCAACCTTCTTTTTGAAAATGGACCACTATTCTCAGCGAAATTTGGAGCTGATACAGAATATGCGTACCGGCAAAAAGAGCGGGACGCTGTTGTGGCTACTGGATGAAACTAAAACGGCCATGGGCGGTCGCCTGTTAAAGCAGTGGTTGGATCGGCCATTAGTGAAACGCAACGATATTTTAGCGCGTCAAAAAAAGGTTAGCGTGTTAGTTGACCAGTATTTTGAGCGAAATAGTTTGCAAGAAGAGCTGACACAGGTTTACGATTTGGAACGACTGGCTGGTCGAGTGGCTTTTGGCAGTGTAAATGGCCGTGATTTGATTCAGTTGAAGTCATCTTTACAACAGATTCCCAAGCTTCAGCATATTTTAAATGAACTGCCGGAATCGGCGTTCAGTGATATCTATAAGCGTTTGGATCCAATCGATAATGTCACTGAAGCCATTGATTCTGCGATTGTGAATGAACCACCGCTATCTGTAACGGATGGTGGGGTCATCAAAGACGGTTATGACAAAACGTTGGATTCCTATCGTGAAGCCATGCATAACGGTAAGCAGTGGATGGCCGAACTTGAGGCCTCAGAACGCCAAATTACTGGAATCAATAACCTGAAAATTGGGTATAACCGGGTTTTTGGTTATTACATTGACGTGACGAAAGCTAACTTGAACAAGTTGCCAGAAGGTCGTTATGAACGTAAACAGACCTTAACTAATTCAGAGCGGTTTACCACGCCTGAATTGAAAGAAAAAGAACGGTTGATACTTGAAGCTGAAGAAAAGTCCACTGATTTAGAGTACAAGCTGTTTGTTAAGGTTCGCGAACTAGTTAAAGCCAATATCCAGCGAATTCAAAGCTTAGCGCATGCAGTTTCAGAACTGGACGTATTACAAAGCTTTGCTGACGTCAGTGAGAAATACCGGTTTGTAGCACCGACGTTCACCCAGTCAGATCATGATTTGGAAATCGTTGAAGGACGGCACCCAGTAGTTGAAAAAGTGCTGGGTCGTCAAACTTATGTCCCTAATGATGTTAAGATGCCGGAGGCAACGTCTATTTTGCTCATTACCGGGCCTAATATGTCCGGTAAGAGTACTTATATGCGACAGTTGGCTTTAACGGTTATCCTGGCACAAATGGGCTGCTTTGTTCCGGCTAAGTCAGCCAAAATGCCCATTTTTGACCAGATCTTCACGCGAATTGGTGCTGCGGATGATTTGATTTCGGGTGAAAGTACTTTTATGGTGGAAATGAAGGAAGCTAACGAAGCGCTTTCCCACGCAACTGCTAATTCACTGATTTTATTTGATGAAATTGGCCGGGGAACCGCGACCTACGATGGGATGGCATTGGCTCAGGCAATTATTGAGTTTGTTCACGATCGGGTTCATGCTAAAACGCTATTTTCGACACATTATCATGAACTAACGGTGTTAGATAAGAGTTTGACACATCTGAAAAACGTTCACGTTGGTGCTGTGGAAAAGAACGGTGAGCTAGTTTTCTTACATCAAATGCAAGATGGCCCAGCTGACAAATCATATGGGATCCACGTTGCCAAGTTAGCGGGTTTGCCAGATTCATTGCTGAAACGGGCAGACACGATTCTGACTCACTTAGAAAAAACTCAGGATCAACATAGTACAGTTCAAGTCACTACTGAAGATCGAACGGTTGAACCTGAGCCGCAGCCAACGGAACCTGCTCCACAAACTAGTGATGAAGAAGCGGATACCCAACTGTCCTTGTTTGGTGAACCGGAGCAAAAGGTATCTAAGGCTGATAAAGTAGCTTTCCAGGTTAAATCACTGAATTTGATGGGAATGACACCAATGGATGTGATGAACCAGGTTTATAAATGGCAACAGCAGTTAGAGCAGTCCAAGAAAAAACGGTAATGAGGTGATAAAATGGCAGCAATCCATGAACTTCCGGCGGTATTGGCAAACCAAATATCAGCTGGTGAAGTCATTGAACGGCCTGCTTCAGTCGTGAAAGAGTTGGTAGAAAATGCAATTGATGCCGGCAGTCATGAAATCGACATTATAGTCGATGAGGCTGGACTAAAGTCGATCGAAGTGATCGATGACGGTAGCGGTATCGATGCTGATCAGCTGGAACTGGCTTTTCACCGGCACGCTACCAGTAAGATAGTTGACCGTAAAGACCTATTTAAAGTGCATTCTTTAGGCTTCCGTGGTGAGGCGCTGCCAAGTATTGCTTCTATCGCGGATGTGGAAATGGTGACGTCCACTGGTGGTGAGGGTCAAGCCATTCACATTTCTGGTGGCAAAGTGATCTCTCAGAAGCCAGCAGAAGCGCGTCGCGGAACAGATATTATCGTTAAAGATTTGTTTTATAACGTACCAGCACGGTTGAAGTACATGAAATCGCTGAATACGGAACTTTCTAAAATTGTTGATATCGTTAATCGACTAGCTTTAGGCCATCCTCAGATTCAAATTTCATTGACTCACAATAATCGTGAGTTACTGAGAACAGCTGGCCGGGGAGATTTGCGGCAGGTGATTGGCAGTATTTACGGGATGAACAAAGCAGAAAAAATGCTTTTAATTGAAAATGCGGATGCTGATTTTAAAATTAGTGGTTATGTTTCACTACCTGAGCTGACGCGAGCAAGCCGTAATTACATGACGATTCTACTTAATGGCCGATACATTAAAAATTATCAGCTAACAAAAGCGATTGTCGAGGGCTATGGCTCTAAATTGATGGTTGGTCGCTATCCGGTGGCTGTTTTGAACCTTGAAATGGATCCATTGCTAGTGGACGTGAATGTTCATCCGACTAAGCAGGAGGTTCGAATCAGTAAGGAACCTCAATTAGTCGACATAATTACTGCTGCCATTCGAGCAAAGCTTAGTGAGCAAAATTTGATACCAGATGGGCTGACTAATTTGCGGCGGGGACATGTGGACCCTAATCGAGTGGCACAAGACTTAGAAGCAGTTTCGACCACACATGATGTCCAGACAATGAGCCCGGCCACTACTCAGTCGGTCAGGCCTCATGAAGAGCAGCTAAGGGTGGGTGACGATGAAGCAGCTAGTGATGAAGAAACTATTGATAATAAAGCGCTGTTTGCACAGAAACCCTCTGATGGCACCTCGCATCCAATTGTGATTCATTCGACAGCCGAACTGAATTCTCCTGAAGTATCAGCGTTTGAGCAGAAGTATCAACAGCCTCAGACACCGTTCAACGAACCGGTAGCAGGTAATAGGCCAACAACCAAGCAAAAATCTGAGGAAACCGAATTATTAAATCAGCAGGACCGTTTTCCTAACTTGATTTACATCGGTCAATTTCACGGAACTTATCTGCTTGCACAATCGGATGAGGGACTTTATATTCTTGATCAGCACGCTGCTCAGGAGCGAGTCAATTATGAGTACTACCGTCAAGCCATAGGTGAAGTCAGCGATGATCAGCAAAGGTTACTGGTGCCAATCGTACTTGATTACAGTACAAGTGACATGTTGAAAATTACTGATAAACTGGATACTTTAGCTTCAGTGGGGCTGCATTTAGAACAATTTGGTCCTAACAGTTTTATACTGCGTCAGCATCCAACCTGGTTTAAGGCGTGTCAGGAAGCTGATACAGTTAAAGAAATGGTTGACTGGGTGTTACGGGATGGACACCTAACTGTAGCGCAGTTTCGAGAAAAGACGGCTATTATGATGAGCTGTAAGCGGGCCATCAAGGCTAATCATCATTTGGACGATCAGCAAGCTAAGGCACTGATTGAACATTTGAAGACGGCGGAGAATCCGTTTAACTGTCCGCATGGCCGTCCAGTACTGATTCACTTTACGGACACCGACATGGAAAAAATGTTCAAGCGAATTCAAGAATCGCATCATTCGTTGCGGTCAGAAGCATAGAAATCATTTAAAAAGGAGGCTGATTTAGCCTCCTTTTGGGTTGTCTGAACCACAGTGTTTAAAATTTGTCAGGTTATTTACAAAAACTCGTGCTTACTGCTACAGGATTTGGTAGAATTAGACTGTTAAAATGAATTCGGAAAGGGGATTCTCATGGAAGAATCACAGTTAATCGGCATTATTAAACGACTTAAAGCAATGCAGGAAGATGCCGGCGATGAACCACAGCCTCGTCGTTTTGAAAAAGAGGGCGTTGAGATGGCGCAAGTTATCTATCACCCGGAGACACAAACATATAGTTTGGATGAGTATCAAGCCAAGGAACATTTTGAGTTTGATAACATTGATTTGATTGCGATTGAATTGTTTGAATTACTTACTGATAATTAAAACAAAAACTATGGGGAACCATAGTTTTTGTTTTTGTAAAGTGATTAATACGCTTGTGATCAAGCTAGAGCTATCATTTTAAGTTTGAAGTTTTTTCAAAGTAATTTGGATAAGATTGCTATTTTATGGAGATTCGATATAATGGCATTTGTTAAGTTTAACCTGGAGGCACGATGTTATGTCGGATTTTGTGAAACGGACAACTGCTAAGCTTAATACCGTTTTTGGGTTCTTTATCCTAGTAGTTGTTTTATTTTGTATCAAGACGTATATCGCGTATCAGACGGAGTTTAGTTTAGGGGTTAAGGGTGGCGTGCAACAGTTTTTGCTCGCTGTGAACCCGATTCCAGCTGCACTGTTACTGTTTGGTATTGCATTATACTTTCGTGGACGCTTAGTCTACTGGCTAATGATTTTAATTGATCTGATTCAGACTTCCTGGATCTTTGCTAACATTCTTTACTACCGTGAATTCTCTGATTTTATGACGTTTAGCGTTATTAAGGGATCTGGTAATGTTCAAAACAACTTAGGAAAGAGTGTCGGGCAGATTATTCATCCGACAGATTTCTTCGTGTATCTGGATGTTATTTTGCTGATTGCTTTATTAATGACGCACGTTATCCGCGTTGATAGTCGGCCGTTTAAGCGCCGGTATGCGTTAACGGTATCCGTTTTAGCTTTTTCGCTGATGGGTGCTGAATATGGCATGGCAAATGCGGACCGGTCTGGGTTGCTTACCAGAACGTTTGATAATAATTACTTGGTTAAGTATCTTGGATTGAATGAGTACGCTGCGTTTAGTGTGTATCAGACGCAAAAACAAAGTTCAACGCGAGCACATGCCAACGCTGGGGATCTTCAAAGTGTGAAGAATTATTTAAAGCACAACCGTGTTGGGGATAATCCAGCTTATTTTGGTACTGAAAAGGGTAAAAACGTCATTATCATTCATTTGGAAAGCTTTCAGCAATTCTTGATTAATTACAAGGTGGATGGTAAGGAAGTTACGCCTAACCTGAATAAGTTTTATAAGGATCAGAACACCTTGAGTTACGATAATTTCTATAATCAAGTAGCGCAGGGGAAAACTTCTGATGCGGAGATGATGCTTGAAAACTCATTGTTTGGGCTACCACAAGGGTCGGCTATGACTGAATACGGGACTCAAAATACGTTTCAGGCAGCGCCAGCTATGCTAGGTCAAAAGGGCTATACTTCTGCAGCATTCCATGGGGATGTCCCTAGTTTCTGGAATCGGGACAATACTTATAAGTCATGGGGCTATGATTACTTCTTTAGCTCACAGTACTATAAGGAAAAGTCTGATTATACAGTTGGTTATGGCCTGAAAGATAAGATCTTTTTCCGTGACTCTGCAAAATACCTGCAGCAATTACCACAGCCATTTTATGCTAAGCTGATTACGCTAACCAATCACTATCCATATGAACTTGATAAGCAAAATACTGATTTCCCCGCAACTAAAACGGGTGATAAGACGGTGGATCCTTACGTTCAGACTGCACATTATTTGGATGAGGCTTTTGGTGAGTTTTTAACTTATATGAAGCAATCTGGTTTATATAAAAACAGTATGATTGTTTTGTATGGGGATCATTATGGCATTTCAAATAACCATCGGGCTGCTATTGCACAATTGCTTGGTAAGAAGAAGGTTACGAGTTACGATTTGGCACAGTTCCAAAAAGTCCCTCTGATGATTCATGCGGATGGATTGAAGGGTGGTATTCAACACACGTATGGTGGTGAAATCGATGTCTTGCCAACATTGATGGACTTACTTGGCGTGAAGGATAATAATACCATTCAATTTGGTAACGATTTACTGGCAAAGAATCGCAGTCAAACCGTTGCGTTCAGAAATGGTGATTTTGTGACGCCACAGTTTGTCAAACAGGGTAGTACTGTTTACGATACGAAGACGGGGGCTGTTATTAAGCCTAATGCGACTCAAAAGAAGACCCTAGCACGTGAGCAAAACCACGTTACGTCAGAGTTATCGCTATCTGATCGGGTCATTCAAGGTGATTTGCTGAGGTTCTATCAATTAAAGGACTTTAAATCGGTTGATAAGACTAAGTTTAATTACAAATACACTAATGGCATCCAGCAATTAAAAGATGCTCAAAAATCAGAACCAACGAGTTTAATGGCTAAAAACCATGGGAAGGCCACCGCTGACTACAAGACGGATGCACCCGAACTTAAATAATGATCGTTTAGAAGAGTGATGTCTAAAAGCATCATTCTTTTTTATTTCAAAAAAAGTAAAATACTTCTTGACCGAGATTACATATCTTGGTAATATTATATTCGTTGTTAAAAAGCAGACACGCTAGTAGGTCGAATAATTATACAGTTATTCTCAGTGAGAAGATGAACGTATAGGAGTTACGATTTATTGGCATAGTATGTTTTATCAAGTTGATTGATATTTATTCAAATTAATGATTGACTTATATCACAACGATTGTTATACTAATTAAGTTCTGTTGTTTCTGCAGATGTTTGCAGAGATTGATATCATTGCATTTGAGAACATAACTTAGCGCCAAACAATTTAAATATATTGCTTGACATAAATTAACTCGGATGATATGATTTAAAAGTTGACTGATTAAATATTCATCAGTCATTCAGAACAATGTAGACCTTTGAAAACTGAACAAAGTTTTGTTTCACAAATGTGCAGGGTATATCAATTTCGGTTGATATCAAATGTAATTTGCGAAGTCAATTTCGCTAGTAATATTAATGAGTCACAAACAA